>Ga0302324_100023112_pt1 | contig 12041 bp, 9 predicted proteins | sample Palsa_T0_1_FD_201949 | JGI IMG/M metagenome (GOLD analysis project Ga0302324, IMG submission 201949) | Peat permafrost microbial communities from Stordalen Mire near Abisko, Sweden - Palsa_T0_1 | ecosystem: Environmental > Terrestrial > Soil > Palsa > Peat permafrost | place: Sweden: Abisko...
CCTTCATCGAAACGCGCCCATCTTCCGGCGCGGCGATGTTGATGCCCACAAAGCGCGGATCGACCCTGTTAAGTTCAAACCCGATCAGCGCCTGCGTGAACACCGAAATCGGTGGCTGTCCGCGTCCAATCGTGTAGATGTAGCGGATCTTCAAATTGCAAGCCGGTGGCGCGCCAGCCTGTGCCGCGCTTTCTTCACCGGATTGCGCCCCACACTTTTCAATAGCCCGTTGCGCAGCCTCGGCATCATCCATCTCCTTGCGCCCGGCGTCGATTTCGTTCAGCACGCCCGTTTTGACCAGCGCGTGCCTCAGACCTTCCAACTGTTCGCGTGTCACCGAATCCTCCGCGCCCGCCGGCCACGGAATGCTCGCGCTGAGAGAAATCGATTTGCGGAAGTTCGGAGCGGTCATGATCTCCATGTACAACTCGTTCTGGTCCGCGGCCCTCATCGCGACCTCCGCCAGCCACTCGCCCATGAATCCCGTCGGCCCGCCCGTCCGATTCCCCGAGAAAAACTGATCGTGTCCCGTGAATCCGGGACTCGCAACAAAGCTCCGCATCGAAAGCGCATTCACCAGCCGGTCGTAGAGCTTCTGGTCTTTCACCGCTTCGCTTGCCGCGATCGTATTCGCCGGGCACGGTTCCTTAATCGGAGGCCCTCCCGGTGCGGGTTGTGCAAACCGGGCCGCCACCGGGTCGATGCACAGTTGTTGCTTCACCGCCTCCGCCAGAAAGGTCTCAGCGTAAACGCCTCCGCCCAGGTGATAGTGCAACTCTGCGCCCTTAGGCATGTTCTTGAGGAACGCATAAAGCTCCGGCGGGCCGAGCTTTTTTGCCGCATCAAACGCCCGCTCCGCCCGCATCTCGCCCGCCGTGAGCCCCGCGCGACCAGCCGTGAGGGCGTACTGACTGGTTGTACGCCCGGGATGGCCGGCCGTCGTCTGCGCCCCGCCAAATCCATTCGCAGCCAAGCCAGCCGCCAGACTTGCCGCGACGAATGCGAAGAGGGAAATGCCTCTGGTCTTCCGCGCAGTGAGCATGTAGTGGGTTCCATCCTTCGATCAGCGTTTAGAAGATCGCAGGAATACCCATGGTTATAGCACGTGCGCCAGGGGAATGCCCCAAACGCCCAAGGCCACAGTTATAGCGCAATTGCGGAGCAACCGACCACACGCCCAAATCAACGATCGCCGGAACGCTGCAAACACTTGATGGTCTCGGGGCCCTTTATCGATTGGTTCCAGAAACTGCTGAGAAATCCCGGCTTAGATCAAGCCGCGTGGCTGCTTCATCTAATTCGGCCTGAGTAAGGAAGAACAGGTGCTTCGGGTTCGAGTTTGGGTAGAACCGGATAACGATTTCAGGTTTCTCTACCGAGCCATTCTTCCCATCGTGAAACGGATATCCTAGATCCTGCAATAAGTGGAGCGACCCTTCGTCGCCGGTCGGATTGCCGGTGTCTCCAACGATAGCAAACACGCCCTTGCGCGTGCGCTTCGAATAGACAGCCACGAAGTCACCCACTCTTACGCCGCGCCGCCGGGCTGCGTCGCCGCGAACGACATAATTAATGTTGCGGGCGTCGACATATCGCCGTGGATCCCGTTCATTTTGATTTTTAAGGTCTGTGAAGGCGGTTTGAGAAATGTAATAGCCGGGAAACAGGTCTCTCGGGCCCTGCAGAATTGGGCGACCGTGTTCGTCAATCAGATAGCCGACAATTTCCTTGTCAGCCCGATTGAGGTAATGAGCATTTAAGAGAGTATCGAGTGTCTGCATGCCCGGCGGGCCGTAAGCGTTAGGAGCTCCGTCTACGTCGACGTCCATGCGGTGCGTCAGTATTTCGAAAAATGGAGGCCTCTTACCGCTCTGTCCGTAGAAGGCGACAGTCAAACTTAAAGCGAGAGTCAAATTGACGGCGAGGAGGGGCCGCACGTACTGTCGATTCTGCAATCCTGCCACCTCCCTATACCAAATGGCCGAACCGGCCACTTCAAATCTGGCACACGGGCTGGAATCCAGTTTCGTCGTTCATAACCACAATTAAACTATTTTTCGCGCCTTCAGGCCCGCTGTCACCGGCAAATCGATGCCGGCAGCCCCACCCTGCCCGGCTTCGAACCACCTGCCGCCCCTCAACGATCCCGCCCTACAGCTTCACCAGCACCTCATGCGGCCCCAGATGCCTGAACGCTTCCGCCTTCTGCTCCACATCCGGATCCCAGTTCCTTGGCTGGTAGATGCAGCAAGGTTCCTGCGCCAGCGGATCGCCCGTGATTGCATAAGCCCTCGCCCGCGAACCACCGCAGATCTCCTTGTACTCGCACGCGCCGCACTTTCCCTCGAGCTTGCTCGTGTCGCGCAGGCTCTTGAAGATCGGCGCTTCCCGATAAATCTCCGCCACCGGCGTCTCGCGAATGTTGCCCGCATGAATCGGCAAAAACCCGCTCGGGTAAACATTGCCCACGTGCGAGATGAACATGAATCCCTTGCCATCGTTCACGCGCCGCGTCGCCCAGCTTGCAGTCCGCGTCTTCGCGTCAGCGGTTGGCGCGCCCGGCTCATAACCTAGCGCCGCCGCCATCTTCGCGGGCATCGGCTTTCCGCTTGCCCCACCGTGCCCATGCCCCATCTTTCTCTCTTCCAGGTTGTGCTGCAGCAGATAGCGCCGATAGTGCATCGCCTCGGTGGTCTTGATCTGGAAGCTCACGCGATGCGACAACTCGTAAATCTTGCCGAACACCCGCTCAAAATCCTCGCCGCTCAGCAAATCCGCCTGTTGCCCGCGCCCCACCGGAACCAGGAAGAACACATTCCACATCACGATGGCCAGCTTCTCAAACAGCGCGCAAAGATTGTCCAGATCGTGTGCATTGTGCCGGCTGATGGTCGTGTGCACCTGGATGGGCAGCCCCACTTCGTTGGCACACTCGATCGCCTGAATCGTCCGCGCCCACGCCCCGGGCAATCCCCGGAATGCGTCGTGAATCTCGGGCGTCGAACCGTCCAGCGAGATCCCCAGCCGCACCAGCCCAGCCTCTTTCAGCTTCGCCATCGCTTCCCGCGTCAGCAGGGGCGTCGCGCTCGGCGTCAAGGCCACTTGCACACCCTTGGTCGCGGCGTACTCAATCAGTTCGAAAACATCTTTTCGCTTCAGCGGATCGCCGCCCGTGAACACAAAAATCGGCACGCCCATCTCCGCAATCTGATCGATCAGATCCTTGCCTTCGGCGTTCGTCAGCTCATCGGGATGCGCAATCGGCTGCGCCGCCGCGCGGCAGTGCTTGCAGGCAAGGTCGCACGATTGCGTCACCTCCCAAATGGCCAGGAACGGCGTCTCATCAAAGTTCAACCCGCCACGCGCGGGAATGGTGTGCATCGGCTGCATTGGTTGCATAAGGCCTCCTCCAGGAATCGGTCGGCTGCGGTCCTGAGCGGCTTCAAACCAGGGGAAGCACCTCAGGAAAATCGCGATCCGGTCATCAATCCACTCTTAGGAAACACCCCTCCCAAGGGGTCAGGCTGTGATAAGGATCACTTTAGCTCGGAGATTTGTCCCGCTTTTTCCCTCCGGCTGGACAGCCCACCCCCAACAGGCGCACAATCCCCTCACGAGAGTACGATTCGCCCGGAGCCGCGTCCTTCTTAACCAAAGAGGACCTGTCGGCGGTCCAGAGAACGTGGCTCACCCGCAAACCAAGTGATCCTAATCACTTTCACCTGTGCGGCCCAGCACCGCGTGCGTATCAAAACAATTGCTATAGTCTTGAGCGCACCTCAAGGAGGTTCCCATGGCACTCAGCATCAAGCCAGGCTGGAGCAAACCCTCCACCATCCTCTTCGCATCCGAGATTCCTGCCAACGAAAAGGCCTTCGCCTTTGCCCTCGCGCAAGCCAGCGAGTTTGGCGCCGATCTCATCCTCTTTCACGCATACGACACCCTTGTGGTTGCTGCATCGGAGACTTCCGGCATCCGCTACTACGACTATGCCGCCGCTGCCCGCACCGAAATCAAAACCCTCGAACCGCTGGCCCGGCGGGCAGAGCTGGCCGGCATCCGCTGCGAGATCGTCGTCCGGCCGGGACTACCCGCCGACCAGATCCTCGCCTTCCTGCGCGAGCGCTCCATCGACCGCGTCGTAATGGGAACTCACTCGCCGGGCCCCATCGGAAAGCTCCTTGTCGGCTCGGTTGCGGAGGCAGTTCTTCGCACCTCCTCGGTTCCCGTCTACATCGTTGGCCCCGAGGCCGTCGAAGGCAACTACCGCAAGTTCGCGACACGCACCATCCTCTGTGCCGTGAGCCTGCAGGAGGCAAGCTACATTGTCGCCGGCTTTGCCGCGGAGCTTGCCGCCCAGCACAGCGCCCGCCTCATCCTGCAGCACGTAATTCGTCCGCAGGACCGGGCAGAGGTGCTCGCTGGCCGCACCATCGACCAGATTGAGGCCGACCTGCTTGGGCTGGTTCCTTCCGAACTGCAGGACAAGATCACCGTGCAGACGATCGTCGTGCCCGGCGATCCCACCGAGGAGTTGCTCTACCAGGGCCGCGCGCAGCTTGCTGATCTGATCGTTCTTGGCGCGCAGGGGGCTTCGGCGTTCGCCGCAATTACCCGGCATGGCGTTGTCTACAAGGTGCTGGCGCACGCTCACTGCCCGGTCATCACGCTCTCACCCAGTGTGCTCGCTTCCTGCGGACTCAAGAACGAGGCCCATCACCCTGCCGAGATGTACATGGCCGGCGTTTTCTAGTTGGGGTCTAAAACTCGCTAAACAAAAGCGGTGTCATCCTGAGCGAAGGTTGGTGCCGCTTTGCGCCGACCGAGTCGAAGGATCTGCGGCTGCACTTCCGAAGTCATTCGGCAAAAATCCGGCTCAGGACGAAAGCCCGCGGGGAAATCAACGCACCCGGCCGCCGGGCCGCTCAGAAAATCGCTATCCCCGCGCTACTTTGCGCTCTTCGGCGCGGGAGCCTTCTTCACCACCGGAGCAGTCTTTGGCACCGCGCACGGTTTTCCCGCGCATAGTGCGCCCGTAATGCCCACGCCTTCCGCGATCGTATAAATGCGATCGGGAGCCGGAATCTTCACAAACTCCTTCGCGCCGCTTGGCCAATGAATCTCCGCGGTCCCCGCATCGGCTGCGTCGCCCAGTCCAAAGTGCATCCGGCGATCGTTCGACGAGACGTAGCTTCCGCTCGACAGCACATCCTGCCGCATGCGCATCCCATTTGCCTTTAGATAAATCGTGGCGCAGGTGGCATCGCGCGGGCTTTTCTTCCCGCCGACCAGGCCAATCTCCACCCAGTGATGGTGGTCCGGGCTCACATTCCGCAGCAGCACCGGCGGGCTGTCGATCGCGTTGATCACCACATCGATCTTCCCGTCGTTGAACAGGTCTCCAAACGCCGCGCCGCGTCCCGTCACCACATCCGCCAGGCCCGTTCCCTTTACCGCCGGAACCAGTGAGAAGCTCTTGCCCCTCTCGTTGTGGTAGAGCAAGGGCCGCTCCGCCCAACTCGTTCCCCATTCGTGCTTGTCCACCTGCGGGTACACATGCCCGTTCGTCATGAACAGGTCAAGCCACCCATCGTTGTCGTAGTCGATGAATCCGTCGCCCCACCCGACAAACGGGATCGACGATTGTGCCACTCCTGCCTTGTAGCTCACATCGGTAAAGCTTAGTTCTCCGTCATTGTGATAGAGAACCTTGTAATCATCTCCGAAATCCGTGATGAAAAAGTCCAGCAAACCATTGTTTTCGTAGTCGCCGGCCGCTATTCCCATCGACGCGATCTCGCGCCCGTCTTTGTTCAGCGCGAACCCCGAAGCATAGCTCTCGTCCTCAAAGGTCCCATTGCCTTTGTTGGCGTAGAGGTAATTCGGCTCAGAGTCGTTGCCCACCAGGATGTCAGGCTTGCCGTTCCCATTAATCGACACCATCATCGCGGTCAGACCGAAGTACCGCTCCTTGTCTTCCACGCCGGCTTTCACCGTCACGTCTGTAAACGTCCCATCCCCGTTGTTGTGAAACAGGTGATCCGGCTCGCCCGGCAAGCCGCGCGGCCCGCAGTTCACTTCAAATCCCCGATACAAGCACCGCGTATACCCCACCGACTTCGTTCCTGAAACCGGCAGGTTGTTGGGGTCGAAGTGCACATATCCGGCCACATAGAGGTCCAGCCGTCCATCTCCGTCCACGTCTCCCCATGCCGACCCGCTTGACCAGTTCCCAAGCGCGACGCCCGCCTTTTCCGCCACGTCGGTAAACGTCCCGTCATGATTGTTGTGGTAGAGCCGATTCTTGCCGAAGTTGCCCACAAAGATGTCGGGCCAGCCGTCGTTGTCGTAGTCGGCCACGCTCACCCCATAGCCCCAGCGGTCGTTCGTCACCCCCGCCTTTTCCGCCACATCGGTAAACGTCCCGTCGTGGTTGTTGCGGAAGAGCGCGGCCTTGGGTGCAGCTTCTTTGCCGTCGAGCGCGTCAAGGGTCGAACCGTTCACCAGGTAGATGTCGAGCCAACCGTCATTGTTGTAGTCCAGCAGCGCAACGCCCGACCCATTCGTCTCCACAATGAAGTGCTTGTCCGGCACGCCCATCTTGTGGGTCCAGCCGGATAGTCCCGCTTCCTTGGTAATGTCCTGGAAGATCACCGGTCCCGAATCAACAAATCCTCCCGCCGTGATGGGGCGCTTTTGCTCGTCGTACACTGCCGCAGCGCCAAGCCCACCCGCGATCCCGCCCATATTGCCCTGGTTCTGCGCGGGTTTTCCCGGCTCCTGCGAGCTCGGGGCAGCCCCGGAACCAGTTGGCTCTACGGGAGTTGCCACAATAACTGTTTCGCCTGAGCCGGACGGTTCCGAAGCCGGTTTCCCTTGTGCCGCCCGGGCCTCCACAACCAAAGGGACCGGACCAGGGAAGGAGACGAGGAGCCCCAAAACTACAGAAACTACAGAGCGAAACCGGCCCAATCGTGCGTCCTCCCGGAATCAAGTGTAGCGTACCGAGCATGCCGTATCTTTGCCTGTCTTGCCGGTTTCAGCCGCCCTTTTAACGAAGTTGCCCCCAATTCGCCACCGCTGCGAATGGATTCGCGTGCCAACTCCGGGTATACTTTCCGCAAGGCGGCACGTGTTCGCCGTAGGCCGCCCCAAGTGAGGTGCGTCTTCAGCCTGGACTCAGGTTCACTCAACCTCGATGTTCCGCCATCGGAAATCTCCCGTTGGCGCGCAGTGGCCCGCGTGCTTCGAAGTCCCCTGGACGCCCTCAGTTGTGCCCTCCTCCCTGACCTGTGTTCTCTCTGCGGCTCCCCCCTGCCGCAGCTTTCCTCTGCGCCAATTTGCGAACTTTGCTGGACTGAGTTTCCCGTCCTTCTTGAGCCCTCTTGCGCCCGTTGCGGCGACGCTCTGACCACACCCTCCTCTTCAACCTCCGACCTCTGCCGGGTTTGCCGTTTGGCGCCTCCGCCCTTTGTACGCGCCGTTGCCTACGGAATCTACGAAAAGCGGATGAGAGGTGCTCTGCATGCGTTCAAATACGATGGACTCCATCCGATAGCCCGCCCTTTGGGCAAAATGCTTGCCCAGGCGATCGCAAAACTGGCTGTCGACGCTCCGACCGAATTCCTCGTCGTTCCGGTGCCGCTTCACCGCTCCAAGCTATCAAAGCGCGGCTTCAACCAGGCCCGGCTGCTTTCGTTGCAGGCGTTGAAGTTCCTGCACAAATCCCACCCTGACTGGAAATTGACACTCGCTTCTACCACGCTCATGCGCCTGCGCGACACTGAAAGCCAGGCCGGTCTATCGCCACGCGAACGCCGCATCAACGTCCGCGGCGCATTTTCGGTCTCTGCCCCCGGCTCTGTCACCGCAAAGCACGTTCTCCTGGTCGACGACATCTTGACCACCGGCGCAACCGCGCGGGCTGCTTCGAGAGCCCTCTTGAAGGCTGGAGCAGCCTCGGTTTGGGTCGCCACACTCGCCCGCGCTCGCCGCAGCAACCCATTTGCTCATGAACTCCTTTCCGACAGCGATGCAGACAATTCCCAGTCGGAGCCCATTATCGAATCAACAACCTTGCATCGGAGTTACGCTTCTTCATCGCACCACCAACCATCTTTTTTTGCGAGGGGATAAAGGATGTCGCTGGGAAAAGCTATGATCCACGCCCGCAAGCAAAAATCCATCGCGAAAGCCGCTGCTTACTCGGGCGACTACGCATCCGTTCAGCCTGCGCACATGCTGCAGATGCCGGTCCTCGTGCTGAATGCGTCCTATGAGCCCATCAACATCTGCGGCGCTCGCCGTGCGCTGGTGCTGGTGCTCAAGGGCATTGCGCGCACTGAAGAAGAGCACGGGCTCATGCTCCATGCGCAGCGCAGCCGCATCCCCATGCCTTCGGTCATTCGCCTTCTCGAGTATCGCCGCATCCCTCATCAGACACGCGCCCTCTCGCGCAAAAACATCCTCCTGCGCGACCGCAACACCTGCCAGTACTGCGGCGTCGTGCTGCCCTCTGGCGAACTCACGCTCGACCACGTCGTGCCCCGTTCCCGCGGCGGCAACTCCACCTGGGAAAATCTCGTAGCCTGCTGCCACGCCTGCAATCGCCGCAAGGGTAACCGCATGCTGCATGAACTCGACGACATGATCCTCATGCGCGACCCGCGCCCGTTCTCGCTCCACACCAGCCGCCAGATCATGCGCATGCTCGGCCGCGGCGACGACCGCTGGCGCAAATACTTGTTCTATTGAGAAAAAGCTCGCGGCCTCAAGCTGATAGCTTGTAGCTGAATGCTTCCCCAATTCTCCGAACACAGCGCCCCGCCGCTTACGCGCAGACCACTCGCGCGCATCCTCGGCCTCGGCTTCGGCGTAGCCGTCATCTTCGGGGGCACGGTCGGCGTGGGCATCCTCCGCCTGCCTGGCATGATCGCCGGTGAGCTTGGAAACTTCTGGCTCATCATGGCCGTGTGGGTCATCGGTGGCGTCTACGCCTTCCTCGGCGCCATCTCGCTCTCTGAACTCGGCGCCGCCATGCCGCAGGCCGGAGGGTTTTACATCTACTCCAAACGCGCCTTTGGTCCTGCCGCAGGATTCGCAGTCGGATGGGCGGACTGGCTCAACAACTGCGCCGTCGTAGCTTACGGCGCAATAGCTGCCGCGGAATATCTTAGCGCGCTCGTGCCACAGCTCGCAGGATTCGAGCGCCGGGTCGCCGCTCTTCTGATTGCGCTCTTTTGTGTTCTTCACCTGGCCGGTTTGCGGTTGGGCAGCCGCATTCAGCAGGTCACGAGTTCTCTCACCGCCATCACCTTTCTCGTGCTGGCCATGGCCTGCCTCCTGCATCCGGCCGTTGGGTCAGGACTCCAGCACGGCTTGCGCGGCGGCACTCCGATTGAAATGCTGGTTCCCCTCGTGGCAGCCCTCCGGGCCATCGTGGTTACCTACGACGGTTGGTACGAAGCCATCTACTTTACTGAAGAGGACACCGATGCGGCTCGCCATCTGCCCCGCGCAATGATCGGCGGCGTAGTTCTTGTCCTCGGGCTCTATCTGGTGATGAACCTGGCGTTTCTCCATGTTTTGTCAATCTCGCAACTCTCCAGTTCGAAGCTCGCCGCCGCAGACGCAGCGCGGATTGTCTTTCCCGCTTGGGGAAGTCAATTTGTGACCGTCCTATCTCTGTTAACCCTGCTGAGCCTGATCAACGCTGTGCTGCTCGGTGCTCCACGCATCCTGCTGGCGATCGGGCGCGATGGCCTCTTTGTACAGAGCATTGCGCAGGTGGACCGCGGCGGAACGCCGGTCGTAGCCATGATCCTCTCGGCAGCGATGTCAGTCCTCATGATCGCGAGCGGCAAGTTCGACGACATCATCGCGGTGGCAGCTATCTTGGTCGCGGCCATGTATGCGGTGAACTACATTGCCGTTTTTGTTCTGCGAGTGCGCGAACCCGCGATGCCACGCCCCTTTCGCGCCTGGGGATTCCCTTTCACCACCGCCCTGGTTCTCATCGGGTCGCTCGCATTTCTTGTTGCTGCTGTCCACGATGACCTAGTCAGTGCAGTCCGCTCGATGGCGTTGCTGGCCATCGCGCTCCCCGCCTATGGCTGGATGCGTTGGCGCCAGCGCCGTCAGCCTTCAATCTGACCCTTCAAGGGCTATCCTGTGGAATCCAAGCCCAAGGAGGCTTCTTTTGTTCACTCGCGCAATCGCTCGCAAACCGGCAAGTAACTTCGATGCGGGGCTCACAACCGTCTCTCTGGGGCGACCTCAGTTCGAGCTCGTCCTCCGCCAGCATGAGGCGTATTGCCAGGCGCTGCTCGAGTGTGGCCTTCAGTTGTCTCTGCTCGAAGCGGATCATCGCTTTCCGGACTCGACATTTGTCGAAGACACCGCAGTGATTACGCCGCGCAGTGCAATCTTCATGCGGCCGGGCGCAGAGAGCCGTGCTGGAGAAGTGGCAGCGATTCGCGACGCAGTGCTGCAGTTCTTTCCGGCGCCAATGTTTATCGATGCTCCAGGCACCGTGGATGGCGGTGATATCTGCGAGGCCGAAGACCACTTCTTTATTGGTCTCTCGCATCGCACCAACCAGGAGGGTGCCCGCCAATTAGCCGCGCATCTCGCCGCCCTCGGCTACACCTCGTCGATGATCGACGTGCGCTCCATGACCACCATCCTCCATCTGAAGAGCGGCATTTCGTTTATCGGCGACAACACCCTCGTTGCTATGGAAGAGATGGCGGACAACCACCAGTTCCGCAGATTCAATCGGATCCGCGTCGCCGTTGAAGAAAGCTACGCCGCTAATTGCATTCGGGTGAACGACCGCGTGCTGTTGGCCGCCGGGTTCCCAAAAATCACCGCTGAACTCCGCGCCCGCGGCTTCAATCCACTCGTTCTCGACATGTCAGAGTTTCAAAAGATGGATGGCGGCCTGAGCTGTCTCTCCCTGCGCTTTTAGTTGCCGCCCATCAGGGGATTTCGAATCTACTTCTTCGGCGGGTCGCTGGTTTGCTTGTCCCCAGACGTCGAAATATCCTGCCCTTCGTAAAGAATCTTGGTAGTAGATCCAAATCTCTTATAGTCCGAGTACTTGATCGTGTCGCGAATATGCACGTCCTCGCCCATGTACCCGGTTCCCCCACTGAAATGCAGAATCCCTTCACCCTTGGTATACACAGGAAACCAATAGTGCCCGTCAATCTGCTGACGCCAGGTCATGAAAGGCGGATGCAGGTCTTCGTTGTTCTTGCGCGTGTCGTCGGGAACCATCCGCCCATTGGTCACCACAATCTGCAGATCCTCGGTATCGACCCAGATGCGCCCAAGCAGGTACCGCTTTTTCTTTTCAATCACCTTGGGGCTCACGTCGAACACGTAGCAATCTACGTCGTCCACCTTCTGCCGCCCCACATACTTCACGTCGTACTGGACAATGTCCTCTGTGGTCAGCACAAAGGGATACCCATGTTGAATGTCTTGCAGATCCGATGCCGACATCTGCACCCGCGTTAATGTATTCCCGGGGGCGAACACCACCTTCTCCACCCGATTCCCGCTCGGATCGAAGATTACGTCGTCCACCTCGTACCATTGTCCGTCCACCTTGTTGTCGTCGTCGACGGTTTCCACCTTCGCCACGCGCCGGTAGGTGTAGTGATTCAGCGCCTGCTGGAATTCGCTCTCTTTGGCTGCAAATTTGCGGATGATCTCCTCAGGAGCCGTCTTGGGCGCTGTGATGTCCAAGGGGCCGAATCCCGCGTCGAGAGCCATCGGCGTAAAACTATCTTTGCTTTGTGCCCCAGCCAACAGCCCAAACCCGCCCAGCACCAGGATCAAGATTCCGTTCCGCACTCTCTGACCGCCTTTAACGCATTTCCCGGGGTTTTCGTCCAAAACCGAGTGGGTTAATCATTCAACCACCTACCACCTTAGACGCATATACACGGGGAGGGGGTAGTTTCAGAATCATAGAGGATGGGGTGCCGTAGGTGTGTCCGGCCGCAAGTGCGTCCCTCGGGAAAAGGTCGATT
>Ga0302324_100023113_pt1 | contig 12041 bp, 9 predicted proteins | sample Palsa_T0_1_FD_201949 | JGI IMG/M metagenome (GOLD analysis project Ga0302324, IMG submission 201949) | Peat permafrost microbial communities from Stordalen Mire near Abisko, Sweden - Palsa_T0_1 | ecosystem: Environmental > Terrestrial > Soil > Palsa > Peat permafrost | place: Sweden: Abisko...
GCCATCAATTTGAAGACGTCCTTGAGATGGGCCACGCCGACCGGGTCGTCGAGGCTTTCGCGATAGACCGGCAAGCGAGAATGTTCGCTCTCGGCGAATGCGCTCACTACCGCCTCGAACGACGCGGAGATTTCCACCGCCGTGATATCGGCGCGCGGGGTCATGATCTCGGCGACCCGCAGGCTCTGGAAAGCCTCGGCGTGATCGACCAGGACGTTGGCCGCTTCGGAATCTGTGCGGCTCTCCTCCGAACCTCCGGCCCTTGTTCTTCTGGCTCCCCATAGCAGCCGCAGCGCCCGCAGCCAGCGCGGGCGGACCGACGGCCCTCTCGCTCGCCGGCGCGTGGGATCAACCGGTTCGGACATTATCCTTCGTGCCCGCGGCCCCTTCATATGGGTTCGGGACCCCAAGCGCGCCCAGCAAGTCGATTTCGATCGCTTCCATCGCCTCGGCGTCTTTCGGCGATTGATGGTCATGGCCCATCAGGTGCAGGACGCCGTGGATGACGAGGTGGCGCAGATGGTCGCGCAGCGGCTTGCCTTGCGCCGTGGCTTCGCGATCGCACACGCCGAAGGCCACGGCGATATCACCAAGCGTGCTGGCGGACGCGGGCCCCGGGAAGGCGAGCACATTGGTCTCCTGATCCTTGCCACGGAAGCGTGTGTTGAGCTCGGCCAAAGTCCGGTCATCGGTGAGCAGGATGGCGACACGGCCGTTCTTGCCCGATGCCGCTCTGGCGGCTTGGCGGACCACTTCCCGCACGTTTGGAATGCGAGATCTCCAGTTCTTGTCGGCGACCTCGATCGCGATCACGGGCGGCGTCCGGCTGCATCGGCGTCGTAGGCTTCGACAATCCGCCCCACCAGGGGATGGCGAACGACGTCGCTGGTGGAGAAACGCGTCACCGCGACGCCCTCGACACCTTCCAGAATCGAGACGGCGTGGGCGAGGCCGGAGTCGGCGGCATTGACCAGATCGACCTGACTTGGATCGCCGGTGACGGCCATGCGGGAGCCTTCTCCCAGCCGGGTCAGCACCATCTTCATCTGCAACCGCGAAGCGTTCTGCGCCTCGTCGACGATCACGAAGGCATGGGAGAGGGTTCGGCCCCTCATGAAGGCGATCGGCGCCACCTCGATCTCACCGCGATCGCGCCTTCGGCGCCAGGCTTCCGCTCCAAGGATGTCGGACATCGCCTCCCAGACCGGGGCCATGTAGGGGTCGACCTTCTCTCCAAGGTCCCCGGGAAGAAAACCCAGCCGCTCGCCCGCCTCCACCGCCGGCCTTGTCACCACGAGACGTTCGACCTCGCCCGATCTCAACAGGCTTGCCCCGTGGGCGACGGCGAGAAAGGTCTTGCCGGTCCCCGCCGGCCCAACGCCGAACACCAGGTCGTTTTTCGCCAGGGCTTCCAAGTACAGCGCCTGGCCCGCCGTTTTCGCCGCCACCTGACCACGGCGCACGGCAAGGCCTGGCGCGGCTGACCCCGATCTCGCCTGGTCGATAGCGACGCGAACATCGGCCGGCGTGACCTCGAGCCGTGACCGGACCCGCCCCGCCAGAGTCTCGATCGCCTGGCGCGCGCCGCGGCGGGCCTTGGACTCCCCGCCCACCGATACGCCCCCTCCCGGGGTTTCGACGAGCACGTGAAAGGCGTCCTCGATCAGGGCGGCGTGCCTGCCACCAGGTCCGGCGACAGCCCTCACCGCCTCGTCGGGCAGGGGAAGGAATTCCGAGATCGCGCCGCGCCTCAAGCGGCTTCCAAGGCCAATTGGCCCACCAGGCCGTTGGCATTGGCCGAAGTGATCGCCACTTGCGCCACGGCGCCGATGAGCCTCGCGCTTGCCTGGCAATGGACAGCCTGGAGCCAGGGGCTGCGGCCGACGATCTGCCCCCGCAAGCGGCCCGCCCGTTCGAAAAGGACCGGCGCCGTGCGGCCAACCAAGGAATCTCTGAATGCCCTTTGCTGGGCCTCGAGACGGCTTTGAAGCCTGGCGAGGCGTTCGGCCTTGACCCCATCCTCCACCTGGCTTTTCGCGGCGGCGGCCGGCGTGCCTTGGCGGCGCGAGTATTTGAACGAGAAGGCGCTGGCGAAGCGGACCTCTTCGACCAGATCGAGGGTCGCCTGGAAGTCGGCTTCGCTCTCGCCGGGAAAACCGACGATGAAGTCAGAGGAAAGGGCGATATCCGGCCTTGCCCGACGAATGCGCGCGACCAGGCGCAGATAGTCTTGCGCGCGATGGCCGCGGTTCATGGCCCGAAGGATGCGGTCCGAACCGGACTGAACGGGCAGATGAAGATACGGCATCAGGGCTTCGACCTCGGCGTGAGCGGTGATCAGAGCCTCGTCCATGTCCCGCGGATGGCTGGTGGTGTAGCGGATGCGCGCCAAATCCGGGATGGTCGCCAGGCGGCGGATGAGATCGGCCAGTCCGACGTCGCTGCGGTAGGCATTGACGTTCTGGCCGAGCAAAGTGATCTCGCGAACCCCGCCTTCCACCAGGCTCCTGGCCTCCGCCATGATCTCGGCCGAGGGGCGGGAATGCTCGGCCCCGCGGGTGTAGGGCACGACGCAGAACGTGCAGAACTTATCGCACCCCTCCTGCACGGTGAGAAAGGCGGCCGCCGAGTGCGTTTCGCGGTTGGCCCCGAGAATGTCGAACTTGTCCTGGGGCGTGAAGTCGGTCGCCAGCCGACGCCCGGTCGCCCTGTGCCTGAGGGCGATGAGCTCAGGCAGCCGCTGGTACGACTGGGGTCCGACGACCAAGTCGACGGCCGGCTGGCGGCGAAGGATCTCATCACCCTCGGCCTGGGCCACGCAACCCGCCACCGCCAAGATCAGGTTGCTGCCGGAGGCCGACTTGCGCGCCTTGAGAGCCTTCAACCTGCCAAGCTCGGAGAAGACTTTTTCGGTCGCCTTCTCGCGGATGTGGCAGGTATTCAGGACGACGAGATCGGCTGCTTCCAGCTCCAATGTCGGGGCATAGCCCACGCCCTTCAACAGCTCGGCGATCCGCTCGCTGTCGTAAACGTTCATCTGACAGCCATAGGTCTTGATAAAGACCCGCAGCGAAGGACCGTTGGAATCGGCATCCGGTTTCGTGGCGACGGCCCCCGACGAGGCCAGGCCCTGCGGTTTAGTCATCCAGAGGGACGCCGTAGAGCTCCAGCCGGTGATCGACCAGGCGATACCCGAGTTTCGTCGCGATCGCCCGCTGCAAGGCCTCGATCTCTTCGTCGACGAATTCGACGACCGCGCCGCTCTTCATGTCGATCAGATGGTCATGGTGCATTTCGCTGGCTTCCTCGTAGCGCGACCGCCCATCGCGGAAGTCGTGTCTGGTGAGAATGCCGCTTTCCTCGAACAGGCGCACGGTGCGGTAGACCGTGGCGATGGAAATATGCGGATCGATTCCGTGCGCGCGCCGGTGAAGCTCCTCGACGTCCGGGTGGTCGCTGGCGACCGACAGCACCCGGGCGATCACGCGCCGCTGATCGGTCATCCGCATGCCCTTTTCGATGCAGAGCTTTTCGAGTCGGTCCAATCAGGGCTCCGGGTGGGTGACTAACATTCCTGATGATAGGGCTGCGAGAGGCCGCTGTTAAGGTCGAGGCGCATCACCACCGCATCGGCCGCGCCCTGGTCGTAGTAGCCCTTGCGGTGGCCCACGGCGACAAAACCGCGCTTGCGATAGAGGCCCAGGGCCTCGACGTTGTCGGCGGCAACCTCCAGAAAGAGGCTCCGCGCGCCAAAGACGACCGCGGCGCCGGCGGCGCCGGCCACGAGCGCCGACCCTACGCCCTGGCGCCAATGCTGTGGCTCAACCGCCAGTGTGAGGACCTCCGCCTCGTCGGCGGCCGTGCGGGCGAGAATGAAGCCGATCGGGCCATCGTCACCTTCGGCGATCTGCGCGAAGACGCCTGGGCCGGCGAGCAGGGTGGTCATATGTGCGGCATCCCAGGGCTTCTCGAAGGCGTCGGCGTGCAGCCGCGCCAGAATCTGGCAGTCGCTAACGTCGGCGAAGCGAAGCTTCACCCTGACCGCTCCGCATCCGGCGGCCTGAGATAGAGTGGCCTCGCTGGGCGCGCCGGCGATCGCAGGCCGAGCCTGGCGACCGCTTCGGGCGACGGCGCCGCAAGATCTATATGCGCGACGGGCTGGAGCATGTCCTCGAACAGGTTCGCGCCGGGTCCTACAATCGTAAGGTCGGTCCCGTTCTGGTAACGGGCAAGCCTCCACGCCGCCTCATAGCGCGGAACGATCTCAGGCGCAGCAAGGGGTCTGCCGCCCTCGAACACTTGTACGTAGACGTTTCCCCGCCCGGCATCGATGACGCAGGCAACGAGACCGAAGGCGCCGACGCTGGTCGCCAGCGCCTCGAGTGTGCCTACGCCGACGCAGGTACGACCGAGAGCGACGCTCAGCCCCTTGGCGAAGGCCAGACCCACGCGCAGACCTGTGAAGGAACCGGGACCCACGGTCACGGCGATCCTGTCGAAGGCGGCGAACGCGATCTCCGCATCGGCGGCCAGTTCGCGGACCATTGGAGCCAGGCGCTCCTGGTGGCCCCGGATCATAGGCTCCGAGCGTGCGGCAAGCAGACGCTCGTCATCGACCAGCGCGGCGGAACAGGCCCCAAGGCAAGTGTCCAGGGAAAGGACGATCACTCAGGAGAGAAAGCTAAAGGGTCTGCTCGACCCTGGTTACTTCGGGCACATAGTGCCGCAGCATGTTCTCGACTCCGCTCTTCAGGGTCGCGGCCGAAGAGGGGCAGCCCGAGCACGCGCCGCGCATGTGCAGCCAGACGACGCCGGTGTCCGGCTCGAAGCGCGAGAACAGAATATCGCCGCCATCCTGCGCCACCGCCGGCCGGATGCGCGAGTCCAGAAGCGCCTTGATCTCGGCGACGATTTCGGCGGCCTCGCCTTCGTAGGCGATGGAGGTCTCGTCGGCCGCCTCTAGATCGATGATGAGGGCCTCCTGGCCGGTGAAGTGATCCATGATCGCCGCCAGGATCGGCGCCTTCAGGTGCGGCCAGTCACGATCTGGTTGCTTGCTGACGGTAAGAAAATCCGGACCGAAGAAAACCCGGGTGACGCCTGGCAATGCGAACAGGGCCTGTGCGAGCGGGGAGGCTTCGGCCTCTTCGGGATCGCGAAACTCACGTGTCCCCGAAGTCATCACTTCCCGTCCAGGCAGGAACTTCAGCACCTCGGGATTGGGAGTGGTCTCTGTCTGGATGAACATTCAAGTCTCGATCGCTAAACTGGCCTTCGATTAGATGGCCTCTCCGTGCTTTCGACGCAACCGGCGGCTAAGGCCTCCAAAAGCCGACGATGCGCTTGGTTTCGTCCAGGACAGGCGCCGCAAGGCTCCGCGCCTTCTCGGCTCCGCTGGCGAGAACGCGATCGATCTCGGTCGGATCGGCGAGCAAGCGAGCGATCTCGGACGCTACCGGCGCTAGCGTCTGGATGACTAGGTCCGCGAGATCGGGCTTGAAGCGCTGGCCAAATCCCTCGCCGCCGTAGGTCTTCAGCACCTCCGACTTGGGGGCGCCCCGCAAAGCGGCGAAAATACCGACAAGGTTGTCGGCCTCAGGTCTGAGTGCGAGATCCGCTTCGCTTTGCGGCAAGGGTTCGGGATCGGTCCTGGCCCGCCTGATTTTCGCCTCGATGACGTCGGCCGGGTCGGTGAGGTTTATCCGCGATTGATCGGATGGATCCGACTTCGACATCTTCACCGCTCCGTCGCGAAGCGACATCACCCGCGCGCCGGGGCCCTCGATAAGGGGCTGGGGGAGGGGAAAGAAGTCCGGCGCATCGAAGTCGTGATTGAACTTGGCGGCGATGTCCCGCGTCAGCTCCAGGTGCTGCTTCTGATCCTCTCCGACCGGCACGTGGGTGGCCTTGTAGAGCAGGATATCGGCGGCCTGGAGCACCGGATAGGCGTAGAGGCCGACGCTCGCCCTCTCCTTGTGCTTTCCCGATTTCTCCTTGAACTGCGTCATACGATCGAGCCATCCCAAGCGCGCCACGCAATCGAAGATCCAGGCAAGCTCAGCGTGCTGGGGCGCCGCCGATTGCGGGAAGATGATGGCCGCCTGGGGGTCGACGCCAGAGGCGATGTAGGCGGCGGCGATGGCCCGCGTCTGGGCCGCCAGCTGGGCGGGATCCTGCCACGCGGTGATCGCATGCAGGTCGACGACGCAGAACAGGCACTCCACCTGGCGCTGGAGAGCCACGAACTTCACCAAAGCGCCCAGATAGTTGCCCAGGTGCAGTTCGCCGGAGGGTTGCACGCCGGAGAAGACGCGCATCGCGCCGGGCTGGGATTCGGCTGCCAAGGAGGTCATGAGCGGTCCTGGATCGCGGTCCACGGGAGGAGGGGCGGCGCGGACGCTATCAACGGGCCGCGCTCGAGCGCGCCTTGGGCCGGCCCAGAAGGGCCGCTCGGGGCTCGGCGGCCGCGAGCACCTCGACCAGTTTGGCTCGGATGGCCGCCGATCTTTCTCCCTCGGGGAGTTTTCCGCTCAGCGAAGTCACGACGTAGAAGGCGTCCACCGCCCTCTCGCCGTAGCTGTCGATGTGCGCCGACTGAACCGAAAGGTCAGCCTCCGACAGAGTGCGCGCCAGCGCCTCCAAGAGCCCTGGCCGGTCGCGGCCGGAGGCTTCTATCACCGTCGATACGTCAGAGGCGTTGTTGTCGATGGTCACTTCCGGAGCGATGGAAAAGGCCGCTGCTCGGCCGAAGTCCGCCCAGGCGCGATGGTCGCGCAAAGGCGCTTCGCCAAGGGCGGATTGCTCCAGGGCGCGGAGCAGACGGTCCAGCACCACTGGGTTTCGCTGGCCAAATGGCGCGCCAGAGGAGTCTTGCACATAGAAGACATCCAGGGCCTCGCCGCTGGTGGAGGTGAATATGCGCGCGCCAACGACGTTGCCGCCGACGCTCGAAATGGCCAGGGCGAGGTCGGCGAAAAGGGCCCGCCGGTCCTTGGCGGCGACGACGATCTCGGCGGCATTCCGGTCCTTGCCAACCCTGGCCTCGGCCGCCGCGCCGGCGCCGGTCATGGCGCGATCCGATAAACTCCGGTGGGCGATCTGTTCGGAGGCCGGGAAGGCGGCGAAATAGGCATCGCCCATGGCCCTGGCCCAGGTCTTGGCGGTGGGATCGGAGGCTACCAGCGCCGCGCGCGCCTCGAAGGCGATGGCTTCGTGCCGACGCCGCGCCAAGCCTGGGTGCCGAGCGCGTCCGCTGGCGAGGTATGTCTCGGTGGCCGAGTAGAGCTCGCGCAGAAGCTGACCCTTCCACCCGTTCCACACTCCTGGGCCGACAGCGCGAATGTCGGCGACGGTCAGCACCAGCAGAAGGCGCAGGCGCTCCAGACTGTCTACGGCCCGCGCGAAAGCCGCGACCGTCGACGGATCGCTCAGGTCGCGCTTTTGAGCGAAGTCGCTCATCATGAGATGGTGTTCGACCACCCAGCCGACGAGTTCGACGCGGCTCGGCTGCAGTCCCAATCGTTCGCAGGCCTGACGCGCCGCCTTCGCTCCGGCGATTTCCTGACCGCCGGCGCCGCCCTTGCCGGTATCGTGCAGGAGCATGGCGAGAAAAAGCGCTTCCTGGTCCTCGATGAGGGGGATGATCTGGGTGCAGAGCGGATGATCGTCCGCCAGCTTGCCGGCGGCGATATCGGAGATCACGCCGATGGCCCGAAGCGTGTGCTCGTCGACAGTGTAGGAGTGGTACATATTGAACTGCATCTTGGCGACTATCCCGCCGAATTCGGGGAGGAAGCGTCCCAGCACCCCTGCCTCATTCATCAACTCAAGGCTGCGCAAGGTGTTCTTGCCTCGCGCCAGGACATCGAGAAACACCCTTGCCGCCTGGGGGTCTCGCCGCACCTTGGAGGTAATGAGGGAAAGACCTCTGGTCGCGGCGGTGAAGGCGTCGGGATGGAGGTCGAGATCGCGCGCGTCGGCGATCTTGAAGAGCCTGAGGAGATTGACCGGATCGCGTTCAAAGACCGCCGGACTCTCGACCGTCAACCGCCCCCCCTCGAGGTGGAATCCCTTTTCTTCAAGGGGCCTTTGCGCGGCTCTCCGCGGAAGGAAGCGGGACAGGCCTCGGGGCGCCGATTTCATGTGCTCGGCTTCCAGCTTGGCCGCAAAGGTGCGGGTGAGGGCCCCCACTTCCTTGGCGACCAGAAAGTAGCGACGCATGAACCGTTCGACCGCCGGGGTGTTGTCTCCCCCCTGGCGGGGCCGGTCGTGGTAGCGCATTCGCCGAGCGACCTCGGGCTGCACGTCGAAAGTGAGCCGTTCCTCAGCGCGGCCGGTGGCGAAATGGAGGTGGGCCCGCACCGCCTCCAGGAAGTCGAAGGCGCCGACGAAGGCCTTGACCTCGCGCCCATGGAACATATCCAGCCGCATGACCGCTTCCATGCCATCGGCGGGATGGAGGTACTGGGCGATCCAGAACAGGGTGTGGAGGTCGCGAAGTCCGCCCTTGCCCTCCTTCACATTGGGTTCGACCATGAACCGGCTGGCTCCAGCCCTGGCGTGGCGCTCGTCCCGTTCCTTGAGTTTGGCGGCGACGAACTGGGCCCCGGTCCCTTTCACCACCTCGTCACGAAACCGCTTCGTCAGGGTTTCGGCGAGGCCAACATCGCCCGCCAGACGCCTGGCCTCCAGCAGCGAGGTCCGGATGGTCATGTCACCGCGGGACAACTGGATGGACTCCGTAATCGTCCTCGAGGCGTGGCCGACTTTGAAGCCCAGATCCCACAGGGCGTAGAGCATGAACTCGATGACGCTCTCGCCGTGGGCGGTGATTTTGTACGCGCGCAGAAACAGCAGGTCGACGTCGGAGAAGGGCGCCACCTCGCCTCGCCCGTACCCCCCCACGGCCATGACGGCCAGCCGTTCGCCCTGGGTGGGATTGCGGGCCCGGAACATGTGAACGGTGGTGAAATCATAGAGGGCGGTGATCACTTCATCGGTGACGGCGCTCAGCAGTCGGGCGGTCTCCACGCCTCCAGCCCCGTTCTCGAGCCGCTCCTTGGCGATCATGCGGCCACGAAACAGCGCCGCCTTGAGGATCTCGATAGCGCGACGACGCTGCTCGGCTTCGTCGCCGATGGCGTCGAGGGCGGCGGTGGAAAGCAGCGCCCTAAGGCGATGGCCGTCGACGACATGCTCTATGCGAGTCGGGCGCAGGCGCGGTGGCATGGGCGAAGCTTATACCGGGCGTCATGGCAAATGTCCGACGAGGCTGGTCCCGCGCCGGCGATCGATTTTCAGCGACCCTCAGCTTTCGGTGGGCTCTCGAGCGAGGCCTTCAGGCGGTATAGTGTGTCCATCGCTTCGCGGGGACTCATCCCATCCAGGTCAAGAGCGGCGATCGCCGCTTCCATTGGACTGGGCGACGAGGTGGGCGTCTCGGCGGCGATTGCGGCCGCGAAGAGCGGCAGCTCCTGCAGTCCCACATGGGCGTCGGACCGCCGCTCGAGTCTCTCGAGCACCTGACGGGCGCGAGCGACCACCGGGGCGGGCACCCCGGCGAGCCTAGCTACCTGCACGCCGTATGACCGGTCGGCCGGGCCCGGCGCCGCTTCGTGAAGAAAGACCAGCTCGCCGTTCCACTCCTTGGCCCTCAAGGAGAGATTGTGGACGTAGGCCAGACGCTCTTCGAGCGCCGCCAGCTCGTGATAGTGGGTGGCGAAGAGCGTTCGGCAGCGATTGACGTCGTGGAGCGCCTCGACGCAGGCCCAGGCAATTGCCAGCCCATCATAGGTGGCGGTGCCCCGGCCGATCTCGTCGAGGATCACGAATGAGCGGTCGGTCGCCTGGTTGAGGATGGCCGCGGCCTCAATCATCTCGGCCATGAATGTCGATCGGCCCCGCGCCAGGTCGTCGGCCGCGCCCACGCGGCTGAACAGGCGGTCGACGATTCCCAGCCTGAACGACTTGGCGGGGACGAAGGCGCCGGCCTGGGCAAGGATGCATAGCAAGGCGTTCTGGCGCAGGAAGGTCGACTTGCCGGCCATGTTGGGGCCGGTGACGATCGCCAGCCGGGCGGCGTCCACGCCCGCCCCATCCAGCGCACAATCATTGGGAACGAAGGCCTCTCCCTGGCGGCGCACGGCCGTTTCCACCACTGGGTGCCGGGCGCCCCGGGCATCCAAGGCGAGCGAGAGATCGATGGAGGGGCGCACGGCCTTGGTTTCTTTCGCCCATTCCGCCAGGCCGGCGGCGACGTCGAGGAGAGCCAGGGCGTCGGCGGCGGCGTGGATTTCCGCCGCCAGGGACGTGGCCTGATCGCGCCAGGCCTCGAACGTCGACACCTCGATCGCCAGGGCGCGCTCACCGGCCTCGGCGATCGCGGCGTCCAGCTGCGCGAGCTCGGCAGTCGTGAACCGCACCTGATTGGCGAGCGTCTGGCGGTGGAGGAAGGCCGCGCGCCAGGGATCGCGCAACAATGGCTCGGCTTGCCGCGCGCTGGCTTCCACGAAATAGCCGAGTACCGCATTGTGCTTAATTTTCAGGGCCACGCCGGTTTCCCCGGCCAACCGCTTTTCCAGCGTCGCCAGAACCTTGCGACTGTCGTCGCGCAGGCTGCGCGCCTCGTCGAGTTCGGCGCGGAACCCCTGCGTCACATAGCCTCCGTCCCTCGCCAGCGCCGGCGGTTCTGAAGCAAGCCCAGCGCGAAGCGCCTCCAGCAGAGCGGCGATGACGGGTCGGGCCCCAGGGGTGATCGCTTCCAGCGCCGCGGCGATATCGCCTGGCGGAGTTCCGAGCCGTTGTTCTTCGCCGCGGAAGAGCGCGCTGATCTTCTCGCCGCTGGCCAGGCCATCCCTGAGGCGTTCGAGATCCCGCGGACCTCCCCGCCCCAGGGCCAGTCGAGAGAGGGCCCGGGCCATGTCGCCACCGGTCTTGAGGGCGCCGCGGAGGCGCTCACGTAGATCGGCTCGCTCCAGAAGCCACTCGACACAGTCCAAGCGAGCGGCGATTGCCGAGGGGGTGGTCAGCGGCCTCGCCAGCCTCGAGGCCAGGAGCCGGGCGCCTGGGGCGGTGAGCGTGCGGTCGACGGCGAAAAGCAACGATCCCTGGCGCGATCCAGAGTAGCTCGCCTCGATCTCCAGGCCGGCCCGAGTGGCTGGATCTATGATCATGAACTCCTGCTCGGCGCGGCGCCGAGGAGCGCGCAGCGCCGGCGTGGCGCCTGGCTGAGTAATCTCCAGGTGCGCGCCGATCAGTCCAAGGGCAGCCATCTCGGCGCCGCTGATCTCACCGAAGGAATCCAGGGTATCCAGGCCGTAGAGGCGTTTCAGCCGGGCCTCGGCGGCGGCCGGCTCGGCGAGCGCACCGGCCAGCAACTCCACGGGGATGCCCAGACCCTCGAGACCGGCCTTGATCGTCGGATCGGCGAGCAGGCGGTCGGTGACGAGGATTTCCGACGGCCGCAGGCCGGCGAGGACGGAGATGAACTCACTTGGCGGCGCCTCGAGACACTCGACCTCGCCGGTGGAAAGCTCCACGCTCGCGACCGCGCCACGGCCGGCCCGGACGGCGACGGCGGCGAGGCGATTGGACCCCTTGGCCTCGAGCAAGGAATCCTCGGTGAGGGTGCCGGGAGTGACCACGCGAACCAGGTCGCGGCGCACGATGGACTTCGCGCCGCGTTTTCTGGCGGCTTCGGGCGGCTCCATCTGTTCGCAGACAGCGACCTTGAAGCCGGCGCGGATCAACTTCGCAAGATAGGCATCGGCGGTGTGCGTCGGCACACCGGCCATGGGGATCGGCTTGCCGGCGTGGGAGCCACGATGGGTGAGCGTGATCCCCAGAGCGCCGGCCGCCGCGTGGGCGTCGTCGAAGAACAGCTCGTAGAAATCGCCCATGCGGAAGAAGATCAGCGCCCCTGGCTGGCGGGCCTTGGCCTCGAAATACTGGGCCATGACCGGTGTCGCGGCGGTTTCGGCCGGATCGGGTTTGGCGGCGATCGGAAGGCGTCGATTCACCCCTGCCACGCTATAGGCCCGCTC
>Ga0302324_100023115_pt1 | contig 12040 bp, 11 predicted proteins | sample Palsa_T0_1_FD_201949 | JGI IMG/M metagenome (GOLD analysis project Ga0302324, IMG submission 201949) | Peat permafrost microbial communities from Stordalen Mire near Abisko, Sweden - Palsa_T0_1 | ecosystem: Environmental > Terrestrial > Soil > Palsa > Peat permafrost | place: Sweden: Abisko...
TGTGGAACGCACGGCACGCCGCTGAGATCACGATTGCCTCTCGTTACGTGCCAGGTGGGACCGCGACCATGCCTAGGTACCGGCTATACCTGAGCCGAGTACTCAACGTGGTCTTCCGCCGCGGTCTCTCGATGCCGCTCCGCGACCTGTCGAGCGGTTTCCGGCTCTACCTAAGGAGCGCGATCGACCCCGACGTTCTCAGGGGAACTGACTTCGACTTGCTCCAGGAGATCCTCGTTAGGGCCTATTGCGAGGGATGGAAGGTCCAAGAGATCCCGTTCGACTACATGCCTCGCGAACATGGCAGCTCCTCAGCTCGGCTGACCCGCTTGGGCAAGGCCTATCTTCGCTCCTTCTGGCGCTTGTGGAAGCTACGTAACTCCCTACAAGCCGCCGACTATGACTACCGTGCCTTTCAAGGCCCGGTCCCGCTCCAGCGCTACTGGCAGAGGTCGCGCCTTCGGATTGTCGGCCACCTCACAACTGGAGAGGGCCCGGTCCTCGATGTTGGCTGTGGATCCAGCCGAGTACTCGGGTCCCTGCCTGAAGGGAGCGTAGGTCTCGACATCCTCATGCCTAAGCTCCGCTACAGCCGACGTTTCGCTCTTCCCCTAGTGCAAGCGTCCGGCCTCCAGTTGCCGTTCCCGGACGCCTCCTTCAGCTGCGTCCTGTCCTCCCAAGTCATCGGCCACGTCCCGAAAGACTCTGCTCTGATCGATGAGCTCTTACGGGTCCTGAAGCCTGGCGGTCGCCTCGTCCTGGGAACGCCCGACTACTCCCGATGGGAATGGGTCTACCTCGAGAAGCTCTACGAAAGGATCGTGCCGGGCGCCGCCAACGGGCACACTGCTCGTTACACAAGAACGGAGCTGCTCGGCCTCCTCGAACGCAAGGGCCTAACCCACGAAGCGACACGCTACATCGCCCGGGCCGAGCTGATAATGGCCTTCAGGCACCGCGCACAGTCGTCAACTGCGCACTAACGCCCGGCTGGTCGTGCCATGCAGGGCTCCTTCTGTGAGCGTTTCTACCTGGCAGAACGCTGCCGAGCAAGGATTAATTCCCTCTCAGGGCATTTTCTTTAGGAAACAATCTGACAGGACACTCGGAGGTTAGGGTTGTCGTCCGTGGCCCCTTGTTAGTTGTTGGCGCTGCTCAGCCGAGGTAGCTGGCGGCGTGGTCCAGCGTCTCGTTGGCGATGGGGTCTAAGGTAGCATTGCCACAGCTCGGAACTTGTGAGAGTTTCGTCATCTGGCGACCCTCTTTAGCGTCCGAGAAAACCCTGGGTCTACGATCCGCACGCCATGTCGCCTGTCCCGTTGAACTGGTTGGGCCAGGAGTACGGCTCGAAGTCGATAGTCGGGTAGTTGGGAATGTAAGTGGTGGTCGAGGAACCGCCTGGGCCTGGGGGTAAGGGCATAAACACCTGCTCGCTCTCAGAGCTTATCCAACGGGGCGCGATGATCCCGTTGAAAAAGTTTGAGTTCCAGGCCCGGACGCAAGCCCAGACAGCGCCGGGAGCGGTGCACGGGTTCCCCGGCTGAGGAACGGGTGTGCAGTAGATGTCTACTTCAAGCGTGCTTGGCTCAGTGTCGATCAGCGAGTTCCCCATGATCTGTTCGATCTCGCAGATGGTATCCCGCGTTGCGCCGGGAGGCAGGTCCGGAGGGAGGACTGCGCAGGTAGGGTTCGCGCAGGCGCGGGATGTAGGACAGCCCCCGGCAGCGAGGAAGTTAGCTGCGGCGGGCGTGGCGCCGGTCGCCTGGGTCTTGGCGAGGACATCCAAGAACACGAAAAGGCCGCCGAGGAGCAGCGGAACGCCGACGAAGACCATCAGCAGGGCGAACTCGACCAGGACCGCCCCCCGCTCAGATCGTTCCCTACCCACGACTGGACACTACCGGGCTGAGGCCACACAGGGTCCTGGGCCGAAAGGCCCATGTGCGGACCGACGTACTGAAGCGGTAGTTTGCGGGCCCGGTCAAGCGAACTCGACCAACAACGGAGCCTTCGCCATCGTGGGGGCGCTGGCAGCAAACCAGCGACTGATGACGCCGTACCAAAGTCTTGGGCCGCCCCGCGCGGGTTTTCATCTTAGAGTGCATCCTTCTTCTCATCAGAGGACATGAGTTTTGATGATCGTGTCGTAGATCTGGATGCCGGCTGGGCCGATCACCACAATGAACAGGGCCGGCAAAACGCATAAGATCAGCGGGAAGAGCATCTTGACAGGGGCCTTCTGTGCGAGTTCCTCGATCTGCTGGCGTTGCGCGACGCGGATGTCGGCGGCCTGAGACCGCAGGATCGAGCCGATGGAAACCCCGAACCGCTCGGCTTGGATCAGGGCCATCAAGAATGAGCGGAGCTCGGGGATGTCCGTGCGGCTGTCGATCGATTCTAGCGACTCAGTCCGCTCCGCGCCCATGAGCACTTCGCCCAGGAAGCGACCGAACTCCTCGCTGAGCGCGCCGGGCAACGAAATGACCGCCCTTGTTAGGGCCTGGTCGAAGCCTAGGCCTGCCTCGACGCTGATCATGAGCATGTCTACCAGCGATGGGAGTTGCCTGCGGATCCTGTTCTGACGGGCCTCCGCTATCCGGTTCAAGGAAGCCTCCGGGCCGAGGAGCAAGATGACTGTCTCCAGTAGGAAAGCCAACAGCTTGTAAAACTTGGGCAGCGAGGTCAGCTCGACATCAATGAAACCGACCGGGATCAGAGCTATCGTCACGAGCCTCCCGGCCAGGAAGCGGTCCGAGTCGGCCTGGCGGTCGCGTCCAGCGATGTTAAGGCGGCGTTGCACGCTGGCCACGTAGCCGGGCGGGCTGACGCGGCGTGCCAAACGGGCGATAATGGACGCTACGGGGTTAACGCACCGGTCGAAGAAGTTCTCCTGATCGGAGAGCTTGAGCATGAGCGCCGGAGCGGGCACGTGGGCGGTTGCCATCTCCAGGGTCGCTGCGACTGCGTGCCGGCGAGACCTGAACGGCATCCAGGGGACGCTCTGACGGGCGCTGTCCCACCAGAGCGCCAGCCCGCCCATGACGGCGAGCAGGACCACCGCGGCGACCACAATAACTATTACCGACATGTCCTCAGAGATCGATCTTCACGGTCTTGTACATCCAGTAAAAGCCCACCACGATCAGCACCAGGCCGCCGACCAGCATGATCCTGCCGGGAGCGGTGTGGAAAAGGACGAGCTCGTAGGGCCGGTCGACAACGAAGATGAAGATCCCGAGCGCCAGAGGCATGATCCCGAGGATGTAGGCGCTGAGCCGGTTCTCTGCGGTGAGCGACCGAACCTGTCGGCGCATCTGGAGCCGCTGGACCATCGTCTCTGCCAAGATGTCGAACAGGCTCGCCAGGTTGCCACCCGTCTCCTGCTGGATGCGCATGGCAAGGACGCTCTCGGAGAAGTCCCGGTTGCGGATACGAGCGGCAGCATCTCCCAGAGCTTCGTCGACTGGGCGGCCCAGCCTGGCTTCGGCAAGCACACGCTGCAGCTCTCCCCGGGAAGGCTCCCGTACCTGTCTTGCGACCGATTCGAGGCCCTGCATCAGCGAAAAGCCCGCCCGGAGCGAGCTTGCCGTTAGCTTTAGGACGTCCGGCAGCTGCGATGCGAAAAGCTGCGAGCGGCGGTCCACGAAAGTCTGCAGGACAGCTAGCGGCAAGACGACGACAATGATGGCGACGAGGACCAAGCCCACCAGGCTCGCCAGCAGCCATCCAAGCGCCAGGAAGATCACGCCGGCGATGCCCCAGAGCGTGATGAGTTCCCCGACACTCAAACGTGATCCCGCTCGCTCGAGCATGTTGTCCAGCCAACGCCCCAAGCGCGTTGGGCCCAGCGGCCCTTGCAGGCTGGCCGCGAGCCTCTGGAGCCATGCCACGGTGATGATGGGCGGTGGCCCGGGTACCACTTCACCTGCGACTGTGGTCAGCCGGTAGGGCTCGAGGAGAGCTGCGAGGCTGGGGCGTCGGTACCGGCCTACCAACCACAGGACCATGTACGCGAGCGGGACCGCCACCGCCAAGCCAATCGCGGCGACCCCGACCGGGCTGATCTTGTGCTCCAAAGAGACGAAAAAATGCCCTAATGCAGGAGCGAACGAGGCGACGAACAAAGCGCGCACGCTTACCGCCGTATGACGGGTGCGCCGAAGGGAACCGGACGGGTCGCGCCCAACTGCGGTACGGCGGCCTCGTAGGCCGCAGCGGGCCCGAAAATGCTCGGGTCTAGCTTGACGCCCCGGTCAGCCAGGCGCTGGGTGATGTGCGGCCTCAGGCCGGTCGCTTTGAGGTGGCCGAGCGAGTGGCCATCGTCGTCGTGGCCCATCCGGAAGTCGTAAGTGAATATGTCCTGGAGGAGGATCACCTCACCCTCCATCCGCCCAACCTCGGTCACGTGCGTGACTCGGCGGCTGCCGTCGCGCATGCGGGAGAGGTGGATGATCACGTCGAGGGCTGCGGCCATCTGCTCGCGCACCGCCCGCATCGGGAGGTCGAAGCCGGCCATCAGCGTCATGGTTTCCACTCTCGAAAGAGCGTCCCGCGGGCTGTTGGCGTGCACCGTGGTGAGCGAACCTTCATGACCGGTGTTCATGGCTTGCAGCATGTCGAGTGCCTCGCCGGAACGGCACTCGCCGATAATGATGCGGTCGGGGCGCATACGCAGGCTGTTGCGCAGCAAGTCCCTAATCGTTATCTCGCCGCTCCCCTCGGTGTTCGCCGGCCTGTACTCCAGGCAGAGCACGTGGTCCTGGTGAAGCTGGAGTTCCTTGGCGTCCTCTATCGTAATGATGCGCTCGTCTGAGGGGATGAACGACGAGAGGACGTTCAACATGGTGGTCTTGCCGGTGCCCGCCCCGCCCGAGATCATGATGTTGGCCTTGCCTTCCACGCAGGCCCTGAGCAGCTCTGCCACCTGGGGCGTGAGGGTCCCGAAGTCGATCAGGTCTTCGATCATCAGCGGGTCGGCAGCGAACTTGCGGATGGTGAGGAACGGGCCCCCTATGCAAAGCGGCGGGAACACCGCGTTAACCCGAGACCCGTCGGAGAGCCGGGCGTCCACCATCGGGGAGGACTCGTCGATATGGCGCCCAACCTCGCCGACGATGCGGGCGATGACGTGGCGAAGGTGGGCCTCCCCGACGAAGGAGATCCTTGTGAGCTCGAGCTTGCCATTGCGCTCAACGTAAATATGGTCAGGGCCATTGACCATGATCTCGGTGACTGTAGGGTCTCGCACCAGGCGTTCGATCGGGCCGTGCCCGAGGACCTCGTCGGTGACGACCTGGCCCACTTGTACGGTCTCCTGGACCGACATCGGCGTCTTCTCGCCCCGGAGCGCCGTCTGCACGATGCCCTCGACCCTGGACCGCAGTTCCTTTGGGTCGACCACAGAGTTATAGAAGACCGGCCCCAGCTCGGTTATTACCCGGCGGTGTACCCGTTCACGCACAGTCTCCAGTACCTCAGCCCGGGGGTCGGCTACGCCAACCTCGTCGCGCAGCCGTCTGTACAGGCCCGGGCGCGCGGCCTGCCGAGCCGCGCGAGCGCTGGCGACCTCTGACAAAACGGGTGCCTTTGCCGCCCGGTCCGCCGCAACGGCCGGGCCACCTGGCACGGGCGCTGCAACGGCGCGCCTTGGGACTTCGCCCACCTTTGACAGGCCGAGGCTCTCTAGGAAGCTGGACGCTTCGTCTTTGCTCTCGCCATCTAAGGGCGCAGCGGCGTCGGTTGGTTCAGGCATGTCTGGCACCTCTCATCGTGAGGCTACCTTGGCCGGCACGGCAGCCAGTGCGCGGGCGAGGACCATCGAGGACAGCTGGGTCATATTGCTGGCGAAGCGCGACTTGGGGTACTCGAGCACCACCGGCACGCCCTGGTTTACCGATTGGGGGACGACCGCCTCGGAAGGAAGAGACAGCTCTACCTTCATCTCTAGGGCTCGTTCGAGGTCGTTGACCGCCAGGTGGACCTTGGAGTCCGCCCTGTTGAGTATCAGCAACACCCTCTCCATGGGCAGCTGCAATAGCCCGAAAGCCTGAAGGCCGAGGCGAGCGTTCTTCACTGAGGGGACGTCCAAAGCAACTATGAAACCAATCGTGTCGCTCTCGGCGACCGCCTGCAGGACCACCTCGCTCAAGTGCGGAGCGGAGTCTATGACGACGAAGTCGAACATCTGGCGGAGCAGGCCGAGGATCCGGATCATGTCCGGCGGGGTGACCTGGTCGGCCTCCGAGGGGGCCGTAGGGGCGGCCAGGACCCAGACATTGCTTTTTTCATGCCGCACAAGGAAAGTTCGCAAAAGGCTCTCGTCGAGCAAGTCCCCCGCAGATACCGCGTCAACGACCGTGTGGACCGGGTTGAGCCGCAACATCACGGCCACATCGCCGAACTGGAGGTCGAGGTCGAAAATGACCACAGGCTTTTTTGTCTCTCGCGCCAAGGCGGTTGCCAGGTTCACCGACACTACTGACTTCCCGACACCCCCTTTTGGCGAGAAAACCGTCGTCACCCAACCTCTTTTGTCACGCGGGGGCGCTGCGCTGCGGATCGCCTCAGCGGTTGCCGCGGCCGTAGCAGCAGCTGCGCTCAGCTCGTTGTCCAACTGCAACAGCAGGTCGGCGACAACCTGGGGCAGCTGGCGCTCGATGTCGCCGAACGCGATCGCGTCGTCGATGCCGGCGCGAAGCGACAGGCGGAGCACCTCGGTGGAGGGCTCGGCTACAACCATGACAGCGCCGGTCCCCGGCCGGTCCCGCAACAGCGAGCCGACCTTGTCGAGCACGTCCTCCCTCATCTGGGACGGCCCGAGCACCAGTACCACGACCCTACCGTCTTGATAGCGGCCCAAGTCGAGCTCGTCAAAGCTGGCGAGGCTGTGAGCACCGAACGGCTTTGGCAGCGCCCGTGCGATCGCGTAGAGCAAAGGCTGATCTTGCTCGACAACGACGACCATGCCCTTGCGGCCACCAGGCGTGTCGACCGTGCTCATTTCTTTTGGCTGCGGGGGTGGCAGCGGCTCAGCATCAACGGGGCCTGGCTCCTCTTTCACCGCTTTCACGGGCGCGCGCTCTGCTCCACGCACTTGGTGGCATCGTACTCCGAACAAGTACTACCTGGCACAGCCCCCCACCCGCCGGGGCAGACCGCGTCGACGTCCCGCCGGCTCGGTCGCTGCGAACGCGCTCTCAGCGGTTGCCGAGCTTCCTCGCGCCGGAGACGGCTCCCCATATGACAACCACGCTAGGTGGTCATACCTGGTCGTACAATGAGCCGGACGGCCCATAGGAGCAGGTTCTCGAGCTTGCGGCCGCAGCCGAGTGGCTGGTTCAGCCGGCAGCGAGGTGGAGCACGAGCAGGTTGGAGAGCACTGCGGTCGCATATATGCCCGCAGCAAAGCAGGCGGCGCCCATGACACCAAGGCGGGGCCGGCTGTTGAGGACCTTCAAACCCAGGAGCCCGAGGATCCCCAACTTCACCCATAGCAAGCTCTGGCTCGAAAGTAGCAGAGAAGACAGCGGGTTGGCCTCAACGCCCCGGTGGCCCAGGAGCATGTGGGTCGTCACGACGTCGGCACCGTTCAGGACGACGAGGGCGACCAGGGCCGCAAGGGTCACGGCGCGGACGCGAGCCGCCAAAACCCCAGAGAGATGGGAAGGGCCGGGAGGCAGTACCCCATCAGATGGCTCTGAAATACCCCCGGTAATGGTGGGGGCCAGGACGGTAGCCGTGATAGTCGCCTCCTAGGACGCACCGTGGCTTTCTGGGCGCCGCGGTTCTTGCACTATCCATCGGCATATACCTGATGCGGCTAAAACGGGCCCAGGGATCGAAGAGCTTTTGCCAGTAACGAAGGTTGCCGCGCGCCGCACCTCAATGCTCGTCGAGCAGGTCCCACGCGGCGCCGACGATGGTCGCGGCGTCGATGCCGAAGTGGCTGTAGAGGTCGTCGACCTCACCGACCTGGCCGAAGTCGTCCACGCCGAGACATGCCATCGCGGACGAGTTGATGGTCCCGAGGAACGAGAGCGTGTGCGGGTGGCCATCAAGGACCGCGACGATTGGGGCTGCTCGCTTGCCCGGGAAGAGCATCTCCAAAACATCTGATGTCCCATTGGTTAGGCCTTGCCGTGTTTGGACGGCACGAAAAATTAGGTCAGCGGAGGTCAGGCAGATGACGTCGCAGGCCACCCCGTCCTCTCCCAGGACAGATGCAGCGCTGAGCACCTCGGGCATGACAGCACCCATACCAACCAAACAGACCTTCGGCATCTCTGGGCTCTCCAGGAGGCGGTAGCCGCCTGCCAGCACCGACAGTCGACGCCGTTCCCGCCCCTCAGGGCCTTCTGGTAAAGCGGAGAGGGCTTGGTCGACGGGCCGCGTGGTCAGCCGAAAATACCCAGACGTGCCTCCCGGAAGGCCGAGGTTGCCCAACGCATGCAATAGGGCCCACTCAAGGTCCTGGACAAACGCCGGCTCCCAGGCCGTGCAGTGCGGCTGCTCGAGGCCGATCGAGGGCGTGATAACAGACTGGTGCGCACCACCCTCGGGGGCAAGGGTGACACCCGACGGTGTGCCCACCAGGATTGACTGGCCACCGGCATAGATACCGAACGACCATGGCTCGAGGCACCGAGCAACGAACGGGTCGTAGAGCGTCCCGATCGGCAGCAACGGCTCACCGTCGCGCGCCCAGGTGAGGCCGAGCTCCGAAAGAAGCCCGACCAGGTTGCCCTCTGCGATCCCAAGCTCGATGTGCTGACCTTTTTGCGACTGCGCCCAGTGCACGAGCAGGGACTGGTCTTGAGCGAACCAGTCTGGGTAACTGTCCAGGTCCCAGGTGCCGGCACGGTTGATCCAGCCACCGAGGTTGGTCGACGATGCCACGTCCGGGCTGACGGTGACGAGGCGAGCTGCGACCTCGGGCGCAACCCGCGACAAATCGAGCAGGAACCGTCCGAGCGCCTGTTGAGTGGACTCAGCACCACGGCGGGAAATGCCGAGCTCGACTGGGAGCTTTGCGACGGCTTTCAGTTGCGGCTCCGGGCGAGTGAGGCGCTCAGCGGCGGCGGCGCATGCGACGGCCTCGGGGCTGCGGGGAGCGAAATTGGCCCACGGCATATCAGGATCTGCCCCCAGCTCGAGGCCCAACTGGCGCCATTGCTCGACCGAAAGAAGCGCCGAATGATTCCCGGGGTGGCCCTCTGTCGGTAAGTTCCACGCCTTGATCGTGTAGGCCAGCACCACCGATGGCCGGTCAGTTACGCGGTCCGCTTCCGCCAAGGCACCCAACAGGTCGCCAAGGTCGTGGCCACCGAGGTTCCTTATCGCGCCGGCAACCGCTCGGTTATCGAGGTCTCCGAGAAGACGCGCAATTTTCTTCTGCTCCCGCCCCTCCCCTGCCAGGGCCTGGCGGACCTCGCTCGCCGGTAAGCGCAACAGGTGCTGGTACTCCTCGTTGCTCATGGCGTCTATCCGCCGTTCGAGGAGCTCGCCACCTTCGGACGCGAAGAGCTCGCGCAGGCGTGCTCCGTACTTGAGAGTTATCGTGTTCCAGCCCACGGCTGCGAACATGTCCCGCATCCGGTTGGCGACAATGCCAGGCACGACCCTGTCAAGCGACTGCCGGTTCAGGTCAACGACCCAAAGGACTTCACCGAGGTGTGGCACCCTGGGGTCCATCAGCGCTTCCCAAACCGCTCCCTCATCGAGCTCAGCATCGCCGACCAGTGCAATGTGGCGACCTCTTGGGGAGCCACCGAAATGGGTCGTTACGTAGCGCTGCGCAATCGCGCTCCATATTGATGCCGTCGCACCGATCCCAACGGACCCGGTCGAAAAATCGACGGGGTCAGGGTCCTTCGTCCGGCTGGGGTAGCTTTGCAGGCCGCCGAAGGCACGCAGCTCAGTGAGGTAACGCTCGTCCAGCCGGCCCAAAAGGTAGTTGATGGCGTGCAAAACCGGCGACGCGTGAGGCTTAACCGAGACTCGGTCACTAGCGTTGAGGTGCTCGAGATATAGCGCCGTCATGATGCTCACCATCGATGCGGACGACGCCTGGTGCCCGCCGACCTTCACACCGTCACGCGTGGTGCGCACCTTGTTCGCATGATGGACCATGCTGACGGCCAACCAGAGGACGCGACGCTGGACCGCCTCGAGGACCTGTAACGACTCGGCCCCGGAGGGACTTTTAGCAAGCGGGTCGGTGCCGACCGTCATGAGGCAAGGGTACCTTGGGTTAGCAGTCTGCCACAACGAATAGGGCCTATCTGCCACCTCACACGCAAGAAATGGTGCCCCCAATGCTCTCATACCGGTATAATATTGCGATGACAACCCCCGTGGACCATGTAGACGCGACGGACGAACAGATCCTCGGGCTGCTCCAGCAGAACGCCCGCCGGACGTTCGGTGACATCGGTCGCGCGGTCGGGCTGTCGGCCCCGGCAGTAAAGCGCCGTATTGACCGGTTGGAAGAGTCCGGCGTGATCCGCGGCTACACAGCGCTTGTCGACCACGCCCACCTGGGCCAATCGATAGAGGCCTTCGCCGAGCTACGTTTCGCCGGCAGCACTCGCGTCGACGATATCGAAGACATCGCTCTCGACGTGCCCGAGGTGCATGCCATCTTCACGATCGCCGGTGACCCCGATGCCCTGGCGTGGATCCGGGTTAGCGACGTCCAGAACCTCAAGCGCGTAATAGACCGGCTACGCAGTAGCGGGAAAGTAACTGGCACCAAGACCTTGATGGTGTTGAACTCTTCTATCCGCACCCACGCTTAATGGGGCCTCGAAGAGGCCCCCGTCGGCCCGTGCGGCCCCTCGACATGGGCCTCGACCATTTCAACGACCTCGGGCTGGTTGCGGTGCCTAAGCACTTCGAGGAACTTCTGATGGTCGATTACCCACTGGCCAACGTCGTCACGATGCGCTCGTCGGTACACGAGGTCGATGTAAATCTGCGAGCGCAGCGATCGCCACGACCGGTACAGGCGCTCGTGGTGAGCCGCCCGGAAAACCGCATCGTGGAAAGCAACGTCGAGCGCGGCCACCCTCGAGGGCGACAGCGGCCCGGGCAGGTCGCCGACCTGTTGGAGCACCACCGCAATACGCGTGAAGTCACCTTCCGTGGCGTTGCGGCACACCCAGTCGACAGCCAGCCGTTCCAGCGCCGTCCTCAGGCTGGCGGTCTCACGGACATCGTCGGCGCCGAGCTGGGCTACCGTCGTCCCCCGATGGTGCTCGGTGTTCACGAGGCCCTCTTCAGAAAGAAGCACGAGCGCGCGACGAACGGGCCCGCGGCTGACATTCAGAAGAGACGCCAGCTCGTCCTCGACGAGCCGTTGGCCTAGGTCGATCCGGCCATCAAAGATGGCGTCTCTTATCGCGTCCGCGACTTCGTCGGACAGGACCCGCCGGCGGGCCGGCCCGATCATCGGCAAACTATCAAGCGCCCCAGTCATGGCCCGGTCCCAGCCTCCTGCGCCGCGGGGCGACGCGCTGGTCTCTTCGTCAACGCCTTCCGAGCACTTCCCGGCCCCGACACGGCGAGAGCGAAAAGGATCGCACCCCCGTAAATGAGATCGACCACGCCGGCGGAGACATTCAATGCCGACATGAACTGGTTCAAGGTCACGATGAACAACACGCCGACGAGCGTCCCGACGAAGCTCCCCTCTCCCCCCGTGAACGCCAAGCCACCGATCACGGCGCCCGCGACGGCCTCGAACAGGAACGGGTCGCCCATACCGTAGTAAGGGATCTGGACGAACCCGGAATACAGGATCCCGGCAAGGGCACATAGGACCGAGCACCCGCAATAGGCGCCAACGGTGACCAGGCGCGTCGGGACACCTGACAGAACAGCTGCAATGCGGTTCCCACCCGTTGCCAAGTGCCTGAACCCCGGCGTCGAGCGCCGCAGGAGGATGGCCAGGATGATCGAGGCCACTATCCAGAAAATGCCCGCCGAAGAGAGGCCCCAGACCTTGGTGTAGACCCAATGGGTGATCGGCGTGGGGACATTC
>Ga0302324_100023117_pt1 | contig 12040 bp, 15 predicted proteins | sample Palsa_T0_1_FD_201949 | JGI IMG/M metagenome (GOLD analysis project Ga0302324, IMG submission 201949) | Peat permafrost microbial communities from Stordalen Mire near Abisko, Sweden - Palsa_T0_1 | ecosystem: Environmental > Terrestrial > Soil > Palsa > Peat permafrost | place: Sweden: Abisko...
CGACAATCAACTGCCCAAGCTCTCCGCGGTAATCACCGGCTGAGAGCTACACCCCGTTGAGAGCCACGTTCTCGTACACCACTCGCGGGGACACGATCATTGCTAGCGCACCGCACGCAGCGCACAGTAGCAGGCCACCTGCCGCGGCAATCTCAAAGCAAATGGCATTAAGCCAATCGCCGGAAACCCAGGCCCGATTTGCGACGGCTTGCGACGTCGTCACGAGCCCCAAATATCCGGGTGCGAGTGTGGCGACCATTAAGCCGGCAAAGGCGCCCGCAAACAAAAACATCAATCCACGCGACGTGCTTTTTCGAACAAATCGCGCAACTCGAATCGAAACATGAATCGGAACCATCTGTCGAGCACGTCGGCATACACGTTGATACCAGAGCAAGGACCGGGCATCGAAGCTCAAATTTCTCATAAACAACTCCGTTCACAAACAGCCTCAGTTGTGCTAATAAATCGCATGCGTATGCCAACGTGCTGGCACTCGTGTTTCGCTAGCTCAAAATGCATTTTGCCGCCCCCCCATTCAGAGGCCGCCAACCCTCGGTCTTAACCCGAGTCCCTTCGACGTTTGATCGGGCGGATGCGCGGTCAGTACCTAGCCCCAGCAAGCCCGGTCGCTCCGGCAGGGCACCGGCGCCTTCGGCCGGTTCTCGAGCCGGTCCACTTACGGCGAACCTGGGCTGTAATTTCGCCGCGTTCGTGACGGGCAAAGTCGGGTTTGACGAATAAGCAGCGTTTGTGGCACTTCCCGAAATCTTGAATTGCGAATCCCCGGAGTTCGTGTAATAAACAGCGTGACGCGGCCCGACTGGGACGAATATTTTATGCTGATCGCGCGGACGGTTGCGACGCGGGCGACGTGTCCACGTGCGAGTGTCGGCTGCGTGCTCACGCGCGAGCGGCGGATTTTGACGACCGGCTATAATGGCGCGCCGCGGCATGTCGAGCATTGTATCGATGTTGGTTGCATGGTCGTGCACGACCATTGCCAGCGTGCCACGCACGCTGAAGCGAATGCGATCGTTCAAGGCGCACTGCACGGCGTCGGCTTGGCGGGTTCGACGGCGTATTGCACGCACCAGCCGTGCGTGAGTTGCTCCAAGCTCCTAATTAGTGCGGGCGTCGAGCGGATCGTGTACGATATTGCCTATCCGGACCGCATCGCTTCCGAGTTGCTGCGTGAGGCGGGCGTCCAAGTCGTCTCGTTTGCGGCAGTCGGCGCGCGGAGCAACGCATGACAATGGTCATCCCGGTCCTTGCTGCCGTGGTGCTCGCCGCGGCCACGACGGCGTTTGTCACGCCGCTCGTGCAAAAACTCGCGTCGCACGTGGGTATGGTCGACGAAGTTGGCGAGCGGCGCATGCACGAACAGCCCAAGCCGCGTATCGGCGGCATCGCCGTCTATCTGGGATTTGCGTTCGCGCTCTTTTCGTTGCTTGGGTATTTGATCGCGACCAAGCAGCTCAGTAAACTCGACGAGATCCACGACATCATCGGAATGCTCTTCGGCGGCACGCTCATCTTGATGGTCGGCGTGTGGGATGACGTGATGGGCATGCGGCCGCGCAATAAGTTCATCGCGCAGATCGTCGTCGCCGGCATTTCGCTCTTGTACGGATTCGTTATCTCGTATGTCAACAATCCGTTTCATCACGGTGAGCCGGTTTTTTTCTCGCCGTTTATCGCGTACTTCATCACGATGGTGTGGTATCTCGGTATGATGAATGCGATCAACTTTGTTGATGGACTCGACGGGTTATTGCCGGGTCTGACGGCGATTTCCGGCCTTTCGCTCATGGTGATCGAACTCGTGCACGGCCATCCCGAATTGGCGCTCGTCCTCGCGGCACTGGTGGGCTCGTCGCTCGGGTTTCTCCCGTTCAATTTCAACCCCGCGAAGATCATTCTGGGCGATTCCGGCGCGCTGTTCATCGGCTATATTTTCGCGACGATTTCTATAACCGGCGCGAGCAAAACGGCGATCTCGATATCATTGCTCGTACCGCTCATCGTCCTGGCGCTGCCGATCATTGATACGGCCGCTACGATCGTCCGCCGCACCCGTGCGGGAAAGAAAATTACCGAGGCCGATCGTGGGCACTTTCACCACCAGCTCATTTTTCGTTTCGGCCTGAACGTACGCCAAGCGGTGCTATTGATTTACGCACTGTGCTTCGTACTCGGTGTCGCCGCATTGTTACTCTCGGGCGGTATCGGATCGGTTAAGCTTGCAGGACGGTAGCATGGCGCCGGCGCTGCGCGTCATGACTGTTATGGGCACGCGCCCGGATACGATCAAGATGGCGCCTGTTGTGCTCGCGCTTGCCGCGGCGCGGCCACACGTCGAATCGGTCGTGTGCGTGACTGCGCAACATCGTGAGATGCTCGACGAGGTCTTGACGCTCTTTGGGATTGTACCGAATTACGACCTCGACATCATGACGCGCGCGCAATCGCTCACCGACATCACGACGCGCGTGCTGACCGGGATGGAGCCGGTGCTCGCACAAGCCAAACCGGACGTCGTGCTCGTACACGGCGACACGACGACGTCGACCGCGGCGGCACTCGCGGCGTTTTACGCGAAAATTCCCGTCGGTCACGTCGAGGCCGGTTTGCGCACGAGCACGACTGCGGAGCCGTTTCCTGAAGAACTCAATCGCCGGTTGACGAGCGCGATCGCGACGTATCATTTCGCGCCGACGGCAATCTCGAGGGCGAACTTGTTCGCCGAACGTATCGAACGCGCGAACGTGTTCGTTACCGGCAACACCGTGATCGATGCGTTCTTAGAGACCAGTCGCCGCGGGATCGGCGTGTCCGACGCCCTTGCTGGGTTCGATTCCCGGCGGCCGATCATCTATGTGACCGCGCACCGGCGCGAAAACCACGATGCGATGCCGGGAATTTGCCGCGCGCTCGCGCGCATCGCGGCACTCCCCGAACGCCCGCAAATTCTTTGGCCCGTTCATCCGTCGCCGGCGGTCGCGCCGGTCGCACACGCGATTCTCGACGGTGTCGACGGTGTGCGACTCGTACGGCCGCTCGGTTATCGTGAATCGGTCGCCTGTGTTGCGGCGAGCCGCTTTGTCCTGACGGATTCGGGCGGACTTCAAGAGGAAGCGCCGACCCTCGGCAAGCCGGTGCTGGTCATGCGGCGCGAAACCGAGCGGCCCGAAGGGCTCGAAGCCGGCACGCTGCGCTTGATCGGAACCGACGAGGACGTCGTCGTGGCTGAAGCGCAGCGGCTGCTGCAAGACCCGGCCGCCTACGCGCAGATGGCTCATGCGAGCAACCCGTATGGCGATGGGAAGGCGGCCCAGCGGATTGTCGCCTGGCTTTTATGGCGCCTGCGTCGCGGTCCGCAGCCCGACGAATTCGGCATTCCGGCGACGGCCGCAGCGCCGTGAAACCGGTCACTCCGCGATGAAAGTCGAGGAGGGGACGTTCCCAGGCGGGCCCAATACGACGAGCGGCGACTCAGATTCCGCTTTGCGTTCGTATTTCGCGCGTAAACGGGCCATCAGCTTACGATCCTCGCTCTTCCTTATTGGTGTGTCCGTCCTTGTGGCGGTTGTGTCGCCGAAGTTGGGTCTGGATTTGGCGGTCGGCGGGGTACTCGGCGTCGCCAATATGTTAGTCGTGATGCGCAATAATGAGCGGCTCGTCGATGGACGTCGTAGCCGCGGGATATTTGCAGCGAGTAACATGGTACGGATATTTGTGGTGGCTGCGGTCCCGGTGATCCTAGCCAGCCACGGTTCATGGTGGTCCATGGGCATCTATTTCGCCGGATTTTTCACGCCTCTCGCCTGGTATTCGGTCGAGCTGCAACGTTGGTATAGACGAGGAACGTAGTGCACGAGGAAGTCGGAGCGCATTCGACATGGGACTGGGGTTTCATCGGAAGCGTTCACTCCGATACGCTGATCATGACGTGGATCGTCATGGTCGTTAGCTTGGCTTTCTTTTGGTACATCGGCTCGTCATACTCGTCCAATCGCGCGAATAAGCTTCAGGCGACGTTCGAGAGCATCATTAACTATCTGGCGGACCTGGCCGCGGGGACACTCGGCCCGAAGGGCGAGCCGTTCGTGCCGTTCTTCGTCGGCATCTTTATCTTCATTTTTATCCTCAACCAGATTGGGTTCTTCCCGCTCAAACTGCTGGGTGTACCGTTTGGCGGCTCGCCGACGGCCGATCTCAATACGACCATCGCGTTTGCGTTCGTCGTATTTTTTGGAATTCAATTCGTTGCGATACGCAAGAACGGGATCAAGGCGTACGCGCATCTGTTCCGGCCGTTCCCGATTCTGTTTCCAATCAACGTGATCGAGGAGCTCGCGCGGCCGATCGTCCTTGCGCTACGGCTCTTCTTCAATATTTTTGTCGGCGAACTACTGCTGTTCGTCGTTTTTACGGTCGTCTCGTCCGACGTGTCGATCGGCCCCGTCAACCTCTCGCTCGTGGCGGCGGTGGTCCCATTTGTTCTGCAGTTGCTGAATTTCTTTATCGGCTCGCTGCAAGCGTTCGTCTTCACGCTGCTGACGATCGTCTATCTCTCGTTGGCAACCGCCGACGAGCATTAACGGAAAGGTTCGAGTTAACTGTGAGCTCCGAAAGCCTTATCATCTCGATGATGGTCCTCGGTTTTGCCCTGATCATCGCTGCTGTCGCCATTGGCTCGGCCATCGGTGACGGTATCGTCGCGTCCAAAGCCGTCGAAGCCATTGCGCGTCAGCCTGAGGCGCAAGCGAACATCTTCACATTCATGTTTCTGGGCGTCGGCATCCTGGAAGTATTTCCGATCATCGGCTTGGGCCTTGCGCTCTACTTGTTCTTCGCGGTGGCCAACGTCCCGACGATCATCGGCCACTTGCTAAAGGCCGTTCAGTAATCTCTGTGTTGCGCTCGTTCGTACCGAAAGACGGTAGTCGTTAGTGTTTCTCTTGCCGTCCCCCGGGACGCTGATCGTTCAAGTACTGAATTTCATTGTGTTCCTCGTGGTGCTGAACATCGTATTCATGCGTCCCGTGGGCGCGGCGATTGCGAAGCGCCGCGCGTACATCAACGGCTTGTTTGGTGCTATCGGTCAGGCGGAATCGGACGTGCGCGCACTGCGCGGGCAGGCCGACGCCAAGCGCGCTGTTGCACGCCGCGAAGCGGACGAAGCAATCGGGAAAGCACGCGCGGAAGCCTCGAACGAAGCAGCCCGCATCGCGACGGAGTACAACGAGCAGTCGACGGCGATCATCGACGAGGCGACGAAAACCGTCGCCCGCGAAATCGCGGCGGCGCGCGCAAAAGAGCCGGCGATCGTGGAGAACCTTTCGGCGACCTTACTCGATCGCGCGCTCGGCGCGGAAGCAATGGCATGACCGAGCAGCAGCGTCTCCAATTCGAGCATATCGCTACCTGGTCGCAAGTCGTATGCGCGATTCTCTTCATCGTCTTTCTCGTCTGGGTTTTCCGTAAGTATTTGATGCCCGGCGTGCTCGCGGTTGAAGCTGCGCGCAACGCCGATTTGCTCGCGGCCGAGAAACGGCGTGATGCCGTGCAGGGCGACGTTTCGAAGGCGCGTGCCGAAGTCGAAGCGGCGGATCGCGACGCGACGGCGATCGTGGCGCGGGCGCGAGCCCACGCGAGTGCTGAACGCGAACGTATTCTGGCCGAAGCCGACGCCGACGGCGAACGCACGGTGCACAACGCGCGCGGCGAACTCGATCGCGCCCGGTTAGCGGCCGAGGCATCACTGCGGGCTGATTTTATCGAGCAGGCGCTCCGGCGCGCCCGGCAACAAGCCGCGGCGCGTATCGATGCCGGAGCCAACGCGCGAATCGTCGATGCAACCGTTAAAAGGCTCGAGCGCACAAGCGTCCCGAGGAGCGCGTAATGGCAAACGAAACCGTTGCCCGCCGCTATGCGACCGCGATTTTCGAGCTTGCGAAAGAAGCAAACGCGATTCCACGCGTCGGTCATGACCTGCATACCGTCGAGCAGACGCTGCAGACGGATGAAACGGTGAAGAGCTTCTTTCGGTCGCCGGTCGTGGATCGTAAGGAAAAGGCCGAGATCATCGGGCGCGCGTTCGATAAACTGCACGAGGTCGCGCTGCATGCCGTACTGCTGCTCGTGCGCAAACGCCGTGAGGCGATCTTCGAGCAGATCGTAGCGCAGTACGACATTCTCGAACAGCAAAGCCGCGGCGCCTCGCCGCTGCGCATCGAGAGCGCTCGCGAACTCAGCAAGAGCGAACTCGATGCACTTGTCGAGAAGCTCGCGCGCCTCTACAACACCACGTTCGATGTGACGCAAACCGTCAATCCCGATTTGATCGGCGGTGTGCGCATCACGATGGGCGACAAACGGATCGACGGCACCGTAGCCGGCCGCCTCGACGACATCGCCCGCCTGCTTTCCACTAACTAAGGACCCGAGAAAGAAACTATGATTAACGCCGACGAAATCGCCGGAATTCTCAAGGGACAGATCGCTAGTTATAAGACCGGTACCAACGAGTCACAGATTGGTACCGTCATTGAAGTTGGCGATAATATTGCGCGCGTGTACGGTCTTGAAGCTGTACAGCAGTCCGAACTCGTTGAGTTTCCAAACGGCGTGCAGGGCATCGCGCTCAACCTCGAAGAGGACAACGTCGGCGTCGTTATCATGGGCTCCGATACGGATATTAAAGAAGGCGATCAAGTTCGCCGCACGGGCCGCATCGTTTCGGTTCCTGTTGGTGAAGCGCTGCTCGGGCGTGTGGTGAATCCGCTCGGCGTTCCGGTCGACGGCAAAGGTCCGATCGAAACCAAGAAGTATCGCACGATTGAAAATACGGCGCCGGGCGTGATTCAGCGCCAGCCCGTTAAGCAGCCGCTGCAAACCGGCATTCGCGCGATCGATGCGCTCATTCCAATCGGTAAGGGCCAGCGCGAGCTGATCATCGGCGACCGCGGCACCGGCAAGACGGCCATTGCGATCGATACGATCATCAACCAAAAAGGCCGCAACGTATTCTGCATTTACGTTGCGATCGGGCAGAAGAATTCGACCGTCGCAGCGCTTGCGCAAACACTCGATAAGGCCGGCGCGATGGAGTACACGACCATCGTCACGGTTTCTTCGGCTGAGCCCGCTGCGCTCAAGTTCATCGCACCATTCGCCGGTTGCGCGATGGGCGAAGAACTGATGTATCAGAACAAAGACGTGCTGATCATCTATGATAACCTGACCCAGCACGCGCAAGCGTACCGTGAAGTTTCGCTCCTGTTGCGCCGCCCGCCGGGCCGCGAAGCCTATCCGGGTGATATTTTCTTCTTGCACTCGCGCCTGTTGGAACGCGCAGCGAAGCTGTCCGACGAACTTGGTGGCGGGTCGCTTACGGCGCTGCCGATTATCGAAACGCAGGCCGGCGACGTGTCCGCCTACATTCCGACGAATTTGATTTCGATTACCGACGGGCAGATCTACCTTCAGACGGGCTTGTTCTTTCAGGGCATCCGTCCGGCAGTCGACGTCGGTATCTCGGTCAGCCGCGTCGGCGGATCGGCGCAGATCAAGGCGATGCGTACCGTCGCAGGACCGCTGAAGCTCGACCTTGCGCAGTACCGCGAACTCGCTGCGTTCTCGAAGCTCGCTTCGGACCTGGATAAAAATACGCAAGCGCAGTTGACGCGCGGGGAGAAGATTACCGAGATTCTCAAACAGCCGCAATTCCAACCGCAAGCCGTCGAAGATCAAGTCATCGTCATCTACGCCGCGACGAAGGGCTTCCTCACGAACGTGCCGACCCCGCGTCTGCAAGACTGGGCGGCGGCCTTCGTCACCCACGTGCATGAGAAACTGCCGGCTATCTCCGATTCGATTCGCTCGACGAACGCACTCTCGGACGATATCGCAAAGCAATTGGAAACCGCCATCACGGAGTTCAATAAGACGTTCTAATGGCGTCGGTAAAAGATCTTCGTGACCGGATACGGTCGCTGAAGAATACGCAGCAAATCACGAAAGCCATGAAGCAGGTTGCCGCCGCGCGTATTCGCCGTGCGGAAATGCTGCAGAAGCAGTCGCGCCCATACGCCGATGCGCTCGGTGCGATGCTGCGCGATCTCATCGCCAACGTCTCGTCCGTCGACCACCCGTTTATGAAACCCGGCCGCGAAGGCGCCCCGACCGGCATCATCTTGATGACGGCCGACAAAGGCCTTGCCGGCGCATTCAACGCGAACTTGATTCGCGAAGCGGAAGTCCTCGGGCGGCGCGATAGCAACCTCGCGTGGTATGCCGTTGGCGTCAAGGCGCGCAATGCGCTGCGCCGTCAAACCGGGCCGACGGAGCACTTCTGGCCGTTGACGCAAGGTATCATGATCGACGTCGCGCGCGAAATCGCGCAAAAAGTAACCGATGACTTTGTCGCCGGAAAGATCGGCGGCATCACGCTGATCTCGCCCAAGCTCGTGTCGATGATGTCGCAAAAGCCCGAAACGCGTGCGATCATCCCGATCACGCGCGAAAAAAGCGAGGCGCAAGTGAGTGACGGGCCCAAGGGCGCAGTGGAGTTTGAACCGTCTCCGGAGGCCGTGCTTTCGCGGCTGCTTCCCAAATATCTCGAGTTCACGATCTATTCGTCGATGCTCGAGACCAACGCAGCGTTCTTCGCCGCACAGCTCATCGCCATGAACAACGCGACGGATAATGCCAAGAAACTGATCGACGAACTGACGATCGCCATGAATAACGCCCGTCAAGCCTCGATCACCAAAGAAATCCTTGAAATCGTGGGCGGCGCCGAAGCGCTTGCCGGCTAACCGGAAAGTTTGAGAGAGAGACGCTAATGGCTGCTACTGGTAAGGTTGTTCAAGTTCTGGGAAACGTTGTCGATGTTGAGTTCAGCATTGAAACGTTGCCGAATATCAATCATGCGCTGAGCGTTCATATCGGTTCCGGCGACGGGGCGATGAACGGCTCGGCGACGGCTGCCGATGGGATCGAGTTGGGTGGTACGGCGATGCAGTCGCGCGACTTGGTGCTTGAGGTTCAGGGTGAGCTTGGGAACAACCAGGTGCGCTGTCTTGCGATGGGATCGACTGACGGGCTGGTGCGTGGGGCGCCGGTTACGAATAGCGGCGCGCCGATTACGATTCCGGTTGGTGAAGGTACGCTTGGGCGTATTTTCAATGTGCTTGGCAAGGCGATTGATTCCGATGCGCCCGTGACGGCGGCTGCGTACTGGCCGATCCATCGCGATGCGCCGACGTTTGCGCAACAGGATCCGACGCCGAAGATTTTTGAGACCGGTATCAAGGTCATCGATTTAATGGCGCCATACACGCGCGGTGGTAAGGTCGGTCTATTTGGCGGTGCCGGTGTCGGCAAGACGGTTCTTATTCAGGAGCTTATCCGCAACATCGCGCAAGTTCACAAGGGGTTCTCGGTGTTCACGGGCGTGGGCGAACGCACGCGTGAAGGCAACGATCTCTGGCTGGAAATGAAAGAGTCGGGTGTGCTCGCGCAGACGGCGCTGGTCTTCGGCCAAATGGATGAGCCGCCGGGCGTGCGTTTCCGCATCGCCCAAACAGGTGTGACGATGGCCGAATACTTCCGCGACGAGAAGGGCGCCGACGTGCTGCTGTTCATCGACAATATTTTTCGGTTCATGCAGGCGGGATCGGAAGTCTCCGCGCTGCTCGGACGCATGCCGTCGGCTGTCGGCTATCAGCCGTCGCTCGGAACGGAAATGGGTCAGCTCGAGGAGCGTATTACGTCGACGCGCAAAGGGTCGATTACGTCGGTGCAGGCCGTGTACGTGCCGGCTGACGACTACACCGATCCGGCCGTCGCCACGACGTTCGGTCATCTCGATGCGACGACGGCGCTATCGCGCGGCATTTCGGAGCGCGGGATCTATCCGGCAGTCGATCCGCTGGCGTCGTCCTCGCGTATTCTCGATCCGAACATCGTCGGACCCGAACACTATCGCGTTGCGCGCGGCGTCCAAGAAACGTTGCAGCGCTATCGCGATCTGCAGGACATCATCGCGATTCTCGGCGTCGAGGAATTGTCGGACGACGATAAGGTTGCCGTCGGACGCGCGCGCCGCTTAGAGCGCTTGTTCTCGCAGCCGTTCTTCGTTGCCGAACAGTTTACGGGGCGCCCCGGCAAATACGTCAAGCTCGAAGACACGATCGCGTCGTTCGCTGAAGTACTCGACGGCAAACTGGATGATCTGCCGGAACAGGCGTTCTACATGGCGGGCGGCATCGACGAAGTGAAGGCCAACGCCGACAAGATGAGCGCGACCGCCTAAGCATGGCAAACACGATTCCGTTTACGCTGATCACGCCGCTCGCCGTGAAGTTCGACGGCGAAGCGGAGCTGGTCATTGCGGTCGGCACCGAAGGCGAAGAAGGCATCTTGCCGTCGCACGCGCCGTTTCTGACGGCGCTCAAACCCGGCGTGCTACGCGCCAACGTACGCGAAGGTGGTGTGGAGCGGCGTCTCGAGCTCGCGACCGGCGAAGGCTTTTTACAAGCGCTGCCCGGCAAGATCACGATTCTGACCGACGCGGCGCTTGCACCGGATGAGATTGATATCTCGCAAGCGCGCACGGAATTAGCATCGGGCCAAGATGAGCAAAAGGCTGCGGCCGGCGATCTTGCGGCAGTGCTGCGCGCGCAAGTCAAAATCGATTTTGCCAACGCCAAACTCAAAGTCGCCGGAGTTTCGTAACGGCTAATACCGTCGTCATCGGCGGCGGAGTCATCGGCGCAAGCGTTGCGTATCACCTTGCCGCGCGCGGCGTCCGGGATGTTGTCGTTCTTGAGCGAGCGACTCGGCCGGGCGAGGGCAGCACGGGACGTGCAACCGGCGGTTTTCGCGTGCAATTCGCAAGCGCGATCGACGTGCGCCTGTCGTTGCTCGCACTCGAGCAGCTGCGCCGTTTCACGGACGACACCGGTGGTGATTGCGGCTACGTTGCCGCCGGGTATCTCTGGCTGGCCGCAAGCGACGACGAGCTAAACGCCTTGCGCGAAGCGCTCAACGTTCAGCGCGCGAACGGTGTCGACAACGCGCGCGAAGTCGATCTCGACGAGATTGCGGCAATCAACCCCGCCGTCGTGATCGACAATATCGTTGGGGGCACGTACTGTCCTACCGACGGCTTCATTCGCCCACTGCAGATGCTCGACGGATATCGGCGAGCTGCCGAGCGTTTGGGTGCGCGCTTTTTGTACGATGCCGAAGTGATGGGATTTGAGAAAGATCGCAGCGGCAGCATTACGAGCGTTCGCACGATGCGCGACACGTTTTCTACGGCTGTCGTTGTGAACGCAGCCGGTGCATGGGCTGCATCTGTTGCCCGACTTGCCGGCGCTGAGCTCCCGGTGGTTCCGCTTCGGAGGCAAGTGGCCGTAACGCAGCCGACAAATATTCTCAACGCATTGATACCGATGACGATTTACGCCAGCGACGGCTTCCATTATCGCGTGCGCGATGGACGTGTACTCTTGTTGCTCGCCACACCCGGTGCCCCCGATCCATTTGATGTGTCAATCGATGATGATTGGATCGATCTTGTTGCCGACGTTGCGTATCGCCGTATTCCATCGATTACTGGAACGGCGATCGATCGCGCGGCTTGTTGGGCTGGTTTGTACGAGCAATCGCCCGATGGTCATGCGATTGTCGGAGCTGCCCCCAAAATCAAGAACCTCTACTATGCAAACGGCTCGTCTGGCCATGGCGTCATGCATTCTCCTGCTCTCGGATCGCTTATCAGCGAGCTCGTCATCGACGGTACGACATCTCTCGATATCAGCGCACTTCACCCCGACCGATTTGGTAAACCGTCGGAAGGTGTAGACGAACTATTGTAGCCCTGTGTTGACTGAACGAATTGAAGGCCATGCACGTGTGAGAGCGATCACGCACTTCGGTGCGGGAAAATATCATGCGTGCAATCAATTTGACGACGCGAACTGATCGTATGGGTGAGATTGGGATTTTCCTTGCGGGTTCGGGC
>Ga0302324_100023118_pt1 | contig 12040 bp, 10 predicted proteins | sample Palsa_T0_1_FD_201949 | JGI IMG/M metagenome (GOLD analysis project Ga0302324, IMG submission 201949) | Peat permafrost microbial communities from Stordalen Mire near Abisko, Sweden - Palsa_T0_1 | ecosystem: Environmental > Terrestrial > Soil > Palsa > Peat permafrost | place: Sweden: Abisko...
GCTCCTCCTCAACGACCATACGATCATGGTCGCCTCGTCGTCGCTCCTTGATGCCGGCCGAAAATTGCGTCGTCGCAGGGTCATTAGGTTGTTTTAGAAGCTCTAAGACACACGAATTGTATCGGTCACGATTCCCGTGCCGACGAGCGTGCTTTGACTCGAATGGGTCAGCGGGGTGCCGCCGCGAAGCCCGCTGGCTGGCCCGGCGAAGTTCGCGGCGGCATTTTCGATGGGGCGGAGCAGAGTGAGTATCCCGCCTGCGGTGGCGAGATGCGAATGAGTTTCGCGCCCAAGCGCGACCTTGTATGTTCCCAATCCAAGCCGTTTCGGCGACCTTCTCCCGCTGGAGGTCGGACTTGGGGCGTGACGGACGGTTGAGGGTCGCGCCTGAGCGCGAAACTCCGCTGCATCGGTCGCCACAGGCGAGAACTTCACTCCGTCCCATCGAGAAGGGTCGCCCAACCGTCGCCGGGCCAGCGAGTGGGTTTCGCAGCGGCGACGCGCTCTGGTATACGAGCCGACGATCGCCCGTCGGCGTGGAAATCGTAACCGATAAAAATATTCTCCCAGCCAATTCAAAGCTGGTGGCTATTCCTTGGGTTGCGGGCGAAGCAAGCGCTTGATGCCTTCGTAGTTCACTATCTTGAGAATTCAAAGGCCCGTTCGCCTCGGCAGCATTGGGTAGGCAACCGACTTGGGCCGGATATGATGTCCGCCCCATGAACCGGCCGCTTCCGACGTTTCGCAGCCATTTGACGCTCGGTTTCTGCACGCTGTTGCATGCCTTCACCCATGCCTATGCCTCAATGCTCGTGCCGCTCTATCTGATGATGGCGCGAGATCTGAAGCTCAAGGGCGTCAGCTCGGCGTCGTTCATCGTGACGTTGTATGGAGCGATGTATTGCTTCGGGAGCTATTTCGCCGGGGAATTGGCGGATCGATTTGATCGGCGAGTGCTGCTGGGGATCGGATTGTTGGGGAACGCTGCCGCCATCGTGGGGATCGGGCTGAGCCGGGATTATTGGGTCATCGTCGCGCTGGCTGTTGCGGGTGGAGCGTTCGGTAGCGTCTTCCATCCCGCCGCCAATTCGCTGGCTCCCGCGCACTATCCAAAATCTCCCGGCATGGCGATCGGCATCCTCGGCGCCGGTTCGGGGATGGGATTTTTTCTGGGCCCGCAGTTCTCGGGAATGCGAGCCCGCGCGGCGACGTGGCATTTCATGAATGTCGCCAGTTGGCAAAAGCCGTGCATCGAATTGGGAATCGCGGGCCTTATCCTCGGCCTGATCTTTTTGCCGCTCGGATTTGATCCGCGAATTTCCCAGGCGGGAAAATCTCATCGCCCCATCGATCCAGCCACTCGCCGGCAAATCGTTCATGTCGCCATCGCCCTGATGTTCCGCGATTTTTGTGCCACCGCCGTCATCTCGCTGGCGGCGATCTATCTGCTGCGCGTGTTTCACGCCGATGTCCAATCCGCCGGCCTGGCGGTGGGATTGATGATGCTCCCCAGCGTGCTGGCCAATCCGGTCTTCGTCTATTTCACCGGCGGCCGGCGGCGGTTGCCGGGGTTGGCGATCATTCTCATCACCGGCGGGTGCGTGGTGGTGACCACGCCGATGTGGAGCGCGGCCATGACGCTGCCGGTGCTGTGCGTGTTCCAAACCATGCAGATGGGCAGCTACGCCGTCAGCGATGCGGCGATGCTGGAACGAGTCGATCCAGAAATTCGCGGACGCGTCGTCGGATTATTTCTCCTGATCGCCGGAACCTTCGGTGCGCTGGGTCCATGGGTCATGGGCGCCTGGACCGATTGGCTCGGCCCCCGCGCTACCATTCAATCTTCCTATTACGGCCCCTTCGGCTTGCTGGCCGCTTTCATGCTCATTGCCGCCGCCTCATCGCGATTTCTCGGCCGGCTGGGCGAGGCGAAAACGGAAGTGTCGGCACTTGAAGAGATAGCGCCGGTCACTTTGGGGTAAGTCATTCCTACAGTCGAGGCTCAATATCGATTGTTCCATCATCTTTGAGCCAGACATCCACGGTATTGCGTTTTCCATCGACGTCACAATCGAATGTTAGATGCGACGGATTGGCTGCATCGCGCTGGGCACCGAAAATTCGTAAATGCTGACTTCCAATTAGTATTGACCTCCCAAACCCTATATTTGTTGAACTTTGTGAAGTCGGGGAATCCAGTGATGGCCGCATGGAGCTTCCACGAAGAAGGCCACAGTTGCGGCCCCCGTCAAGTCCCTCAAAGCTGGGATCGAGGTTTATAAAAACGAGCCGGCGGTCGCCGTCTGGGCAATACATCTCGCCGGCAAAAATGTTGGGAAGGCCGGCAATTGGGAACCTCGACCATCCGCCGGCCTTTATGATGCTCTGAATCTCGGTTTGGGAGATGCACGCATGGAGAATATTGCATTTCCCACCGGGCGGTTGCAACCAATCAACCACAACGCTATTGGGCGCCGGACCATCGACCAACGCACGATGTTCCCAGTAAATAAGACTCACCCGCCGGTATAGCCCGGGTCCCCATAAAATTGCTGGGCAGACAACCGCCGCCACTAAGATGACCCTCGCCGCCCACCGCCGCCAGCGGCGCTGTTGAAGCGCTTTGGGGGCATAATTTAGTGGTTGAGGAGGAGGCATAATTCGATCAAGTTATTACGGCCGCTATGGCCGCTGCACGATCATCAACGTCCCATTATTCTTTAACCAGACATCCGCCGTGCAGCGATTACCGTCGATTTCAAAATCGAAAGTTAAATGTGTCGGATTGCCGGAATCCGGCTGCGCGCCGAAAATTCGCAATCGTTGCGATCCAAGGGGCAAAAGATTTCCGGCGATTACGAAATCCTGTGGTTGCATGTCCCTGGGGTCCGCCGAATCTCGAATCGTCGTAGCCCTGACGCTCCACCACGCTCCTATCTGCGCCTGAGGATCGAAGTCAAGAATGACAAGCCGGCGATCACCGTTTGCCGACAGCATTTTACCAACAAAAAAATTCGGGAAGTTTGCCACCGATCTACCACCTGCAAAAAGGTTGAGAAGATGAGCTTCCACTGCGCTCGTATTCGGCGTGTTGTTGTTTGTACGTTGGCCCACCAACCAATCGACCACTAGACTGTTCGGCGCTGGTCCATCCTTAAGTGCCCGGCGTTCCCAGTAAAGAACGCTTCCCCATCGGCACAACCCCGGTCCCCAGAATATGGCGGCAAACACAACCGCCAATCCTGCGGTGATTCTCAGAGGGATTCGATACCACCGGCGCGGCTGCAATTCTCGCGGGGCGTAATTCAGGGGCTGTGCCGAGTCCATGGCGAATCCTGTTTTGGCCATTGGCGCCCGTTCGCCGACGCGCTCCCCTGCGGGTCGCGGCTAAACGGTGCGGAATGGGCGGGGCTTATTTTCCATTTCCCGCGTGCTAAATCCACTCACGACCGCGGCAATATTACGAATTGTCCGTTGTTTTGCAGCCATGCATCGACGGTTCGACGAACGCCATTTCTTTCGATGTCGAACGTCAAATGCGATGGATTGGACGGATCAAGCTGAGCGCCAAAGACTTTCAGGCGTTGACTACCGATATAAAAGTGTGTGTCGGAGACGACAAACGACTGTTGCCAACCTGTTGGCACAAAAGCACCCTGAGACACGTTCCAAGATGGGAACCCGGGCGACAAGATCACGTCGAGAAAGGCGATCCCGGCCTTGCCGCCAGGAGTCCGCATTTCACCTGCGAAAATATTTCCAATGAACGAGAACTGCGGGACCGCTAAATGCATGCCCATATTTACAGCTGTACTGGGGAGAGGAGGACAAAGCCGTTCAAGTGGATATTTCGCGGTGCTGGCATGGAACACATTGCATGCCATCGTATTAACGGACGGCCAATCTATCACCAGGCTGTTCGGCGCGGGTCCATCGGTCAGGGCACGATGTTCCCAGTAAATAAGACTTCCCCAGCGGTACAACCTGGGTTCCCATATAATTGCGGTGCAGACAATCGCTAGTGCCACGACGATCTTCACCACCCGTCGCCGCCAGCGACGCGGCTGAAGTTCTGGCGGGGCGTAATTCAGGGGTTGAGGAGCAGGCATAATCCGGCCAATGGTTATTACCGTTCCTAAGGCCGCGGCGCCATCATCATCGTGCCATCATTCTTCAGCCACACATCCGCCGTGTGGCGTGTGCCGTCGATTTCGAAATCGAATGTCAGATGCGATGGATTGGCGGAATCCAATTGACCGCCGAAGATTTTGAGCCGTTGCGATCCCGCCGGCAATGCCGCGACGGAATCGACCGGCTGTTGCGGCTGAATCCCACTTGGGCCGAGCGTTCGGCCGATCGTGGTGCAGCGCACCATGCCGAAATCGTTCGGAAGCACCTGCTCATCCGCCGTGACCGATGTGGGATCATGATCCAGAAACACCAGCCGACGTTCGCCGTTTGGGGCCTGCATTTCTCCGGCAAAAATATTGGGCGCATTGGCGTTGGGATTGCCGGAGCCGTAGGTAAGTTCCTCGATGTGGTCCTGAGCCAGACTTGTGTGGAAAACAATATATTTCTGCAGCGAACTCCCATTGCCCGCATCCCGCGTCCAATCGGCCACCAGACTATTCGGCGTCGGCCCATCGCCCAGCGCCCGATGCTCCCAATAAAGCAAACTTCCCCATTTGAAAATTCCCGGTCCCCAGAAAACCCCAGCCGCAACGATGGCCGCCACCACGAGGAACCGCATCACCCATCGCCGCCACTGGCTCGGCCGAAATTCTCGCGGGGCGTAATGCAGTGGGTGAAGGGGTTCCATAACGATAATCTTACTGGACAAACAAAGCTGTTTAGCCGCGACCCGAAGGGGAGCGCGTTCGTGGCCGCTCGCCAACGCGCTCCCCTTCGGGTCGCGGCTAAACGGTGCGCAATCGGCGTGATTCATTCTCCGTTCTCTGGCCGTTAAATCCACTGATCTCGCAGAATTTTCAGTTGGACCCAATCCTCATCCAAAAACCATTCCGGCTTTTTGTCGCCGGGAACGATTTGCTGGAAGAATGTGCGCGCTTCGCTGCGGAGCAGAGATTTGGGTGTGCCGTTACGCACTCGGCCGGCGTAGATGTCATCCTGTCTGGAGCAGAGCCGCAGCGCTTCGTAGCCGGCGAACTTGCGGATATGGTCGGCTAGATTGCAATAGAACATGCTCATTCGATCGTCCATGATCGGCGGTGGAACGCAATGTCGCTTGATGGCGTGTTGGAAATATCGCAATTTGCCGGACCAGTCGAGATTTTCGGCCATCCCAAGCGAGATGTATTGTCCAACCTTCGCCGCCTCGTGGGCGAGCATGTCGCCGGCGGCGTCGGCTTGCCGAACCAGTTGCCCGTAGTACGAATCCGGCTGGCCGACGGGCGGCATCGGAGGAAACTTGCGCGGCTCGCGGTGCATGGTGGGTTCCCGAAAAAGGCCCACAAAGCCGAACAGTTCTGACAGCCTCAATCCAGCAATATTCTATGGCTGTGGATGGCAAAAAACTAGAAAAATCGGGTTTCGGGTTTCGGGTATCGGGTTTCGGGTGAGATCAAGATATTCGCACCTCGGCTCTCCTTTACCCGACACCCGAACCCCGAAACCCGAGACCCGAATTTCCGCAAAGTATCACCCAATCCATCGGCCGGTTACGATATTGCAACGATGAGCGAATCGCTGGGAACCCTTTGCATCGTGCTTCATGGTCATCTTCCTTACGTCCTGCATCACGGATCGTATCCGCATGGTGAGGCGTGGCTGTACGAGGCGGCGGCGGAAACTTATTTGCCATTGCTCGACATGATCGGCGAATGCGCGCTGCTCAAAGCGCGGCCGGCGCTGACGATGGGACTGACGCCGATTCTCCTCGAGCAATTGGGGCATGAGCGATTCAAATCCGGATTTGTGGAATATCTCACCGAGCGCGGGCAGCGCGCTCACAACGATCGGCAGGAATTCGAGAGGACCAATCAGCCGCATCTCGCTCATCTCGCCGATCGATGGGAAAAATGGTATGCGGCTCGGCTGGAACATTTCGAGCGCATCGGCCGCGACATCGGCCGGGAATTCGCCGCGCGTTGTCGCGAGGGGCATATTCAGATTCTCACCAGCAATGCCACGCATGCCTACATGCCGTTGATGCTCAACGATCAGTCGATCAACGCGCAAATGTCGGCCGGCGTACACACGAGCCAGGCGCGATTGGGAATTCAACCGCGCGGCATGTGGCTGCCGGAATGCGCCTATCGGCCGCAGTGGGACAACTGGCTTCCTTCAGTGCTTTACGACAATCCGCGATCTCGGCCGGGGCTGGAGACATTCATCAGCGGTGCTGGCGTCACGCATTTTTTTGTGGACACGCATCTCATCACCGGCGGACAACCGCTGGGAACGCTGGATAACGGAAATTTCCGGCCGGTCGGCGAAGCGCAATTATTCTGGGACACCAAGCGCGGCTGGCGCGATGTGCTCGAACCCGTCGGCGTCTCCAGCGGCCACGATGCGCCGAGATGTTTCGCTTTCGGCCGACATCCGCGCGTCAGCGAGCAGGTGTGGAGCGGCGCAATCGGATATCCGGGCAATGGCACATATCTGGAATTTCACAAAAAACATTCCGAGCGCGGGCTGCGATATTGGAAAGTCACGCACAACAAAGCCGGGTTGGGCGACAAAGACATGTATTATCCGGATGACATCGCCGCCAAGGTGTATGAACATGCGCAACATTTCTGCAATGTGGTGCGCGAGGTGTTGCGCGAGCATCGCGACCGAACCGGCCGACAAGGCGTGTGCGTCGCGCCGTTCGATGCGGAATTGTTCGGACACTGGTGGTTCGAGGGGCCGAGATTTTTGCGCGATGTCGTGTTGACGTTGGCGAACGATCCATCCATTTATCTGATGACGGCCGAAGAAGCGCTCTATCACCATCCACCAGATAAAGTCGTGCGAATGCCGGAAGGATCGTGGGGAGAAAAGGGAAATCACAGCGTCTGGATCAACGACCGCAATCGCTGGATGTGGGAAATGGAATATCGCGCGGAAAATCGGATGCTGAAATTGCTGCACGAATTGCCGTGGCGGACGAACGAAACAGTGGCGGGATTGCTGCAGCGAGCCGGGCGACAATTATTGCTGCTACAGGCGAGCGATTGGCCGTTTGTGGTGCATTCACACGGCGCGGTGGATTATGGCATTCAGCGATTTGCCGGCCATGCGACCAATTTCGATCGCGCCAGCGCCATGGCCGAAGAAGCCGCCGCGGGATTACCGATGAGCGACATTCGCCGGATTGAGCTGGACGAAATGGACAAGCACGACAGCGTGTTTGCGAAAATCGATCTGGACTGGTGGAAGTAGAAAGAATCGGGTTTCGGGGATCGGGTTTGGGGTTTCGGGTAAAGACAAGAAGCGTCGCCGCCGTTTTTCTTCACCCGAAACCCGATTCCCGAAACCCGAAATCCGGATTTTTCAAGCCAACTGTTCTTCTCCTATGTCCGCAAGGCTCAGCATCTGACCAAGCGTCTCTTCCAGATTGCGCTCGGCACTGCGAATATCCGGCGATGCGACGCCAGTGCGCCGGTGCGCCAGCAACCGGCTGAGTCCATCGGGTCGCGCCATCGCATCGACGAGTTTGGCGTCGACAAGATTCTCAATGGCTTTACGAAGCGTTTCGGCCTGTGTGGCCATGGTGCATTCTCCTTGCGCCGAGAACGGCGCGGCAATGCCTGCAATACCCGTTAATGGCCGCTAACGGAAAAACGAATTCCCAGCGACCGTTTGCAAGCGGACCTACAACTAATACGAAGGATCGAAACGCCCAGTGCGCTGATCCCTTTCACGTGCCTGCGGAGTTAGCTGACGGGCTGGGAGTTGAAAGTCTCCCTCGGTTGATCAGTTCGGCATCTTCTCGCCATCCTGCTTCCATGCCAGACTGATCACACACAACCGATGCGCCCCTCGAACTGGCGGCGGTTAAACCGTTCGTCCGAAACTGCGGCAAATTTCCGGTGCCTTCCGGCAATCTGCCGCATTGGGTTCTCCGCGCTGCCTGTTTGCCAAGCAGCTTAGGCGGTCAAAGCAACAGCGGATTATGGGAACGACAGATTGTCTGTCAATAGAAATCTCGCCTTGCTCAAAAAAAAGGCAAAATTATTTTCGGCCTTGTTTTACCAGCCGAAGGGCGATGAGAATCGTCAAATATGAAATGGTTCAAACGAATTCTCCTCGCTGCGGCGCTTCTCATTGTCATTGTTCTGGTGATTGTTTACGCATCTCTGAACTCGATTCTCCGCGATGTGATTCAAGATCAGGCAACGGCATCTCTCAATCTCACGACTACGCTCGCATCAGCCAAATTGTCACTCTTTGGCGGCGAAGTCACGTTAAGTGATCTGGCTATCGCTTCTCCACCGAACTTCACCGCACCACATATTTTCACACTCGGAGGCGTCGATGTGTCGGTCGACTACGGCCAACTCCGCAGCGAACCGATCCACATCAAAAAGATCTCCATCGACAGTCCAATCCTCGTGGTCGAGCAATCCAACATGAAATTAAATTTGCAGGCATTGACGGAACAGACCTCGCAATCGCCACCAACAAGCAGCAGTGGACAACCGTCGCAGCCGATGAAATTGATCATTGATGAGCTGGACCTAACCAACGCCCAGGTGAATTTCCAGCCGGGTTTGCCGGGACTGGCCAGTTCGATCCAGGTTCCGATTCCATCAATGACATTGAAAAATATCGGCAACGCCGATGGGTCCGACAATGGCGCGGCGATCAAGGACGTCGTCAGCCAGGTCATCACGGCCCTGGCCGCGCAAGGCATGAAAGCCGGCAACATTCCGGCGGATTTGCAGCAATATCTCAATACCAACGTCACCTCACTGGAGAACAATCTGGGACAAAAATTGAACGGCCAATTGGGAAATGCCGCTGACCAGTTAGGCAGCAAGCTGCCGGCCAATGTCGGTGACGAGGTGAAGTCCGCCACGACGCAGGGAAGCCAGCAATTGCAGCAAGGGCTCAACGGATTACTGGACAAAAACAAATGAATGGGCTTATGCTGACGGCAGCGTCCGCGGGGGACAGCAGAATGGAGCGCTGCACGGTGGCAAAAAAATATCTCACAGGGTTCGCCGCAATTCTGATGATCGCCGTCTCGGCCGGCGGACAAATCCGCGCGATCAATAATCCGGGCGGCGACACGGTCACTCTTCCATTCCGAATTCCCGATGGACAGGGCAATCAATGGATGATCTTCGGCAATGGCATGTTGCAGATGCAGGGGCCGCAGCCCGTTGTCGGCCAGGCAGACATGCTTACCATCGACGGCAATCAACCCACCATCACGGGCAACTTCGCCCAGCGCGACGCCAAGACCGGCGAAATTATTTTTGACAACATGAATTTCGGCGCCGGCACCGCCACGCGACGAATTCTCTTCGACAAGGTCGACAATTCCATTCGCATCGTCGACATCTTCAAGAACCCGCAGAACCAGCCGATGCTCATCACCGTCGATCTGCAATCCAACGTGAATTTTGGCATCACCAGTTCGACGACCGTCGCGGACCCCAAGCACGCGCAGAACAACATCGGATGGGTGGGAATGACGCCGGTTGGCCGCGGGCTCGTCGAGATGTATGCCGGCAAGGGCGCGAAGATCATTCCAACCGTCGATAGTCAGCCCGGAAGCAATGTCGTGCAGGCGACGATTCAATTGTCGATTCCGCCGGGCAAATCCGCGGGCATCATGCACTTCCTCCAAATCGTCCAAACGCCGGACCAGGGCCAGCAATTCATCGCCGATCTCAAGGAGGGCAAGGCGCTCACGTCGTTGCCGAAGGACATCCGCAAAATTATCGTCAATTTTCCCTCGTCGATGGGATTGGCCGGCGATTATGAAGTGTTGCGCGGCGATGAGTTTGATGTCGTCGAACTGCACAGCGGCGACCAACTCAAGGGAACGCTGCAGGTGCAATCGTACAAACTCTCCACGTTTTACGGCGATGTCGAACTTCCCACCGATCAGGTCATCGGTCTGATCAATGTCGGCGAATACCGCCCGCGCCAGCTTGTCGTGACATCCGATGGCCAAATCTTCGGCGGACAACTTCAGCAGCAGGACATCGATCTGCAAATGTCCAGCGGACAGATAATTCATGTTCCACTGGCGCAGATCAACCGCGTGGGCTACCGCAAACGTCCCGGTGAATCTGACGAATGGGCGTTCACCAAGCCCTTTATCTCCATGCGCGCCGGGGACCGGGTTGAGATCGAAATGCCCAACACGGCGATTCAGGTCGCCACGCGCTACGGCATGCTGAGCCTCGATCCGAGCACGATTTCTTCGATTGCATTTCAATCGGACGATAACCGCGTGCATGAAATCGCATTGACCGATGGCAGTAAATTTGCCGGCATCGTGTCGGCGACGGAATTCGACGTGAATCTCGCCACCGGCGCGGCCAAGCAGGCCGTGCATTTCCCCGCCAGCGCGATCACGCGCATCCAGTTCGCCCCTGCGCCGGACGATGTCGATCCGATGAGTCCCAAACTTTCTCTGCTGAACGATGACGTCATGGTTGGCACGTTGATCGGTCAGCTCAAGCTCGACACGGCTTTCGACACGCTGCAGATCAACGCGCCGGAGATTCGCAAGATCACTCACACCGCGCCCGGATCGTCGGAAGTGCAGGTGGAATTGTGGGACGACACAACGGTGAGCGGGCAACTGGAAGATCCAGCGGTTCATTGCAAATTGGCCAGCGGGATCGGAATCGATGTGCCGGTGGCGTTGCTTTCGGAATACGATCAACCGCTGCCAACGCCGTCGGCTCCGACGGTGGACAAGATCAAATCTCTCGTCGCCGACCTCAGCGCCGATGACTGGAGCAAGCGCGAAACCGCGCAGGCGGCGCTGGAGTCGATGGGCCCGGCGGTGCTGAGCGTGTTGCGCGATTTGCGGCCTACGTCGCCTCCGGAAACCCAGGATCGCATGGATGCGATCGCCAAGGAACTGACGCACGGCGAGTTCACATTCAGCCAAGGCCCGACCACTCGGGATCAGTAAAGAGATTGAATTTGGTCCCTTGTTCATTTTGACAAACTGACAAATCCCGCCTGCACATACGAAACCGCTGCGGCGGCACATAGGCGCGGATCGTAAATGGGTCCCCGACAATTATTTCGCGCTGCGGCGATGAACGCATCCGCATCGGCCAAGCCGATGCTTTTGGCGTATGTGTCCAAATCGCGCGATGGATCGACATAGTGGCCGACGCCGTTCCAATCGTTGCTCTCATCGAGCATCGCGGTCTTCGGAAGTTTCGACACCAGCCCGATCGAAAGCCAGTGATAGACAATATTGTCATGCAGATTCACGCGCATGTTCGGATTGGGTGTTTGCTCGAAATTCTCGGTCAACGACATCGCGCTCATGTTGTTCACCGGGTCCATTTTGTCGATGAAAAGATTGCCGCCGACATCGGCATTACACGCGGCGACCTCCAGTCCTTGTCCGCGCGGGAGCGTCGGTTTGATGGCGGCGCCGCTTTCAGCGACGTTGCCGGTGATGATCGACGAATTCTTGGCGACCAGATACGCCAGTGAATTTCGGAAGTAATAATTTCCCGCGTTGATTCCGCCGGAGCGCTGCTGAACACCGTGGCTGGCAGCGTTGGAGCAGAAATTGTTCGTAAAAATAATTGGGCCGTTGTCGAATTGCAGGTAGAAATCGTGCGAAAAAATGCTCCGATCGGCGGGAACGTGCCAGCCGTTGTGATCGGCGAGGTTGGAATCGATCAGAAGATCGTGGACGCCACTGGCGTAAACGCCCTGGCATTTGTCGCCGCTCTGGCAATCGACGATCACGTTTCGCCGTAGGATGATGGTCCGCATATCGCCGGCGGATTGCAGCATGATTCCGTCGGCCGGGCAGTCGGCCACTCGGCAATCCTCGATCCACAAATACGATCCGCTGAAATACGCGCGCACGCCATTGAAA
>Ga0302324_100023121_pt1 | contig 12039 bp, 18 predicted proteins | sample Palsa_T0_1_FD_201949 | JGI IMG/M metagenome (GOLD analysis project Ga0302324, IMG submission 201949) | Peat permafrost microbial communities from Stordalen Mire near Abisko, Sweden - Palsa_T0_1 | ecosystem: Environmental > Terrestrial > Soil > Palsa > Peat permafrost | place: Sweden: Abisko...
CTGAGCATTCCCCAATTGGATGAAGTGGCTCTCGGGAAACTTTTGTCACCCTAGATTCGCAGTGCCAAACGGTGGCACGATAGTCACAGATGCTACGATAGTCTCATAGAAAAAAGGAGGGTTTATGTTTAAAGATGCACCTGCTTTTTCTAGCTTTTCGGTTGGAGACATCGGACGCGCTAGAGAATTTTACGGGCAGACCTTAGGTCTTCCCGTTGCGGAAGCGTTCGGGCTGTTAAAAATTAAGCTTGCGGGTGGCCAGGAGATAGAGATTTACCCCAAGCCTGATCACGCGCCAGCATCATTTACTGTCCTGAACTTCCAGGTTCCCGATATAAACCAAGCCGTCAGCGCCTTGTCGGCTGCGGGAGTAGAAATCGAAACGTACGACCTACCAGAGCTAAAAACCGGCGATAACGGGATTCTTGTAGATGAGAAAATGCAGCTGAAAGCTGCTTGGTTTAAAGATCCGTCTGGGAACATTTTGTCGGTTATTGAAGGCGAAATGACCTAGCCCAATGGCCCAGATACCGTCGGGAAGCCCGGTATTAGGCCGTGACCTCTCCCCAGGATCTAAGCTGCGCCAGGATACTCTGCAAAGAGTTACCTTTATCAGTGAGCCGATATATAGGATGGGACTCGCCTCCGCTACAGTCACGCCTGAGAACACCATCTGTCTCAAGCTCCTTAAGCCTAAGAGCCAAGGTACGCGGCGAGATGCCGACCAGGGACTGTTCAAGCTCACCGAATCGGCGGGGTCGGTCCAGCAGGTCACGCACAATGAGTAGCGTCCACTTGCCGCCTATTACGTCTAAGGCCTTGGCAATTCCGCATTCGTCTTGTCCAAAAGAGGCGCACATGCCCACATTATACTACTTTACTTTATATAGTATATTAGCTATACTTTCGAGAAGTAATAACTCTCGAGGAGAATGATGAAAATTCAGGTAATACTTGGATCTACGCGGCCTGGCCGCTTGGGCGAGCGAGTCGCTCAGTGGGTAACGAGCGTAGCTGCAGATATACCCGATTTTGAAGTCGAATTAGTCGATCTGGCCGACTTTGACCTGCCTCATCTGAATGAGGCCATCAGTCCTCGGTTCAATAAAAACCGCCAGCCTACTGGCGGTGTTGCCCGATGGCTTAAGAAGGTGGATTCCGCCGACGGCTTTGTTTTTGTCACTCCCGAGTACAACCACTCATTCCCAGGAGTCTTGAAGGACGCCATTGATCTGCTAGATTTCCAGCTGGTCAAAAAACCGGTCGCCATCGTTTCATATGGGACAGTCGGGGGCGCCCGAGCTGCCGAGCAGCTAAAGTTGGTGCTCATCGAAGCCAAGGCCGCTATCGTGCCGGAAGCCGTGGCTTTATTGGGCGCGGCTTCTGTTATCAATGAGGACGGCCACCTTCAGGTAGATCCGGACGTCGCCTTTGGGCCGGACAAGGTATTGCAAATGGTCTTGACGGAACTCTCGTGGTGGACGAGCACACTCGCTGCCGGGCGGCACCAGAAAGCCGCTGTCTAGGCAAGAGTCCAGTTCCTTATTGCCGCTCTCAGTGCTATTGTTTGGCTATTAAGGAGGGTTTGCAAAATGTTGTTCGGCACGTCTATTTGGTGGGTACTGCTTGCGGTCATCGTCTATTTTGGGATGGGCGCTATCTGGTATTCGCCGGTCATGTTTATGAAAATGTGGCAAGCAGAAATAAAGAAGAAATCGGCCGATATGAACATGGCTGCATCGGCTATGGTCACGACGTTTTTAGCCATGCTCGTGCTCGTCTGTATTGAGGCCTATTTCGTTCAGGCTACTGGTAGCAACACGCTGTTGCGGGGGGCCTATTTGGGGCTCAAGCTATGGATCGGTTTTGTTGCGACCACGGCACTCGTTAATAACGTATTCCAAGGTTCGTCGAAGAAACTCTATGCCATTGACCAGGGGTATCACTTAGTCGGGCTCGTTCTCGCTGGGCTGATTCTAGCTCACTAAAGGGCTATTGCTTGAAAAATGCGTTCCGGCCGCCGTATGCTTTTGTTGTGCCAATTGGAGTAAATCGTATGAAGCGTTTAGTTTCGTTTCTCGGAGTGCTATTACTTGCCGCTTCGGTAGCGGGCTGGCTGGGTGATAAGCCCGGTCATAACGTGTTGGCAGTGCCTGGCACCGACCTCATCGCCACTCATCAGAAAGCGCCCACTCCCTTAACCGATTCGGTCGTCAGTCCGGCGGCAAATCCCGCTCCGCCCACCCGCCCTCTGGTGACTCCTGGCGGCTCTCCAGCCCCGGCCCCGACGGCAACCCCGTCGCCAACCCCGCTGCCGGTAGTATATCCGTCTCCGACGCCGTGGCCGGCCCAGTTCCCCGTGCCAACACCAGCACCGGGGCCGCCCGGATGTGGCCATTGTGGCCCAGTTGTTCGTGACCCCGGTGCCGGTCCTGCAACCATTGCCTGTCCTATGTATTGCCTTGACTAGTCAGCTGAGCCTGCAGGTCCGCACGGATCGCAAACGACAGGTTATCGATATCACGCCGATTATTGGGCCGCATGTGCCAGGCGGTTTAACCGGCTTAGCCGCGGTCACCGTGCTGCACACGACGGCCGCTATTACGACGGCCGACCTCGATCCAGGCACAGATCTCGATCTCTTAGATGCCTTAGACCGCTTAATCCCCGACCGGGCTTGGCGGCATCCTCATAATCCGGAACATGCCCCCGATCACCTTTTGTCTTCGATAGTAGGGCCTTCCGTTGTTGTGCCGGTTGCGGATGGACAGCTCGTGCTCGGTACGTGGCAGAGGATCATCTTGCTCGAATTCGACGGACCGCGCTCTCGTTCAGTTCGTGTCAATTTTCTATAACTCAGGCCATACCGCGCCCGGCTTGGCAAATTGAGGCTGGCAACCGTATACTAGCCGCATGTCAAAGATTGGAACCGACGAAATTCAACGGATGGCCAAGCTGGCGCGCATTGGCCTGTCTGCCGACGAAGCTGCCCAGATGTCCGTTCAACTTGGTCAAATACTTGAATTTGTTGAGCAATTAAACTCGGTAGATGTAACAAATACCGCGCCCACGGATCAGGTGACTGGGCTGGTTGATGTATGGCGCGAGGACGAGATTCGGCCCAGTATGGACCGGAGCAGACTATTGGCAGGCGCGCCCGCGCAACAAGATGGCTACATTGTCGTGAAACGGGTGCTGAATGGTTGACCTCAAAACCCCGATTCAGGAATTAGTCGCCGGCGTCAAAACCGGCCAGCTGACCGCCGTCGAATTGGTCGAAGCGGGGCTCGCTAAGATCAAAGAAACGAGCGATTACCACACCATTCTTGAGATCAACAGCTCCGCCCTCGATGATGCTCGTTCTGTTGATGCTCGGGTCAAAGCCGGCGAGGACCTACCTCTTGCGGGGATCCCGTTTATCGCCAAGGATAACTTCCTCACCCGCGGCACCCACACCACAGCCGCCAGCCGTATTCTTGAGCCGTTTGAGGCGCCGTATGAAGGGCAAGTGATCAAATTACTCCGCGCCGCCGGTGCCATCCTGCTGGCAAAATCAAACTTAGACGCGTTTGCCCATGGCTCTTCAACTGAAAATTCAGACTTCGGTCCATCCAAAAACCCGTCCGACCCAACCCGCGTTCCGGGCGGATCATCGGGCGGGTCAGCGGCGAGTGTAGCTCTCGGCCAAGCCTGTTTTGCGACCGGCACCGATACGGGGAGTTCGGTCCGGCTCCCGGCGAGTTTCTGCGGAGTGGTTGGCATGATGCCGTCATATGGGCTGGTCAGCCGCAACGGTGTCATCGCCATGGGCAGTTCATTTGATACCATCGGTGCCATGACGAACTCGGTAGGGGATATGGCTCTGGTCATGGACACAATGGCTGGACCAGATCCGGCCGACGCCACAACGGTCAATCGGCGCCCCACCTACCTGCTCCCCAAAGCTGCCCCGTCCATGAAAGGACTCAAATTTGGGCTCATCAAAGAATACTTGGCCGAAGGAACCGATCCTGATGTCAGACGCATCGTTATGGATGCGGTGGAAGAGCTAAAGAAAGCTGGCGCTTCTGTCGAAGAGGTGAGTATTCCGCTGGTTGGGCTGGCACTTGCCGCCTATTACATTCTGGTTCCCGCGGAAGTCTCCAGTAATCTGGCACGCTACGATGGGGTGAGATACGGCCATAGTTCACCCGCCGCCACTAATCTCGAAGAAACCTACCGTCTCAGCCGGGAGGAGGGCTTCGGTGCCGAAGCCAAGCGCCGCATCATTATCGGCACGTACGTGTTATCGAGCGGGTATTATGACGCCTATTATAAGCGCGCCCAAAAAGTCCGCACCCGACTTATCGACGAATTCAAAAGTGTCTTTTCCAAGTACGACCTCTTGTTAGGCCCCGTCGCGCCGACACCGGCATTCAAGATCGGCGATCGCGCTAAAGATCCGGTCCAAATGTACCTCTCCGACGTCTGTACGGTCGCCGTCAATTTGGTGGGCAGTTGCGGCATCAGCGTTCCAGCTGGTCTGGCGCAAGGTCTCCCGGTCGGGTTACAAATCATCGGGCCCCAGCAAGGGGAGGATCAACTACTCCGGGCCGCTGCGGCGGCCGAAGCTCTGCTTGGCGACAAGGTCGCTATATGATCGGCTTTCTCATTGTATTGCTGGCTGCAGGACTCATCCTCTATGGGGTCATCCTATCGGGCGGAGGCAAGAAAAAAGGGCGATATCGCCGCAACGTCGCAACATCTCGTGGATCCCGAGGCTTCGTCGACATCCAAGAGATTCGAGCCCGGTGGGACTCGATTATGGCGACGTCAGCCACGGGTGCCTCGGGCCTCAAAAGTTCGATCAACGAAGCCGACAAGCTATTCGATCACGTCCTTAAGCAACTAGCTATGGATGGTGATACTATGGCGGATCGTTTGAAAGCGGCCCGGCCCCGGTTTACCGAGTATGCGGCCTACGACGGTGTCTGGAAGGCCCACAAATTACGCAACTCCCTCGCCCATGACATCGGGTTCGATCTGGTGCCGAGCCAGGCCAAGGAAGCGCTTAAAGGCTTTGAAACCGGTCTCAGGGCCCTGAAGGCGATCTGATGCCGCCCGTGGAATGGCCAAAATTGCTGCGGGAGTGCCTCTCCTCTACTGATTTTCTGGCACTGGCCACAACAGGCCTTGATGGCCTGTGGAATAATGCGGTCTATTTCGCCTGGGACGAGCGGCTGAGCCTCTATTTTATGTCGATGCCTGCCTCCCGTCACATGCAAAACATTGCCGCCAACGGTGAAGCAAGCGTTGCTATTTTTAGCACGGCACAGTCCCCGCAAGCGCGTGCCGTTGGCATGCAGCTTCGGGGCACTGCCCGCATCCTGCCAGATAGCGCCGTACCGGCGGCCCATAGAGTTTATTTTGATAGAGCCCCAATCATTAACGGAATCCCCCATAAGCTCGAGGAGTTTTTGGGTGCGTCGGCGGCCTGGAAACTAGTTCAAATTACGCCCCAAGAGATCGGCTATTTTAATTCGGAAATATTTGGCGAAAACCGCGAGGTCGTTCCGTCTGGGGTCACCCTGTGAGCGGCCTCAACCAGGCATATATCCAGGCAGACGGTTATATTCTGATGCGCCTGCCGGGTATCCCTGCCCTACCCTCAAGTCTCAAATTTCTTGGCCGGACGTTCCACCGAGTCGACGACCTGCACCTTAGCCTGGTGGCCGTCAATCATCTAGCAGCTCGTCTAGTCAAGCATCGGGGAATCGAACAAGCGGTTGCCCGCGGCGAGGTGCTCGCGGCCGCCACCAACGCGATAAACCACCACGCGCCCAAACTTGAGGCGTATCGCAATGAGATTCGCCTGGTGGATCACCCTTCGGAGGATCGGCATACCCTAATCGTCGTGGCCCGCGTTCCGCAGTTAGACCAGGTCTACGCGGAAATGAGTAGCGTGCTAGGCCTCAGCCTCCCAGCCCAGCCAGCCCACGTGACGATCTACGCAAATCCGGCCGGCGGTGAAACCGTGGGCGTGAGGTCGGAAGCTGAGCTTGCCGAGCGCACTCGTCCACTCACCCGGTTCGAAGCCGCCGCCCTGGGTAAACTAATAGACCCGTACGCGTCGTTCCGCTGGAGTATGTTTATGACTCCAGGACCGGTCCGGAATAACCTTATCTTGGAGATGCATGTTCCCGGCTTTAAGGCGGCCAGGGACTTCTACCGGCAGTTCGGTTTCGAGGAGATCGCCTATGACCCGATCTCCGGCGGCGGTGTTAGTGACCTTGGCTATCTCGAGCTAAAAAGGGAGGATGCGTTGGGCCGGACACAGCTCAATTTCTACGGCGACAAGGACTCGGTGGCGCGTCATGCTCGGTTTAATGAGTTCCCCGAGGACACTCCGCGCGGCTATGCTGTCGAGATTACTATCCCGGTAGACGGCGTTGCACGGTTGTGGGAAGATGTCGGACGCCATTTGCCGACCGAAGTAATTTCGCAGCCCCTAGTCGTCAAACGTTGGGGGAAGTTGGATTTTCGGGTTGTCGACCCGTATGGATTTTACCTACGCTTTACCGAACCGGTGGATTGGTGGCAAGATATATGATTGCCAGCGATACCAACGCACCAGCCATATTTGAACGGGAGGACAGATGAACGACGAGTTACGCGAAAAGTATGAAGTAGTCATCGGGCTGGAGACTCACGTCCAGTTGGCCACGAGGAGCAAGTTGTTCTGCTCATGTGACAATGACTCCCGAGATGCCGAGCCGAACACTCACGTCTGCGAAATCTGCTTTGGCATGCCCGGCACATTACCCGTTCTCAACAAGCGGGCTGTTGAGCTTGCTCTGCGACTCGGTAATGCCCTGAATGCCACCTATCCGGACAAGCTCCATACCAAATTTGACCGAAAGAACTATTTCTATCCGGATTCGCCGAAAGGCTACCAGATTACCCAATTCGACGAGCCAATCGTGCCGAACGGCTATGTCGAGTTTCCTCTTGGTGACGAGATAAAGCGAGTGGGCATTACCCGGGCCCATTTGGAGGGTGACGCGGGCAAGTTGACTCATCCCGACGGCAAAAATTACTCGTTGGTCGATTTGAATCGCGCCGAGACACCGCTCTTGGAAATAGTTTCCGAACCTGACATGCGTAGTGCCGCCGAAGCGAAAGCCTACGCCCAAGAACTCCATAACTTGGCTCGCTATTCGGGAGCTTCTGACGCCAATCTCTACTACGGCAACATGCGTTTCGATGTAAATGTCAGTGTCAGGCCGCTTGGCACCACGATCCTTGGCACCCGGACCGAGACAAAAAATCTCAACTCGTTTAAAGCGGTTGAACGCACCATCGAATACGAGGCTAAGCGGCAAATTGTTCTCGTCGAACACGGCGACAAAGTTCGGCAAGAGACCCGGGGATGGAACGAGGCTAAGCAACAAACCTATCCCATGCGGTCGAAGGAAGATGCCGACGAATATCGCTACTTCCCCGAACCGGATCTCCCACCTTTGATAGTCACCAGAGCTATGGTCGATGCCATGGGCCACTTCGACTATCTCCCGAACGACCTTCGCCGCCTACTGGCTGAGTCTGGCATCGCGCCTCGTGAAGCCGAAGTGCTGGTGGCTAGTCCGGAGCTGGCCGCCATCTGGCATGAAGCTCGCCGTCGCAAGCCCGAACACGCCCGGTTCGTGTTTACCTGGCTGACGGGCCCCGAAATAAGTCTCCGAGAGCAAGACGCCAAACCAAGCAAGCTTACGCCTGAAGTCATTAACCATGTCGCCGGAATGGTGCAAGCGGGCCAGCTGTCCTCTACGAACGCCAAGACGCTATTGACCAAGCTCAGACTCCGGTCGGCTGATCCCGCGGAGCTTGCCACTGATCTTGGCCTGCTCCAAGAGTCCAACGAATCAGAATTGGCAGAAATTGTCGACGGTGTTCTGTCTCGAAACGTGCAAGCAGTAGCGGACTACAAGGGCGGCAATGAGCGGGCTTTTGGCGCCCTTGTGGGTGCGGCCATGAAAGCGACATCGGGCAAAGGAAACCCCCCTCTAATCACCAAGTTATTAAGGGAGCGGCTTAAGGATTAGTACCGCGCGTCACAAGGTTCTGTTCTCGCATGGATTTGGCGTCCGTCAAGATGATCGCGGGCTCTTCACTGACATCGCGGAAACGTTAACCAATGTTGATCCGGTCTTATTCGACTACAATCAGTTCGACGAGGCAGCTAAAACTCTGACCGTGGCCACTCTTTCCGCGCAGCGTGACAAATTAAGCCAAGCCCTCGCGGACATCCGGACCACACACCCTGGCGTGATTGTCGATCTTGTATGTCACTCGCAGGGCTGCGTCGTCGCGGCCCTTGCCCGCCCCACAGGAATTCGCCGAACGATCTTTTTGGCTGCCCCGGCTAGCCTGAGCCGCGATCGGATGGTGGCGGTATTTGGCCAAAGGCCGGGAACCAGCTTTGATTTCACGGGCATGAGCCAACTTCAGCGACGGGACGGCACCACAACCATCGTGCCGTCCGCCTACTGGAAAAGTCTTGAAGGACTTGACCTTTTTTCTCTCTACCGGCAATTAGCCACATCCACCTCCTTGACACTGGTGAATGCCTCAGATGACGAGGTAATCGGCAAAGCTAATTTCGATCCACTAATCGGGCAAATCGAGTTTGTCACGCAAAAAGCAAACCACGATTTCACCGGCTCGGGCCGGCCAATTGTCGCGAGCTTGGTGAAAGATTTACTGCGTTAACAGCCTGCGGTCATAAGGGAAACTGATCTCCGAAACTATCCCAGATTGCCCGCAGTGTGAGCGAAAATCGTGCGGGATGTTGGCGCAGCTGCTCGGCTAGTTGGTCAGCGGGCATCAACTCGAGGCCAGCGATATCAATGGTGTTGTAAGCCGCGGGCGCCTCGGCTTCCAAATAATAGGCCGTAATATAGGCGCCACGGCCGGCTCCAAGCGCCAGCCACCCTTCTCCCAAGGGGTGTATTGACGCGCTATATATCATAAGTTCGCTCTTTAAGGCCCGGGCAGCCGCCGTCTCGGAGGTTTCCTGATTACGCCGTATGGTGGCTACGGTGGTGCTGAGACGGTGAGCGTATAGATTGGGAAGGTCATGCCGTTCCGGCAGTCTTCCCAGGACCACCTCAGCTCGCGGTGTCAGCATGATCAGATGCACGGCATGATAGTTATCCGCATGCTTGTCAACTGTGCTCCGAGCCTTCTGCCCGGTCACCTGCCCATTGGCATCAACGAGATCAATCAGATAATCTCTGTGTTCCATCCCCGTATTCTAGCGTAGTACAATAAGGATAACCATTATGAACATCCAATTCTCAACGAGCTTCACCACGCACATCGTGGACGCCGTCAACACTATTCTCCCGCGCCTGCCTATCGCACTGTTCGACCTGTTAGTCGGCATCATCGTTATTCGTCTTATCGTCCGCCTTGCCCGGCTCGTCATGAAGATTACGAACTTCCAGCCGGGGCTGCGCGACGTCATTTCGTCCATTCTCGAGACGATCCTGTGGATGCTCTTGCTCGTCGCGCTGCTAAATGAGCTCGGCTTTTCCGGTATTATCTACTTCTTCACCGGTTCGATTGCCGCGATCGGCTTGGCCATGGCAGCCGGCGGCTCCACGCTAATCGCGGACATCGTCGCTGGAATATTCCTAGCCCGAGACGTGGACTTTAACGTGGGGGATGAGATCGAAATTATGTTGCCGACAGGCACAATGACAAGAGGGCGCATTGAGAGCATGGACTCGCGTCGAACCCGGCTGCGCGACGACAGAGGCCTATTGCACATCATTCCCAATTCAGTCATCGAGCGCAACGAGTGGATCGTTCACAACAAACGCCCCGGAATTCGAACCCTTGTGAAAGCAACCAAGGCAGCCAAGCGCATTCGCGCAGTTGCCCGCGAAAAGCGGGTCCAGGCATCATATCGGCGTGAGAAAAATTCGTAGGATTGCACAAGCCCTGGCACGAGTTGCGCCACGTAGTATAAATACGGTACTTTAGAGGAAATAACAAAGGCCAACGAGAGTGAACACTGTTGAGACCGTTCTAGTAATCCTACTGTCCGTCGGCTTTCTAACACTTCTGATATTGTCCATCATTTTATCGGTCATGATGATCACCATCATGCGTAATGTCCGGCGCATTTCCCAGCGGGCTGAAGAGGCCACCTCCAGCGTGGCTGATATCGCGCAAACGTTGGGGCGCAAGATAGCCCCGGTGGCCGTGTCCACGGTCGTGGCGGCCATCGTGCGCAAGTTCGCATCCAAAAAGGAGTAATATTTATGTATACCGATAACGAAAGGCAACGTGATATGAAGAAATCATTTTTGAAAGGCACTCTGATCGGAGCCGTAGTTGGGGCTGCAGCCGGCATTCTCTTGGCACCAAAGAGCGGTAAAGAAACGCGCAAAGACATCACGGGCAAGGTCAAGGGGACCTACCAGGACGTGCTAGACAAGCTCGAATCCATGAGCGACGAAATGAATGGCCGCGTCGAGTCCCTTAAGGAAGCTGCTAAAGACTTAAAGGGTGAGGCCAAAGAAGAATCTCAGGAATTGATCCGCCGGGCCGAAGTGCTCAAGCAGGACCTGCGGGTATCGGCCACCAACCTGGCGAAAAGCGGCGTCCAGACGAAAGACGTTGCTATCAAGCAAGTAAAGCAACTTCTGGGTGAAGGTGCTGACGTTATGAGTGAGCTAGAGCGGGTTACCAAGCATCTGGCCGGCGCCGCGAGAACCAAAGTCGACGAAGTTACCGATACGGGCGGCAAGTAGCCGGGCCGGCAGGCGAAGCGTAACTAATCAATCGTCATGGCAAACACGAAAACATCGCAGATATCGGCCGCGGATTACGAGAAATTGGGGCGTGCTGTGGAATCCGCCATTATTACCGACTATATCGTTATGCTGCGGAGTACTCGCCAGCAGGTCTGGAGCTCGTTTGTGCGAGGCCTGTTTGCGGGCCTCGGCGGCGTCATTGGTGCAACACTGGTGGTCGCCATCTTGGTGGAGCTCTTACATACTTTCGGCACCGCCCCGGTTATTGGGCACTTCCTGACCTCCTTGGGCCAAACCATCCAAAGCCACGGTTCTCAAAAACCATAAGCATTTTTCTTTTGCCCCGTGCCGCATCTGGAAATCGGGCGCTTGACGCCGCGGTCGCTGTGCTACGATAGACGGGCATCTAGAGAGTTTTGGACGTGTTGTTAAAGCGCCGGGGGTTAGTACGTTAGTGCCAAACGAAAACAAAAAACCTAAGTTCGTCCATCTCCATAACCATAGCCACTACAGCTTGTTGGACGGCCTGCAGAAGGTACCCGGCATGCTCGACCGCGTCCAAGAGCTGGGCATGGACGCGGTGGCCCTGACGGACCACGGGACCCTTTCGGGCGCCGTTGAGTTTCATAAGGAGGCAAAAAAGCGCGGCATTAAGCCCATCATCGGACTGGAAACGTATGTCGCCCCGCGCGGCCATCTGGATAAATCCGGCCGCCAGGACGCCAATCCGTATCACCTGATCTTGCTGGCCGAAAACAACACGGGCTATCACAACCTCATGAAGCTCGTCTCAATTGCCTGTCTAGACGGCTTTTATTACAAGCCACGGGTCGACCGGGCCTTACTCGAGCAATACCACGAAGGCCTCATCGCGCTCTCGGCGTGCGCCGGCGGTGAAGTGGCCACCAATATTCGTAACGGTAACCTGGAGGAAGCCGAAAGTGTCGCGCGCTGGTACGACGCCACCTTTGGGCGCGGCAACTATTTCCTCGAGCTTCAGGACCACGCCCATCAGTGGGACGAACAACGAGTGCTCAACGAAGCGAAAATCAAACTGTCCCAGAAGCTGGGCATACCGCTAGTAGTTACTGCTGACTCGCATTATTCCCGACCCGAGGACCGCGAAGCCCACGAAATTCTCCTCTGCGTGCAAACGGGCAAGACCCTGGGCGACGCCAATCGCATGACCATGGAGATGGACCTCTTTGTAACGGGACCAGATGAGGTGGTCGCCCGC
>Ga0302324_100023127_pt1 | contig 12037 bp, 10 predicted proteins | sample Palsa_T0_1_FD_201949 | JGI IMG/M metagenome (GOLD analysis project Ga0302324, IMG submission 201949) | Peat permafrost microbial communities from Stordalen Mire near Abisko, Sweden - Palsa_T0_1 | ecosystem: Environmental > Terrestrial > Soil > Palsa > Peat permafrost | place: Sweden: Abisko...
GGCCCCGAGACGCCTCGCCGAGCGCTCCTGGAAGCGGGTTAAATTTTCTTGGCAGAGGCCGCTTACGGCACCGGCCGAGAATCCTTGCTTCAATGTCGGTCATCGATCAATTCTTCGCGCCGGGGGCGCCGTTACAAAAGCACCTTTTCTTCATCGCAAAACGATTTGTCGCCGGCGACGGGATCGCTTCGGCGCTGGCCGCCGTCCGCGAGCTCAACGCACGTGGTATGACGGCAACCCTCGATTTTTTGGGTGAGGACGTGACCGACCGTGCCGAGGCGACGCGGACGCGGGACACGTACGTAGCGCTGCTCGCGGCGCTCCAGACGGACGGAGCTCGCACGAACGTTTCGGTGAAATTGACCGCGCTTGGGCTGCTGCTGGACGAGGGCTTTTGCAGCAGCCTCCTCGAGGACATCGTTTCGCGGGCGCAAGCGCTGCCAGATCCCTTCGTGCGCATCGACATGGAAGGCTCGAGCGTCACCCAAGCGACCTTGCGTGTTTTCGAATCCGTCTTCGCGCGCCATTCCAACGTCGGGCCGGTCATCCAAGCTTATCTGAAACGCTCGCCCGCCGACGTGGAGCGCGCCCTCTCGCTCGGCGCCCGGGTGCGCCTTTGTAAGGGCGCCTACCGCGAACCGCCGGCGCTGGCCCTCCAGCACAAGGCGGAAATTCGACAAGCCTATCTCGCCATGGCCGAAGCGCTACTCTCGCGCGGCACGTATCCGGGGCTTGCGACGCACGATGAACAGCTGATCGCCGCGGCTAAATCCTACGCAAGCGCGCATGGAATCGAAAAAGACCGTTTCGAATTTCAGTTGCTCTACGGCGTGCGGCCCGACCTTCAGCGGGCACTCGTCAACGAAGGCTATCGGGTGCGCGTGTACGTGCCCTTCGGTACGCATTGGGCCGCATATTTTTATCGCCGCGTTACCGAGCGCAGGGAGAATGCGCTCTTCGCACTGCGCAGCCTCTTCGGACGCTAGCCGTCGGAAATGCGCGAAACGGTTTTCATGCGATCGCTCTCGATCAAATGCGCGAGCACGTCGAAACCGCTTTCGACTTCACCGAACGTGCTGAACGGCCGATCGAGGTGCAGCTGCGGTGAAAGCGTTATGTAAAATTGCGAGCCGGCGGAATCGCGCACGGGGTGGTTGTCCTTGTAGTCGAGCCCCATCGAGATGACGCCGGTGCGCTGCTCGATCGGATTCTCCTCGGCGGGAATCGTGTAGCCCGGGTCGCCCTCACCCGTATTCGTCGGGTCGCCCGTTTGCACGACGAAGTCGGGCACGATGCGAAACCAACGGTTTCCGTTGAAAAACCCGCTTTGGGCAAGTGCGAGAAAACTCGCAACCGTCGTCGGCGCCCATTCGGGATAGAGGCGCACCACGACGTCGCCCTTCGTCGTGCGAATCAACACGCGCGGATGCGGCCCCGGCAGCGGCCCATTCATTTCAGACGCCGTGAGCGCGAGCAGTGGCGGCCCGAGGTCGAGGGCTGAAGTATCGGGAGCCGAGACTTTCGGCGCGGGGCTTGGGCTTGCGGCAGGCGCGTCCGCCGGCGCCGCAGTTTGGGCCGGCAACGCCGGTACGGCGGGCAAATGCAGCCCCGCGGGATCGGCGATGAGATGCTCGGTGCGCGGCTTGTGGGCGAGCCGGAGCAATGCTTCAGAGGCTTCCAATTGCACGCGCCATGAGGCATCGCCGAGCATCGAGCGCACGACGGCCTCCGAACCCGGACCGCCGTGAATGCCCAAAGCCCGGACGGACTCGAGGCGTATGACGTCGCTCGGATCGCGTAACTGCGCCTTCAGAAACGTTGTATCCGCGATGGCGGCGAAACCGCGCGCCAGCATCCAGGCCGCGTGCCAGCGAACCGTGTCATCCGCGTCGCTCGTCTCGATGCGTTCGAGACTGCGCTCGACCTCGGCGGCGGACGGCGTGTCGCGAAAGGAATCGAGTTGCACGACTGCGTGAGCGCGGACGGCCCCATCCGAATCCGTCGTTGCGACCTTTAGCAGATCGGCCGCGACGGCGGCATTGACCGTCTTGGGAACTTGCGCGAGGATACGTCCAATCGCATCGCTTGCAGCGTACCTTACTGCGGAGTTCTCATCCCGGCGCGCATACTCTCGAATATCACTGAGCGAAGCGGCGTCGCCGAGCAGGCCCAAAGCGTACACGACCATTGCGCGCACAGCAGAGGTGCGGACATGGAGGTGTTCGCGAAGGGGCGGGAGCGCCGCAGGTTGACCAGTTCGGCCGAGAGCGAGCGCAGCGCGTGCTGCGACTGGTGGATCGGCATCGAGAAGCCCAGCGACAAATGACGGATTGGCGGAGCGATGGACCTCCGTGCTAACGATCGAGTGCAGCAAATCATCGGCCGCCGATACGCTTTGCCAGCCTGTTCCAAGCAATAGAGCGACAATGGATATAGCGACACGATTCAAGGTTCCGAACTCCAAACTAACGGGGCTCCAGCACCGTTAACAAGCGACAGGCGCGTAGCGCAGGTCACCGCGACAGCCGCGCGGCGCACCATTCTCCCAGGGAAGGTAATCCTCCACTATGTCGACCCCCAAGCGTAAACCAGCCGGCGGGATGACCGTTCGAGAAGCCGGCCAGAAAGGCGGCGAAACCGTCAAGCGCAAGTACGGTCCCGAGTTCTACGAACAAATCGGCCGTAAAGGCGGAGAAGCGACGAAACTTGCTCACGGCCACGAATTCTACGAGCAGATCGGTAAGAAGGGCGGAAAGAAGGGTGGCGAAGCTACCCGTGACCGTTACGGACCGGCGTTCTACGAAGAGATAGGCCAAAAAGGTGGGCAAAAAGTCAAGCAACTCATCGAGGAAGGCAAGCGAGCAGCTGCAGCCGCCCGGGAAGCAAGCGAAAAGAAGGCTTCCTAATTCCGTGGGCGCAGGCATTCGTGCGCTCGGGATCGCCGTTGCACTGACGGCTGTCCTCTCGGTCGCGATCATGCCTGCGGCGCGCGCACTTCCGCCGCCCGAACCCCCTCGCAGCCCCGCATCGGCGTCGCCCGCCCCGGCGCCCAGCGGGGCCACCTTGCCCTACGGTGCGATGCTCTTGTTCGTCCTCGACGACAAGGTGAGTTCCGCTTCGACCAAAGCCGGAGCGGTCATTCGCATGCACTTGAAGGCACCACTGGTCCTCAACGGCGTCACCATTGCGCCTGCCGGGGCGCCCGGCTCGCTGACGGTCGTCACGACCAACCCCGCCTACATGGGCAATGAGGACGGCGCCGTCCAGATTCATCTCGACCCGTTTCCATTGGCGGGGGCGCATCAGACGTTGCCCATTCGCGCGTATCACGAGTACGTGACGATCGAGCGCACGACCGGCCAGCAGTCGACGAGCGACGCGGTCGACACGGTCGGTGACATCTTCATTCCGTACCACGCGCTGTATCATTATTTACGCCCCGGCCGCCAATTGGTGCTGCCGGCCGGCAGCATCATTCCGGCGCAGACCGCCGCCACGATCGACGCGAGCGATCCGAAAGGCGTCGTCCTCTCGACGCCGCCGCCGTTCGAGAGTACCTACGATCCCCCGCATTCCGATCTGACGCCCGCGCCGCTCTTCACGCCGGGTCCGCAGAAGCCGAAACCGCTTCCGAAGGGACGTCCGACGATTCCGCCGACCCCGGCATCGGGCGCACCGTCACCGGCCGTCACCACCGCCGCGGGCACGGGTGCCTCGGCGCCGCCGGCAAACGGTCAACCGGGACCCGCCGCGACTTCGGTCGTCCCCGCCGCGCCCGGCGTTCCCGCAACGCCGCATCCGTAGGATCGGTGCAGTCATGAAGAATTTCAGATTATTTGGCTTGGTCGTATCAACCGCGTTGCTCGTTACGCAGCCGCTGCGGGCCGACACCATGTCCGGCATCCCGAGTGCGGCTGAGGCGCCGTTCGTGCGCGCAGCAACGTCGTATATTGCGAGCCATTTCCCGACGACTCGAGCGGCGGAGAAAGCCGGCTTCGTGCGTTACACAAACGAGGACGACACGGGCGCGGTCAGCTACGCGAACCGCCAGTGGACGAGCGCCGACGTCGCGCACCCGAGCCAGCTTTGGTACGACGTGCACGGCCGGCTGCTCGGCGCGGACTACTCGGTGCCGCACACCGATGAAACTGCGCCGCACCTCTTCGGCATCGATGCAGCGCGTTGGGGCGTTTTCCACAACCACGTTCACTACGGGCTCGTGGGCCCGAACGGCACCGTGACCTACGGCGCGGTTGGGGCGAAGAAAATCACCGCCGCCGGCGGCGACCCGGCCAATCCGACGCCGGCTGATCTCGTAAAAGCCGGCGTCGCCAAGTCACCGGACGAAGTGGCCTTCGTTTTCGATTTTCCCGCGATTTGGGATCTTGCGCTCTGGGTCATTCCCAACCCAGACGGCGCGTTCGCGGACAAGAATCCGGACGTCAAGCCCGTCCATCCCGCCGGCTCAATCTAGCCTCCGCGGGGCGACTTACTCGTTCGACCAGTAGTCTTTGAGCGCTTTGCCGCGTGAAGGGTGGCGCAGTTTGCGTAGCGCCTTGGCTTCGATTTGGCGGATCCGTTCGCGCGTGACGCCGAACTCCTGACCGACTTCCTCGAGCGTGCGCTGGTGACCATCCTCGAGCCCGAAGCGCAGCACGAGCACCTTGCGCTCGCGATCGGTCAGGTTCTTCAGAACGTCCGCCATTTTTTCTTTGAGCAGCATGACCGACGCCGCCTCAGCGGGCGCGATCGCCTCTTGATCTTCGATGAAGTCGCCCAGATGCGAATCTTCTTCTTCGCCGATCGGCGTTTCGAGCGAAATCGGCTCTTGCGAGACTTTGATCACTTCGCGCACTTTTTCGGGCGTAAGGCCCATCTCGTGCGCGATCTCTTCGACCGTCGGGTCACGGCCGAGTTCTTGCAAGAGCTGGCGCGAGATCTTGATCAGACGATTGATCGTCTCGACCATGTGCACCGGGATGCGAATCGTGCGCGCCTGATCGGCCAGCGCGCGGGTAATCGCCTGGCGAATCCACCAAGTCGCGTAGGTCGAGAATTTGTAGCCCTTGCGATAGTCGAATTTTTCGACGGCGCGGATCAGGCCGAGATTGCCTTCCTGGATCAGATCCAAAAACAGCATGCCGCGGCCGACGTACTTCTTCGCAATCGATACGACCAAGCGGAGGTTCGCCTCGGTCAGTTTCCTCTTCGCTTCGAAGCCGTGTTCGACGATGCGGCCCTGCGCTTGGCCGTTTTTCTGGCCTTCGAGCTCGCCCGCTTCGATCGCCATCGCCAGCTGCTTCTCTTCGTCCATCGACAGCAGCGGGACGCGACCGATCTCCTTGAGATACATGCGGACCGGATCGTCGAGCGAAAGCCCGGCCGGCAATGCCTCAGCTTCCGGCGCGTCGTCGGCGGCCGGCTTTTCTTCTTTTTGCTCTTCGACGACCTCGATGCCCAGGGAGGCGATCTCTTCAAAAAGGCCGTCGATGCGTTCGGGATCGACGTCTTCGACGTTGTCGAAAACGGCGTTGATTTCTTCGTATGTTAGCTGCTGGCGCTTCTTACCGCGCTCGATCAGTTTCTTGATCTGCTCTTCGAGCGGCAGGACGGCCGCAGCCGGATCCGTCGCGACTCCATTGGTCGCTGCTTTCTTACGTGCCATATTTGTAGAGCTCACCCCCTTTCTTTTTGAAGCCGGCGTGCATGCGCGGCCCTAGCGTGTTCCTAACCGTTTTCTCTTCCGTTTGTTCAACTCTTCGCCCAGGCGGACGTGTTCGTCTCTTTCTTCGGACGAAACGGCAGCGCCGGAGAGGAAGGCCTCGTCGATTTTGAGGTCGAGCTCTCTCCAGCGCTGCTCCAGGCGGCCCTCTGCTAAACCCTCCACAACGCGGTCTAGATGCGCTCGTCGCGCGGCCGTGTCGCTGAAGCGCACTTTTGAGGAACGGTCCGGCTTTTGGAGCGCAGCCAAAAGTTCGATCGCGCCCTGGTCACCCTCGAGCGCCGCGAACACGTCGGCAGCCGTCGCGAGCTGCGCGGCGCGCGCGTGCAGCGCCTGGTAGATCGCGCGGTAGCGCGGCTCGCGAAACACCTCGGGGTCGATCCGGCCGGCATATTCGGCGACGAGCGAGGGCTCGTCCACGAGCGCAGCCAGAATCTCACGCTCCACGGACGGTGGCTCGGCGAGCGCCGCGACGTGGCGCGTGCCGCCAGGCCCAGCGCCCGGACGCGGCGCGAAACGTGCCGGATTTGCGCTGAAACGGCTGTTGCGCAGGTCGTTGACGTCGAGTCCGAGGCGCTTGGCTGCATAGACCCGCCAGCGATCCCACTCCGATTGCGGCAGCCCGCGCACGCGGCCTTCGGCCACGAGCGCGGTTTGTGAAGCGGGAAGCCGCTTGGCGAGCATCTCGTCGATGTCGCGATCGAGCTCGAATTGAATCCACGGCAGCGCCGTGTCGAGCAAAGTCTGAAACGCCGAAGCGCCGGAAGTGCGGATGAAGGTGTCGGGGTCCTCGCCGGGGGGGAGTGCAACGATAAACGGGACGCAGCCCGCGGCCTGCAACACCTCGATCGACTTGGCGGTTGCGGCGCCCCCGGCGGCGTCCGCGTCGAAGCACAAGAAAATTCGTTCCGCGTACTTGCGCAGTTCGGTCGCCTGATCGACCGTGAACGCGGTGCCGAGGGAAGCCACGGCGTGAGTGAATCCCGCTTGGTGCAGCGCAATGCAGTCGAGGTACCCTTCGACGACGATCAGGGCATCGGCAGCCGCCGCGGCGCGGCGCGCGACGTTGAGCGCGTACAGACCACGACCTTTGACGTACACGGGGGTCGTCGCCGTGTTGAGATACTTTGGTTGCGAATCATCGAGTGCGCGCCCGCCGAAGGCCACGACTTCGCCCGTCGTGGCGTAGGTCGGAATCATTAGCCGGCTGCGATAGAAATCGTAGAAGCCACGTTGGCCCGGCTTGACGAGGCCCGCGGTCGCCGCGATTTCCAGATTGACCCCGTTCGCGCTCAGCTCGCGCACGAGACCATCCCAGCCGGGTGGTGCGTAGCCAAGTTTGAAGGCGTCGACCGTTGCGGCATCGAGGCCGCGCTTGGCAATGTAGGCGCGTGCGATCTCGCCTTCGGGGGCCAGCTTCAGCGTGCGAACGAAGAACGCCGCGGCGATCTCGTTGGCGGCGTAGATCTGTTCCTTTTCACCGCGAATGCGCGCGGCTGCCGGATCCTCATCTTCGAGCTCGATCCCGGCCCGGCGCGCGAGCAAGCGCGCGGCTTCGGGGAAGGGGATGTTTTCGAGCTGCTGCACGAACTTGATCACGTCGCCACCCTGCTGGCAGCCGAAGCATTTGAAGAATCCGCGGTCGGGATGAACGTGGAACGACGGCGTTTTCTCGGCATGAAAAGGACAGAGACCCACCAGATCGTTGCCGCGCTTGCGCAACTGAACGTAGGTCCCAATATATCCGCCGATGTCCGTCCGCGCGAGAATTTCGCGGATCGTCCCTTGATCGATGCGCACTGTCGTGCGTTACAAATTCGCCGCCGGAGTCACAACCGCCCGCTCGCGGCGCCGCGCGGGCACACACGCAGACCCTAATAAATCGATGAGAAGTGGCGCTGCTCCGAGTGGAACTCTTCGAGCACGGTCATCCAGCGAATGTTGTAGTAGCGCGGATCGCCGTAATCGTCGAGGCGCTCGAGCGGCAGTTTGGTCAGCATATGCTGGATCGATTCGAGCACGGTGCGCGAAGGTGTGAAGCCGAGCGCATTGCTGAGTTTGGCGTTGCTCATGCGATAGTTGCGCACGAGCTTCGGCAGCGGCGCTTCTTGCAGGTCGACCCGGATCGGCGGATCGACAAGCGACAGCGATCCGGCCACCAGCATCGCGAGCTGACGAATTTGATAGTTCTCTTCCAGCACGTTGAAGATCTGGCCGCTGACCTTTTCGGCCGGCGTCTCGAGCCCCATCACATGGACCGCCGCGACATCCTCGACGTCGACGAGCGGCCGCCACATCCAGCCGCCGCCGTGCAAATACAACCGGCGCTTGACGATCGCGTCTTTGACGAAGGTATTGACGACCAGATCAAAGCGCATACGGGGGCTGTATCCGTAGACGGTCCCTTGTCGAAACACGACGGGCGCGAAGTCCGGGCCGCCTGCGCGCAGCACCACCTCTTCGGCATATTTTTTCGAGAGCGAGTAGGCACCACGCGGCTGCACCGCCGTCGTTTCATCACACATGACAGGTGAACTCGTCAGCTCGGAGGACGACGCTTCGCTATCGTAGATCGAGGCGCTCGACGCGTAGGTGAAGCGTCCGATACCACGTGCTTTGCAGGCTGCGACCAAGCGTTCCGCACCGACTGCATTCATCTGCCAATTGGCTTCGGTATTGTACTCCGCGGTCGGGTCGTTCGAAAGGCCGGCCAAGTGGCACACCGCATCGATGCGCTCGAGCCAAGCGTCCTTGAGATCGCGTATGTCACCCGAGATGATCTCGACGTCGAGCCCGCTGAGTGGCTTCCGACCCCAAAACAAGCGGTCGAGTACGACCGGTACGTGGCCGCCTTCGAGAAGCCGGCGGCAAAGAACCGCGCCGATATAGCCGGCACCGCCGGTCACCAAGACTCGCATCGGGCGCCTTTATCCGTTTACGATGGTGGTTCCGTCACCGCGCAGAGCGCGTGCGAGCGCTCCGGCTCCCGAGCCGCAGACGACGGCTCGTCGAGCACCGCGTGCCAGTGCGTCGAGCGCGCTTTCCATTTTTGGGCGCATTCCACCGTCGAAGGTTCCGTCTTGGAGAAAGGTGCGAGCTTCGTGAATGCTGAGGTGCTCGATGCCCGTCGCCGGATCGCTTGCAACGCGGCGCACACGATCCACGTTCGTGACGACCAGATAGACGTCGGCACCGAGGGCACCCGCGATCGCACCGGCTGCCGTGTCCGCGTTGATGTTCAGCGCCGTCGTTCCATCTTCGCTAATGCCGAGCGGCGCAACGACGGGAACGGCTTGCGCGGCCAGCAGCCCTTCGAGCGCGGCCAGGCGCACCGTCACGATCTCGCCGACGAAACCAAGCGCCTCGCCGTTGCGTCCGAAGGCTGCGCGCGCCGTCAATAGCCCGGCATCCTGGCCGCTGATGCCGACCGCGCGCACGCGCCGCCGCAACAGCGCACGCACGAGCGCCTTGTTGACCGTGCCGCACAACACGTATTCGGTGACGGCAAGCGTCGCGGCATCCGTAACGCGCAAGCCGTCGATGCGCGGCGGAGCGATGCCGCGCTCGGCGAGCGCCGCATCAATCTGCGGCCCGCCACCATGCACGAGCACGACCTGGTCTCCGGCCCTTACGCGCTCGGCAACGTCGTCGAGCAGCGGATCCGCGGCCCCCGGCGCAGCCATCGCATTTCCGCCGTACTTGAGAACGATCAACACCACCCCGAATTTCGGCTCGAACCGGGGCGGCGCCCGCCATGGCCTTCGGGGCCTTGGCGTACCGCTGTGCCGTTCAGGATCGGTTCAGCTCTTTGGACCCCCTCATCTGTTTAAGATAAGCGTCATCTGATCTATTACTTCAGAGGACAACATAGAGCAGACGGGAACCTTTCGTCTCGGTTGTTCGCGCACCCGACAAAGACATACCGATATAGAAAGACTACGGTGCACGTCGAGAAGGCAGCTGAGGCAGTTCCACAACTCCGGCTGCTTCTAATGGCAGACGGCGATCCTCGAACGAACTCGGGAGTCCCGAGCCGCCTACTGGCCGCAATGCCGCCGGAAGTTGCGGTTTCGGGCACCGTTTCATCACTGCCGTCCAAGCTTACGAAGACTCTGCTGCGCTTGACGTCGTTCGCTCCGAGCAAGAGCGCGTGGCGAAGCCGGTGGCGTCTAAGCATGGGCCAAGTGCGAGCCGCTTCGCAAGCGGCAAAGAGAAACCTCGCAGCGGTCGAGGACTGCAGCTACGACGCATTTCTGCAGATCGGAACGTACTGCAGCGTTGCCGAGTACACTTCGAAGCCGACCTTCGTTTATATTGATCACGACTTGCCGTCGCTCGTACAACTCGACCCGCGAATGCGCGGCACCTCAATGAATGCGCCTTACGTTCGCCGCCGGATCGCTCACGAGAAGAGCGTGCTCGAGTCATGCGCGCGCATCTTTACGTTTAGCGAGTGGTGCAAAAGCGCGTCGCTCAAGACTACGACATTCGACCGAACCGTATCGAGTGCGTTGGAGCGGGAAGCAACATCGACGAATCGCTGCTGACAAGCGTACCGGACTACGGGGCAGGGCACGCGGTCATGGTTGGCTTCGATTTTGAGAGAAAAGGGGGGCGCGAGGTCCTAAGCGCGTTCGGCCGCGTACGGTCGCAGTTACCTTCAGCTCGGCTCACCATCGTGGGAGGCATCCCTGCGGGCGAGCTCGGCCCGGGGGTCGTCGTGACGGGAAAGATAACCGGCCCCTTCGCGCAACAGCACATTGGCGCGATCCTCGCTTCCGCGTCGTTGTACGTTATGCCGTCGCTGTTCGAACCGTTCGGCATCGCATTTCTCGAGGCTATGGCAGCCGGACTTCCTTGCATCGGGGCAAACGGTTGCGCGATGCCGGAGATCATCGGGGAGAGTGGAGCTATCGTGCCAGCCGGAGATGCGGACTCACTAGCGCGCAGCATGTTCGAGCTTCTGTCGGACCCCTTAGCCTGCCGCCAGTTGGGACTCGCGGCACGAACTCGCTACAAACAGCGATACGGTTGGGGAAAGGCCGCCACCAGGATCCGGCACACAATCCAAGCGACTGTCGCCGGCGTTGAGCTTACCGCTTCGTGAAGCGAGCGTCGCAAGGCACACTCCGCATTGGTTTGTCGACAAAAATGTGTAAGGGTAACGTGTACGTATTACCGCATGAGTACTGGAAAGCTTCCGGTGGGGCGACTTTCGTAAAGCGGTAATCCTCCGTGTCTGCGTAGACTTGCGGAGGAACGGGCCATTTGTCACGTGCCGCTGCAAACGGTTGAGTCTCGCGGGCCATAAAAAAAGCGGCTCGGCGGTACCGCCTCGGACGACAAGTAGGCTTCCCAAGGCAATGCGGCGACAATGCCGGTCCCCAAGTCTGCCTTTGTCGCACTCCCCGTATATTCGATCGCGTAAAGCGTCTTTCGCTGATCTCGTCTGATGTCGCGCACCGTCACCGCGCTCATGAGGACGATGGCCGCGACGGCTATCCCGGTAAAATACCATCGCTGCCGGAACATGAGGAAATCTAAGGGCTGCACGACCAAAAGCATGACGAGTGGCGCGTAAGACGAAAGAAAATAGTGCACGAACGGCTTGCCGAGCGCGAATACGGTCGCAATGCTGCTAAGCGCCCACAGCAACGCGAACCGTTGACCCGGCGCCTGCGTTCGCTTCCAGAAAACCGCAACAAGGGCCACCAACAGCACTAAGCCCGACTGGACGTAGTAAGCCCACGAAAAGAGCCACGGAAGACCGCCAAAAGGGCCGGTGGAACGGTGAGCTGAGTAGCCCGCGCCTTCATATGACGTCCAGCTTTGCAGCAATTCAAGGCACGTTCGGGTGCCGAAGGTGAGCACCATGGCGAAGAGTACTGCTGCGAAAGCGATCGCACTCGCAAGGGCAAAGAAGACGCGCTCTCGCCGGGAGGCTGACCAGAGGATCGGAATGACGGTCGTCGCAAACGACGGCACCCAAAACGTCGAGGCAAGCACGAGCACAATACCGCTCAATATCGGGCGCTTTGCCAAGATCAAGAGCACGGCGCCAAGAATAAGCGGTGTGGCGTACCTCTCCGTTTGATTGAGCGATTCCGCGTTGAGCATGTAGACAAGCGTGAACAGCGCCACCCCCAGCGGCCACTCGCGAACGCCGAAGTGCCGGAGTATCAGGGCAAACAGAAGCACCGTCAGGACGCACACGATCGCCTCGGCAAGGAGATGTGCGCGGTAGTGAGCGCCGAAAAGCTTCCACCAAAGCTGATTCACAAGGAACACGCTAGGAAGCTTGTTGTCCCAGAGGTC
>Ga0302324_100023129_pt1 | contig 12036 bp, 9 predicted proteins | sample Palsa_T0_1_FD_201949 | JGI IMG/M metagenome (GOLD analysis project Ga0302324, IMG submission 201949) | Peat permafrost microbial communities from Stordalen Mire near Abisko, Sweden - Palsa_T0_1 | ecosystem: Environmental > Terrestrial > Soil > Palsa > Peat permafrost | place: Sweden: Abisko...
CAGCACTTGACGAGCAGCGCATCAAGGCCGGCGTCGAAGACGAAAAGCAGAAGATCTTGACGGCCGCGGAGCAGGAGATCACAGCCGCAACAGCGCTGGCGCGACGGCAGATTCAGCAGTACGCCGCCGAGCTGGCGATCGACCAGGCAGCGCATAAGCTGGTCGTCACCGCTGAGACCGATCGCCTGATCGTTCAGAGCTTCGCGCGACGGCTGACCGGCGATGATTCGAAGGAAGGGCACAACTAATGTCTGTCCTCTCCTTGCGTTATGCTCATGCCTTTGCCGCAGTCGCTGCTTCCAGCCATCTGGATGTCGCCGCCGCCCAGCAGCAACTCAGCGACTTCAGCGGGACCCTCGCAGGCAGCCACGATCTGCATGAAGTTTTGATGAATCCCTCCATCCCCAGCGAGCAGAAGTTGAAGGTGCTCGACGCGATCGCCGGACGCATCGGAATGTTTCCCCAGGTGCGAAACTTTATCGCAGTCATCATCGATCATCAGCGTCTCGCTGAGCTCGATGAGATCCTCACGGAGTATCACGCTGTGGCCGATGAAACCGCCGGCATGGCCGAGGCCGAGATCACCAGCGCGCTTCCGCTGAACGATCAAGATCGCGCCGAACTTGAAGCCCAGGTCGCCAAGCTTGCGGGTGGCCGCGTCCGAACCACCTATCTTCAGGACGCAACCCTGCTCGGCGGCGCCGTGGTGCGCATCGGTTCCACCGTATACGACGGTTCCATTCGCGCGCAGTTGCAGCAGTTGAAGCAGAAGCTTGTGAACGCATAAATTTCTTCGCTGGAGACAGCGCAAAGTTTTCACCAGATTGATACGAATCGAGTAGAAGGAAGACATGGCACAGATCAAGGCGGATGAGATAACAGAGCTGCTTCGCCAGCAGATTGAGAACTTCGAGCAGCGCATCCAGGTGGATGAGGTTGGAACCGTCATCTCCCTTGGCGACGGAATCGCGCGCGTCCACGGCCTCGACAAGGTCATGGCCGGCGAGCTGATTGAGTTTCCCCACGGCGTGGCCGGCCTCGCCATGAATCTCGACGAAGACCAGGTTGGCGCGGTGCTGCTCGGCGACTACACCGAGATCAGCGAAGGCGACACCGTCAAGCGCACCGGCAAGATCATGTCCGTGCCCGTCGGCGAAGCGCTCATCGGCCGCGTGGTCAACGCGCTCGGCCAGCCCATCGACGACAAGGGCCCCATCAACACCGACAAGTTTCTGCCCGTCGAGCGGCTCGCTCCCGGCGTCATCGACCGCCAGTCCGTGCGCGAGCCCATGGCGACCGGCATCAAGGCCATTGACACGATGATCCCGATCGGTCGCGGCCAGCGTGAGCTGCTCATCGGCGACCGCCAGACCGGCAAGACCGCCATCGCGCTCGACACCATCATCAACTCCGCGAAGAACAACCTGATCTGCATCTACTGCGCGATCGGCCAGAAGCGCTCGTCGGTTGCGCAGGTTGTTCAGACGCTCGAAGAGCACGGCGCGATGGCCTACACCATCGTCGTCGCCGCGACTGCATCCGAGCCCGCGCCGATGCAGTACCTTGCCCCCTTCGCCGCCACCGCAATGGGCGAGTTCTTCCGCGACAGCGGCAGGCACGCGCTGGTGATCTACGACGACCTCTCCAAGCACGCCGCCAGCTACCGTGAGATCTCGCTACTGCTGCGCCGTCCACCAGGCCGTGAGGCGTACCCCGGCGACGTCTTCTACCTTCACTCGCGTCTGCTCGAGCGCAGCTCCAAGGTCTCCGAGAAGCTCGGCGGCGGTTCACTCACCGCGTTGCCCATCATCGAGACCCAGGCCGGCGACGTCTCCGCCTACATTCCGACCAACGTCATCTCTATCACCGACGGACAGATCTTTCTTGAGACCGACCTCTTCAACTCGGGCGTCCGTCCTGCGGTCAACGTCGGCCTTTCGGTCTCGCGTGTCGGCTTCTCCGCTGCCATTAAGGCGACCAAGCAGGTTGGCGCAACGCTGAAGCTCGACCTCGCGCAGTACCGTGAGCTCGCTGCCTTCTCGCAGTTCGGCTCCGACCTCGATAAGGTTACGCAGCAGCAGCTCAACCGTGGTCAGCGCCTGACCGAACTGCTCAAGCAGCCCCAGTTCCAGCCGCTCTCGGCAGAGAAGCAGGTCGCAATCCTCTTCGCCGGTGTCAACGGCCTTCTGGACGATGTTGAGGTGAAGGATCTGCGCGCGTTCGAGGACGGTTTTTATCCGTATCTCGAGTCGGCCCAGGCATCCATTCTCACCGACATCGCCACCAAGAAGGCTCTCGACGACGATCTCAAGTCTCGTCTGACTGCGGCGATCAAAGACTACAAGTCGATCTTCCTCGCCAATCTTAAAGATCAGAACAAAGACCAGAAAGCGACGGCTGCGGCCAAGTAAACCATGGCAAACGTACTCGATCTACGGCGTCGCATCCGCAGTGTCAAGAACACGCGGCAGATCACCAAGGCCATGAAGATGGTCTCGGCGGCAAAGCTGCGCCGGGCGCAGGAGCGCGCAATGCAGGCGCGGCCTTATGCGCAGATGCTGGCGAACGTGCTGGAGTCGCTGGTGCGGCGGACCGACCTCTACAACCCGACGACCGGCGAGATCGTGCACCCGCTTCTGGTGGAGCGTGAAGAGAAGAACGTGCTGGTCATCGTCGTCGCTGGCGATAAAGGCTTTGCTGGAGCGTTCAACTTCAACATCATCAGAGCGGCGCAAGGCTTCATCGATGCGCGGCGTGCTGAGGGACAGAACGTCGATGTCGAACCCATCGGGCGCAAGGCGCGGGATACCTTCCGCAAACGCTATCCGGCGGCGGTCTACGAGAAGACGGAGGAGCACTACGACAACGATCTCGCAACCCACTTCGAAACCTTGCGCCATCGTGCCGCGCCGATTGAAGTGACGGGCGACTATCCCACACTGCTGCTGAAGCTGCAGTTCGATGAGGTCTCTGACATGAGCCGCTCCATCATCGATCGGTACAGTCGCTCTGAGATTGACGCAGTCTACGTCGTCTTCAACGAGTTTAAATCGGTGATCTCGCAGCAGGTCGTCGTCGAAAAGCTGCTTCCGATTCGCAAGCTGGGCTCGCACGAAGTTACCGCGATCGAAGTCATGTCGGAGGAGCAGCGCGAGGCTGCAACTCACGCTGCAGCACACGCCGCGCAGACCTCCGGAATCAGCATCAACGAGCCCGAAGAGTCTGTCATCGAAGCGGAGGCGAAGAAGTTTGGAACCGCTGAAGTTGATTACATCTTCGATCAGTCGCCGGAGCGTTTATTTCGCCACCTGATGCCGCGGTATGTCACGACGCAGATCTTCCATGCGCTGCTTGAAAGTGTGGCTGCAGAACACGCGGCGCGCATGACGGCGATGGATTCGGCCACCAGCAACGCTGGAGAGATGATCGACGCGCTGTCGCTCACCATGAACCGTGTGCGGCAGGCGGCCATTACCAAGGAAATTATTGAGATTGTGAGTGGCGCAGCCGCTCTATAACGATAGCGGCTGCGATAACGAAAGAGACCTATGGCTGAGAACAAAGAGAACATTGGAAAAGTAATTTCGATCAGCGGACCGGCCGTTGACGTTCAGTTCGAAGAGGCGCACATGCCGGCCATCTTCCAGGCGCTGCGGATCGTCAGCGATGGCTTCGTCGTTCCCCACCCGCTCGACGTTGTCGTCGAAGTGCAGCAGCATCTCGGCGAAGGCCGCGTGCGCTGCATCGCGATGGTCGCGACCGAGGGCATGGTTCGCGGAATGAAGGCGATCGACACCGGCGCTGGCATCATGGTGCCGGTTGGTCGCGAGACGCTTGGCCGCGTGCTGAATGTTCTGGGCGAGCCGGTCGACGAGCTCGGCCCGGTCAACGCCAAAGTTCACATGCCGATTCACCGGCAGGCTCCGGCCTTCGATGAGCAGTCCACCAGTGAAGAGATGTTCGAGACCGGCATCAAGGTCATCGACCTTATCCAGCCGTTCCTCAAGGGCGGCAAGATTGGCCTGTTCGGCGGTGCTGGCGTAGGCAAGACCGTCATCATTCAAGAGCTGATCAACAACGTTGCCAGCCAGCATGGCGGCTTCTCGGTGTTCGCCGGCGTTGGCGAGCGTACCCGTGAGGGCAACGACCTGTGGATGGAGTTTCAGGAGTCGGGCGTCATCGACCTGAAGGACCTGCCCAAGAGCAAAGCAACGCTTGTGTATGGCCAGATGACCGAGCCTCCAGGGGCGCGTCTTCGCGTCGCGTTGACCGGCCTTACCGTTGCGGAGCACTTCCGCGACGAAGAGGGCGCGGACACGCTGCTGTTCATCGACAACATCTTCCGCTTCACGCAGGCAGGCTCTGAGGTCTCGACGCTGCTTGGGCGTATGCCCTCCGCCGTCGGCTACCAGCCGAACCTGGCCACCGAAATGGGCGAGCTGCAGGAGCGCATCACCTCCACCAAGAAGGGCTCCATTACGTCGGTTCAAGCGGTCTATGTACCCGCAGACGACCTGACCGATCCGGCTCCCGCGACGACCTTTGCTCACCTCGACGCAACTACCGTGCTCTCGCGTCCCCTCTCCGAGTTGGGAATCTATCCCGCTGTCGACCCGCTGTCTTCGACCTCGCGCATTCTGTCTCCACGTATCGTCGGTCAGGAGCATTACGACGTGGCCCAGGGCGTAAAGAAGATTCTGCAGCGCTACAAGGACCTGCAGGACATCATTGCGATCCTCGGTATCGACGAGCTCTCGGACGAGGACAAGATCACCGTCGCCCGCGCGCGCAAGGTTCAGCGCTTCCTCTCGCAACCCTTCCACGTTGCTGAGATCTTCACCGGCATTCCCGGCGCCTACGTCAAGGTAGAAGATACGGTTCGCAGCTTCAAGGAGATCATCGAAGGCAAGCACGACGATATCCCTGAGCAGGCCTTCTACCTGAAGGGTGGCATCGAAGACGTGATCGCAGCGGCAGAGAAGATGAAGCAGACGGCATAACCATGGCAGAGACGACAGGTAACTCGGGGCTGTTGACGGTTCGGCTGGTTACGCCGGACCGTGTCCTGCTGGATGCGACGGCGGAGGCGGTAGAACTGCCGTCGATGTCGGGCTATCTGGAGGCGCTGTATGGCGCGGCACCTTTGCTGGCAGAGCTTGGCGCAGGCGAGGTGCGGCTGCACGGAGGCACATCGGGCGACCAGAAGTTCTTCGTCGCCTGGGGCTTCGCAGAGGTTCTCCCGGAGCGCGTAACGATTCTGGCTGAGACTGCCCTCCATCCGAACGAGATCAACGTTGGGGAGGCCAGGCAGGAGCTGCAGGAGGGTGAGAAGCTTTGGGTAGAGGCCGGCGACGACGGCGCGAAGTACGATGAAGCCAACGCTGTAACCCGTCAGGCCGAGGAGAAGATCGCCTCCGCAGAGGGTAAGAGCGCTTAGCTGGCCTTCCGTCTTACATCTCAGGGAGCCGCCTCGAAGGGCGGCTTTCCTATTTCTGGTTTCTGGTGAAAAAAATAGTTGGAAAAGGTGTCCTATTTTTCAACGCCGAAAGATGACGGTAAAGTGACCACGTTTACCACACACTTCACCACGATCTGACCACACAATCACCACAGAACGCGCACTTTTTCTAAAATACCCCTCAAAAAACCAGTAAAAACAGCGAAACCCCGAATCGCTCCAGGGTTCCAACTTTTTCTGTAGAAGAGTTTAGTTTAAGACGCTTTTTTCGTCTTGGCGGGTGTGGGAGTATCTGGGACGGCCTCGGCCTGCTGACGTAGAGAGTGGATTACCACACGGAGCATCTCTTCCTCCGGTGCAGGTTTTCCGGTCCATATCTCGAACTGGCGCGCTCCCTGCTGCACGAACATCTCGATGCCCGTGATGATCGGAATGCTCTGCTGACGAGCGAGACGGAGCAGCGGAGTCTCCAGCGGGTTGTAGACGAGCTCGAAGACCAGTTTGGTGTTGAGGTCCTTGGCTTCGAGCAGCGGCGCGCCCTTGAAGCCAGCCATGCCGATTGGCGTCGCGTTGATGATCACGTCGAACGAAGTCTTCGCGAGTGCGTCCTTCTTGATTGTCTTCGAGCCGGACTGCCTGGCGAGCTTCTGTGCGGTCTCAGGCGTGCGGTTCAGGATGAAGACGTCTGCGCCCTTGTCGCGTAGACCGAAGACAGCAGCGCGTGCAGCCCCGCCGGCGCCGAGAACAAGCGCCTTGGCCCCTCGGAGCGACATGCGTTTCTCGAGCGGACCAGTGATGCCTGCGACGTCAGTATTGAAGCCGTAGAGCTTGCCGTCCTGAGCACGTAGAACTGTGTTGCACGCGCCGATCTTGGCCGAGAGCGGATCCGTCTTCTCGAGGTGTGCCATGATCTCCTGCTTGAGGGGCATTGTGACGCTGAGGCCCTGGATTGGTATCTCGTGAACGAGCTTGAGCAGATCGGCGAGCTTGTTCGCCTGGAGCGCGAGGTAAACGGCATTGACCGTCTCGCGGCGGAAGGCGGTGTTCATCATCACAGGCGAGAGCGAACTGCGGATGGGATTGCCTGCTACGCCGTAGACCTTGGTGGCTGCATCCACTTGATCGATGCGGTAGGTCTCGATGAGGGTGCGGGCGGCTATCTGGCCAGGACCGGTCTCTTCTCCGGAGGTGGCTGCGGCGAAGGTGAACGCGCTGCCGGCGCGGAGGCCGAGGACCCGTGAGATGATGCCGGCGTCGCCCATGCAGATCCCGATGATGTTGGAGTGATCGTCCATGCGCTCAATGAAGCGCATCAGGGTGACGTTGTCGATGAGCGACTTGGCGGTTGGAACGATCTTGATGAAGTCAGGCTTAAAGGGCACGATGCGCTTGTAGATGCCGTCAAGATCTTTGGTCGCGGCGAAGTCGTGGTGGCTGACGATGAGTGCGACTCCAGTATCGCGAAGCTTCTGCAGCTCACCTTTCTTGAGGGCTTCGGCTGACTCAAGCTCAAGATCCACGATGTGGAAGCCGCTGCCTGCCGCCTTAGAGAGAACTTCCATCTCAGCCGTGAGTGAACCGCTGAATTTGCCACCGTTTGCCGCACGGCGACAGGTTGCGATGGCGGTGATGGCGGTGTTGTCGGCCAGGAAGTGTTTGAGCTTCGGCAGGGCGAGAAGCGGCTTCTCGAGATAGTCGAGTCGGAACTCGAGAAAGGGGGTCTCTTTGACGACCGCGCTGGCTTTTTCAAGCATTTCGGCAGGTGTGGCGCCAATGATGGCGACACAGACCTTGCCGATACGGGAACGGAGAAACTGGGGGGTTACGCTGGGCACATTCACTCTCATGTCTACAATCGCGGTATATTACAGATCCGCAAGGAAGGATGCAAATTTTTGTTGCAACGAAAGGGTCTTAGCCCTTGTCCCTAAAATGGAACCGAAGACATCTCTTTGGATGCCTGTAGCGCCTCCAAGGTACCAGATGATGTAGACGCGACTCATCAAAAAAAGTCATCTATTGAATGACTTACTGGCCGGAGACCGGTCCCGATCCCGATGACACTCAACATGCGGCCTGCGATTCCGTGCTCGGCGCGGTGCGAGAAGTACCGCCTTGCTCCCTGTGCGTTCCGCGAACAAGCCGTGCACTGCCCTACCACGGTAATCTGCTGCGGCTTCAGGCCTGCGGCTAACAGCTGTCGTTTGTTAGCCGCCCAGAGGTCGAGATGAATCTGCGTTGGCGATTCGAGAGGATGCTTCTCGTGGAACAGCTCGTCTGCGTAAGGGAAGTTTGACTCAAACTCCGTTTGCACCTCGTTTCCAACCGAATAGCAACAGGCCCCGATGCTGGGGCCGACGGCTGCCACCAGGTCTTCCGGTCGCGAACCGTATTCCTGCCGCATTTGGTTGAGACCCTGTTCGACGATGCGGGCTACCGTACCTCGCCAGCCTGCATGGAACGCTGCCACGGCCCGCTTGCTGATGTCAGCTACCAGAACCGGGACACAGTCCGCTGTTCCTACGCCGAGCATCACGCCAGAGACGGCGGTTATGAGGCCGTCCCCTTCGAGGACGGCCTTGCCGTCGGCAGTTGTGAGCCTTCCGTCCAGCGCGCCGTCTTCTTGGCGGACAGAGTGAACGATCGCCGAGTGGACCTGCCGTACTCCTACCAGCGCAGGAGCCGGATCAGCTTTCGCCCCACCGGTGACTGCGGCCACGAAGCGCCGCCGGTTCTCCATCACTGAAGCTGGGGCGTCCTCTTTCGTCCATCCCAGATTGAGCGAGCTTCCGCCGTAGACGGACGAAACACCGCCGGATCGTGTGCTGAAGCCGTGCTGTAGCCAGCGGTATGGCTCCCATCCATCGATCCGGATGATCTCCTGCGCATCTGAACTCTCGACGCGATCCATGCTCTAGTCCATCAGCTTGCGCGTCAGATAGGTGAATTGCGTGGCCGATGTCTTTGCCTGCTCCTTGAGGTCGGCACCGGCTGCGTGGCCGCCTTCGACAATCTCTTCGTAGAAGAAGGGTTTGTGGAACTCCTCCAGGCGGGCTGCGAACTTGCGCGCGTGGACAGGGCCGACGCGATCGTCCTTGGTGGTGGTGAAGATGAGCGGTTCAGGGTAGTTCACGTCGGGGTTGAGCTGGTTGTAGGGAGAGATATGGGCGAGGAACGTGCGCTCCTCGGGTATGGAGACCGAGCCATACTCGCCGACCCATGAGGCGCCGGCGGCGATGTGCTCGAAGCGCAGCATGTCGAGCAGGGGAACCTGGATGACGACGGCGTTCCACATCTCGGGGTGCTGGGTGAACTCGACGCCCATGAGCAGACCGCCGTTGGAGCCGCCGACGATGCCGAGTCTGCGGGGCGAGGTGATCTTGCGGGTGACGAGATCGCTGCCTACGGCGGCGAAGTCATCGTAGATGCGCTGGCGGTGGGTCTTGAGGCCGGCTTCGTGCCAGGCTGGACCGAACTCGCCGCCTCCGCGAATGTTAGCGAGGACAGAGACGCCACCGCGCTCAAGCCAGAGCTTGCCGAGGACTCCTGAGTAGCGCGGTGTCTCGGAGACCTGGAAGCCGCCGTAGGCTGTCATGAGTGTGGGGTTGGAGCCGTCGTACTTGATGTCCTTGCGCCGGACGACGAAGTACGGGACTTTGGTTCCGTCCTTGGAGGTGGCTTCCAGTTGCTCGACGGTGAGGTTGGTGGCGTCGAACTGGGGTGGAAGGGTTTTGGCTTCGTTCACGGACGCTGTGGCGGCGTCGCCCAGCAGCAGCGAAGAAGGCGTGAGGAAGCCGGTGAGGGCGAGGAAGAACTGGTCGTCCGAGGTGTTGGTGGTGGCGATGGAGACGGAGACGTTGTCGGGGACATTCAGCTTCTTGCGCGTCCACTCTCCCTTTTTGCCGCGAGTGTAGATGTAAGCGCGACCCTGGACGTGCTCGAGCGTGGTGACAAGGAGGTGGTTCCTGGTTGTGGCTGCCTCCTGGGCAAACTCGTTGGTTGTGGGGGCGAAGACGATGGTTGGCTTGAGATGAAGAGGATCTTTTTTGACCGCGTCGAGATCAAGCGAGACGACGGAGCCCTGCGCGAATGTGGTTGTGAGCCCTTCGGGCTTCCAGTCCTGGTTGAGTGTGACGATGAGTTGATCTTCGAGCAGGCCGTTTAGGTCGATTTTGGCTGGCAGGGCGATGCGGCTGGGACCAGAGGGTGTAAGGAGGGAGACCTCGCTCTCGAAGAAGTTCACTCCGCGGGTGAGGAGGGTGACGGAGTGGCCCTGGTCGTCATGGATGGTCTGTGCGCCGGCGCTGACGTCGGACTCTTTGCCGCGGTAGACCTCCTTTGCCTGGTCGAGCGGCTCGCCGCGCTTCCAGAGCTTGACTACGAAGGGATAGCCGGACGCAGTCATGGTGCCGGGACCCCAGTTGCGGGCTATGAGCAGGGTGTCCTTGTCGACCCAGGTGATCTGTTGTTTGGAGGTGGGGAGGACGAAGCCGTTGTCTACGAAGTTGCCGGTCTTCAGGTCGAACTCGCGGAGCGTCTCTGCATCTTCGCCGCCGGCAGAGAGGGCGACGAGGCAGAGGCCGTTGCCAGGGTAGAGGCAGTTGAGGCCCTTCTCGACCCACTTCTCGTTGTCCTGTTTGGAGAGGGCGTCGTAGTCGATGACAGTGTGCCAGTCGGGATTCGGCTTGAGATAGTCTGTGAGAGAGGTGCGGCGCAGGATGCCGTGCACGTGCTCGGCGTCCTGCCAGGTGTTGTAGACCTCGCCCTCACGGAACTCGGGTATCTGTAGACGATCGGGCGATTCGAGGACTTTGAGCGCGGTTGCAGCCAGTCCTGCATAGCGCGGATCGCCTTCGAGCACTTTGGCGGAGCGAGCGTTTTCCGCATTGACCCACTCCATGGAACGTGTGCCGGAGACATCTTCGAGCCACTGATACTTGTCGGGCTGTTCGGTGGAGGATTGCGCGATTGCCTGGGTTGCTGCCAGGGTGGTCATCGTGAGGGCAAGCAGGACTGCGTTCTTACGGCTCCAAAGCTGCATTCGTATTTCCCTTTATGTGTTGCGGAGTTCGTTCAGATTTCTATTCTCCTATCTTGTCATATTGATTTGCACCGTGTGCGGTTATGGGTTATAGCGTACCCCTCCCCCCCCCGGGGTAGGGTGTCTTAACTTACCTGAATGCAGGAGTTTACGGAATTTGATAGTTGCAAATATTTCATTCCAGATGGGTTACGGGTAAATATTTCATTCCAGATGGGTTAGGTTGTGCTTAACCAGAAAAGACCCGATATTCGATCCGGACTGATCTAAGCTCTGTATCCAGTTTAGTGGATGGAGGATAACTCATGCGCCACGCGGATGTTGTTGTCTGGCAAGGGGATGTGTGGATTCGGGGGTTGACAGGGCTGGATCTGTTGTCTGAAACAGGTGTGCTGAGTTTTGGTGTCGTGCGGGAGAGGCACACCCAGGCTAAAGCCCAGGGTTTTCTCGCCTGCCTAACGGCCAAGGAGGGAAGCCTTGGCTACCTTGAAGCAAGAACCCGATTTGTCCTATTTTCTCCTGTCATGTCCTGCCGGACGGGCCCACTTCGCGTGGGGCGGCCACTTCGTGGCTTGTATACCGGTCGGGCAGGATAAGCGACTTGGGTCCTCCCGTTGGTCGGGATTATCTATCTTCCGGCCAACGGGTTGGATGGTCAGGCCTTGCAGAGCTCTTCGATGAGGGCTTCGCGATGGTTCATGGTGATGGCGTCGACGCGGTTGAGCACCTGCATGTAGAAGATGAAGGCACCGGCGGCGAGGGCGAGGAAGAGCGGGATCATCAGCCAGGGGCGATGGAGGTAGTTGGCAAGGAGGACGCCACCAAAGCCGATGGCGAAGCAGGTTGCGACGACAGCCACTGCGATGAGTGCGCTGAACTGCGACATCTGCTTGCGGCCTACCTTTCCGAGGTCGACTTTTCTGGGAGCAGAGATGGAGCGGAGGTTGCCGATGGCTCCGTTGGTGAAGGTGGCGAAGAGGAGCCAGCAGCAGGTTGCGAGGCCGATGATGAGTGAGGGGGCGTGAGCGACGAAGCTGACGACGGCGAAGATGAGGACGAGCTCGATGAAGTTGAGCAGGAAGCCGATGAGGTTTTTTGCGAGGAAGACGTCGCGCAGACGCAGAGGTGAGAAGAAGTAGAGCTGGATGCCGGTGCCGTCGACGCCAAGGCAGTTGTAGGACAGGATGGAGGCGCCGAGGATGGAGTAGGCGACGGCGGCGGGAAAGAGGAGGGTGCCGAAGCGTCCGGTGGCTCCCATGCGACCGGCGAAGAGGAAGACCATGAAGATGGGGGCGACGAAGCCGTAGAGCTGGTTGGTGTTGCGGCGGAGGTAGATGAACTCTTTCTGAAGGCAGGCGGCGATGGCTGGGCTCAGGCCGAAGGTTCGTGTGCTGGCGTGGGCGGCGGCGGAAGCGGGATGGGCTGCAGGGGGTGGGGCTTTGGTCGGTTGTTTCGCGGTGGAGAGCTCGCTTAGGACTTCGCCGCGGAACTCACGCTGCATGCGCCAGGCGTAGATGCTAAAGAAGAGGCAGCCGAA
>Ga0302324_100023130_pt1 | contig 12036 bp, 8 predicted proteins | sample Palsa_T0_1_FD_201949 | JGI IMG/M metagenome (GOLD analysis project Ga0302324, IMG submission 201949) | Peat permafrost microbial communities from Stordalen Mire near Abisko, Sweden - Palsa_T0_1 | ecosystem: Environmental > Terrestrial > Soil > Palsa > Peat permafrost | place: Sweden: Abisko...
ATCGGTCCCGAATGGGAGCGCGAGTAAAGCGGTGACGTTGGAATAGTACGCCGCACGGATCTCATTCGGCACTGGCGGGGCATCGGGGTTTCGATGGCCCATCAAGCTGACGGGCAGCGCGTATAAGAATCGTCCCAAGAGGCCCCGCCCGCGGAAGCCCGGCTTTTCCGCCAATCCGCGAATTACATCCGGCTGGACTGCCAACCCAATCGTAATGGCCGGAGCCTTTACAAATTCCGACCGTCCAATGCGGTCAACACGGAGCGTGTCGCCGGCATGGCCTTTAAGAAATACACCAAAGTTACCCATCCCTTTGGAAGAGTAGCGGCCTGCCATAATGTCGAAAATATCTCCCTCCGCGCTCATCACTGCTATCCGGCCGCCTTGTTCACGCAGCAGAGTGGCAAGCCGCTCAGGCGTACAGTCATCCGCGATATAGCGGGTCGGTGAGGCCGTAATTACTGTCTCCAATTCAGCAGCCAATTCCGCCGCCTCTTGCGTCTGTCGCTCCCGATCCTTTGCTTTGGCAGTTACGGCTTGCTCCTTAAGCCTTTTCAGGACAGACTCCTTGATCTGAAGTTCCGTTCGCTGCCGAGCGATTTCGGTAGAGGTGCGTTGGGCTTCGGACCGCTCGTGATCCTCCAGCGGTTTTGTCACTGCCGAGAATACGGCGGTCTTGCGGTTGCCAGATGGAAGTGCTACTGCGGTGAAGACGTTTACCGGCTCGACATAACCTTCCTTCAGACAGACAACTACCTTCTTCGCGCAGCACGCCGCGTTGACGGCGAGCGTCAACATCCCGGCGAGATCAACCGGCGTTTGGGTCGCGGTTGCCACTGCCTCGACGAATGAACGCAACGGAACCGGCAACGCCTCTGTGGGAAACGCGGGCAAGTCGATTTGGTGAAAGGGAAGAGGCTGCTCCCACTCGTTATCGCCGCGCTGCGCTTCCACTGCGGCTGTGCACTGGCCGGCAGAGCGCCATCCGGGTTCCACCTGATCCCGCAGGGCATGCCAGTTCTTTTCATGGCATCCGTTGTGATGGCAGCCGGCCGCGACCGCTCCGTTCGAAAACTGCACGAGGTACGCGGATTTGTTTGTATGAGCGCCGTCCCAGGGGCAGGCCGGGAAGGTCCATCGTTTGCCCCCATTCCAGCCCTTGGGACCTTCGACGTCGAGACGGTGAGCTGCGATCCAGGACTCAAGGTCAAAGCGAGTTGCCGGCATGCCTGCTTCAAGGGGCCTCGCACCTTCGGCTCCATGCGCCAAATCCTCCAATAGCTTGACTGGAACCGACGTCATGGCACCTCCAGAACCCGAGCCAACCGGTGAGGGCGTTCCCGAACGCTGTCGCCCTTACGGCTAACGGTGCCATAAAGCTTCCAGATCCGCGCAGGGTTGAACACCGTTTGATCGATTTTGACCCGATCATCATCGAACCGTAGGGCCAGTGCTCGGAGACACCGCTTCACCAGCCCGTCATCGCTAGTGGGCAGTTCCACGGGGTAGAGAAGGTGAGCACCGTTTCCGGAGTCGCCGACAATTGGATCGGGCCAGCGGTCTTGGCGCAGCTCTTCGCGAATTTGAAATGCCCGTTCGACAGCAAGCGAATGTTCCTGGTCGGTTGACGAAATATCGCTCGGGCGTACGGGATCGAGATCGATCGGCAGCCACCGGCGCTTGATGATGTCTGCATCGCTGGTCAAAGAATCAGTTTTGCCAGCGGTACGGAGGCGGTTGGCGGCGCGGGCGAAGAGCGCCGGGTTTACCGGGTTCAGGGTTACGTAAACGCCCTTCGCATCGCCGCCATACCTGCTCGCGTTGTCGGCCAAGAGCTTTAGGTTGTCGAAATAGCCACTCATCGTGACGGGAAAACGCTGTCCCTGGCATTGGACTTTGAGCAGGCGCAGTTCGACTACCTGTCCGGGCTCCGCGAAGAGGTCCAACGCCCGCAGGACCTCGGGTCGATGCTGCTGCACGCCTTTCACGAATCCACCTCCAACCCAAGCGCGCGCGCCAACGCGAACGTAACGGTCCGCGCTCTAGGTTCACCGGAGGCTCTGCCAACGCGCGCGCCCACGTAGACCTCGGCGCGAAAGCCCTCGCTTTCATCCGCGGTCAGGGTGTAGTGATTCGCGACGCGGTCGAGCAGCAGAAAGGCATCTTCAATCTTTGTAAGCGGAGCGAAGTGCCATCTGGGCGTCCAGCCTCGATCGGGCTTGAGGAATCGGCCTGGCGCTATCTTCCAGCCGAGCACTTCGGCAGCGAGCTTTTCAGTCAACCGATCATCGTTCATGACGGCTCCGTTGAACGGTCTCCGGCCAGTTGATTCGTTGTGAGCTGTGGATGGGGTACGTCCACAACGGAGCGCCTCCAAATCGCCGCGCCGTATCATTCAGATACTGTGAGAATCCATAGGGTGACTCCGAGCCGTGGATCTCCTCAAAGAGTCCGAGCCCGGTGCCGGCCGGCCATGATGGCGTTGGCCACGAGCGGTCTTCGCTGGGCATTCTGGTCCAGCGGTATCCGGAGGGCTTGTTGGGCACGGCGCTCATACCTCGCCTCCCCTGGCGAGTGCGCGCCTTGATTGAGTGGTGAGCAGTTGGTAAAGTGTGCATGTGTTTGAGCGGGCCTACGGGTAAGCTTGACGGCCTATAGCCCGTGGGCCTCGCCTTCCTAATTCGTATCGCTTCCCTTTTGAACCTGACTATCCGACTGACTTCGCCTCTCCAAGCGTCGCTAATGCCCGCTGCATTCGCTGCGCTTCCTTGGTTAGAGCGTCCTCAATATCCTGCTGTTCGCTGGCATTGAGGGGACGGTCGCCTAACTCGAATAGACAAATCTTGATTCGCGGCACGCCGGAAAGGCGCGCCACTGCGCTCTGGGACAGCCGAAGGTCGGTACGTCGTCTCTTCAGTTCGTTTCGGTTTGCCATAATTACAGCAGTTGTAGCGCGCACGCCAGATTTACGTCAAAATAAAAGTGCAATTTAGGTGACGAGTGAGTGCAGATCTCTACCGGTTGTTCGCAGAATACATGCTGAGTGATCTCGCAGAGCGCCGGGATCAGAGCGGGGCGAGATTGGAGCGCGGGCGCCGAAGAGAGGAATACGTCTCGGGAGAAAAGCATCGCGTCCCCCTGCGGGGCGAGCACGTGTCCTATGGAGGGGAGGAACGCTTTCGTGACTCCGACGGCTCGGTTCGCTTGGTCTTGGCGGTGACCGCCTATGAAAAGGCCTACGAACTTGAGCATCCGAGCGCGCCTCTGCGGAGCGGAAAACAGCACGGCGCGCATGCGTGGGCCTGTAGGATGGTTGCCCAGATGATTCTCGGCGGGAGCCCGTTGCGTCGGCGTTTTCTGAAGGGGCGCCGCGGCCCGAAGCCTAAGGTGAAACGAGCCATCTCGACGAGGCGCCCAGGCGTCGCGAAGGCCGAGAGGCGATACATTCTACAAAACGAAGTGCACGACCCGCGCTTCGAGCAAATCGATGCTCTTATCGCACCGAAATACGCGCGAGCAAACAGAACGATAGTGCCCCCTGAAGTGCGGCGCCTCGCGGCAATTATTCGGAGCCAGGTTGGCGACTTCCGCGATGAGTATAAAAGAGAGTGCGACCAACAGTTCGATGCCTCGTTGGTTGCCTTCCGCGCCGCGTTCTATCGAGATGCCGAATGGTATGCGGAACAGGAACAGAATTACAAACTCGAAATCGCACGTCTGCAAGAGCATCTTGCTGCCGCTGAGAGCGGCCGGCGTCCACGAGTGCCCTGGAATATGCCAGCCATCGAGTGGAACCGCCTGAAGGCAGCTAATATCTGTCCCACGGCGGCTGACGTGGCCTTGCGCTTCGTGAACCTCGCCCTTCTGTACCACGAGCGAGGCGAATACACCGATGCCGAGACTTGCTACTGTCGGGCCACGGAGCTTTACCGCTCGGCCTCAGTCGCCGCACAACTTCAGCAGATCGTTCTGCCTTGGATCAACACCCAAATCGACAATTGCCGCAGGTTCCGTCGACCTGATCCAGCTCCCGTAATTGATTGCCGTCATCAACCGGAGGACGGTACCAGCAAGGGCCCGAATCCCCCGAACCGTTCTGATGGCCCCGTCGACCAGCGCCGTGTTCGATGATATCTATTTTTTTGTTGAGTGGTGAGGCTGGACCGGCACTAGGAGCGGATGTCCAACTCTTGCCGCACGAGTCGCCGGACTTTCTTCCCGACATCCTCGGATGTCTCACTGCCGGAAAGTTCCGCATCGAGACGCTTTAGGATCACGGGCTTGAGTTCGGCTTCGAGGTCATGGGCGCTCTTCTCGAATTCCCAGTCAGCTTCCAATCGCTGCACAAAGGGCAGAATCTCGCGCAGGCCGGCGGCGATCAACGGCTCTGTGCGCTTGCGGCGCGCGTGTGTCTCCAAGAATGGCTGGATGGCGCGCTCTCTGCATTGTATTAGGGCCGACTCCGTGGCACCTTCTGGAATCCCGTCGATGGCCACACGGACAGCGGCGAGAGCCTTCTCCCCCTCCGCGCTGGGCATGTCCCAAGGGAATCCCGAGGTGGATTGCTTTACGGAGTCTCGATGGCTTTGTTCCTGCCGCCGCCGGGCTTCGGCCTCCTGCTGGCCCCGAATGGCGTCCCGCACAGGCGCGAGCAAATTGTCGCAAATCTGCTCCAACTTGCTGCGCGACGCTCCTTCGGGTACTTGGGAGAATGCCTGCGTGATCGCCTTGATTGCTTGTTCTCTGCCTTCCTCGCTCAGTTCCCGCGGCAGCCTTGCATCCCGGATAACGTTCTGGCGCATCTCTGCGTCCACTTGGGCGGCCTTCTGCGACTCGAATGCGGTGATAACGGTTTTCACGGCCTCGCGTGCCAGGGCGCGCATTTCGTCGTAGGAGGCGTCTGGGCGCAGATCTTCCAGCGCCCTAGCCGCGGCCTTGCGCGCTTGAATGTCCCCGGTGGTTGGGGTGCAAATCCCTTTCATCTCCCAGGGCAAACTATTGCGCGCGTCTTCAATCGCCCGGTTGATTTCCTTGCGCCGCTTCCAGGGCCTCAATACTCTGGCGACAGAGGCATCAACCACACGCTGCACCACGCTGCCGGGTTCCGACAGGCGCACCGCTTCGAGCGCCGCAAGTACCCGCTCGTGAATCTCCTCCTCGACCTCGTTCTGCGCGTCGTAGGGGACTGAATTCATCGCGTATGTGAGCCAGGAATTTTCCCGCTTTTCGCGGCGGCGCTCGGCCTCTACCTCAGCCTGACGGAGGCGTTCGGTCTCCAGTTGCCCGGCTTCCTCATCGGCTTGCTGCCTTGCCCGATCTCTGAAGTAGTCGAGCTTTTCCTCTTTTTGACGCTTCAGATCGAGGGCTTTAACTTCGTTCTCGAGAATAACAATCGCGTCGGCCGAATCGATTGCATCCTGAGAGGGTTCGTCCAGCGATGCGAGGCGTGCGCGACCTGGCTTTGCCGACCCCAGACGGCCCTCATCCGGCAGCGGCCGTGGAATGTCGGGCAGGCCGTCGCGCTTCAATCTAGCCAACTCGCCGGCGGAAATCCGGAATTGGCCCCCGCCTGTGAGTTCGCTTGCGACGGCACCGCTTTCGCAGAACGCTCGGATTTGGGCCTGGCTGGCGCCTAACTGGTGCGCCGCCTGGCCCGTCGTGAAGTACAGACTGGTAGGCACGTCTTAAACGATACAGAGTTCTGTAGGGATTTTCCACCCTTTGCACGGTTTTCCCCATGGTTTTTCAACGGTTTGCACGGTTTTCGCTATGGTTCTCGATACGGTTTTTGCACGGTTCCGATGTGTTCATGCCAATGCGCCTTCGAACGCGGGCAAGCCAGGGTTGCCCGGAGATGGCTAACGTTGCGAAGTCCGGCCACCGGGGGCCGGCCGTAAGAGGCGCGACGTTGCGCGACAAAGGCCTTTTTAACGCGTTGTGACCGGGTTGGTGGCGCCTGACTACCACCGCGCCCTATAGGCCCCTCGTGTTTGGCAACGTGGCGTAACGCGCCCCTTCCTGGCCCAACTGGCCGCACTGCCGGCGCACGTTGGGGTCGAGAGTGCGTTTGCCGCGCCAGAATAGCTTCCGATATGTGGGATCAACGTGCTCGATTCCAGCGAAATTAGGAAACCGGCGGCCCGGACGCAGCGCCTGGCAAAAACTTGTTCTTGGCGACTGCGAATCGAATCGCTCGGTACACTCTCTGAGGGCGGCACGGGCCGACCATGCCCCGTATGTAGGTAATACGCGGATAGCCGCGGTGCAAAGGGCCGCCGATTTGGAGCAAGGAGCGCCGGGGACATCGCCGTGACTTCCATCGAAATCGGCGGCGGGATCGACACGATCAACCCAGCGGAAGCCAGACGACCAACGTCACCTCTAGAAGATCTCGCCTTGGGGAGACACAGAGACCATGCTTCTGGCAGTCCGAAGGGTTGTCACCAGTGCCAAAAACCTAGTTCATAGCAGTCGAATGGAATCAGCAAGTTATCGGGTTGGTTTCTGGCAAGTCCCGTCAAATCCGTTACTTCCGAGATACGTTTCTAGAGCGCAATTGCACCGGACGGCTACCGCACGGCTCGCCGAAAGGGGCCACTCTGACGTTGCGCCGATTTCCGGGCGATGCCAGAAAGTCGCGCGGTGAGCCTTTGGAAACGGCCAAAAGGGGCGAACGGGTTGGACAACCTCAGGCTCGGGGTACCTGGGCGCACTTATTTAATAGCCCGATTAACGCGGAGGCTCCACAAGATGATAAAACACAAGAGATAAGCTTTGCCAGCCAACGACGCGGTGACCGTGAGGCTCGGGGCCGGGCGGTCTGGATGAGACTCCCTGATTCTCTGGCGGCTAACGATTGATTTCTGATGCAGAACCACTCTGAAATTGCTGACTTTCTCTGGAAGATCGCCGATCTCATCAAGGACGACTACGACGCTAAGGACTACGAGGATGTCATCCTACCGTTCACCCTCCTGCGCCGCCTTGATTGTGTTTTGGCATCGACCCGCGCAGCCGTTCGTCAAGCCGCTGCCAAATATAAGGCGACGCCAGAAAAGACTCGTGATGCCCTCCTCACCAAGGCAGCCGCCCAGCGCTTTTACAATACCTCCGAATACTCACTTGCCGAATTGCTCAAGCGCCCTGCCGACCTTGGACCAAATTTTTCCGCATACCTCGCAGGGTTTTCGGCGAACGTAAAGGACATCCTCCATAACTTCTCAGGTGGTGAGGAAAAGGGCCTAGGGCCCATTTACGAGACGCTCCAGCGCAAGCGCCTTCTATTCAAGGTTACCCAGGCCTTCGCTGACGCCGATCTTTCGCCCGACACTGTGGACAACCACGGCATGGGCACGATCTTCGAATATCTCATCCGCAAGTTTAAGGAAGCCAGCAACGAAGCGGCTGGACAATTCTACACTCCGCGCGACATCATCCGCCTGATGGTGAAGCTCGTCTTTGAACCCGACCGCGAGCGACTGGCAAAGGAGAGACTGATTGGCATCTACGACCCTGCCTGTGGCACCGGAGGCATGCTCACCATTGCGAAGGAGCATCTACTCGGTGGCATCAATCCCTCCCTCGAAGTCTACCTTTACGGCCAGGAGTTGAACGAAAAAACATATGCTATCGCCAGGGCCGACATGCTGATGAAGGGCGAAGACCCGGAGAACATCAAGCGCGAGAACACTCTCAGCCACGACCTACTTCCTGGCAAGCAGTTCAACTATATGCTCTCCAATCCACCATTTGGAAAGGACTGGAAGAACATCCGAGAAGAAGTCGAAGCTGAACACGAATTTGGAGCCGCAGGGCGGTACGGTCCCGGATTGCCTGATGTGGGTGACGGCGCTATGCTATTTCTCCTTCACAAGCTTTCCAAGATGGCGCCGCAAGGCTCCAAGATCGCCCTAATCTCCAACGGCTCGCCGCTCTTTAATGGCGACGCTGGAAGTGGCTCCAGTGCCATTCGCAGGCATATTCTGGACCACGATTGGCTCGATGCCATCATTGCTCTACCCAACGACCTCTTCTATAACACCGGAATCTCCACTTACATCTGGCTAATCAACAATCGCAAGTCCGCGGCTCGGCGCGGCAAGGTGCAACTGATAAACGCGAACGGCCGGGAGTTCTGCACCCTCCTCCGGCGTAACCTTGGCAAAAAGCGCTTTGAAATCAGCGAAGATCAGTCCGCTAGCATCCTTGCCATTTACGAAACTTTCGAGGAAACAATGTTGAGCAAGATTGTCGACACCATCGACTTCGGCTACACCAAAGTCACTGTGGAGCGTCCTCTGCGCCTGCGCTACGACCTCGTCCGCGAGCAGCGCCATGCACTGCGGATCGAAGCCGCCGTACTCAAGCTCAAGGATGACCGCGCCGACCAGCTGGCCGACGCGCTGGAGAGATTGGCAGGACGGGCTCCCTGGAGGGATGACACACAGTTCTGTTCGGCCCTAGGCGAGGAATTGTCATGGAAACTCACCGCCGGATTGCTAAAAACCCTGCGTGGATCGTTGGGAGCACGAGATGAAACTGCCGCACCTGTGTATGACGATGACGGCTGCCCTTTGCCAGACGGAGAGTTGCGTGACTTCGAGAATGTGCCGCTCAAGTCGGACATTGACGAGTATTTTCGGCGTGATGTGCTGCCGCACGCTTCCGACGCGTGGATGGATCGCAGCAAAGACAAGATAGGCTTCCAGATCGCTTTCACGAAGTATTTCTATGAATACACTGCGCCTCGATCTACAGTCGAGATTGCTGCCGAGTTGCTCGCATTGGATGAGGAGACGGAGAATCTTTTGCGGGAGATTACACGACTATGAGTGGATCTAGCCAGAAGTTGATCGAATGGGTAAGTTTGTTGCCACCGTCGTGGACGGCGAAAAGGCTCGGCTTCATTGCCACAGTGAAGGCACGGCTAGGGTGGAAGGGATTGAAGGCAGAAGAGTATGTCGACGAGGGTTACATCTTTCTATCAACGCCAAATCTTAAGGGCGATGAAATAGATTTCGAGAACGTGAACTATATCACTAAGGAACGTTATGAAGAGTCGCCGGAGATCATGCTCCGAGAAGGTGACGTTCTGATGGTGAAAGATGGCGCCACGCTCGGGATCGTGGCACTCGTTAAGAGCCTTCCAGCCCCCGCGACCGTCAACGGTTCGACAGCCGTGATTCGGACCACGCAGGAATGCGATAGTCGATTTCTCTGTTACTGGCTCCGCTCACAAGGTGTTCAGCAGCTCATCGAAAAGATGAAGGGCGGCATGGGTGTGCCGCACCTCTTCCAGAGCGACTTGCGGCGATTTCCCGTTGCACTTCCACCACCCGATGAGCAGAGACGCATCGCAGATCTCTTGGACGAGCAGACAGCGAAGATTGACCGACTCATCGAGCTGCGGCGGAGACAGCTTGAGTTGTTGCGCGAATACCGCGCGGCACTGGTCCACGAAGCCGTGACCGGACAAGGTTCAATTGACCAAACTAACGGGTCAGCAACATGAGTCTGATCGCAGACGTCTTGCTCGTGACCGTGAACAAGGCCGAGAGCCAGGCTGTTGTGTCAGCCTTCAGAGAGGCTGCAGGGCACGAGTGCTCCATTATCAGCCTGGGAGGTAGGGCGTATCAAGATCTCGGCCTAGTGAACGGACAGCACGTTGTGCTAGTGCAGTCTGAAATGGGAACGATGGGCCTAGGTGCGTCACTCCAAACTGTACAAGAAGCTCTAGATGGCGTGTGCCCGAGTTCTGTAATCATGCTTGGTGTGGCCTTCGGGATGAATCAGTTAACGCAAGACGTCGGCGAGATCCTTGTCTCGAAGCAAATCGTGCTCTACGAGCCACAACGTGTAAGTGTGGCTGATGGAGCTGAAAAGTTCGTTCCACGCGGCTCTAGAGTCGATGCCTCAACGCGACTCCTCAGCCATTTCCGGGCTGCAGAGCTACACTGGGACAACTGTATCGCGAAGGTCGAATTCGGACTGATGGTTTCCGGCGAAAAGCTGGTCGACAGCGTTGTGTTTCGTCAACAGCTGTTGGAAATGGAGCCCGAAGCAATTGGGGGCGAGATGGAGGGTGCGGGCCTCTACGCCGCCTGTCAGAGGTCGCGAGTGGACTGGATTCTCGTTAAAGCTGTTTGCGACTACGCCGACGGGAACAAATCCACGAATAAGACAGAGCGGCAGCTTATCGCGGCGAATAATGCCGCGCGATTCGTACTCCATACTCTTCTGAAGGCACCTTTGGAGCGGAGTGGGCAACTTGTGGCGAAACGGACCGCTGGCACAACTGACATTCCCGCACAGGTGACCATTACGCTCGAAAGAGAATTTGAGACTTTCGGGCAGGAAGAACGAACAGCACTTCTCACCATCGTGTCGCGATTGGTTGGTATAGAAAGAGCGGCCGTGCGGATCATCGAGATTGTGAGTGGTAGCCTCAAGGCAAAGCTCGAAATGTCGAAGTCAGCCGCAGAGCGCCTTGCTGATCTGTGGAGGTCGAAGAACAGGGAACTGCTGGATCTGGGCGTGACCGATCTGACAGTTGAAAGAAAGCGCGAGGGAGCAACGATGCCTGGACGCAATCCGCAGCTCTCAGAACGGAGGATGGAGGATGTGGTGGTCGCCTCGCTTGCCGACAGCCCACTCTTTAGTGCTCTATCCGCCGAACATTTTGACCCAGCTACGATGTTGGACTCGCACCAACTCGCCGATTTCATCGCTGCCACGCAGCCAAAGGAGTGGGCCAAACTAACCCGCCAATTCCCCGGCACTGAACGAGAGGCGTTGGCCTCGTATGTCACTAGCCTGATTCAAAAGCGAGGCACGCTGGAGGTCCTTCGCAACGGGGTGTCCTTCAGCGGTATAAATGTGCAATTGGCGTTTTTCAAGCCGTCGGCAGGGGGCAACCCTGAGCACCAGAGCCGTTATGAGGGGAACCGCTTTGTTGTTGTACGTCAGGTGCATTTTTCGACCAAAACCCCGGACCAGTCGCTGGATGTACTCATCATGCTAAACGGCCTGCCCCTTGTCTCGGTGGAGCTGAAGAACCATTTCACTGGTCAAAACGTTCAACACGCCCTGGCACAGTATCGAAGACGAGATGCAAGAGAGCCGTTCTGGAGCCGCTGCCTAGTGCATTTTGCAGTGGACGACGATGCGGCCTACTTTGCAACACACTTACAGGGGGCTGATACGGAGTTTAAGCCCTTCAACCGTGATACCCATAACCCGATCATCCCTGGAGGCTTCGCGTCGAGTTACTTGTGGGAGGATTTCACAGACGAGGACGGCGAGTTGCAAGCCGGCATTCTCCGGGCGGACTCGCTCTTGATGCTCATACAGAACTACCTGCATTATGAGCGTGACTCAAAGATTGGCAAAGAACGCTTCATCTTTCCGCGCTTCCACCAGCTCTTGGCCGTACGGAAGCTGCTGGCGCATGCAAAGTCGCATGGCGCCGGCCACAACTATCTGGTGCAACACAGCGCTGGCTCTGGCAAAAGCAACAGTATTGCGTGGCTGGCTCACCAACTCGCCAACCTCTGCAGCGCCGACGGGCGATTGGTGTTCGACAGCATCGTGGTGATCACAGACCGCAAAGTGCTTGACAGTCAGTTGCAGAACACGATCAAGCAGTTTGAGAAGATCAAGGGCACAGTCTCGAAGATAGACCGCAACACAAGACAGCTCGTAAAAGCCCTTGAACGCGGCGACAAGATCGTTATCAGCACTCTTCAAAAATTCGGCTTTGTTGGGGAACTGGCGAAGTTGCCGGCGAAGAATTTCGCCGTCATCGTTGACGAGGCCCACAGTTCGCAGACCGGCGAGAACGTGAGGGACCTCAAGCTAGTGCTGACGAGCGAGGAACAGCTTAAGGCCGCAATACAGAAGGATAATGAGGGAGAGGCAGAGGACCCTATCGAGGCCGAACTGGAAATGATCCAGAAGGCACGGCAAAAGCTCCCGCACTTGTCATTTTTCGCTTTTACCGCCACACCGAAACACAAGACATTGGAGCTGTTCGGCACA
>Ga0302324_100023133_pt1 | contig 12035 bp, 18 predicted proteins | sample Palsa_T0_1_FD_201949 | JGI IMG/M metagenome (GOLD analysis project Ga0302324, IMG submission 201949) | Peat permafrost microbial communities from Stordalen Mire near Abisko, Sweden - Palsa_T0_1 | ecosystem: Environmental > Terrestrial > Soil > Palsa > Peat permafrost | place: Sweden: Abisko...
GCACGATAATCGGAAGCGCGTTCCGTTCGCTGCGCAGCGAGCGAATCACGTTGAGTCCGTCGATGACCGGCAATCCGAGGTCGAGAACCGCGAGGTCGGCACCCTCTCGCGCTTGACGTAGTGCCGCGACGCCGTCGCGCGCTTCCACCGTCTGGTAGCCTTCTGTCAGTAAGTAATGGACGACGACCTCGCGGTTTACTTGGTCGTCTTCGGCCACGAGTATCCGCTTCACGAGTCACCAATGAATTATCAGAACGAAGGGGCAAGGGGGGCTGACTGGAAATGTACCTCAGGCTGCGCTTCCGGACAATCCCGAAAGTCCGTGAGATTCACAGAAGTTAACCGGACATAGTTGTCTAGAGCGTGTGGTACGAGCCGCTGGCGTCGATTTCGAGCCGCAGCTCATCGAGTTCGGCAGACGTGACGCGGTGGTCCCAAAAGGTTAAGACCCCGATCGCATAGGGCTTGAGTTTCGCGAGCAACGCCAGCGCGCGTTTCGAAAGCGACACTCGGTCGCGGGTCCATTCCGGGATGCTCCCCGGCAGTGCCACGCGATTGCCGCGTTTGTCGCCCAGCAGCGACGGTCGCGTCGTCTCGTCGACGCGATTGCTCCCGGTCGCCGACCGCTGATCGGGCGGAGGCAGCGCGCGCGACGTCCTTTTCATCGTTATGCTCCAACCAATGCCGTGCGCATTTTGACGAGCGCGCGGTCGCGCAACTGAGCGACGCGCTGCGCGGAGATGTTGAGTTTTTCGCCCACGGATGCGACCGTTTCGTCGGCGTAGTAGGCCATCTCGACGACGGCCCGCTGCCGGTCCGTGAGCGAGCCGATGGCGCGCCGCACGCGCTCGGCGCGCTCGCGATGCTCGAACAACTGGGCCGGGTCGCTCGAGTGATCGGCCGGCACCCGTTCGCCGTCGGGCAGCGGCGCATCCAGCGAGACGGTCGCCGCACGATGCGCCATCAGCAGCGCCGCACCGAGCCCGGAAATGCGCGTCGAAAGCTCGCGCAGCGTGGGTTCGTCGCGTCCTTCAGCAAGCATTCGCGAGCGATCGCGTTCCGCGTCCCGCAGCAATTTTCGCGCGTGTTCTGAAAGCGGATCGCGGGCTCGGACCCCGTTGAGGATTGCGCCCGCGATGATGCGCCGGGCATACGCCTCGAGCGGCACTCCGCGCGAGGGATCGAAGCTTTGAACGGCGCGGACGAGTCCCACGCATGCATCCTGATAGACGTCTTGATACTCGCAAGCGCGATAAACGCGCCACATGCCGCGCGCGAGACGGGCCGCAAGCGGTAAGAGCCCTTCGTACGAGCAGGAGGGTGCGTCGCAGTCGGGCAGGCTACTCGTCATCGTGCGGTGTCGCAGGCTTGAGGATCGCGGTTCGGGCGACGCTATCGAGGACGAGCGAACCCATCGGGCCGAGCGCGTCCGAAAGCGGCTTCATCAGCGACGACATGAGCAACGCCTGGAAGGCCGCCACCTCTGTGTCGCCGTCCGCGGCCGCACGCGCGCATTTGCTCCCGCCTGCCGCCGACGTGCCCTCAGCTGCGGTTGATGTTGTTTGCGATCCGTTGCATTTCATCGGCAGCCTGCGCTCCTTTTGCGTTCGCTTCGAACGCGCGTTGCGCGTCGAGAATTTCCATCATCGATTGCATTATCGAGACGTTGGATCTCTCGACCATGCCGAAGGCGATGCTTCCGCCTCCGTGGCTCCCCGGTACGCCGACGCGCGGTGCACCCGAAGCTGTCGTCGCCTCAAAGACCGTCCCGCCGAGCGATGCGAGCGCCTCGGGAGCCGCAAAGGTCGCGATTTTCACGTGGCCGATCTGGGTGTGCTTGGCCTTCTCGGTATCCGCAAAGATCGTTCCGGTTCGATCGACCGATACGGCGACTGCGTCGCTCGGAATCGTTACGCCGGCGAGCCGGGCGCCGTCGGCGTTGCGCATCGTCCCATCCGCCGCGCGCGCGAAACGGCCGTCCCGCGTGTAGGCCGCCGTACCGTCGCGACGTTGCAGAATAAAGAAGCCTTCTCCATCGATCGCGAGATCGAACGGACCTCCACTCTGCGCGAGCTTGCCCTGCGTGAAAATGACGTGCGAGCCGCTGGTGGTGGCACCAAGCGCCTGGCTTCCATCGGTGAGCTCGGCGAATTCGATGGCCGAGCCCTTAAAGCCGACATCGTCGGCGTTGGCGAGTTGACCCGCGATCGAGTCGAGCTTTTGCTGCTCGGCGTTCATTCCGGAAGCCGCCGCATACATCGCTTTGTTCATTGAATTTTTCCTACGTCGTCGACGGCTTTTTGACGCGCGCCATCGATCGCGCCGAGGGCCTTTTCCGCGGTTTCGAATTGGCGCTGCGCGTCGAGGATCACGATCATCTCAGAGATCGAATTCACATCGGAACCCGCGCGGAAGCCGCTGCGCAACGCGCCCGTGGCCGGCAGGGCGATGCGATCCACGATGGTGCCGCGCGCAACGAAGCTGCCGTCGGCACGCACCTCGAGATCGCCGGCCGCGAGATCGTGCGGGATGCGTACGGCACCGTGTGTACCGATAAGCGCCCGCCCCGCTTCGTCACGCAGCGTACCGTCGGGAGCACGGTGAAACGATGCGCTGCGAATTTCGATCGGGCTGCCGGTGGTGTGGGCCGATCCGCCGAAGGGCGCGACCCGCAAGCCGCCGTCGCCGGTCACGGCGAGATCGAACTGCCGTCCCGTCGGATGCAGCGGCAACCGGCCGGTCGCGACCGCCTCGCGCAAAACGCCCGAGCCGCTCGCCGCCAGCAGATGCCGGTGGAAACCGTCGGTTTCGGCGTTGGAAAGATTGTTGGCCGCTACCTCAAGCTTTCGCTCTGCAACTTCCATAGCGGACGCGCACGACGTCACTCCATCCATACGTCCATCTTGCGCTGCGACTGTGCGCCCGTGGTGCGTTCAATATGCGCACAATGTGTTCACCGAAAACTCGATGCGACGGTGCCGCAGATGGCGCTCCAGCCGTCGACCATGATAAAGAGGTAAAGCTTACACGGCAGTGAGACGACCGATGGGCTGAGCATGAACATGCCTAGACCCATCAGGGTTGCCGAAACGACCAGATCGATCACGATGAACGGCAGGTACATCGAGAAGCCGATCGCAAAGCCGCGGCGTAGCTCGCCCACGACGAACGCGGGGATCAGCACGGTCATCGGCGCAGCTGCCGCCGCCTCCGCCGGACGGTGCGCGACGTTTTCGAAGAAATCGAAGTCGCTCTTCGCCGTCTGGCGAGTCATGAACTCGCGCAGCGGCGCGAGGCTCCGCCCCACCATTTGCGCGCTCGTGATCCTGCCGTGCTGATAGGGATCGAGTGACTCCGTCGAGATCCGCTCGAGCGTCGGCGTCATCACTACGAGGGTGAGGACGACCGCGAGACCAGTGATGACGATATTGGGCGGCAGCGCTTGCGTTCCGATCGCAGAGCGAACGAGCGACAAGACGACGATGATGCGCACGAACGAGGTCGTCATCACGAGCACGAAAGGCACGATCGCGATTAGGGTGAGGCCGCCCAAAGCGTCGAGCGGGAAGGTCGCTCCGCCCGGCAGCGACGCGGGCGCGATCACGTAGCGGCGTTCGCGGCGAGCTCTGTGATCCGCAAGCCGAAGCGCCCGTCGACTGCGACGATCTCGCCGCGCGCGATCACCGTGCCGTTGACCTTCAGGTCGATCGGTTGATCGACGGTGCGGCGGAATTCGATCACCGAGCCCGGTCCGAGCGCCAATATTCGCTGCACGCTCATCAGCGCCGTGCCGATGTCGGCGGTGACTTCGAGGTCGACGCCCAGTAAGAGGTCGAGGTTGCCATCGCGCGGCGCGATCATGGTTACGTCACGCTTTCTTCGAGAGTGTCGGCGCGCACGGAGAAAGCCATCACGCCTCGCGCAATGCCGCACTCGCCACGCGCGATCTCGATGTCGCCGATCAGGAGGGATGCCGGTTCGTCGAGGGCGGTATCGAATTTCAGGACCGAGCCCAAGCTCAAACGCGCAACGCGCGAGGCCGCCACGCGCGTCCGTGCGAGACGGGCCGTAACCTCGACCGGTACCGGCCACAGCGCGCTCGGCGCGAGGCGTCGTTCCGGGGGCGGCGCGGGGTCGCGCGAGAGTCCGATGCCGATCACGGCATCGATCGGCGCGGCCAGCCTCAATTCGAAGTAGGTAGCGCATTCGTAACGTTCGATCGGGCCGTTGGCCGCAGCGAAGGAGGTCAACTCGCCACAGAGCGGTGCGCACAGCGGGGCAAGCGCGCGACCGATGCGCTCGATAACCTGCTCCTCGATTTCCGAGAGTTCGCAGCTTTCTCGATTCTTCGCACCCTCTCGGAAGGCGCAGGCGGCAATGCGGCGCGCGTCGCGCTCGCGAAAGACGACCAGCAGATCGCTGCGCCGGCAATGCGCGAGGAACACGCGCGCGTTCGCGAACAGCGCCGGATGCGACCCAAGCGGCACGATGACGGGTTCGAAGACGTCGATACTCAATTCGCGATCGAGCAGACGCGAGAGGTGCTCGGACACGGTGTTGGCGACGGCGCAGACGGCCGAAAGGCGCACGTTCGTCGCCGGCTCGAAACGCGGAGTGCCCGAGTCGTCGAAGCGCAGCGCAGCGATCATTTGATCAGATCCATCGCGACCTTGTCCGTATTGCCGCGAGCGTGTTTCGCCGACTGGAGCGCGCTGAACGCGAGATAAGCATCGCGCAGATGCATCAGGCCCTTCGTCATATCGATCTGGCCGAGATCCGTGCTTTGCGGAAGCAGCTTTGCAAACTCACCTTCGCCCGGGCGCCCGACGCGCGGCTCGACCCCGGCGGGAGCCGTAATGTGGACGCCGTCGGCCGCGTCGATCCGAGTGCCCGCCGGGAAGCGCGCCAGTGCGATGCGACCGACGACGATCTGCTCGGGCTTTACTTCGGCCGTCTTGGGATCGATCGTGTTGCGCGTGTACGCGACGTTGCCATTGGCATCGACGTGCGGGTCGCTGACGCGGCCGAGCGCCACGTCAACCGGATCGGCCGCGAGCACGACCGGGTCGCCGCTCGGGCCGTCCGCGAAGCCGAGGATGGCCGCACCGTCGCGGGTACGCAAGACGCCCTCCTCCAACCGGAGCGCACTCTCGCGCGAATAAAAGCGCCGGCCCTGCGCGTCTTGGCCCACGTAGTAGGCGTCCGCCGGCGCGACCGTACTCATCGGATCGAGCGACTGCGTGGCGCGAACCGACGTCTGCCGGTCGGAATCGTCGGCAGGCATGAAGCCCGGCACGAATTGGTTCGTGAGATCCGCTGAGCGCGCTTCGATCTCCGCAAAGAGACGAGCGCTCGTGGCATCCATCATGGTCGTACCTCGCTGAACGTTTGAGAGATGGGGGCGCGTGCCTCGAGGGTCGCGTGGGCGCGTTCCCGCCCGAACAGCCAAACGAACAAAGCCGGCATGGTCCCGGACATCGCATACGTCGCTCCCATGTGCCGGACGTGGGGGAAATGCCGTCCCTTTGCATCGGTCGTAATTGCAACCGGCGTTCTGCGCAACGGATCGCGAAGCGTGAGATAGGTGCGACCGCCGACGTGGCTCACGTCGATCGGACCCGAAACCGCATACTGGTTATGTCCCGCCGAAAGCCGCGGCGAGCTTCGCTGCACGATGGGGGAAGCGGAAGCCGCCGAGATCGCGAGCGGCGCGACGGCCGGCGCGAAGGACTCGTCGGGGGGCGTCAAGGCGTCATCGTAAGGCGATACGCTCGGAGCCGGGCTCGGCGCACCGGCCTCGGGCGCGACGGCAACGGCCGCCGCGGCTGCGGGAGGTGCTTCAATCGGCTGCACCGATGCTGCCACGGCCGAAGGCGCGGCACTCGGCGACGGGATCGCCGCAGCGACCCGCGACGGCCCCGCGAACGTCGGGTAGAAGGCGATGCGCGGCGTGTAGTGCCGCGCATCGTTGACGAGCCAGAACATGTACTGGTGCCGATCGGTCAGGATCTCTAGGTTTGTGTCGCGGGCGGCGGGTTTCGGCTTGATGAAGATGTGCGGAATGCGCCCGCCAGGGCCCGCCACGCCGCGCGCGACGATCCACGCGGCCGGATCGCCGAGGGCGACGGTCATGACGGTTTCGTTCGGATCGAGTTGCACGTCGGAGAGATACGACGGGTTGCCGTACAGCACGATGTGCCGGTCCTCATGATGGTACCAGTGGGTGGCGTCCTGGACGTCGGCTTGCGCGAGGGCAGCGAACAAGGCGGCACCGCCGATCGCGGCAGAGAACCCCGTCACGTCCGTTCCTTCACGCGAATCTCGTGTGTCACGCGGATACCGCGAGCTGCGAGCGCAATCGTCGCTTGGGTCAGCGCTTCGGCGACCGCATCGAGTCCTTCCGACTCCGCCACGGCAACGACATCGATGCCGCTGTGATTGCGCCGCAAGAGAAAGAGCGCGGTGTTCCCGTTTGCATCGACGAGCTCGACGTTCGTCCTGGCACTCGGCCGTTCCAAGCCGGCTTCCGGCTCGGACGCGGTGCGTTTGGGTCTCTGCGAAACGCCGTTTTCCCGCGCGTTCCCGGCCAGAATCGAGTGCTCGGTTCGCGAAAGCGTGCGAGGCGGGACAAGCGCGGTCTCGCTGCGACGTTCGGCGCTCGATCCCGCCGATCGCTCCCCCGCGGCCTTCGTCACGGACGTCGTCGAGGTCGTCGCAGCGTCGCGCCCGCGAACGGGCGCGGCGCTTGCGCCGTAAAGCGCGTCGTACCATGCTTGCGAAAGCGAGCGAGGATCGGCGTATTCGTACGGCCGCGCGCCGGTAGCGGCCTCTTCAACCTTCACCCTTTGAGTGTACGAACCGAATCCGGAACGACGATGCGCGAAATGTGCGCGAACCGTGCGCTCAGCCGCGATCTCGCTCGAACGATCCGAGAACCCTGGCGACGTAGTTCTGCGTCTCGGCGTACGGCGGCACGCCGCCGTAGCGCTCCACGGTCGCGGGTCCCGCATTGTAGGCTGCGAGCGCGTAGCGCGCGTCGCCGCCGAAGCGGTCCAGCAACGTCCGCAACAGGCGCGTCCCGCCTTCGATGTTTTGCCCGGCATCGTACGGGGCGCTCACCCCGAGATCGCGCGCCGTAAGCGGCATCAGCTGCATCAACCCTTGCGCACCCGAACTCGAGGTCGCGAACTGATCGAAGCCCGATTCTTGCCTGATTACCGCGCGCACGAGCTCCGGATCCACGCCGTAACGGGCGGCACTGCTTTCGATCATGCTTGCAATCGCAGCGGGAGGCGCGGCGGAGCTGTCCGTGCCTTCCGCCGCAGGCTGAACAGCCACGAGCGCGGAGAACGCGTCGGCATCGACGGCGGTCGGCGCAACGGGGTCGATCTCCGCGATCCTGCGCTCGATGAGCGCGAGTTCGCTCGCTAGCACGTTCATGTCACGATAGCCTAGGCGGCGTCCGGCGCACGGACACTTGCTGCGAGCGACCGCAGCGTTTCGAGCGTCTCGGACGGGGGTTGCGCTGCCTTACTCTGGCGCAGGAACGCGTCGATCTTCTCGCGGGCTGCGACCGCGCGCTCGATGGGCGGCGTCGTCTGCAAGAACCCGAGCTCGCGCGCATCGCGCGTCTCCTCCAGCAGTGCGATCGCGGTGCGCACGTCGGCCGCCCCGCGCAGGTGCTCGGCACCGGCGACGTCCGACATGGTGCGCGAGGCGCTCGCGAGAATGTCGATCGCGGGAAAGTGACCGCGCCGCGCGAGGTCGGTCGAAAGGACGATATGTCCGTCGAGCGTCGCGCGTGCGGCGTCGGAGAGGGGCTCGCGCTCGTCGCCGCCGTCGGAAAGAACCGTTGCGAGCAAGGTCACGCTTCCGCTCCCCACATTGCCGCCGCGTTCGAGCAAGAGCGCCATCTCGTGAAAGACGCTCGGGGGATAGCCGCCGCGGCCGACCGATTCGCCGTTTGCCACGGCGAGTTCGCGAGCGGCGGTGCAGAAGCGGGCGAGGCTGTCGAGGATGACGAGCACCGAGAGCCCGCGCCGTCGCAACTCGGAAGCTTGCGCGAGCGCCACATGCGCGCCGCGCACGCGCTCGGCTGCGGGACGATCGCTCGGAACAACGACGAGGGTCATATGCCCTTGCACGCGCTCGACCCAGCGCGCGGCCTCGCGTCCCCGTTCGCCCACGATACCGACGATGACGGCGTCCGCGCGTGCGCCCGCCGCAAGCATTTCGATGATGGTGGATTTTCCGCTCGCCGGGCCTCCGAAAATACCTACGCGAGCACCGCGCCCGATCGTCAGCAGTCCATCGATGGTTCGAATACCGGTCCAAAAAGGCTCGCTGACGGCCGTGCGCGTGGCTGCGCCGATCGGCGGCGGCGTCACGCTCGCGCGGCGGCCGCAGGCGTGACCGAGCCCGTCGATGGGCCGGCCCGCTGCGTCGACCGCTCGACCCAGCAGCGAAATGCCGAGTTCCAGGGAGTTCGCGTGCGGATCGGATTCGACGAGATCGCCGACCGCGATCCCGAGCAACGGAACGAGCGCACGCAAGCGGACACGATTTTCGTCGATGCGAGCGACCGTTGCCAGCACCGGCGGGTGCCCGCGCGGCCGGATGCGCACGCCCTCTCCAACGTGCGCAGCCGGCAGCGTCGCGACCACCGCGTCGTTCATCGCCGCGACGACGCGCCCGACGCGAATGCCTCCCACGCTGCTCACCCCCGGCGCCGCGTCCCTCCGCGACGCGGGGGTATACGAGCCATCCACGGCGCTCATACGCTGATGCCGAGTTGTTCGAGCACGGCGGCGAGCCGCGTGCCGAGACGCAGGTCGAGCATGCCGTCGGCAAATTCGACTTGTAAGTCACCCGGTTGCAGACCCGCATCGGGTTCGAGCGTAGCGCCCACGCCTTCGAGCCGCGCGACGTCGTCCACGGCAACGCGAAACCGCAACGGATGGGATTCTTCCCACTCCGTGTGCACGCGCGTGACGAGCGCGCGCACGTCGGCCGGAGCCAGTTCGAGCTCCCGCATCAGGACGCGGCCCGCAATCATTTGCAGCAGCGACTCAGATTCATGTTCGGCGAGTTCCGCCGCGCGAGCGCGTAGACGGACGATCTCAGAAGCAAAACTCGCGAGGACGGCCGCAACCTGCGCACCGCTCCCGCTCGCCGGCGGCGCCTCGACGCCGCGCGGGAGCAGCGGCGGGGGGGTCGGCGGTTCCGCTTTCGGGCCCGCGTCGCCGCAAAAAACCGCAGACGTTTCGCCGAGCAGCAGCGCAAAGCTGCGGAACGAACTAAACGATGCGGGCGTTTGCAAGGTCCTGCACGATCGGCGGAAGCGGTCGCGAGAGACGTGCGAAGATCTCACGGCGCGTCTCCGCGTCGTAGAGTTCCAGGACCGCCGCAGCTTTCGCCGCGGGCAGCGTGCTCAACATCGCGGCCGCGCTATGCGGCGGCTCGCCGCGCAGCCGGGCGTAGATCCAAGCCGGCTCGAATTCGGAGATCTGAGGCGTCGCCGCAATCTCGGCTTTGCCCGCATCGACCCATTTTGCGACGGCGGGGTGAAGCAGCGCAATCACGAGCGCCCCGAGCAGCACGAGCACGAGGTACGGGAGCGGCGGTAGCATCGAGGCCAGCATCGCCGGCGCTTTCGGCGCGGCGGAGGGGACCTGGGCCGGGGGCAGAGCGAACGCGATCGACGAAACGACGAGCGTGTCCCCACGTGCCGGGCTGATGGCGGCCGCCGCCGCGAGAGCCGCGCTGATTTGCGGAATCAAGTTCGCGCGCGACTTGTCGACGAACACGGCGACAGATAACCGCTTCGGCGAACCCGGGGCGAACTGCGTGCTCGTTTCGACCGTCTCGCTCCCGCGATCCGTGTTCTCGCGGACTTTGTCGTATGACTTATCCTTGCCGCTATAGTGTTCGCGCAACGAACCCTCGCTAATCGGGTTCGCGGCGACCGGAAGGCGCTTCACCTCGCGCTCGGTGACGGCGTTTTGATCCGTTTCCAGATGCGCGATCACGACGGATTGACCCGCGCCGAGCATGCGGTCGAGCGCGGCTTGCAAGGTCACTTCGAGACTGGTGTCCTCGGAAGTCTCCGGGCCGTTCTGTCGCGTGCTTAGCGGTTCGCCATTTTCGTCGATGATGCCGACATGCTCGGGAACCAGTCCCGGGACGGCGCCGGCGACGAACGAGCGGATTCCGCTCACCGCTTCGGGCGAAAGCTTCGCCGCTGGATCGAGCCTGAGGGCGACGCTGGCCGACGCGTCGTGCGAGGGTTCGTCGAGGAACACTCCGTGGCTAGCCGGAGCGATTTTTATGCGAGCGTCCAAGACCCCCGTGATGCCGCGCAACCCTTGGCTCAGATCGCCTTCCAAGCCGGTGCGCTCTTGCGCGTCGAGCAGGGCTTCCGGTGTGAGTGCGTTGACGGCTTGCAGCGATTCGCTGGACGTCACGAGGTGACGGTGCGGCACGCCGGCAGCCGCGAGCCGCATCAAGACGTCGCGCCGCGCGGCCGGATCGACTTTGACATTGTCCGCCGTCGTCGTGAACGGCACGTCCCACGTGGTCAGCGTGGCCGCAACCTCACCCAACTGATCGGAGTCGAGCTCGTGCGAGTAGAGTACGGCGCCGTCGCCGCGAACGTAGAAGGCTACGGCAAACGCGAGCACGATCACCGCCGCCGCGATGCCGGCCGCTATCATTCTCGTGCGCGGCGCGAGCGACGCCGCATATTTTGCGGAGAACGCGACGAGTTGCTGCATCGCGCCCTACACTTGCATGTTCAGGATCGTGTTGAGGGCGGTCGCAGCTTTCGATGCTGCGGAACTCGCAACCGAAAGCAACGCATCGGCGCGCGCACGATCGAAGACCATCTCTTGAAGGCCGCCGCGGCCGCTCGCGAACGCTTGTTCCGAATGTTCGGCCGCGGCGAGTGCGTCGCCCGTGGCACGTAGCGACGCGAGCGCACCGTCGAAGAGTTCAGCGTCGGCCGGCGCCGCCGGCACGGTGCCGGGAGCGTCATCGGTCCAGACCGTCGCGGCAACGCTTGGGACCGAAGCGAACTCATTCATGTGCCTTGCTCCACACTCAACGTCTTCTCGATGAGCCGCTTGCCGGTATCGAAGACCGCAGCGCTCGCTTCAAAGGCGCGCTGCGCGCCGAGCACGCCGACCATTTCGCTGACGGCATCGACGCCGGTCACCGCGGTCTGCGAAGGCCGCACGCCGGCAAACGCAATCTGACCGGGCAGTGGACCGGGCGCGAACGTTGTATCGCCGTCGCCCTGATGATCCATCTCGCCCTCGTCGAACGAGGCCTCTTCGACCGAACCGAGCGCGCTCGGAGCGTCGTCCGGGAAATCTTGGCCGGCCGCGGCGAGCGACGCGGCAAATTCGTCGCCCTCCGGCGTGGAGGAAAACTGCGGAACGAGCGTGTGCACGGGGTGTTTGGGATCGGCGGTCTGCACGAGCGCCAAATTCTGGGCGAGCACGTCGAGAGCGGAGCGCTGCGCCTCCATCCCGGCCGCCGCGTATTGCATGACGCCGAAATCGTTCATCGCGTCACCGTCCGGATCTCTTCAAAATGCGAGTGAGCCGCGGCCAGAAGTGCTTCGGTGAAGAGTTCGTGTTCGGCCGCGGCGGCCATTTGCGATTCGACACCCGCCGTCCCTGCGGCGGTCGTCGCCGCGTCGTGCTCGGTACGCTCGCGCCCGACTTGCGCGGCGCGCTCAAGGTCGGCGGCAATTGGATTCATGTGCAGAGCGTAACGCGCGATTGTGGGAACAGCGTGCAGAGACTATGGCTGCAATGTGCGCAGCGCGTTGCTCTCGTCGAGTTCGCCTGCTTCGCGCAGATCGCGCAGACGTTCGAATGTTGCTAGCGCGCGCTCGCGATGGCGCTCCAGTGCCATCCGCTGCAGCCGTGCCGCTTCGAGCCCAGCGCGAGCTTGCGCGAGCCGGCTCTGCGCCACGGCTACGCGTTCCAGATGCGTCTGACGCACGCGTTCGAGCGCCGTCAACGACGCGT
>Ga0302324_100023134_pt1 | contig 12034 bp, 11 predicted proteins | sample Palsa_T0_1_FD_201949 | JGI IMG/M metagenome (GOLD analysis project Ga0302324, IMG submission 201949) | Peat permafrost microbial communities from Stordalen Mire near Abisko, Sweden - Palsa_T0_1 | ecosystem: Environmental > Terrestrial > Soil > Palsa > Peat permafrost | place: Sweden: Abisko...
CGCGCAACGGCGAGCCGGTGGGTAGCTGCCGCTGGTCGGACATTACGGTGTTTAGTTTTCATCCGGTGAAGATCGTCACGAGCGGCGAGGGCGGCATGGCGCTCACCAATGACGACGCCTTGGCCGAAAGTCTCGCGATGCTGCGCAGTCACGGTATTACGCGTGACCCGCGGCGCTGGCAGGAGCCCGATGGCGCAGCGTGGCACTACGAGCAGCAGATGCTCGGCTTCAATTACCGCATGATCGACATCCAAGCCGCGCTTGGAGTCAGTCAGTTGCAGCGTCTCGCCGCCTATGTGGAACGCCGCAATGCGCTGGCACGCCGTTACGATGCGGCGCTGCAAAGCTTGCCGCTGCAGCTGCCGACTGTGCTCGCGGGCAATCGCTCGGCGTTTCATCTCTATGTGGTGCGCGTTAAGCCCGGGGAGGCTCGGAAATCTCATCGCTTCGTCTTTGATGAGCTGCGGCGGCGCGGCGTCGGAGCAAACCTGCATTACACCCCGGTGCATCTGCAGCCCTATTACCGGCGGCTTGGATTCTCGCCCGGACAATTCCCGGAAGCGGAGCGCCATGGCTGTGAAGCGATCACTCTGCCTTTGTACCCGAATTTGACAGATGCGGTGCAGGACCAGGTGGTCGAGGCACTGCATCAGACGCTTGCGAGTTGACGTGAAGCAGAAGGAAGCCTTTCTCGAGTCTGAGGGCGACGCCTGGTATCGACGCAATATCACACCCACGACCCCGCAGGCGGCGCCGCAAACCGATTCTCTGTTGAGAGAGATTCTCGAGTTGCCGGCGCGGCATTGCGTGCCTGGAACCAAGGTTCTCGAGATCGGCTGCGGCGACGGAGCTCGCCTGAGCTGGCTGAAGGAGAATCGCGGTTTTGAGTGCTGCGGCATCGACCCGTCTGCCCAGGCCGTGACTGCGGCGCGCTCGCGCGGCATCGCAGCCAGCATAGGCACGGCGGACCGACTGTCCTTCGAAGAGCAGTCGTTTGACATCGTCATATTCGGCTTCTGTCTGTACCTGTGCGATCGCGAGGATCTGTTTCGCATCGCCAGCGAAGCCGACCGGGTTTTACGCAGCCCCGGCTGGCTATTGATTCTGGATTTTTACAGTCCTGCCACTTTGAAGCGTGAGTATCACCACCGGCGCGGACTCTTCAGCTACAAGATGGATTACCGCACCCTGTTCACGTGGCATCCCGCGTATACGAGCTACTCGCACAAGCTGCGACATCATTCGGAACAGGGCTACACGGACGACTCCACCGAATGGGTCGCAACCTCTGTGCTGCGTAAGCACAGCGGCTCCGGTGAGTAGCCGTTTCGCGCTCGGGACCGTTCGATTCGGCATGCGCTACGGTATTGATAACGACGCGCAGATGATGAGCCTCGCAGCGGCACAGTCCATCGTGACGAACGCCCGCGCCCTCGGATTCGCGGTACTCGACACGGCGATTGCCTATGGTGAAAGCGAGGCGCGCCTGGGCGAGATCGGAGTCGATCAGTGGCGGGTGGTATCCAAGCTGCCCGAGATTCCAAAGTTATGCGCGAATATCGGCGATTGGGTCCACGAGTCGGTCCTGGGTTCTCTCGGTCGACTTCGGACGAAGAAGCTCTACGGTCTATTGCTGCACGAGGCGCAACAGCTGGCCGGACCTCAGGGCAATGCCATCTATGAGGCCTTGCGGGCCGTGAAGAAACTGCAGCTCGTTGAAAAGATCGGTGTGTCGATTTACGCGCCCGATGAGCTTACCGCTTTGTGCGCCCGTTACCGGCTGGATCTGGTGCAGGCTCCTTACAACGTGATCGACAGGCGCCTTGTGACATCCGGATGGCTCGCGCGCCTGCGCGCGGCCGGCACCGAAGTTCACGCGCGCTCGGTATTTCTGCAGGGCCTCTTGCTCATGCCGGCGGCGCAGCGACCCGCGAGCTTCGATCGCTGGCAGAGCCTATGGAATCTGTGGGACAGCTGGCTCGCTCAACAGGGAATGAGCGCCATCCAAGGCTGCCTGGGCTTTGCCCTGGCGCAGCCGGAATTCGAGCATCTCGTGATCGGCGTCGATTCGCTGGAGCATCTGCAGGAGATCGCCGCGTGCGCGAGCGCGCGCACGGCGATGCCGCCGGATGACCTTGCGAGTGAGGATGTGGATTTGGTGAACCCGTCGCGCTGGAGACTCAATTGAAAACGGTTGCCATCGTTCAAGCCCGCATGGGCTCTGCCCGCTTTCCCAACAAAGTCATGCGACCGATCTGCGGTACACCCATGATCGGCCTCTTGCTCGGCAGGCTCGCGAAGGCCGGCCGCATCGATCAGATCGTGCTGGCGACCTCCGAGGATCCGAAGAACGAGCCGCTCGCGCGCTATGTTCATAATCTGGGCTACGAGGTGTTTCGCGGCAGCGAGGAGGATGTGCTCGACCGCTATCACGCGGCTGCGAAGTTGTATGGCGCCGACGTGGTCGTGCGCGTGACGGGCGACTGTCCATTGATCGACCCCGAGGTGGTCGATGCCGTCATAGACAAATTCTCGGACGCCGGAGTCGATTACGCCAGTAACTGCGTGCCGCCAAGTTATCCGGACGGCCTCGATGCCGAAGTCTTTTCGGTCCAAGCCCTGGAAGCGGCATGGACCGGCGCCAAGAACCCCTTCGAGCGTGAGCACGTGACGCCCTTCATAGCGGAGTCGAGCCAGTTCACGCACGCAACGCAGGTCAATGCATCCGATGAATCAGCTGCAAGATGGACGGTCGATGAACCCGAAGACTTTGAAGTGGTTCGCAAGGTGTTCGAGGAGTTTCATCCCCGCTCCGACTTCAGCTGGACCGAGGTTCTTGCACTCGCGCGCGAACATCCGGAGTGGTTTGCTGTGAACCGACATCTCATCAGGAACGAAGGCGCGCATCGTGGCACCGGGCAGAAGCTGTGGAAGCGCGCCAAGCGCGTCATCCCGGGCGGCAACATGCTCCTGTCCAAGCGCGCCGAGATGTTTCTGCCCGAGCAGTGGCCTGCGTATTTCAGCAAGGCCAAGGGGTGCCGCGTCTGGGATCTCGACGGACGCGAATACCTGGACATGGCCGTAATGGGCATCGGGACGAACATCCTGGGGTATGGGCAGCCGGAGGTCGATGACGCGGTGCGTGCGACCGTTACCGCCGGCAACATGTCGACGTTGAACTGCCCCGAGGAAGTCTATCTCGCGGAGCGTCTGGTGGAGCTGCATCCCTGGGCGGACATGGTGCGGTTCGCACGCTCCGGTGGCGAGGCCAACGCGATCGCCATTCGAATTGCGCGCGCTGCCTCCGGTCGCGACAAAGTCGCAATCTGCGGCTACCACGGCTGGCATGATTGGTACCTGGCGGCCAACCTCGGTGACAACGAGAATCTCGCAGGTCATCTCTTGCCCGGCCTTGAGCCTAAGGGAGTTCCGCAGAATCTGCGTGGCAGCGTACTGCCGTTTCATTACAACAATTTTCCCGAACTCGAAGCGCTGGTGCGTGAGCACGATATTGGTGTGATCAAGATGGAAGTCTCGCGCAACACCGGACCGCAGGATGAATTTCTGCACAAGGTGCGCAAGCTCGCCACTGAGCAGAGCATGGTGCTGATTTTCGATGAATGCACATCCGGGTTTCGCCAGACCTTCGGCGGCCTGCACAAGCTCTATGACGTCAATCCCGACATGGCGATGTTCGGCAAGGCGCTCGGCAACGGCTACGCGATTACCGCGGCAATCGGCCGGCGCGAAATCATGGAGGCAGCCCAGGGCACGTTCATCAGCAGCACCTTCTGGACGGAGCGCATCGGGCCGACAGCGGCCTTGAAGACGCTCGAGGTCATGGAGAGGGAAAAATCGTGGGAGACCATTACCCAGACGGGCCGCGACATCGGCGAGCGCTGGCAGGCGCTCGCGCGCAAGCACGACCTGCCGATTGAGCTCAGCGGTCTGCCCGCGCTGATCGGCTTCAGCCTGCCGCTGTCCAACATGAGAAAGTACAAGACGCTGATCACTCAGGAGATGCTGAAGAAAGGCTTCCTCGCAACCACTGAAGTGTATGTCTGCACAGAACACACGCAGCCGGTGGTGGACCAGTACTTCGAGGCGCTGGACCCTCTGTTCGCTCTCATTAGAGAGTGCGAATCGGGACGCAATGTCGATGACCTGCTAGAGGGGCCGGTCTGCCACGAGCGGTTCAAACGCCTGAATTGATTGCCTGCATGAACGTCGTCTTTCGCAGCGACGCGGCCACCGCAATAGGCAGCGGGCACGTCATGAGATGCTTGACGCTTGCGGAGGAACTGCGCCGTCACGGTGCGACGGTAACGTTCGTGTGCCGCATCCGCGACGGTGACATGCGCGAAGCGATTGCAGAGCGTGGATTTGCCGTCTTGCATTTGAACCTCTCGGATGGCGATGGTGCTGCACGCGCTACGCCTGCCGCGGCTGGCGATGCGAGTTGGCAGGAGGATGCCGCACAAACGCAGTCAGCCCTTAAGGCGGCGGGACTCGAGCCGGAGTGGCTCGTGGTGGATCACTACGCGCTCGATCGTCGCTGGGAGGCGCTGCTGCGCGACCAATCTCGCCACATCCTGGTGATCGACGATCTGGCGAACCGCCCGCACGATTGCGATCTCTTGCTGGATCAGAATTTCGATAGCCCTCTGCACCCCTTGTATGCCCGTCTGGTGCCGGCCGCCGCCCGCTTGTTGCTCGGCACCGGATACGCCCTGGTGCGACGGGAGTTCGAGCAGCATCGGGCGTGCGCGCTCGCTCGGCGCACCGGTCAGCTGCGACGCATTCTGATATCCATGGGTGGGACCGACCCTGCGAACGACACGGCTGTGGCATTGACTGGGATTGCGGCGCAGGCAGCCGATGGGGTCGGCCTTGATGTTGTGATCGGCGCCGGCAATCCGCACCGGCAGGCAGTTCGCAGCCTGTGTGAAGGCCTTCCCCGAGCCGAGCTTCATGTTCAAACCTCGCGCATGGCGGAACTCATGATGCGCGCGGACCTGGCAATTACCGCGGGCGGCAGCACGACCTGGGAGCGCTGCGTATTGGGTCTGCCGGCATTGGTCACGATCCAGTCCGAAGATCAGGCACCCATCGCCAAGGCGGTGGAGGCAGTCGGGGGCCACCGGGTGCTCGGCTCATCGAAGGATCTCACGGCGCACGATTACGGGCGCGCAATCCAGGCGCTGCCTCCGGATGAGCTGCTGCACATGTCGACCATCAGTGCGACGTTGTGCGATGGCCGGGGGGCACAGCGCGTGGCAACTCACTTGTTAAACGGGAATTCTTGACACGATGACACCTTCAGTGACTATTGGCGATCGCGCGGTTGGCGCGGATCATTCCCCCTTTGTTGTCGCCGAGGTGGGCATCAATCACAACGGGGATCTTGCCAAAGCGCTCGAGATGATCCACGTCGCGAAGCAAGCCGGCTGCGACGCGGTGAAATTTCAGACCTTCAAGGCCGCGGAGTTCATCAACGATCCGGCGCAGATGTTCAGCTATCGATCGCAAGGGCGCGAAGTCACCGAATCGATGCTCGTGATGTTTCAGCGCTACGAACTGCCAACTTCCGCATGGCCGGTCATCAAGGCGGAATGCGATGCGACCGGCATCCGGTTCTTCTCGACGCCGCAGAATCAATCGGACTTGGACGTTCTCCTTGGCGTGGGCGTGCCGGCGATCAAAGTAGGTTCGGATGATTTCACCAACCTGCCGTTGCTGTGCCAATACGCGCGCTCCGGGAAGCCGCTGATACTTTCGAGTGGAATGTCCGATATCGCCGAAGCGCATCAGGCGCTGGAGGCGGTGGGCGCGCTTGATGGTTATCCAACGATCCTTCTCGTGTGCACGTCGCAGTATCCGACCCCTGCGGCGGATGCCAATCTCGCGCGCATCACGACGTTGCGAGCGGCGTTTCCCAATGTACCGATCGGGTTCTCGGACCATACGCGAGGTGCGCTTGCCGCGGCAATGGCGGTAGCGCTGGGGGCCTGCTTCTTGGAGAAGCATTTTACGCTGAGCCACGATCTGCCCGGCCCCGACCATTGGTATTCGGAAGAGCCGGCCGGACTCACCGAGTGGGTGGCGAGCATTCGTGCGGCGGAAACCATGCTCGGCAGTCCGTTGGTCCGGCCGACGGCGACTGAGCGCGGCAACAAGCTGGAATATCAACGCCGGGTCGTCGCTGCCCGGGACATTCGAGCGGGCGAACTTCTCGATGAAAGCGCATTGACTCTGCGGCGCGTTGCCGGCGGGCGCGGCGTGCCGCCGAGTTTCATGCCGCAGCTATTGGGTCGGCCCGCGCCACGCGCTTTCCGCCGCGGTGAACCGATCGAGCTGTGAGGCCATCATGGACCTGCAACAATTCAAGGGGCTTTTCCTGCGCACCGTCGGCAACAAAGATAACCCGTATCATCCGCTCGTCTGGATCAACGGCGAGCCTGAAATCGGCGCGGGCACCTATATTGGCGGGTTTTCCGAGGTCAATGCCAAGGGTGCGCGCGTGCGCATCGGCAAGGACTGCGATATCGCTTCATTTGTTGCGATCAACGTTGCGGACTCGCACAAGCGATGCATCGGTCTTATGGACGTGAATGTCTGTGTGGACATTACCATCGGCGACTGCGTGTGTATCGGTTCCCACTGCGCAATTTTGGGCGGCGCTGTGATCGGACACCATTCGGTGGTGGGAGCGGGCACCATAGTGCGAGCCGCCGTGATCCCGCCGTTCTCGCTCGTCGTCGGTACAGATGTTAGGCCCGCGTACTATCGGGCGGCATTTGAGGCGCGCCACGGTCCATGGGCGGATTGATACCCCACAATCGCCCGCTTATCACCGCGGATGATCGCGCCGCCGTCGATGCCGTCCTCTCCTCAGGCTGGATCGCGCAGGGATCTGCAGTGGAGGCTCTTGAGGCGAGCTTTGTAGGACTCTACGGGGGAGGAGGGGCGTGCGCTGTCTCGAGCGGCACGGCGGCTCTATACCTCGCACTCAAGGCGCTCGGAGGGGCGACAGGCTCGATCGTTGCCGTGCCGACATATGCATGTTCGGCACTGCTCAATGCCGTCTACATGGCGGGCGCCATGCCGCGGGTGGTGGATGTGTTGCCGGACACTTTCTGCCTCGATCCCGATGCATTGCGAGAGCATGCTGCGGACGCGCGTTTTGTGATCGCGGTTCATACATATGGTGCCGCGGCGGACGTCGCTGCACTTCGAGCCGACGGGCGGACAGTCATCGAGGATTGCTGCCAGTCACTTGGCGGCATGCGTGGCGATCGACCGTTAGGCGCCGTCGGGGATGCGGCCATATTTTCCTTCTACGCCTCAAAAATCATCACCGGCGGACAAGGAGGAGCGGTATGGTCGAGAAATGTGGCCGAAAAGGTGCGGGACTATCGCCAATTTGATGGCCGTGAAACATACGATCCGCGATTCAATTTCCAGCTCACCGACCTGCAAGCGGCTCTTGCCAACAATCAACTGCAGCGGCTCGATGTCATTCGCGCGCGCCGTGCGGCTGTCGCCAGCGCGTACCTTGCGGCCCTGCCCCGGGGCCTCGAAACGCAGCGTGACCTGTGCGCTCTGGGGCGCATGGCGCATCGCTGCGTCGTGGTCGCGCCTAATCGCGATGTGCGCGATCAGCTCGCGAGGCACATGCAGTCGGCAGGTGTGGAATGCATCGTGCCGGTTCAGCGGTTCGAGCTCCTGCACCGCTATCTTGGCCTGGATGCGGCGCGTTATCCCGTCGCGGAACGCTTGTCCGACACGACGTTGTCGCTGCCGCTACATCTTTGTCTGAGCGATGCAGATGTGGCGAAGATCAGCGATGCACTGGCGCAATTTAATCCGTGATTCTGACCGCACATCAGCCGGTGTACCTGCCGTGGCTTGGGCTATTTCACAAAATTGCCCTGGCCGAGCAGTTCTGCATTTTCGACATCGCGCAGTACCAGAAGAAGGACTTTAACAATCGCAATAAGATCAAGACCCACACCGGGCCGATCTGGTTGAGTGTACCGGTAGAGTCGAAAGACCACTTCTCGAAGACACTGGCGCAAATCAGGATCATCAACAATGGGTGGAATCGCAAGCATTTTACGTCGATCGATCTTGCCTATCGACGCGCGCCCTACTATCGGGAATACATTGGAGAACTCGAGGAGATCCTCGTTGCGCGCACTTACGACCATCTGGCAGATCTGAACCGGGCGACCCTGGAATTCGGGCTGCGTGCGCTGAATATCAAGACTCCCATGGTTACTGCGACGGATTTCGAGTTTCGCGGGCAAAAATCTGACTTGGTACTGGACATGTGTAAGCAACTCGGGGCGAACACCTATATTTTTGGGGCGCAGGGTCGTAACTATGCCGATGTCGCCGCATTCGCCGCTGCCGGAATCGATGCACGATTCCAGGATTATCAGCACCCGACCTATCCGCAGCAGCACGGCGCGTTCGAACCCTATATGTCGGTGATTGACCTATTGTTCAACGTCGGACCCGAGAGCGCGAACATCCTCATGAGCGGCAACGTGTGCGCCGTGACGCAGCTCGGCAAATGATCATGACCAAGGCCGCGCCGTGACGTTTTCGCAAGAGTGGGATGCTGCGTATAAAAAAGGCGGCCAAATGAGCATCTGGCCGTGGTCCGACCTCGTCAGCATGGTTATGCGATACGCCAGGCCCTCGGGGGCTTCTTATCGCATCCTTGAGTTGGGTTGCGGAGCAGGTGCCAATGTCCCCTTTTTCCTGAGTCAGCAGGTCGACTATTACGCCATCGAGGGGAGCGCGCATATGGTTGCGCAGCTCAAGGAGCGGTATTCGCAGGTGGCCGAGCACTTCGTTGTCGGCGATTTCACGGCCAATATTCCCTTCGTAGGCGCGTTCGACCTGATTGTAGATAGGTCGTCGGTGACCCACAATTGCACAAGGTCGATCCAGCAATGCCTGAAGCTGGTCCGCGATAAGCTCAAGTCCGGCGGCGCATTTATCGGCATCGATTGGTTTTCAAGCGCCAACACGGAGATGGGTTACGGGCAAATCGCCGAAGACGAGCATACGCGCAATAATTTCAGTAAAGGGCAGTTCGCGAATGTAGGTAAAGTGCACTTTTCCGACGAGAGCCATCTGCGCTTTCTCTTAGCGGACTTCATTATTGAAGTGCTGGAGCACAAGACGCTCGAGAGACGCGAGCCCGCGGATGGAGCGCGATTCGCAACGTGGAATTTCTTGGCGAGAAAGAGCTGAAGCAACGCACCGCGTCGTCATTCTGCACGCCAGCCATTCCTCCCAAACATGTATCCCGTGAATCTATGAATGCAACCGCTGTAAAAAAGAAGGCGTTGAGCCAGGAACTGCTCAAGCAACTCAACGAGTTGATCCCGCAGGAAAAGGGCGAGCATCACAATTACCAGGATCTCGCGTCCCTGGTACAGGTGCTGTCGGGCGAGCCGTACCTTGTCGGATACCAGCACGAACAGATTCCGATCGATCAGGAGAGGTATCAATGGCTGAGAACAAGGATCGCCTCCCGAGCAGGGGTGCGTTCTGTCCTCGAGATCGGCGGTAACCTTGGCTATATCTGTCTACGTCTGGTGCAGGAGCTCGGTCTGCGCGCGACCTGTCTGGAGCCCATCGAGGATTACGTGCGGATATCGAATTTGCTCGCCAAAGGCTTTGGCCTGGAGCATCTCTACCAAAGTCGACCAGCCCTCGTCCTCTGGAACAATATTGAGGAATTGCCGCAGGCCGACGTTGTGATCAATCTCAACGTAATTCACCACGCCGGGCGTGTGTTCGATTGCGACGTTGTTACTAGGCTCGGCGGCTGGACTGCATATACGCAGTCGTATCTCGAGAAGCTCGTGCACAAGGGCCGGTATCTGTTTTTTCAGACGGGGAACACCTGGCCGGCGGCGCGCCTGTTCCAGAACACCGAGGCACCCGAGTTCCTCTCCGGCATCTTGGAGCGCAGTGGCTGGCGCGTGATCGACGTGGGTATTTTCGACAAGCTTCCGGAGTTAGTTTTGTCGAGTTATCCGCTGAGTAAGATGGCGAGCATCCCGCGGATCTGGTGTCAACGCAATACGGACACGGATCTTGTGGATTATTACCACGGGCGCAATTTACTGGCATCGTTTCCGACGGGACTTGCGCAGCGGCCGCTATTTTTCTGCGAATCGATGCGATGACGTTGCCGAAAGCCATTGTTTTTCTCGGAGGCAGCACCACCGAGGTCGAGCTTATTCGGGCCTTCGCGGACAATGATATTCGAGTAGTGCTGGTCGACAGAAACGCGAATGCGCCGGGGCGGGAATTTGCCGATGAGTTCCTGCACATCAGCGTCACCGACGTCGCCACGATTTGTATTGCGCTCGAGCCATTTCGGTCGCGCTACTGCTTCGTTGCGGCTTACGGCATCGTCGACTTCATGTTCGATACGGTGCGGGTGCTCACTGAACGGCTTGGCATCAAGCCGAACAGGCCGGAAATCTATGCGGAGTTCACCGATAAACTCAAAACCAAGGCACGGCTGGAGAGATTCGATGTTCCGGCGCCTCGGACTCTTGCTCGCGGACGGCAATTTGATGAATCCACGCTACGCAGCATCGCCGCGGCAAGTCCGTCAGGGACGGTAGTCGTCAAGGCTCATGACTCATGCAACAGCGAGGGCGTGCGGATCGTGCATGTCGAAGAGGTGGATTCCATGCGCCAGGCCCTGAATCATGCCATCGCACTTTCCGGCGAATTTCTCTGTGAGGAGTACGTCAACGGGACTCTGCACAATCTCGATGCCATATTGAGCGCGAGCGGCGCATCTCTGGTTGCCATCACGGATCGATATCGGATGGCAGATGGCGTGACCTCACTAGCCGGATTTCAGCAGAATCCCCGGCACCACAGCCTGTACGCGGAATTCTCGAGGTTGGCCGGTAAGATTCGACGAGTGTTTGCCGACTATTGCGGACCATTGACAGCAGATGTTCTGGCTTGCGGCGGGGAACTTAAGGTGCTGGAGATAAGCCCGCACCTGCATGCCTCAAAACTGCAATGGTTGCGGGACCCACGGATACTAAGTGTCTGGCCTCGGATGCTCGCGGGGCAGGGGCGCGAACCGCAAAGCCTGAGTGAAGCTGACAACGCCAGCGCCTATGTTCGGATTTACGGTGAGGACGATACGTACCAGAAATACTTCGAACCCTCGTGGATCACAGATATGGAGACGTTTTCTCCACCCGTCCGCTTTGGCTCGCATGACCTGGGAAGGATTCTCTACATTAAGGCGGAGTCTGCGAGCTTGTTGAGAGAACATCTGGAGGCCTTTGTACATGAGAATGGGGGAGTAATGACGATGACCAACCACGACAATCTCCAGGCTGCATTAGGATGAGCGACGCGATCGGCGTTGTTGCCGCGCATCCTGACGACGAAGTGCTCGGTTGCGGAGGTACCTTGGCGCGGATGGCCTTAGAGGGCCGCGCCGTACATATTTTGCTCATTTCCGACGGCCAGACATCACGGGCGATTGAGGCCGGCCAGCCTCCCGTCGAGGACGTTCTGAAGGCGCGCAATGTGGCGGCGAGAGCGGCTTGTGAGATCCTGCGCGGCAGCTCGGTGGAAGTCCTGGGTCTGCCGGACAACCGTTTGGACGGAGTGGAGTTGCTCGATGTGGTGAAGCACATCGAGAGCTTCGTGCGGCGTCATCGGCCTTCGCTTCTTCTGACCCATCATTGCGGAGACGTCAATATCGATCATCGGGTCGTGCATGATGCCGTTATCAGCGCCTGCCGGCCGCAACCGGGCTATCCAGTGAAGGAGCTGTTATTTTTTGAGGTGCCTTCGTCGACAGAATGGCGGCCAGGCAGTGCGGCGACCGCGTTTTGCCCGAATTATTTTGTCGACATCTCGGCGACCTTGCCTAAGAAATTGGAAGCCCTCAACGCCTACGCAGCCGAGTTGCGGCCGTTTCCCCATCCGCGGTCGATCAAGGCCGTGACTGCATTGGCGCACTGGC
>Ga0302324_100023137_pt1 | contig 12034 bp, 9 predicted proteins | sample Palsa_T0_1_FD_201949 | JGI IMG/M metagenome (GOLD analysis project Ga0302324, IMG submission 201949) | Peat permafrost microbial communities from Stordalen Mire near Abisko, Sweden - Palsa_T0_1 | ecosystem: Environmental > Terrestrial > Soil > Palsa > Peat permafrost | place: Sweden: Abisko...
CTCGAGCTGCTCGTCGAAGCCCACCGAGAAACGCTTGCGACCGTAGTCGAAGGTCATCGTCCCGCGCTCGTCGAGGCCGAGCTCGGGCACGATGCGGTCTTCGAGCTCGTCAGGCGTGAGGCCACGCTGACGCGAGATGTCTTCGAGGATCTGCACGGCGCGCTTGCCAAGCTTGCCCTTGCCGTGCGTCGCAACCGCGTGGATGTGGTGCAGCACGCGATCGTCACGAATGGCTGCGAGTGCCTCGAGCGCCTGAAGAGCGAGAGCGCCGTTGCGGTGCCCGTCGATCGTGGCCCGCAGCTCACGGATGGTCTCGTCGGAAGCGATCGCGGGCATTCACGTCTCTCTTCAGTCTACCTGAAACGCCGTATGATACGCATCACACGAACCGATGCTTGACGAGCGCACGACGTGGGAAGAGCACCCGAACATCGGCGGACCTGCAAGCACGCTGCTCGGGATTCACGACCAGTTTCGTGTGGCATCGCAGCGGATGATCCTCCTTGTCGAACGTGAGGAGCTTGGCTGGCTGCGTCGCGCGTTCAGCCCGCTGTCGCAGACGTTGCACCACCACCATCACGCCGAGGAGGCGATGCTCTTTCCCTTCGTGAAGCGACGAACGGGAGCCGCGCCGACCGAGCTCGTCGACGATCATTCCGCGTTGACCCGCGCGATCGCCGCGGTGGAAGAGGCGCTCGTGGGTGGAGATCGCGCACTGGCCAAAGCGGCCGTGGTCGCCTTCGACGAGGTGCTCGTGACGCACCTCGACCGGGAAGAGCGGCTGGTCATTCCTGTCCTCCTCCACGTGACAGCCGACGAGGGCTGGTCGCTCCTCTATCAGACATGACGTAGCGTCTCACCTCAGCGGTTCGAGATCTGCCCAGTTTTGGCCCACCCAGACCCCGACGACGAGTGGCACCTCGAGCTCGTAGGCGTGCTGCATCGCGTGCGAGGCCACGCGCGCGGCCGTCGCGAGCTCGGCTTCGGGCACCTCGAACAAGACCTCGTCGAGCACTTGGAGCACGGGGACGGCCTTTAGCCCCTCTCGCTCGAGCGCGCGATCGGCGTCGAGCAATGCGCGGCGCGAGACGTCTTGGACGGACGCCTCGTGCGTCGCCCGGCGCGCCATCCGCTCGGCGTACGAGCGGAGCTGCGAATCGAGTGACGCGAGATCGCCGATGGGCCAGTGGCGGCCTGCGATGGTCACGATGTAGCCGCGCGTCTTCGCGAGATGAAGCTGCTCGTCTTGGAACGCGCGCACATTCGCGTAGTGGCGATCGAAGCGCGCGATGTACTCCTTCGCTTCGGCCGCCGAGATGCCGAGCTGGAGCGCGAGCGCGCTCGCTCCCTGCCCAGCGAACGTGGCGAAGTTGACCACTTTGCCGAGCTGGCGCTCCTCCGTCGTGACGTCCTCCGGACGCTTCTCGAGCACGGCGCCTGCGGTGAGCGCGTGCATGTCGGCGCGACGACGCAGCGGCTCCGTCAGCGCAGGGTCCTTCGTGAGGTGCGCGAGAACGTGAAGACCGAGCTGGTTGAAGTCGACCGACATGAGCAGGTGGCCCGGCGGCGCGACGAACGCGCGGCGAATGCGCGCCATCTCGGGCGTTCGTCCGGGCACGCGTCCGAGATCGGGGTTCGAGTTGACGATCTGCCCGGAGAACGAGCGCGCCGGATTGAACCGCGAGTGCACGCGGCCGTCCTCGTCGATGGCGCGGTGCAACGCGTGGAGCCAGTTGTCGCGGAGGCGCCTCAAGGCACGCCAGCGCAGAACGAGCCCCACGATCGGGTGGGCGTGCTCGATCCGCTCGAGCGCCTCGATGGACGTGCTCCAGCCCGTCTTCGTGCGGAGCGCAATGGGAAGCTTGAGCTCCTCGAATAGGACGGTGCCGACCTGCTTCGAAGAGTTGACGTTGAACGTGTGGCCGGCGAGCCCATCGATTCCGGCTTGGAGCTCCCGCTCGATCTCCGCGAACGCGACCTCCGCGCGGTCGAGCTCCTCGGGGTCGACGACGATCCCGGTGAGCTCCATCCGGACGCAGATGTCGCCGATGGCCAAGTAGTCAGCGGTGAGTGACGCGTCGAGCCCGCCCGCGAGCTTCTTCCAGATCGCAGCGGACGCATCCGCGTACTGCCCGGCGTGGAGCGCGACGCGCTCGGCCGGCAACGCGGCCCACGCCTTGCGGCGAACCCCGACGCCGCGGATGGCATCCTCCTCGGGGAGCGCGCGTCCGAGCGCGTGCTTCGCGACGATGGTGAGGTCGTGCGGCGCCCACTTGCTCGGCTGCGTGAGGTGTGAAGCGACAGCGGAGTCGCCCACGATGCCCCGAAGCGGGGCGCCTGCGCGACGAAGCTCGACGACGGCAGAGACGAGGTCGTGCCCGATCTTCTGCGCGCTCGCGTCCGCGAGCCACATGGCGAGCTCGGGCCATGCCGCCGATCCGTTGGAAACCCAGAACGTGTCGCCGCTCCCGTTTGCGAGGGCGATGCCGGCGATCTTCCGACGTATGGGCGCCGCATCTTCCATCGACAGGTGGATCGCGACGGGAGTGCCGAGCTTCGCGATCGCACCGAGCGCCTCGCCCTTCCGTTCGCAGACGTCAGCGTGCACCCCGCCACCATCCGCGACGAGCAGCTCCGAGAAGCCGAGCTTCTCGTAGAGCGCGTTCAACGCCTTTTCGGGCTGCGGCGCCCACCCCAACGCGTCGAGCGGGAGCGGCAGCGAGCGCGCGCGATCGAGCCGGGCACGCGCGAGCTCCCGCGACACCTCCTCCCGCGCCGATCGCAGCGCCTTTCCGAGGCGGCCCTCGATGCCTTCCAGCTTGGCCATCGCCTCAGTGATCGAGCCGTACGCCTCGACGAGCGACGTCGCACCCTTCGCGCCAATGCCGGCGATGCCCGGCAACACCTCGTTGCCGCTATCGTCACCGACCACCGCGAGCCACTCGCTTAATGCGTTGGGTGAGACGCCGAAGCGCTTCTTGACGATCTCCGGCGTGTAGCGGACGTCCTTGTTCGCATCGTACCACCACGATCGCTCGCCGACGAGCTGGGCGAAGCGCTTGTCGACACCGGCGACCACGACGTCGTCACCCGCGGCGAGCGCGGCGGCTGCGTAGCTCGCGACGAGATGCACCTCGTCGGGCGCTAGGACGACGTGAAAGCCCCACGCACGAAGGAGCTCGGGCAGCGCGGCGAGCTGCTGCTCGAGGATGCTGGGCCACGTCGCATGAGCGGGCTTGGGCTCGACGATGGCGACCGCGCGGGTCGGCGGCCTGTGCGCGAGCACACGCCCGATCGCGCGCGCGACCGCAAAGAGCGCGTTGACTGGCGTGCCGTCAGGCGCCTTGCGGTCCGTCGCGACGACGAGAAACCCGCGCGCGAGGAGATTCGTGCCGGACGCGACGAGCGTTCGCTGCGCCACGCGCCGAGCTTAGATCATTTGATCACGGCGTGCCGACGCTCGTGAGCGATTCCCAAGCGATCTGATTGGCGGCTTTGTAAGTCGAAGGCCGCACATACGTCGTGATGAAGCTGAAGGTTTCGCCCGCGTCGAGACCGAGCCGCGTCGCATACTCGTTGTACGCAATCTCCCAGCCGAGCATGTAACCCACCCCCACACCGTCGTCGCCGGCATCGTCTGGGCTATACGCGCTGGGTTGCCCTCCGCACGGCTGCATGGGCCACTTGTTCGTCGTGAGATATCCGGAGTCGAAGCTCGATGTGAACACGTACGCCGCGACGATGCGTGCTTTCTCCAAGCCGTACAGATCGATGCCTTGAATGCGCGCCGTCTCTGCCGCGTTGACGAGCGATGACATGCCGAGCATCACGTGCGTCATGTCGCGACAGGTTTCTTGGACCATCCCGTTTTGGTACGTGAAGCCGGCAGGGATGGTGCAGCTCGTGACCGGCGATCCCGATGCAAGCCAGAAACAATCGACGGACGTGTTCGTCGGGAACTGCCCTCCGGGTGGCGGGTAGGGGCGACCGTTGCCGCCATTGTCGGTGGTCAGATACACGTACGCCGGCGTGCGCGCCTTCCACATCGCAATGCCCGCTTGAAACGTCGGTACATCTTCCGTGAAGACGCCGATGTCGATGAGGCCGTCGGCCATCGACAGCTCCCAATTTCCGTTGGCCGTTGGCGCGCCTGCGATGAGCTGGGGTTTGAAGACGTTCATGAGCATCGACGAGAACGCGGTGACGTCTAGCTTCGCGTCGCTTGGGCCAGGCGTGTACGTGTAACGAATGATCTCGGCGGCACGTGGAAACATCTCCGACGCCCACGCGCTCTCGAGCTGCGCCTGCGAGCCATTGTATTGCTTCGCAGTCGACGACCATGCATTCATGATCGCGATGGCGGTTTGCGCGTAGTCTGCGCGAGTCGACGCGGTGCTGTAATAATAGGTCAGCGCCGAGGTGTACGCGGCGATTCCATCGTAGAGCAGCGACGAACACCCGTTGGCGTCTGCGGTGCAATCGATTGTCGCTACCGGATGTGCCGTGTACGTGACGGAGCCGAACGCTTGTCCGTTGCCTTCCTCCGTAGTCGTGCGCGCGAGCGTGCTCGTCCACGGTTCGCCGTTCGCTGCGAGCTGCGCCTTGACGAAATCGAGGCCTGCGAGATTCACGAGGACTCCTGGATGCACCCACCCACTAAAGCCACCATCCGACGAAGTCTCGCTCGCATCACCGTCGAGCGACGCGTCACTCGGCTGGCTACCGTCGATGGTCGTGACGTCGGTCGACGCGTCGGTCACGGCGCTCGATGGGCTCGAGCACGCGAGCGCGAAGAGAGACGACGCCTCGACGAGACGGAGAGATCGCAGCGCCGACAAGGTCCCCGGGGTCACGGAAGCTGAATGGCTGGCGACGATCCCGTGTCTCCGTGGCAGGTGTGGCAGTCGCCGTTGTCCGCGCCCATGCCGAGGCCCGTGCACGCTTGGGTTCCGTTCGGGCACATGCTGACGGAAGCCGCTCGAAGGCCGCCGGTCGCCGCGTAGCCCGCGCACTCGCAGGCACCTTCATATTGGCTCGGCGGATAGCACATCACGTAGGACAGACACGTGCCGTAGTTGCCAGCGGGCAGGTCGCTTCCGTCCGCGTAGCCTGACCAGAAGTTGGCATTGTTGTCCGTCGTGAGCACCAGCTCCTTGCCCATTGAGTCGGTGACATACACGGTGGCGCCGGGCAGTGGCTTTCCCTTGGTGTCGTACAGCGTGCCCGAGACCGTCATCGTCAGTCCGCCCTGCACAGGGGCACCGGATAGGTGGCAGCCCGACTGCATGCAGTTGTAGCCGGGGCCGTCCGGATCCGTCTCGACCACGGGGGAAACGGCAGGGGCGCACTCCGGTCCCCCGCTGTCGCTCGATACGCTCGAGTCAGTGCGCGGCGAGCCCGAATCATCCGCATCGGGTGTTTCGCTTGCGTCTTGCTCGCCGCTTTGGCCCGAGTCAGCCCCACCGCCACTGTTCGACGTGAAGCAGCTGGCGAGTGCAAGCGCCACGAGGGCAGTCTTTGTCTTGATCGCCCGGAGCATTGCCGCACCTCCCAAGCGAGAGCCTAGCGCTTATTGCTACGGATGTCCGTGACGCACGGTCGTCGCACACGTCGCGGCCATCGGGGATGGCGCACCAGCGAGCGCATGTTCTACGCAACGATTCACGGTCATCGAGGAGCCGCTCGCCGTTACGTGCGTCATGTGGCCCCCGGTCGAGACCCACTTCACGCGCGTCTCCACGAGCGAAGGTGAGCATGCGTCGAGCTGCATCTTGCGCCCCGTCAGCCCTGCCGCGAGGGCGATGCCGCCAAACAGGCCGCCGACGATGCCCCCATCGACTTTGCACGTCAAATCCTTCAGCACCAGTCCGTCCGCCTCGATGTTCGCCATCGTGAGGTTGGCGCCATCCACATCAGCCGACGGCACAACCGTTGTGGGGGGCGTGACGGTGGGGGCGGTGACAGTAGGCGAGGCGACGATGGGTGACGTGACTGAGACCGTGACGTCCGTCGCTTGTTGGATGCGATCGAGCAACGCCGCATCGCTTGCTAGCAGGCTTTTCGGGACGTTGTAGCTCGCGACGAAGGCGGTGCCTTGGTACGCGAAGAAACACCACATTTGCGCGACCGGGCCGGAGCTTTGCGCCGACACCGTTTCGTCGAGCTGAACACCATCGTACTTGCCCAAGCATTGGGCTGGGTGCCTGCCGTCGTGCGTGTACATGATGCCCCTCCTTTGGTATTCCGCATCGGCCAGCTTGCGGAAGTCGTCCGCGAGCGTCTGCGGGTCGGTGGAAACGGCATCGGTGATGCTCCTGAAACGGAGCGACTCCACACCACTCGGAAGGGAGCGGGCTACCTTCACTGTGTCGACATCGAGCGGTGTAGCCGTGAAATCGGCCGGGTAATGAATCGTGATGAGATGATTCGCCGTCGAGAAAGACTTCGTGAGCTCCTCCGCAGGGGGACGCGTCGGCGACGTGGACGCGGTGGTTGCCGGAAAGGCAATTTCGGTGGTCTCCGCAGACGGTGCCCCACAACACACGGCGAGCCCGGCTAAGAGAGCGAGGGGGATCCGGGCCAACTGTCGCACAGGCCGAGTATACGTCCAGACGCATGACCTCTTCCTTACTCGTGCCACAGCGGCCCATCGACTTCCGCGCCGATCATCCGTTCGTCTTCCTCGTCCGCGACGTGCGCTCGAAGGCGATCCTGTTCGTCGGTCGGCTCTCCGACCCGAGCTGAGATCCGCCAACTGTGCGAGACTGAGGAGTTGCTCCCCCATCACGAGCTCGTCAAGGTCCTGCGCGGCGGCCTCGCCCAGGTGCTGCGTGGCAAGGCGTCGGTCATCGATCTCGCGCTGATTGGGATCTTCGCGGGAGGGCACGTGTTGCTCGAGGACGTCCCGGGCGTCGGCAAGACGACTCTCGCCAAGGCGCTGGCGAAGGCGTTCGGCGTGCGGTTCACGCGCATACAGTTCACACCCGACCTCTTGCCGGGCGACATCACCGGCTCGTTGGTGCTCAACCCAGAGAGAGGGACCTTCTCCTTCCACCGCGGCCCCATCTTCACCAACGTCCTGCTCGCGGACGAGATCAACCGCGCCTCGCCGCGCACGCAGGCCGCGCTCCTCGAGGCGATGAACGAGTCGCAGGTGACGGTCGAGGGCGAGACGCACCCGCTCGAGGCGCCGTTCTTCGTCGTCGCCACCCAGAACCCCGCCGACTACCAAGGCACCTACCCGCTGCCGGAGGCGCAGCTCGACCGCTTCCTCGTGCGGGTCGCCATCGGATACCCAAGCGCCGAGGACGAGCTCGCGATGCTCTTCGCGCGCCAGAACAAGGACCCGCTCGACGACCTCGTGGCGCTCTGCACGCAGCGCGAGCTCGTCGCCATCCAAGAAGCGGTTCGAAGCATCGAGGTGAAGCCGCTCGTGTGCCGGTACCTGCTCGCCATCGTGCAGGCGACGAGAAACGACGCGGAGCTCGGCATCGGCGTCAGCCCTCGAGGCTCGCTCGCCCTATTTCGCGCGGCGCAAGCTCACGCGTACCTGGACGAGCGCGACTACGTGAGCCCCGAGGACGTCAAGGCGATCGCGGTCGCGACGCTGTCTCACCGCATCGCTCTTCGCGACGAGGTTCGCTACGCAGGCGGCGACGGCGCGGCCGTCGTGACGCGCATCGTCTCGACCATACGCGTGCCTGCGTGAGCGCCCTCCGCACCGAGAGTACGCCCACGCTGTTCGCGCGCCTTCGCCACGTGAATTGGGCCCGCCTGAACTACGTGCTGATCCCCTCCGCTCGCTCGCGCCGTCCCATCGCGGAGCCGTTCGGCGAGCCCGCTTCGGCTCGGCGGCAGTGGCTGTGGCAGTTCTATCGATCGTTCACGCGCGAGGGTCGCTGGCTCTTCGTCGCCACCCTCGTGACCGGCGCGTTCGCGGTCGACGTCACGCACACCCAAGTTTACGTGCTGTTTGCGCTGCTCGGGTCGGTGCTCATCGCCTCGCTCATCGTGAGCCGATGGATGCGCCTGCCCGAGCTGTCGCTGCGCGTGCATGCTCCGTCGCGCGTGTTCGTCGGTGCCGAGGCGTCGTTCGTCGTCGCGTGCTCACGCACGAGCTCCGGAGAGACCACGGGCCCCCTCCGCATCGATGGCCCGTTCCTCCCATACTTCGGGCGTTGGCTCGGGCACGTGCCGTCCTTGCCCGAGGTGGCCTTTGGGTCGACCGCGACGACGACGCTGAAGGCGCGCTTCACCGAGCGCGGAGACCTGTCGCTCGGGCGCTTTCGCGTCAGCGCGCTCGTTCCCTTCGGTCTCGCGTCAGGTCCGCCGCTCGAGAGCGCGTCCATCCGGCTGCGCGTCGTGCCGCGGCCCGCGAACGTCGTGCGGCTGCGCATCCCCCTCGCGACCAAACACCAGCCCGGTGGAGTCGCGCTCGCGTCGAAGACTGGCGAGTCGATGGATCTGCGCGGTGTGAGGCCCTACCGCCAGGGTGACCGCATTCGCGATTTGTCGGCGCGCACATGGGCACGCACTGGAAAGCCAGCGGTGCGCGAGTACCAAGAGGAATACTTCACGCGCGTCGGCGTCGTGCTCGACTGCGTCGCCCCCAAAATGCGCTCCGTATCGAGCGACGGTGCGTTCGAGGCGGCGGTCTCGCTCACGGCCGGCGTCGTCGCGCGCCTCGGACGCGGGGACGCTCTCGTCGACCTGCTCGTGACCGGCGGCGAGGTGCATGCGCTGACGCTCGGCCGAAGCCTCGGCTTCCTCGAGCAAGCGCTCGATCACCTCGCGGTCGCCGAGATCGAGACGAGCGTCGACCGAGAGCGCCTCCTTGCGCTCCTCACGCCGTACCTGTCGCGGCTGTCGGCGGTCGTGCTGGTAGTCGACGGCTGGGACGACGCGCGTGACGCGTTCCTTCGGGCCGTCGAGAAGAAGGGCGTGCGCGTGCATTGCATCGCCGTGGGAGCTCCGATCGCCTCGGGCGCGCCGGCAATCACAGTCTCGGTTGCGTCGATCCTCGCGGGGGAAGGGCTGATTCTGTGAGCTCGCGTGCCCTTGCAGCGCTGCCCTTTCTCTGCGCGACGCTCCTGCTAGGGGCAGGGGGTGCGCCTTTCTTCTGGCCGCTTGGTCTGTCGATCGTCGCCGCCGCCTCGATCGTGGTCCCGTGGCGGGGGTCGCTCACGACGTTCGGCGCTCTGCTTTGGATGATCGCGGGCGCGACGGCACCCGTCCTCTGGGTGAGGAACACGACGACGGAGCCGGGCCTCGCTCTGTCGGCGACGTTGCTCCTGCTCGGCATCGCTTCCGTTCGTTTGTTCTTCGCGAACCCTCTCTTCGGACGAGGCTTCGATCGTGCGCTCGTCGGCTTTGCGTGCATCTCCGAGGGCATCGGTGTCAAGAGCGCGGCGTACCCGTGTCTCACCGTGGTGCTCGTCGTTGGCTTTCTCGTGGGCGACGCGGGCGGGCTCGCAACGCTTCGCACATTCACGCGCACGCCGCGCGCGGCGGCGAGCGTCGTGCTGCTCGCGGCGGGCCTCGCCCTGCTCGTCGGTTTCGGCATGCCCGCGCTCGACCGCGCCACCAATCGCCGATTCCAGGCGCTCTTCGCAGGCAGGATGGCACGTATCGGCTTCACGCCTCACGTGCGCCTCGACCAATCGGGCTTCATCAGCAGTAGCGAGGACATCGTGCTGCGGCTGCGAGGCGCCGAGGCAGATTACTTGCGCGGTGCCGTCTTCGACTCCTTCGATGGCGTCTACTGGACCACGTCGCCACGCAAGAGACCGCAGGGCGTGCGAGGCACGGGTGTGGCAACCTCGCGCACCGAGGTCGACGCGACCGAGCCGAGCCGCTGGTTGTTTGCGCCGCGTGGAAGTCGCATCGTCAGCGACACCGCGTGGGAGGTCGACGCGCTCGGTGCGCTGCGCCCCACCGACCGACGACGAGTGACCCACTGGGCCTTTGCGGGAGACCCGGACGTTGCGGAGAACATGCCGACCGACGACGACCTCGGCGTCCCACTCGCGCTGGCGCCGCAGCTCGAGAAGCTCGCCCGAGCGTGGACGGCAGGCGCAACGGACGACCGCGCGCGCGCCGACGCCATCGTTCGCCATCTGATCGGCGACTTCACCTACACCCTCGACCGCCCCCCGACGCCGCCAGGGCAACGGGCGCTGCTCGACTTTCTGCTCGTCCATCGCAGTGGCCACTGCGAGTTCTTCGCGTCGGCGTTCGTGATGCTTGCGCGCGTGCTCGGCATCCCGTCGCGCCTGGTCGCGGGCTTTCGCGTCGTCGAGCACAACGGGTTCGGCGGGTACGCGGTCGTGCGTGCCAAACACGCCCACGCATGGGCAGAGGCGTATGTGCCCAGCATGAAAAATGGTGCGGGCTTCGAGGTGTTCGACGCGACGCCCCCGGGCGTGCCGACACTCAGCGAGACGCGCACGCGTTCCGTCGCGGCGTTGCTGGACTACTTGAGGATCGCGATCGGATCGTTCTACGACGCCGCGGTCGCGGCGCCCGAGCGCTCGATCCCCGTGCTTTTCGGCATCGTGGTCGCCGCTCTGATCGTACGGGCGCTGCGCAATCGCCGCCGCAAGAGCCGCGACCGCGACGCCCCCCTCGACGCACCACCCGCAGCCTTCACTCGATTCGAGGCCCTGCTCGCCGAGAATGGTTTCGTGCGCGGGCGCGCCGAGACGCTCGAAGCGCTCGCCGCTCGCCTCGCCCTCGGCGACCGGAACGCTCTCGCGAGCGCGCTGCGTCGCTACGCGCGAGCGCGCTACGGCCCAGGCGCCGCCACGGATAGTGACTTGGCGAACACGCTCCGATTCATGTCATGATGAGACATGCGGTGGCGCGTTCTCGCGCTTGGTCTCGTTGGCACTTCGCTGGTCGCGTGCGCGGCCATCCTGGGTATCAACGACGGCATCCCGCGCGACGGGGGCACCGATGGTGGCTCCGACGCCCCGGCAGGCTGCCCGAGCGGGACGCCGCTGTTCGTGACGCCTTCCGCTTACAACAACCTCGCCGCGCAAAACGGAACGGCCTACTTCGACGTGCCGATCGTCGGTGTCTACTCGTGCCCGGCCTCGGGTTGCGTCAATCCGCTGACCATCGCGTCGGTGAGCATGGCAGACACCTACAACGCGTTCGCGCTCGGCCCGTCCGTCATCTACTACACGTTCCTCGGTCCCAACGTGGACGGCGGACCGACGGGTGGTGCCCTGCATTCGGTCGCCCTCGATGGCGGCAATGACACGGCGCTCCTGTCGAACCTCGCGTTTCCGTTTTGGGTGGCGACGGCGGGCAGCAACACGTTCTGGATCGACGACTCGCTGAGCGCAGACCCACCAGGGACGACCCCCGCGACGGTCAACTGCATCGGGTGCTCGGGGTCGACGAGCACGCCGTGGATCACGAACCTATCGGTGACGTATGCGATGATCGCCGACGCCCACACTGTGTGGGTGCTCGCAGACGACGGCACCGGCACTGCCACCAACGACGTCTACGCGTGCTCCACCACCACTCCCTGCGTGAGTGGCGACGCGGGCGTCGCTGCGACCGCGGTGATCACCGGCCTCACCCCACCCGCCACGACGCCGATCACGTCGAGCCCACAGCTCGGCGCCTTCTTCGCGGGCGATGGCACGTACGCGTACGTCATCGCGAGCACCTCCATCATTCGCACCGACAACATGGGAACGAACAAGGTCATCGTCCCTGCCGTGACGAGCGTCGCCATCACCGTCGACAGCGCAGCCGGCAACCTCTACTTCGCCAACGACAGCACGATCTTCCGCACGCGCGCGGATGGCACGGGCAGCCCGGTTCCCGTCGTGTGCGGTCAGACCGGGATCTCGGCCATCGCGGTCGACGCAACGAACATCTACTTCGTCACCGCCGGCAACACGAACGGCGCCCCCTACGTGGCTCCCAAGTAGCGCGTGACACGCGAGATCCGAGGACGATCCACATGGATACGCGACGATCCAGTTTGTCTCAGATGCGATGCCCTTAGCGAGGTCGT
>Ga0302324_100023138_pt1 | contig 12034 bp, 12 predicted proteins | sample Palsa_T0_1_FD_201949 | JGI IMG/M metagenome (GOLD analysis project Ga0302324, IMG submission 201949) | Peat permafrost microbial communities from Stordalen Mire near Abisko, Sweden - Palsa_T0_1 | ecosystem: Environmental > Terrestrial > Soil > Palsa > Peat permafrost | place: Sweden: Abisko...
GCCGGGCCGGCACCTTGCACTTGGGCGGCACCTTCGAGCAGGTCGCGGCGGCCGAGGCCGACGTGGCCGCGGGCAGGCACCCGCAGCAGCCGTACGTGCTCGTCGTCCAGCCCGGCGTGGCCGATGATTCCCGCGCCCCGGCCGGCCAGCAGACGCTGTGGACCTACTGCCACGTGCCGTCCGGCTCAGACGCCGATATGACCGACCGGATCGAGGCCCAGATAGAGCGCTTCGCTCCCGGGTTCCGCGATCTCATCCTGGCGCGGTCGGTGCGCACCGCAGCCGATGAGGAGGCGCACAACCCGAACTATGTCGGCGGCGACATCGGGGTCGGCATGCTGACCATCAAGCAGACACTTTTCCGGCCGACAGTCAGCTGGAATCCGTACCGCACGCCGATCCGCGGCGTCTACCTGTGCTCGTCCGCGACCCCGCCGATCCCCGGCGTGCACGGCCGCTGCGGTGAGCTCGCCGCGCTGACCGCGCTGCGCGACATGTTCGGCGTCCGGAAGGCTCCCGACATCAGCCCGGCTGGCCTGAGCCACGCCACTCCGGTGGGCTGATCCACACTCCCGCTGACCTGCCGCAGCGGCTTGAACAGGGCTCCTGCGTCGACGCGGCCACCGCCACCCGCATCGCCGCGCGGCGATGAAACCCGGCCGGGCTACTTGCCGCTGCCCTTGATGGATCCGGTGAGCGGCGCGCCGGCCGGCTGCGCGGACGTCGCGTAATAGGCCACGCAGTGCAGCGCCCGGTCGCCAGTCGGCCAGGTCGATGCGTCCGGCACGATGTTGGTCCAGGTGTACATCGACTTGGAGTAGGCGATGCCGTCGTAGGCCGCGAACGCGTTGTCACACGCGGTGTTGGCCTGCGTGGTGATACTGGCGGTACCAGGGAACGATTCGCCCTTGGGCCAGTAATAGAGGTTCGCGTAGAACACTTCCGCGGTGTGCGACTGGCTGCACGGCACGGCCGTGGTGACCTTCGGCCACGGGGTGTTCTTGTTCAGGTCCATGTTGGACCCCGTCAGGCAGTCCCCGGCCTTGAACTGGCTAAGCAGCAGGTTCCCCGTCGTCTGCGCCGCGCTCGCGGTGGGCGAACTGCTCTGCGTCGCCCGCTGGGACGGGCTCGAGCTGGTGCTCGAGCTCTGCTGAGCCGTCGGCGTCTTGGGGGAGTTACCGCCCAGCGCGAGCACCAGCGCGATGACGACCACCAGGATGACTGCCGCGCCGCCCGCGGGTATCAGCCACCTCGGCCTTTTACGGCGCGGGGCGGGCTGGACGGGCGGCCGGTACCACTGGTCCGACCCCGGCGGTGCTCCAGGCCCGCCAGGCGCACCCGGCCCGCCCTGCAGGCTGCCTGGCTGCTGCTGACCCGAGCCCCACTGGCTGCCCTGTCCGCCTGGGGCCTGCTGGATTCCGGACCCGCCAGGCGCAAGCGCGTCGCCCTGGCCGGTCGAGTACCCCTGCGGCGCCGGGTACTGCTGACTGCCGGGATAGCCCTGCCCGCCCGAGTAGCCCTGCGCCCCCGGATAGCCCTGGTTCCCCGAGTAGCCCTGATTTCCCGGGTATCCCTGGTTCCCCGGGGCGCCTTGGTCTCCTGGGTATCCCTGGTTCCCCGGAGCGCCCTGGTTTCCTGGGTATCCCTGGTTCCCCGGGGCGCCTTGGTTTCCTGGGTATCCCTGGTTCCCCGGGGCGCCCTGGTTTCCTGGGTATCCCTGGTTCCCCGTGTAGCCCTGGCTTCCCTGATAGCTCTGCGAGCCGGCCTGCCCCGGCGAGCCCGCCTGCCCCGGCGATCCCGGATAGCTGGGGGAGTCCCCGTATCCCTGCGATCCTGAGTAACCCTGCGACCCCGAGTAACCCTGCGACCCGGAGTAGCTATCTGGTCCTGAATAGCTGTCTTGCCCCGCAGAACCCTGGGAGCCCGGGTAACTCTGCGATCCGGGGAAACCCTGGGAACCCGGGAATCCCTGCGGCCCACCCTGCTCTTGCGGTGACTGAGTCGGCGGCAGCGGGGTCTGCGGAGCCAGCGACGTCCGCGTCGCCGGGTCAAGGGAGTTGCCGCCGCCGGTCGCGGACTCGCCCGATTCCCCCGCGTCCGGCCGGGGCCGTGCGCCTGACCCGGCGCCGGCTGAGCCCGTGGGGTCATCGAATGCTGCTTCGGCGCCGAGCGCGGCCGCGGCTGCCCCAGCCGCTCCGGCCCCGAACGAGCCCGCGCCCGTGCCGTAGGCGGGCGCGCTGGCGCCGAACGTGCCGGCCATGGATGGCCGGTCTCCGCCGCTGCGCTGCGCCGACGGGTCGAGAACCTGGGGCGGCAGCCAGTTGGTCAGGTCGGCAGCCGACGGGTACGCCGCCGAGAGCTCGGCGAGGAACTGCCCGGCCGTGGGGCGGCGCTTGGGGTCGCGGGACAGGCTGCGCCTGATGAGGGGGCGCAGGTTGTCGGGTATCTGGTCGATGCTCGGCTTGCCGTGCACGACGCGGTAGAGCAGCGCAGCGGTATCGCCGATGCCGAAAGGCCCTTCACCCCGGGCCGCATAGATCAGTACGCCGGCCAGGCTGAAGATGTCGCTGGCGGGCCCGACGACGAGACCTTCGGCCTGCTCGGGCGACATGAAGCCGGGCGAGCCGATCATGTAGCCGGTGCCGGTCAGCGCGGTGGCCTCCGCGGCGCTGGAAATGCCGAAGTCGATGATCCGCGGGCCGTCCTGGGCGAGCAGCACGTTCGAGGGCTTGAGGTCGCGATGGATGACCCCGGCCGCGTGGATGGCGTTCAGCCCCTCGGCCAGCCCGGCAGCTAGCGCCAGTACCGACTGCGGCGGCAGCGGCCCCTGATTATCGACCGCGTCAGAAAGCGGGGTACCCGGGATGTAGGCGGTGACGAGCCAGGGCACAGGGCCGTCGATGTCCGCGTCGACCACCTGCGCGGTGAACATGCCGCCGACCTTGCGCGCGGCTGACACCTCACGGGCGAACCTGGCACGGAAACCGGCGTCCTCAGCTAGCTGCGCCCGGATGACCTTCACCGCCACCATGCGCCCGCCGGGCGAACGGGCCAGGTAAACCCGGCCCATGCCGCCGCTGCCAAGCCTCCCGGTCAGCACGTAGGGACCTACGCGCTGGGGATCGCCTGCCTGTAGCGCCCCAGTCAAGTGGTCACCCCCGCCTACCGTCATACATCGTGCTGGCTTGCACTGAACTAGAGAAATTACACATACCACAAACCCGGCGCCGCGGTCAGGCCCCCGCGCAGCCGTTTTGGCCGGACTGCCGCTAGCCCACCTTAACCCTAGTCGCACAGCTGTACATAGGTGCGGAAAAGCGACGATCGGCGATCAGGGAATCTCCTGTCCCAGCGACGGCCTGCCGGTCGAGCCGCGGACGACGAGTTCGGGCTCGAAGAGCAGTTCCTCCGGGTACACGGCCACGTTCTCGATCTGGTTCACGAGCCGGGCGACCGCCGCCTTGCCCATTGCCTCGATGGGCTGCCTGACCGTCGTCAGCGGCGGATCGGTGCAGTTCATGAAGGCGGAATCGTCGAACCCGACGACCGACACATCGCCAGGGACGGAAAGGCCAGCCCGCCGGACCGCCCGGATCGCCCCGAGCGCCAGCACGTCGCTCCCGCAGATGACGCCGGTAATGCCCCCTGCTCCTGGCCTGCGGCCCGCTCACCGACGGCCTGCTGCCGCCGGACACTGCGGCCTGGCTGCGGCTTCAGGCCAAAAGCACTACGGCCCGGCCGCCAGGAGGCGACCGGGCCGGTGCGTGAGGTGGGTACCTAACGAGATAGGTAACTAGTTATCGCGGATCCAGGTAGCGCTGAAGTTCTCGCCGCCGCTGAGCGAAGACACGGAGTCCCTGTCGCGCCCTTCGCTGTCGATCATGATGATCTCGGTCAGGCCGCCCGCGTTGCCGATAGCTGCTCCGTTGGCTAGCGAGCCGGTGATGTTCACTGTGCCGAAGTCGGTCAGGTTCAAGATGCCGCCGCTTGCGGTGCAGCAAGGTGCCTCGATGATGACCTCGGCGGAGGAGCGAGCCGCGTTGGCCAGCGTCGCCGTCGTCGTGTGGCTCCAGCCACGAGTGGTGTCAGCGATGTAAAGGCTGAACTTGTTGCTGCCTTCGTAGGTCACCGACGCGTTGAAGTGGTCGCCCGCCTTGACGGTGTTGGAATAGTCCTCCGACGGGCCTGGGTACATCTCGTACCAGGCGTAGTACTGAGCGGTCCTTCCGACGCAGTCGACCTCGCTGCCGGTCTGCTCGACCGAGCTGCTCGAGTACCCGTCCAGGCCTACCCAGAAGGCCGCGTACTGGTCGCCGCTCTTGCAAGTGCCGGCCGGCTGGGTCCAGCTCGCGGAAACGCTCGTGTAGGTCCCGGTAGTCCCCGCGTAACCGGACCAGTTCGTGCTCTCTGCCTCGTGCCGGATTCCGCCGGCCTGCGCCGCGCTGGCGCTGGTGCCCACTAGGTGGATCGGCCCGCCCGGAGTGAACCCTGCCGGAACTGTCGCGGCCGACGCGCCGCTCGCGGTTAGCGCGGTCCCGACGGCCAGGGCGAGCATCGCCAGGATGATGCCCCATCGACGTAGCATTCAGACTCCCTCATAGCTCGGTAGCATGGCCCGATCCGGGCAGGTCGTGCCCGTTTAGAAAATGTGCCAGTTTGTCGGGTTAGCTACAGGTTGCGGTGAGTCGACTCTCGGTGAGAGTAACGCAGCAAAACGCTCGGGCAAAGGCCCAAAAGCAAGGTTTTGTTGTTTTTGCCACCTTCTGCCGTACAGAAACCGGGCAGTAGCGCACAAAACCACATAGCCAATCAGGTGGCCCGGCAAGATAGTTCAGCGGCGAGATCCCGGGCGCAGTGGGTGCCATGGGGTGCAAACCAGTGAAGTAGCCGCAAATAGTGCATTCGCGACCTTGGCCGGGCTGGCAGTGGGTCTTATCTGAGGCGTCTTGACAACCTCCCTGTCAAAGAACGCCCTGAAAGGGGGTGTTAATCATTATTGTGTGTCACTAACCGGCCGATAAGGGGGGCAGTAACGCACAATGATTCGGAAGACTTTCTTGACGTGCTCAGGTTGCTATTGGGACTGCAGAGACGTGACGCCTGGCAGTCTGGGATCGGACAAGCTGGCCGGCATCAATAGGCAGTCAGCCGACATATACACGTAAATGGGCCATCTCGTACCAAGAAAGTGCAGGATGGCTCATTCATGCAACCCCGGGCTTTACCCGGCCGCCATTCACGCTCACTGCCTGACGGCAGCTCACTGGTAAGCCGTCAGCCGCCACTCACGCGTAAGCCGTCAGCCGCCCGGAAGCTGCCGGGCGTCAGCTTCCGGCGGGAAGCTGCGGCGGCGCACTGCCGGGGCCGATCTGCGCCTTCATCGCGGCCAGTTCCCGGTCCACGTCGGCCGAGCTCCCGGCCTCGTCGAGCTCCTTCTGGATATCGTCGGTGTCGCCGCCCACGTCTTCGAGCACGCCGGACTGCAGCAGTTCGTCCAGCGCTCCCGCGCGCGCCTGCATGGTGGAGATCTTGTCCTGCGCCCGCTCCAGCGCCGCTCCCGAATCACCCAGCGTGCTCGAGATCCCGGCCACGCTCTCGTTCACTGACGTCATCGCGCTCGCCGCGGTGTACTGCGCCTTGAGCGTTTCCTTCTGCGTCCGGAACTTGTTGACCCGGTCCTGCAGGGCCGTCAGCGTCTGCTCCAGCTTCTGCTCCTGCTCGGTCAGCTGCTGGTGCTGCGGCTCCATCTCGTTGATCTGGCCCTGGGCGGCCGCCTTGCGGGACAGTGCTTCCCTGGCCAGGTCCTCCCGGCCCTGGGCGAGCGCCGCCTTGGCCTGGTCCTGCAGGTGATCCGCCGAATGCTGCAGCTGCTGTTCCTGCAGCTCGATCCGCTTGCGTGACGCGGCGATCGTGACCAGGGCCTGCCGAACCTTGGTGATCTGGTCGAGCATCTGCTCGTACGACAGATCGAGCATCTCGTTCGGGTTCTCGGCGTTGTCCAGCGCCTTGTTCGCCTTGGCCGCCACGATGTCGTGGGCCCTTTGGAAGAGAGACATGCCGACTGCTCCTTGTCAACGTTGACGCAACCACGCAACCACGCGTATGCAGCAAATCTAGTCGCCCCGCCGACACAGGCCGCCCGCAGGCCGCCCGCAGGCCCGCGCGTGAACAGCAACAGCCAGCACGTCAGCCCCTTGCAATCTTAATGGGCCGGTCTATCACCCTAAGTAATGAGGCTAAAGGAGGGCATCATGGCCGCCACCGGATCGGGCCTGTTCAATATCGGGCTGCACCTGGTCATCCCGGTGGTCGGCATCGCGGCCTTCATCCCGGCATCTGGTTCGTCATCGGCCCTCGAGGTCCCCGGCGGCCGCGTCTGGTACCGCGCCGTCGGCGAGGAAACCGGCGCCACCCCGCTGCTGTGCCTGCACGGCGGCCCCGGCTTCACCCACTACTACCTCGAACCGCCCGAGGCGGGCTACCAGGTGTACAACACGATGAACGGACCGAGCGAGTTCACCGTCACCGGCACGCTGAAGACCTGTGACATCATGGACCGCCTGCCCGAGATCCAGGTGCCGACCCTGCTCGTCGGCGGCCGCTATGACGAATGCACCCCGGGTCACCTGGCCGAGATGCACCGCCGCATCGCCGGATCGCGCCTGGAGATCATCGAGGACGCCTCGCACCCTGTGCTTCGCCGGACAGCCGGCCACCTTCAACGATCTCCTTAATTCTTTTTTGGCCGAACGAGCCGGAACCAGCTAACCGGCTTGCCGTCGTCGCCCGCAGAATCCGGGTTGCTATCCAGGCCCGGTCCGGGTATGAACAGCGGATGCTGCGCGGAGAGATGATCGGCCTGCGGGCCATCGGGGACGCCGATATCGAGGTCTTCGAGGCCGAGCTGATGAACGACGCCGAGACCAGGATGCGCAGTGATGCCCGGCCCTTCCGCCCGGTGGCCCCCGGCTCGGCCCACTCGCCCTACCGGAACACCGATGACCGCCCCGACGCGGTCTCATTCGCCGCGGCTGAGCTGGCCACCGGAGAGCTCGTGGGCGAGGCGGGACTGTGGGGGATCGACCTGCACAACCGCCACGCGCACCTCGGGCTCACGCTGCGCCCCGCGTTCCGCGGCAAGGGCATGGGCACCGACATCGTCCGCGTGCTCTGCCGCTACGGTTTCGCCGTCCGGGGGCTGAACCGGCTGCAGGTCGACACCCTGGCCGACAACGCGGCGATGATCGGCGCCGCCGTCCGAACCGGATTCGTCCGGGAGGCCACGTTGCGCAGCGAAGCCTGGGTCAACGGGCGCTTCGCCGACCTGGCCATCCTCGGCCTGCTGGCGGCCGAGTGGCAGCCCGGCGAGTCTTGACGCATAACCGGTGAAGCTGTGGCCAACCCGGCCGAAATAGCAGAAAACCCGCCTGACCGGGTTGGCCCGTCCCTAGACTCCCCGTCATGGCTTCCGGCCAACACCGCGGCCGACCTCCCGGTCGGCGCAGGTCCCCGAGTGGACGCTGGCCCTCCGGTAGACGGTGGCTGCCGCTCGGCCTCGGCGGCGCCGCGGTAGCCGCAGCGGCGATGATCGCCGTCGTCCTCACCCAGGTCGCCAGCCCGCAGGCCTGCGCAGCTGCGGTACCCGTGCTCGCCACGGGCGCGCAGGTGTCCGGGACCGCCACGCATTACGTCCTGCCGGCCGCCGGCGGCAACTGCTCATATCCCGCGCCGCCGGCTGACGGGCTTTTCGTGGCGCTCTCGCCCGCCGAATACGACGGTGCTGCGGCGTGTGGCAGCTACCTGGAGGTCACCGGGCCTGGCGGTTCAGTGCGGGCCGAGGTCATTGATCAGTGCCCGCCGTGCCAGGCTGGCCACATCGACCTCAGCGAGACCGCCTTCGCCAAGCTCGCGCCGCTGGTCGCTGGACTGATCAATGTCACCTACCGGCTCATCGCCGATCCGGCCCTGCCCGGCCCGGTGTCGCTGCGGGTGAAGGAGGGCTCGTCGGCGTACTGGCTGGCGCTGTTGCCGATGAATACCGGCAACCCGGTCGCGTCGGTCGATGTGCGGAGCGCCTCCCGCGGCTGGCAAGAGCTCGTCCGGGCTGACTACAACTACTGGATCGCGGCCTCGGGCATGGGCGCGGGCCCGTTCACCGTCCTGATTACCGACACCCTCGGTCACCATGTCACCCTGACCGGCATCGGCCTCGACCCCGGTGCCGTCCAGACCACGGGCCTGGATATGTACGGGACCGCGAACTCCGTCCCGTCCAAAACCGCCGCGCCCACCTCGTCGTCCGCCCGTACGTCCGCCCGTACGTCCGCCCGTACGTCCACTCGGCCGTCCGCTACCTCAGCGCGGCGCAAGCCAGTCAGCCGGCCCGCAGCGGCCGCCGTGACCAGCACCCCCGCCCCCTCCGCTCTGACCAGTACCCCGGCACCCTCAGCCTCGCCCACGCCGAGCTGCTGAGCGCCCGTCCGCTCGCCCGCGTTCCGGTCCAGCGAGGACGAGCTCAGGTACTGCGCCGGGCTCGGCATTGCCTTCCCGCCCTGGAGCCCGCTCGGCGGCATCGCCCGGGCCGGTCAGCTCGGCTCCCGGCACGCCGCCTTCCAGCAGGTAGCCGACGCCCACGGCGTCTCGCCCCAGCAGATCACCCTGGCCTGGATGCTGGCCAAGGCCCCGGTCGTCATCGCGATCCCCGGCGCCAGCCGCCCCCAGTCCGTCACCGACTCCGCCCAGGCCGCCGGCCTGACCCTGACCCCCGCCGAATTCAAGGCCCTCGACCAGTCCTGATCACTCCAGATCCCAACAGCGTGGGTCCGGCGCGCCCCTCATGGGGGTAGCGCCGGACCCACGCTCATGCCTGCCCCGGGCGCGCAGCTTTCTAGGCCGATCTCACCGGTCCCATCCCGGAGCTTGACGCTCACCAGCCTCAGCCAGCTGGTCCTGGCTCGGTTCGCGAGGCAAGCCGGATCCAGGCTCGGTTCGCGAGGCAAGCCGGGTTCAGCCCGCGCCCCATATGCCCGGTCAGGAGCTTCCGTCTCGTCTGTCCCATCGCACATCTTCGCATTGCCTCTGGTAGTAAAAGATCTTGGAAGATATTAGCTATACGGAAGGTTGTGTGGATCCCGCCACCCAAAATCCTCCGCGAAGCCAGAAGCTCCACGCAAACCCTGCCGGTCGCGTTACTGCCGGGACAGATGCGGTCGGCGGGGGACATTTACCGGCCTGGCGCCGATGAATGGATATCCAGCCTGACCAGAGCTGGCCGGGAAGGCTGCGCGACAGCCTCCCTAGAGGTAGCGCCGGACCTACGACCATCTCTGCCCTGGCCGGGCGCCGTCCCGCGGCGGTTCATGGCATGATCCGGACCCGCATTTGCACAGTTGAGAAGGTATGCCGTGCGCGGCGGATCACAAGCGCGCGCAGGTCCTCGGTTCGGGCGTCACTGTGCCGGGGCTGGCCGCTGGTGGAGTCGGTTGAGCAGCGTGGCAAGCTGCCTGCGCTCGGCAGGGCTCAGGGGTGCGAGGAAACGGCGTTGCTGTTCGTCCAGGATTCGCACGGCCGCGATCTTGGCGGCGCGGCCGGAGTCGGTGGGGTAGACGAGGAAGGCCCGCCGGTCGCGGGGATGACGCTGGCGGGCCACGTATCCCTTGTTCTCCAGGTCGTCCAGGAGGGTGACCATGGTGGTCCGGTCGATCCGGAGGGCGTCTCCCAGGGCCTTTTGGGTCATGGGCTCCAGTTCGGTCACCATGGTCAAGATCCCGGCCTGGCGGGCGCTGAGTGCTATCTCGGCGAGCATCTCGTTGGCGAGGGAGTGCGATATCTGGGACGTCCTGTAAAGGAGGAACGGCACCCGGTCGCGCATCGAGGGCGGCAGCGCCGGGGGGCCGGCGGCGGCTGGTTTACGGCGATCGCTGCCGGGCGCCTGGGTCATCCCATCTCCTTGCCCTTGAGAACTCGCACGTGTGCGCCAGGCCACCGGACAACCCTATCATCAGTCGACAGATAATCAGGAATCTGATAATGTTCCGGATGACGGAGGGACTCCATCGTGGACACCGGACAAGCCTTCCTCCTGCTGGAGACCGCTGCCACCATCTTCATGGCCGGCGTGCTGTGGACCATGCAGCTGCTCAACTACCCGCTCCTGGCGCTGGTGGGCACCGGGGCCTTCCCTCGCTACGAGGCCGCGCATAACCGCCGCTTCGCGTTGGTGGTCGTCCCGGGAGTGCTGGCGGCGGCTGCCGGCGGCATCGGCCTGGCGGCGTCCCGGCCCGCGCAGATCCCGCCGTGGGCGCCGGCCTGCGAGCTGGCGCTGCTGCTGGCCGTGATCATTTCGACGGCGGCGCTGCAGGCCCGCCAGCACGGGGCGCTCGCGGGCGGCTTCGACCAGCACACGCTCAGCCTGCTCGTCCGCTCCAACTGGATACGCGTGGCGGCGTGGTCGGCGGCGGGCGCTCTCGCGCTGTGGATGTGCCACCAGGTGTTCCTGCCATGATCGCGCCTCACCATGTCCCGTCCGGCCGGCCAGTCACCCCATGATCACGGTCAACGGCATCGGGCCAATCCAGTGGCGCGGTGCAAGCCTATGAGGGAGATCAGCATGAGCACCACCGGTCAGACCCCGCCTGCCGGGACCGCCGACGTCTACCACGGGTTCATCGAGGCGGTGAACCGCCAGGACCTGGAGGCGGCGGAACGGTTCGTCGACACCGCCCGCTACCGCGAGAACTGCGTCGGGTTCACGCACGGGTTCGTGGGCTGGGATGAGGCCAAGCAATCGCTCCGCCAGGTCTGGAAGGGCCTTCCGGATCTGCGGGTGGAGCTGGCCCAGGTCCTGGCCGACGGCGAGGTCGCCCTGGCTCACGGCACGGTTCGCGGGACGGCGACCGGGCGGCTGTACGGGGCGCCGGCCACCAAGCGCTCATACCAGGCCAGCTTCTTCGACTACGTCCGGGTCGAGGACGGCCAGATCATCGAGCGGGTCCAGCAAGCCGACGTGCTCGGCCAGATGCGTCAGCTCTACGGCAAGGTATTGGGCCTGGTCGGGCTCGACGCCATGTTCTTGCGGCTCTGACACCGGACCCGCAGCGGGCGCAGCAAGGTAAAGGCTGCCGCCGCGACGAACATGCCGATCGCCCCGGCCGCAAGGACGACATGCGCACCGACCGCCGCGCCGGCGGGCCCGGCGAGTGCATAACCGGCGGGCTGGCCGCCCTCAGAGCCGAGCAGGTCGATGGACGCCACCCGGGACAGCACCTCCGGCGGGACGCTGGCCTGCATCGCGGTCGCGAAAATCACCGCCTGAACCTCCATCGCGAGCCCGGACATCATCGTGGCCATGGCCACGACGGCCAGCGGCGCGCCTAGCCCCAGCCAGGACGAGCCCGAGCTTGCCCACCGAACCCGTGACCCGTAGAACCGCCTGGGGCAACCGCTCGCCCGGGCGTGCGAGGCGCCAGCACACGAGCGCTGGCAGGCAAGTCCTTAGCAGAGCTAATGATATGCTGGCTGGCGAAGCTCAACGCCGACGTTAGGGACCCAGTGCATCTCGCTTCGGGCCGTCACCTGCAGTTCAAGCCCCGGCAGATGATCTCCTCGCTGCACGAGCGGAACTACCGGCTCTTCTTCTTCGGCCAGCTCGTCTCGGTGGCCGGCACCTGGATGCAGACCGTCGCCCAGTCGTTCGTCGTGCTCGACCTCACGCACAGCGGTACCCAGCTCGGCCTGACCATCGCGGCCCGGTTCCTGCCGATGTTCCTGTTCGGCCCGCTGGGCGGGGTGTTCGCCGACCGGCTGGACAAGCGGCGGGTGCTGTACCTCACCCAGTCGCTGTCCGGGCTGCTGGCCGGGGTCTTCGCCGTCCTGCTCGGCACCGGCTCGATCAAGCTGTGGACGGTTTACCTGCTGGCCGTCGCCCTCGGCTTCGTCAACGTCTTCGACAATCCCGCCCGGCAGAGCTTCATCTCCGAGATGGTCTCGCCGCAGGACCTGCCGAACGCGGTGACCCTCAACTCGGTGGCCATGA
>Ga0302324_100023140_pt1 | contig 12033 bp, 10 predicted proteins | sample Palsa_T0_1_FD_201949 | JGI IMG/M metagenome (GOLD analysis project Ga0302324, IMG submission 201949) | Peat permafrost microbial communities from Stordalen Mire near Abisko, Sweden - Palsa_T0_1 | ecosystem: Environmental > Terrestrial > Soil > Palsa > Peat permafrost | place: Sweden: Abisko...
CGGTGCAGCAACTCGTCCCGATCGCCAAAGAAGCCGGCGTCACCCTCTCCCAGCTCGCGCTCGCGTGGTGTTTGCGGCGGCCGGCGATTTCAAGCGTGATCGCCGGTGCGACCAAACCGGATCAGGTCGACGAGAACGTCGCGGCCGCGAACCTCGACATCGATACGACGCTCTTCGATCGCATCGATGCGATCTTGGCGCCGGTTGTCCCGAAACCGGCCGCCGAACAGTTCGTCTAGCGTGGGCGCGACGCGAACGTTCGATCACGTCGATCAGCGCGTGCGCTCGCTTGAGGTCGCAAAGCCGTTCTATGACGGACTGTTGCGCGAGTTCGGATTTCGCGGCCGGCCGCATGGCGAGGGTACGCACGTATACCTCCGCGTCCTCGAACGTAGCGCGCACGAAGCGTTCGCGCTGATCGAAGATCCCGCCCACCAATGCAATCGCTCGTGTCTCGCCTTTCGGGCCGATTCCCCGGCCGAAGTCGATCGAATCGCTGCGACACTTCCGGCGATCGGCGCGCAGGCAATCGAAGGCCCGATGCCGTGCCCCGAGTACACCGAAAGTTACTACGCCGTGTTCTTCACCGACCCCGACGGCAATCGCCTCGAAGTCGCCTTTCGCTAACTCCGTAAAACGGTGTCACCCTGAGCGGAGCGCCGACGGCGCGCAGTCGAAGGGCCAACGGAGCTAGGCCAGGTCCCGTCTGCGCTTCGACAGGCTCAGCGTGACACGGTACAAGCTCAGATGTGACACGGTAGAAGCTCAGATGTGACACGGTACAAGGACAGCGTGACGCAATTAGTCATAACTTCCGCAGAGGTACCAGGTGGCGTGGTCGTTGATGATGCGGATGAGGGCGCCGTCGTCGAGGAGGACGTCGTAGGCGTCGTTTTGGATTGGGTGGCCGCCGGTCTCGAGGGCGGTGGTCCACCAGGCCTCGTCTGCGCGCCAAGGACCCGCGACTTCGAGTACTGCGCGCGCGTCGACAGAGATGGGACGCCCGGCGTTTAGCCGCACCTCGATCGCGCGCCGCGCAAGCATGCGATACGCGAGCGTTCCGGTTTGGGAATCGCGCGGCGCCGCCGGCGCAAGCGCGGCGCGCGTCGAGCGCGCGACCTCGGCGGCGGTAAAAGGTTCGTAGGCGACGCGCGACTCGAACCGGTTGCCGGGGACGACGCGCGCGCGCAGCGTCGCATGCGGACCGAGTGCGGCTTCGAGCCGGGCGAGCGCGATGCCGACGATTTCGGGATCGGGATCGCGGCCGGCGAACAGCGAGAGTTCGGCCCCGCCCTCTTCGAGACGTTCGGCGGCTAATCGCAAGCCCGTGACGGGCGAACGCAAGATGGTCCCCTCGAGCCGCGCGCGCAGCAAATCGAACATCGTCCCCGGTTGCGCGGTCGGTTGGGCGAGCACCGTCGCGAGCACGATGCATTCGCCGTCTTCGCATTCGAGGTGGAGGCGGAGCGCGCCGCAGCGTTTGCCGAGCAGTGCGATATCTTCGGCGACGAATCCGACGAGCGTGCGCAGCGCGAACAGCAGTTGGTCCTCGCGTTCGGCAGTGCCTTCGCCGTAAAGCGAACGGTCGATGGTAAGACGCCGCGCGCGCGGGACGAGCGGCGTGCCGTCGATGCCGCCGGCGAGCGCGTGCCAGCGTGCGGCCTGCGGACCGAAGCGGCGCACGAACGGACCGTGCGGCAACGCCGCAAGCGTGCGCAGGTTCGTGACGCCGAATAATTCGAGCCGCTCGATGGTCGCGCGATCGAGTTCCAAAAAGCGCAGCGGCAGCGGCGCGACGAAGGCGCGTTCCTCGCTTGGGTGCACGATGTTTTGGTCGCGCACGAGCGCGGCCGCGCGCGCGACGAATTTATTCGGAGCCAGCGCGACGTGCAGCGGCAGCCGCGCCAGTTCCGGATCGCTTGCGAACGCCGCGCGCACGCGGGCAAGCCACTCCTGCGCGCTGCCCGCGATCCCGCGCATCTCGAGAAACGCGCAACCGTCGCCCGCGTCTTCGACCAGCGGCGAAGCCGCGTCGAGCGCGTCGAGCGCCCGCTCCCACAGCGCGCGGCCGCGGACCGGATCGTCAACCGCGATCGCCGCTTCGCGCGCGCAGGCAGCAGCCTGCACGAGCGTCATCCCTTCGCGCGCGCCCAATGCGTACGCCGCCTCATCGAGTGCGAGCACGTGCCCGCGTTCGAGCCGGTCCGCCACGATCAGCGCCCGCTCGCGCAGCGCCGCCGTCCCAAGCCGGGCGACGGCGACTTTATATGCCGGAACGAGCGCGCAAACGGTCGGCATGTGCCGGTTCCAACGTGCGTTCGCGCAACGCGCCCAGCGGCGCGCCCGCGCATTCGAAGGTTGCGCACGAAAACTGTGCGCGACGGCCCGGTGCGGCGCGTTTATGTTTGAGGATCGCAGCTTCGACGCCGACCCCCGCGAGCGTGCAGAACGGCCCGCTCTCGCCGGCAAAGCGCACGTGCGACGGCTGCAGACGCACACGCAGCGAGGCGAAGTAACGCAACTCGTCCGATGCGACGGCGCCGACGGCGACGAGCACGGCGTTCGCGCGATGCGTCAGCCCGGCGAGGCGCGTCCAAACGACGGCGCGCAATACCACCGCGGGGATGACGACGACCCCGAACGCAGCCGAGCGCATGAGGATGTCGGCGCCGCGCGCAACGCCGGCGGCGTCCGGTGCGTGCACGACCAGCAGCCGCCCGAGATCGACGCCGGCCGCGGCGAGCGCGGGCGGAAAGAACGAACCCTCGGCCCCCGCCGGCGACTCGATGAGTGCACCGAGCCCGCCGCCCGCCGTCGCGCTCGCGAGCAGCCGCGCCGCGACCGCCGAACGCCCCGAACCGGGCGGCCCTTCCAGCGTCGCCACGACCCCGCGCGGAAACCCTCCGCCAAGCGCCGCATCGAGCGTCCCAAGCCCGCTGCGCACGACCCCCTCCTCAGCCAGCGTAAACGCCTCAGGCGAGGCTGCCCGATGCTCCGCCGACAGCGCCGCCCGCAACCCTTCGAGGGTCGCGCGGCGCCGTTCGAGCGGTACGAGAGAGGCCATGGGGGGCCATAGTATCGAACATACGTTCGATTGTCAAACTCTTTGAGGTTTTACGCCGAAGGACGATGCAAGTGCAAGCACGCGTTAAAGAGGGCCCAACCGATGATGGAGAGCCGCGAACAAGTCAAGCGGAAACTTGAGACGACACCGGACCATCTGTTCCTGAAGACCTTCGGGCTCGTAGCGCTGGACGTGCTGCTCGACATTCGAGACGTCCTCAACGAGAGACTTAAGGCTGATTGATATTTCGCCGCTGCGAACGCAGTCTCTGTCACGCTGATCTTGTCGAAAGCCTGTCCCGAGCTTGTCGGGGGCGCCGCCGTGATCTGGCCCTGCTCCGTTGGCCGTTCGACTGCGCGCCGGAGCCTGTCCTGAGCTTGCGAAGGGGCGCTCCGCTCACGGTGACAACGTTTTCAGCCGCTAAGATAACTCAACGTGAGAAATTTTCAGGCGCTTCATAATTCAACGTGACAACTTTTTAGGCGCTAGCACAACTCAACGTGAAATTTTCAGACGCTAAGATAACTCAACGTGACAACTTTTCAGGCACTGACATAACTCAACGTGAGAAATTTTCAGGCGCTAACCGTAACTCAACGTGACGCGCGGGGGTTAGGGGCCGGTGTGGACGATTTGGCGTGAGTGTTGTTGCTGCTGCGGGGGGACGGGCTGGGGGTCTTCGACGCGGTCGGGATGGATCGTTGTTTCGAGGTTTTCCGTCCGGTTGGTGAGCTTCGCGGCGTCGGTTTTTGCGTCGATGCTGAAATCGAACTTCTCGTTTTCCTTCAAGCTCGAGAACGCGGCTTTGATCGGGTTGGGGGGCTCGCCGAAGCCTTGCGCGTCGCGCTCTTTGAGCGCGAACTCTTTGGTCTTTGCGAGATCGACTACCGTCGGCTGTTGTGAATCCGCGAGCCGTTCGATCCGCGCGATGAATTCCGGATCCTTCCCCGGCTCGGTCGAAAGCGTCCGCAGGTAATACGCCGCGACGTCTTGCTTCAGCGTAAGGTTGCCGATGTGGACGTCGTAGGTTTTTTCGTCGAACGTCATGCGTTTGAACAAGTCCTGCGCCGTCGTGCCGCGCGGCAACTCGAGCGGGACCGGACCGTGCCCCGCGTCCAGCTCGCGAACGAGGTTCTTTGCCCCGGCTAGCGCAGCTTCGCGCGCCGGTTGCACGGCAACCCCCGTCTTAAACGCGTCGTCGATCGACCCCGTGTTGTACGGGTTTGCGGGGTTCTTGCCGAAACCGCCGACGGTGTCCGGCATGCTGATCGCCTGCGGACGGCCCGCGATCGTGTAGTGCACGGTCGTGACACCGTCTTTGTCGTCCATCCCGGTGAACGTCGCGCCCTTCATGTCGAGGCCCGCGCCGCGCACGGCGCCCTTACCGTCAGCCGCCATGTGAACGCCGAGCTTCGGTAGGTTGGAACTGCCGCGCGAGAAGTCGGGTTCGCTCGGGTTCTCGCCGATCACCAGGTGACTCGTCTTGTCGAGGGCCGCCTTCTCGGTGTCGTTGATGAGATCCTGGTCGGCTTTGTCGTACGGTTGCGCGAGCCATCGCTTGTAACCATTTGCAAGGTCGGCCTTGACCGTCATGTTGCCGATCGTCAAGTCGCCGTTCGGTTCGGCGCGAGCGCTCTTGAGCAGTTCGCCCTTGCGCCATTCGTCGTCGCGGCCGTAGTCCTGCGTGACGTGGGAGTGGCCGCCGGCGGTCGTCGTGATGTCGAGGCGCTCGCCGCGCTGCATCGACGCGTCGAATTCCTTCGGATCGACTGCGTCGTCACGGAGTTTAGAGAGCTTGTAACTGAGCGCCACCCCGGAGCCGACGTCGAGCACGACGCGATCGTGCTCGCGATCGACCTCGCGAACGATGCCCATGCTCGTCGTCTCGACCACACGTCCGGGTTCTTCGGACTGCTCGTCCCCCGCGTGGTGCCGCGGCTTCTCCGGGCCGCCGAACGCGATCCCAACCACGAGCCCGCCGCCCTCGATTTTCTCGACACCGTGGTGTGGCGTCTCGGTCACGCCGGCGTCGACCGAGGCGCCGACGGAGATGACGGTTCCGCCGTTGTCGAGCGTCCAATTCTTGCTCGCAAAGGCGCCCGCCGTGGCCATGAATTGCTCGACGCCGTTCTGTTCGAGCCGGGTTCCTTGGACCTTGACCTCGATGCCGAGCGAGTACTTCGGATTGAGATCGTTGGTGAGGCCTTCATTCCACTGACGGAGCGCGCTCAGCCCAACGGTCGTTCCGGTGCCGCCCACCGAGCCGATCTGTGCGTTAGCGTCCCCCTGGACGTACAGTTGCTCGACGCGCTGGTACGCAGGCCGCTGCCGATTGTCGCCGCCCCAGTCTTGTTCGTAGTTGAGACCGAGTCCGGCGGCAAGTTTCGGGTTCATCGAAAGCTGCGTGCTGACGAGCAAGCTGTGCTGCGCGTTCGGATCGTTCGCGTCCGGAATCCAGTACCGGCTGCCTTGCAGTTGCACGCTCTCGCCGGTGGTTCCGGGGGTACCGCGCGACGTCGTCACGCCCAATTGGACTTGCGCCGAATTCTTGTCCGAAAACGCCGGCAGACCGGCGGTTGCCGCGACGCCCACCGTGGGACTCTGGTTGTTGCCCACGCTTACCGTGGTTTGGGCGCTGCCTTGGTCCTTATTGGGGAGGTTGGCCGTCTGTGATTGCGTCTGGGGATTTACGCTCGGCGGCTGAACGCCGGGCGGATCATTGTTGAAGGTCGCGTCATCGTCGCCCACGATTTTAGCCCCGGCCGCCGACGGTTTGGGCTTGTGTTTGCCCGGGCATCTGGAGCGGCGTGACCTCGACGCCGCCGTCCCTGCCGGGCCGCATCACTTCCTTCGACTGGTAGTCGGTCAGCTCGAACGAGCCGTCTTTCTTGAACTCCAACTGGACGTTCCCGGGGGGATGCAAGTGGTCGAGCGCGGCGTTTGCCAGCCCGCTCTGTTCCTTGCTGTCGATTGCGATCGTGTGCGATTTGCCCATCACGTCGCTGTATTTGATCTTGACGACGCCATCGTCGTTCTTGACGCTCTCGAGCGCGCCGTTGTAGTCTGCCCCGGGGGCCGTTGGAAGCGGCGGGCCCTTGTCTCCTTGATGCGTTACGCCGGGGATGTTTTCGGGCCGCGAACGGGGGTGGGTCTCCACCGCGATGTTGCCGTTGTGATCGTCGTAATACGAGACGTGACGCGTCCGGTCGGCCACGGAGATGTCGGCTTTGCCGGGGCTCACGTCTTTGGTCGTCGCCTCGATCATGTCGCCGGGCTTCATTAGCGCGTCGACGCGGCGCTGCGGGGTATCGCGCACTTCGACGGATGAGGGGATGCCGTACTGGTCGGTCATTTCGAGGGTCGCGCGATCGGGATTCTTCGGGTCGCGCGTGATCTTCGTGAGCTCACCCTTGAACGTTTGCTCTTGCTGCGGCTCGGTCGTGTACTGGCCGTGCTCGTCGCGGCGCGAGACCGTGCGCTGCGTTTCGTTGTAGACGACCGGATGGTTCTGCGCGTCGCGATAGATCTTTACATCGTCGCCTTCGTGAACGCTGTTGATGACCGCCTCGGAGTCCTTGCCGGGCGGTAGACGAATATGATGCTTGTCGTCAAGGATCAGCGAATTGGCGCGCGCCCCGGGGTGATCGTCGGGGAGGTTGTTGTGATGATGCTTCTCGACGACCTCTCCGGAACGTTCGGGCGTTTCGGTGTGATAGTGGCCGCTCTTATCGTGAAACGAAACGGCACCATTCTTTTCGTTGACCAGCCCGATGTTTGTGTTCTTGTCGATGAACGATCCGACCTTATCGCCCGGATGGATGTCTTTAATAACAGTGGATGCATCGCCGTCCAGCACGATCTGGTAGTCTTGCCCGTCGGGCCCTTTGGTGTCTACGCGGGTTTCCAATTTTCCGTCGTCGGATCGAGCCATGCGAGACCCGACGAACGTCATTCCCTCAGAAAGCGTGTTGGCTCCGGGCATCGTTACGTCTCCTTTTTTGTCATCCTGAGCGCAGGGCCCCAGGCCCGGAGTCGAAGGCCCGCCGGTGCGTTAGTCTCGGCGGCGCTTCGAAGAAGTTCAGCGTGACAACGATTAGCCGTGATAAAAATATGGGTCGAGCACGAGAACCGGGGTGATCTTGTCGATCGGAAGATTGCCGTCTTGCGCTGCCGCGCGAATCGCATCGGGTGAAGGGCCGTCGTAGACGCAATAGGTCTTGCGCAGATCGTCGCTGACGTAGGAGTGCACCCACGTGACGCCTCTCTTCGCATTGGTGTCCGCGACCATGGCACAGGCGCGGGCCCCTTCCTCGTCCACTGGTATGCGGAGGCCTTCTTGGAAGGATCTCTCGACCATGTAGCGTGGCATCGTTATCTTCCTCCGACGGCCAGCTCCGGCTGCGGCTGGGCTTGCGCGACGTCAACCGGCGGCCCAGAACGCGCCTGAATCGGTTCGTGCGGCTCAGAAGGGTGCCCATCCGTCACCGACATTGTCACGGTACCCTTCGTATCCTCAGCCGGCGTCCATTTGCCGTCGCTCGTGACATCAAGCGCGTACTTATGCGGCTCCTTGGCGAGCAAATCGGCGCCCATCTTATCGCGATCGGCCTTATCGTCCTCACCGCGCGCGGTGGCACCTTTTAAACCATCTCGCGCTTTGTCAAAATCTCGTCCGGCTTCGGCCTCGCGCTTGCGATCCTGAGCCAGATTATCCTGGAGTTGATTTGCCCCGTCGGCATAGGGGTGGTGGACCGGCTCGCCGTTCGCGTCGTTCATCACCTTCCCGTTCGCGTCGAGCATCGGATCGTGAAAGCTCATCGTCCGCGTATGGTTGTGGTCATTGAACTTCACCGTGTAGCGGCCGCCATCGCCTTGCGCATCCCGCGCGAAGTCGACCTCATACGCTTCGCCCCGGAGATGATCGATTTTGGCCTCGACGGGCTTTCTGACCCCGTCTATCGTGACGAACTCGGCCTTCTGCGGAGCGTAGTGGTGCGGCGGCTGCGCTTGGGGAGCCGGAGCGTCCTTGCCCTGCGGCGGCTGCGGCTGAGGAGCCGGAGCGACCTTGCCGTCGGGAGCCGGCTCGACGGTTACGTTTAGCTGGATCAGCGGCCCGCTGCCTGGAGGGCCTGCCGGGCCTGCCGGGCCTTCCTTGCCCTCCGGTCCTGTTGGGCCTACCTGACCTGCCTTGCCCTCCGGGCCTGCCGGGCCTACCTGACCTGCCTTGCCCTCCGGTCCTGCCGGGCCTACCTGACCTGCCTTGCCCGCCGGGCCCGCCGGGCCTACCTGACCTGCCTTGCCCTCCGGGCCCCCCGGGCCTGCCTTGCCCTCTGGGCCGGCCGGGCCTCCCTGGCCCGCCGGGCCTGCCGGTCCTGCCGGGCCTGCCTTACCCTCCGGGCCTCCCGGGCCTGCCTTGCCCTCTGGGCCTGCGGGGCCTGCCGGGCCTGCCGGACCCTCCCGGCCTGCCGGATCTCCCTTGCCGTCCGGGCCGTTCTTTTCTTTCTTGCCGTCGTCGAGCCCAAGTTGCCTTTCGACCTCCTTCCCTACCGCGGGGCCGACCACAGGACCGAGCCCGATGGTTGTTTCTACCTCTATTTCCTTTTTCATAATGTCTTTAGCGACGTCCCAAAGGCCCATGCAGTCCCCCTCGCTCGAGTGCGGGTGCGAAACCCAAATTGGCTGACGACCCGCGGCAAAGTGCGGTCCGGCCGAAAATCATCATAGGACCCCGAGGGAGGCGCCGGCCTCGGTCGAGTTGCCTAATTTAGCGGCGGACGCTACCTAATTTGCAGCGCTTTCGGCTTCGATTCCCAGGCGTAGCGCGGCCGCGACGGCCTCGGTGCGCGTCGAGACGCCGAGCTTCGATAAAGCCGACGCGACGTGATGGTCGACGGTGCGAACCGAACGGCAGAGACGCTCGGCAATTTCGGAGTTCTTGAGGCCTTCGCACAGGAGCGCGACGACCTCGAGCTCGCGCTCCGTCAGGTCGCGCGGATTCGCCTTGGTCGACGCGCGCAGCCCGCGCGGGAGGCCGCGCACTGCGGCGGCTCGCAGTTGACGGCGCAGCGCCCTCGCCGCGGGACGCGCGCCCAGGCGTTCGAACATTTCGAGCGCCTCGACTTGCGCTTGCGTGTCGCCTTCACCGAGCGCGCGAGCCTGCTCGTACGGGCAGCCCAGTGCTGCCCAAGCGTTCGCGGCCTCGCGGAAGCGGCCGGCGATCTGCAATTCGAACGGCTCCGCGCACGGCGCGGGCGGGATGTCCGCGGCGCCGGCCCGATGCAACCAATACGTCAGTTCGCCGCCCAGCCACACGTCATCGCGGCTGGCTGCCACAAGCAGCGCGGCGCGAGCCTCCTCGACGGTTGCGCGCAGGTCGCCGCGCAGATACGCGGCTTCGGCGCGGGCCGCACGGACCGGCGCCGCGCGCGGCAGCGCATCGCTCGAGCCGGCAAGTGCCAGCGCTTCGTCGAGTACGTCCTGCGCGCCGGACTCTCCGTGCCGGGTCCGCACGCGTCCGAGCGCAACCAGCGCGTAGATCCGGCTGATCGTGCGATCGTCCGTTCCATCGATGACGTCGAGTGCGTGGCGCACCGCTTCGTCCCAGCGACCGAGGTACGTCTCGCACAGCGCGAGCCACGAGGTCGCGTACGTAGCGGCGCTATCGATGTCGCGTTGCCGGGCGAATGCGATCGCCGCGAGGAGCTGCTCGCGCGCCTCCCGGAGCCGAAAGACCTCGCCCGAACCCGAGCCGAGGTTGTTGGTGATGATCGCGGCCATGAAGTCGAGCCCGCTTTGGACGGCGAGATCGAAGGCGTGCCGCAAGTGCTCGCAGCCCGCATCGTAATCGAGGAAGAGGGTCGCGGCTCCAAGCGTGCCGAGCGCGGATGCGAGCACGTCGCGGCCGCCGAACCGTTCGGCGAGCGCGATCGCTTTCGTACTCCATGCGATCGCGTCGGCGCATTCGCGGTCCAGGAAACGGAGATGCGCTTGCACGCGATACGCACGCGCGAGCTCGAGGCAGGGTGGTTGTGCCTCGAGCAGCGCAACGGCGCGAAGGCTCGCCGCATCGGCCTCGGCATTCCGTAAGGCTCGAATGTAGGCCAGCGCGAGTTCGCTGAGATTTTCGGCCTCGCCCACCGTGTTCGCTCCAAGCCGGTGCAATTCGGCCGCCTCGACGCGGGCCGAAATCGCTTCGTTCAATTGAGCGGTGAACTGGCACTCGCGCGCGTAGCCTTCGAGCCATTCGATGCGTTCTGAACTGTCCTCGCCGCCTACGCATGCCAGTGCCGCGCGGTAGTGCGCGACGGCCTCGCGGTGCGCGCCGCTTTGCGCCGCCTCACGGGCCGCCTCGGGCGCATAGCGCAGGACGGCCGCGTCGTCACCGACACGCGCGGCGTGATGAACGAGGCGCGCGGCGGGAACAGCGCTCGCGCCGTCCTGCACCAACGCGTCGAGCATGCGGCGGTGCAGCTCGCGCGCGGCGGGTTCCGACAACGAACATTCGATCACGATGCGGGCGAGTTCGTGGCGAAAATGCAGCGCGAAGCTGTCGGCTTCCAAGAGTCCGGAGTTGAGGCACTCTTCGAGCGGAAACGGGCCGCACGGGCACAAGGTTTCGACGAGCCGGCGCTCGATGTTGCGCGGGACGATCGATGCAAGATTGACGATGGCCTGCGCTTCGGGGCTCAGACGCGCGAATCGCGCGAGCACGAGGTCCTCGATGCTGCGCGGCATCCCGCCGCCCGGATTGCGAAGCATTTCGGTGACGAAGAGCGGATTGCCGCGAGTGGCTTCGTAGATTCCGGCCCCAGACTGCAACGCGCGGCGCGCGAGGATGTCGACGGCTTCGCGCGACAGCCGCGGCACGCCGATGCGCGTCACCGTTTCGCCGGGCAGTTCGCCGATGACGCGGCGCAGCGGATGCCGCGCGGTCACCTCGTCGTCGCGATACGAGACGGCGAGCAGACACCGCGCGCGGTCGATTCGCCGGCCTAAGAATTTGAGAAGGTCGAGCGTCGCCTCGTCGGCCCAGTGCGCGTCTTCGATGACCATCAAGGTCGGGCGCGGGCTCTGCTGCAGTTCGGCCACGACGCCCTCGAAGAGCGCCGCCCGGTTACCGTCGAGCCGCAGCAGCGCCTCGTAGCGAACGTCGCACGAACGGGCGATGTCGTACAGCGGGGTGAGGGGGTGCGGGGTTTGCAGCGCGTCGCAGGCGCCCCACCACAGCCGTATGTCGTTGCGGCTCGCCGCCAATGCGCGAAGCACGCTGGTTTTCCCGATTCCGGCTTCGCCGGAGACGAGCGCGGTGTGCCCCGAACCGCGCGCGATGGACCCCAAGCGATCGCCGAGCACGCGCAGCACGTCATCGCGCTCGACCAAAGTGCCGGCGCGCAGCGAGGGCGGAATCTTATCCGACTTGGGAGCCATCAGATGATTCCCGGTCAATATGCCGTGCGGCGCCCGGCTGAACCTGTCAGGTTACGGCGCGTGGTACCCGTAGCCGTGCGCCATCAGGGAAGCGCAGAGCGGGATGAAGAGGAGCAGCACGACTTCAAGGGTCAGCCAGCGGCGCGTCGCGGCGTAGCTGTCCTCGGGGACCGTCACGATCCCGCCGGCGACCGGGACGTTGCGGAGGCTCAAGTAGTGCCTCGTCGGTAAGATCGAGACGAGCCCAACCGTCACGAACAAGACCATCTTCGTCCAAAAGAACGAGTCGTGCAGAAAGTAAGCGGCCGTCTTCGGCGAGTAAATGACGCGCAAGATACCGCTTACGATGACGAGGCCGGCGAGGATCCCGAACGCCGCGTCGACTCGCTGCAAGCGCTGCAAGGTCGTGGTCGTTAGGCTTCGTTGGTAGAAGAAGAATTCAGCGAACAACGTACCCGACAACGCAAAGATGAGCATAAAGTGAATCCAAGCCAGGATCGCATCGAGCATTAATTTGCCTCCGGTGAATCGGTATTGCAATC
>Ga0302324_100023142_pt1 | contig 12033 bp, 10 predicted proteins | sample Palsa_T0_1_FD_201949 | JGI IMG/M metagenome (GOLD analysis project Ga0302324, IMG submission 201949) | Peat permafrost microbial communities from Stordalen Mire near Abisko, Sweden - Palsa_T0_1 | ecosystem: Environmental > Terrestrial > Soil > Palsa > Peat permafrost | place: Sweden: Abisko...
AAGTTCTGGGGCCACCCATGCTCAAAGCGTTGCGAGCCGTGCTTCCCAAGTCGGCCATCGTTATCCCCGTTGGCGGAGTCGACGCAAAGCAAGTGGGGCCGTGGATGGCTGCGGGAGCGCTTGGCCTGGGTGTCGGCACCTCAATTTATAAGCCCGGAGACGATGCCAGGATCGTGGAAGCAAAGGCGCAGGCCCTGATGGAAGCCGTCCGTGCCTATCGAGGGGACCAGCCGTTTTTGGCGAAGTAAGTTGTGCCAGGAAAACGGGTATCCGATTCCCGAGACTTCGAGTAGGGTTTATCGTGTTCAGCGAATGGGCTTTGGCACAGTAGTTTGTGCCGCGAAAAGGGGTGCCCCATATCTCGCTCGTTCTTTGCGAGATGTGGGATTCCACAAATCTTTCCTGACCTGGCGGATACTCTCGAACCCTTCGTGAAGGGTCGAAGGCTAAGAGTTTTTGTGCCTATCCTGCGGCATCCCACATCTCGCGAGCGAGATATGAACCAACCCCTTTACGCGGGCAGGTGCCTTAACCAAGATTGCAACTTCAAAGGAGAAGTCCACTCATGAAAAGAAGAGCTTTTCTCCGTTCCCTGGCAGCCACCGCTATTGCGACCGGCGTGCGCGCCTACGCGACGCCCATCCCGAAAATGAAGATCACCCGCGTGCGAGCCTATCTTCCTCCGCATCCCAATCCTCTGTTCAACCAGAGCGATGTGGTGGTCACCATTGAAACCGACGCCGGAATCACCGGCATCGGCGAGGGCGGCGCGAAGGATACGTTGTCTCAATCCGCCGGCAGGCTCATCGGCCGGGACCCGCAATATATCGAGCGTCTGTGGCAAGACATGAATCGCGCCTTCTTCTATCCCGCCGGCCGTGAGAGGACCGATGCCATTGGCGCACTGGACCTGGCGCTGTGGGATATCAAGGGCAAGGTCCAGGGTCTGCCCGTCCATCAGCTGCTCGGTGGTATGGTGCGCGACCACGTCGAGTGCTACAACACCGCCGGTGTCATCCCCGGGATCACTCCCGGCATGGGTCTCAAAGATCGCGCCCGGCTTACCATCGAAGCCGGCTATCGCGCCTTCCGCTTCGGCGCCTCCGAGGCGCCGGCCAACGGCACCTACAACACGCGCGAACGCATTACCCATATGCGCGAAGAATGCGCCCAGGTGCGCGAGGGCGTCGGCAAGGATGGCGATTGGTGCATCGATTTCCATCAACGCTTCGATCTGCCCGATGCGATCCGTGGTTGTAATTCGATCGAAGATCTTGCGCCCTTCTTCGTAGAAGACCCGGTGCGCACCGAGGCGTTTCAGCAGGACCTTCCTATCCTGCGCAGCAAAGTCAACGTTCCCCTGGCCGCGGGCGAGGAATGGGGAAATCGCTGGGACTTCAATCGACTGGTCGAAGAACACTCCATCGATTTTGTGCGCGCGACGCTGCCGAACGTGGGCGGCATTACAGAGATGATGAAGATTGCCGCTATCTGCGAAACCCACTTTGTCGGCATCGTTCCGCATTTCACCGGACCCATCGCTACCGCGGCTTTGGTCAACAGCCTGGGAACCTTCTCCGGCCCAGTCCTCATGGAGTACAACTACCAGGGCCAGACCCTGGCCCACTTGCCGCAGTGCCTGGACTTCAAGGATGGAAAACTGTATCCGAATCAGCGGCCGGGCCTGGGTGTGGAGCTGGACTACAAGCAGCTCACCCAGATCGCTGAAATTACTGAGCCCGTTACCGCTCGTGCGCAAACCTACTTCCGCCCCGACGGCTCGATCACCAACTGGTAACTCTGCTGTGCAACCCAGGCAAGGAGGGTGCAGTGAACGGGAAAGATTCGAGCATCGCAGTCGCCCCTCCCGCGGGACGAAACGTCCGCTGGTTGGTGATTGCGCTGCTCGCTCTGGGCGTCCTTATTGCCTATACCGACCGCATGAATCTTTCCACTGCGCTGCCCGCGATACGAGCGAGCTTCCCGCTCTCGGCGGCGGCTTCCGGAATTCTGCTGTCGGCCTTTTTCTGGTCTTACACTTTGCTGCAAATCCCCGCTGGATGGCTGGTCGATCGTTACGGTCTCAAATGGCCTTATGCTGCGGGGCTGTTCCTGTGGAGTGCGGTTTCTGCCGCGACCGCCCTCGTGAGTTCGCTGAACAGCTTGATTGCCGTGCGCATCGTGTTGGGCATCGGCGAGTCCATCGTCACGCCGGCGAGCCTGCGGTATATCCGGGAGAATTTCGCCGAGCATGAGCGAGGCCTGCCCATCGGGATTTATTTCTCGGGAACCAAGTACGGCCCCGCCGTAGCGGCGCCGATTGCCACCTATCTCATCCTGGCCTACGGATGGAGATGGATGTTTGTTCTCAACGGCGCGCTCTGCATTCTCTGGCTGGTTCCCTGGTTCTTCTTTGTGCGCGATGACCGTAAGATCGCGAGCGTGCCGGACCCAGGCGCAGCTAACGCCGTTTCATGGGGAGCTATTTTCGCTACGCCGATGATGTGGGGCACCTGCGTCGCCACATTCTGTTATATGTACTTTGTTTATTTCTGCATGACGTGGATGCCAACGTATTTCAAGGATCGCTTTGGTTTGTCATTGACTGCATCCGGCTGGTTCACGTTCATGTCGTTTGCAGGCATGGCTACCATCGCGATCCTCGCAGGCTGGGCTGCCGATCGATTGATTGCTCACGGGCGTAACCCGGTCACCGTCCGCAAGGTATTCACCCTGGTAGGCTTCGTGCTTGCGTTCAGCGAGGTGTTCGCGGCCTTTTCGCATTCGACGTCGATCGCGCTTTTTCTGGCCGTGTTTTCGCTGAGCGGCCTCGGCCTGGCTACGGCAAACTATTGGGCTCTGACCCAAACCTTGACCCCGGCCTCTGCCTCAGCCCGTGTGGCGGGCATCCAGAACACCGCAGCCAACATGGCGGGCATCGCCGCCCCATGGATCACGGGGGCCCTGGTGCAAAAAACCGGCAGCTTTAACGCGCCGCTCATCGCCATTGGGTTTTGGCTCGTCGTGGGGGTAGGTTGTTATCTCGTTCTGGTCAGAGAAAAATACGCATTGCGATAGGGTGCGTTCTTCCCGGTGGTCAACGGAGCCCCGTACGTCAAGGACGGGTGCCCCACGTTCGCGCGAGCGTACGTGGGCCAATAATCCACGGCACGGCTAAAGCCGTGCCCTTCCGTCGAACTTCCTTCGGTCCTAATGAACAAGCCGTTCATTCCATCCTTGACTTGCCGACAGGCAAGTCAGCCACTCCTAATGACACAGCGGACGGGGAGTCCGAAGCCCACTCAAGCCAAAAGCCGGCTTGATTGGGCCACCCAAAGCCCTCGTTGCAGGTGCAGGTGCAGGTGCGGAGTCATTCTTCTCACAAGTTGCCCCCGGCAAGTCAGCCACTCGGGGTGACAATTCATTCGCAAGAAAGTGGGGTTTTTCCTCGAGGATATAGGTAAATCGCATAACGAAATTGTCATCCCGACCGGAGCGCAGCGCAGTGGAGGGACCTGCTTTGGCTTTTTCCTCGGTTCTCACGCGCACTCTAAAGCCCGTGCATAACGGAAACAAAGTACCCTTCAGAAAAGTTACTCAGATCAGCTGAAGACTTTGCTCCACCAGGTGCTTGGTATCGATCACCGGGTCAACCTCCGAGTCGGACTCCATCGAATAATATCCGCGATATCCTGAAGCCTTTGCGATGCCGAAAAGCTCCGGCAACGACGCAGTCCTGCGCTGGCCGTCGAAGGTTTCCGCGTCTTTCACGTGAGAGATATTCCAGGCGTGGGCAAACATATTGCGCACTCTCTGTGCGTTGACCCGCTCGTCACCATCTGCGAGGCCGTTGCCAAAATCAGGCAGCGCCCGCAGATAAGGACTATTCGCCAGTTGAATGGCCGCTAAGGTCCGTTCCGCCGAAGCTGTGACTGGATCGTCATTCTCCAGATTGACGACGATGTTGCGTGTGGCGGCATAGTCCACGGTCGGCTTGAGCGCACGCACAGCTTTTGGCAAATCGGAAGTATCGGAGCACTTCGGAATCCAGACGCGGATGCTGGGAGACCCGAGCGTCACCGCAATGTCGATCCAACGGCGGTAGCGCGCGTTGCCGGCGTCGCGCTTTTCCGCATCTTCGCTGCAGAGTGCAACCCTGTCGTCTACCGGAATGTTCACCACGTACACGCCGGCAGCGTCGAAGGCGGCACGCAGCTTGCGTATTTCGAGGGGCTCAATGGAGGAGAAATGGGTGCTCAGTGGTTCAATCCCGTGCACGTCATATTTCGTCCGGATAAAGCGTGCGAAGGAGCCGAGATCCATGCCGGGTTTTGCGGGGTCGCGATCCTTATTCCCGGGTGCGGCGATCATAGCCCGGAAAGGGTAGGTCGCAACTGCGATGCGCGCACGCGCTTCCACCGGGAAAACTGCGTGTGGCTCGTTGCCCGGCGCTGCGAAAGCAGCGGTCGCTCCACACACGAGAGTTCCCTTGACGAAGCTGCGCCGGGTGAGGGTCTTCATTCCTGCATCCTTCATGAGTAGGTCCCTTGGATCTCCGGCTTACGCGTGCGAGCTTGCCGACGATAGAAAGCCGGACTCAGTGGCGGTGACTTCGGAAACAAAACGAAAATCGCCAGGAGTGATGCCGCGCCACAGTGCCAGCCGATAGGCCGCCACCTGGATAGGAACAATTTCGAAGAGCGGCGCCAGGAGGGGTGGAATCTCAGGCCATGCAATCAGCGACGGTGCGCCATCGTGGTTTGTGCCCGCCTCGGGCGCGGGCCCGATCCAACGAACGTTCGCCCCAGCCGAAAACAGATCGTTGGCCAGCATTCGATCGAGGGCTTGTGTCGGTGGTGGCGTGCCAAAAACCACGGCGCGGAAATCGCCGGATAGAATCTCAGCCGGCCCGTGACGGAACTGCCCTGAGGACATGCCGACTGCGGCCGTCTTCGCCGTTTCATGGAGCAGCAGTGCCCCTTCGTAGACAGCCCCGAGCGCCGGCCCGCGCCCCAGCAGATACAAAGGGCCACCCATCAGCAGGTCCTTCCAGTGGTCGCTTTGGCGGAGACATGCGTCGATATGCGCGGACAGTAACGGCAATGCTGCGCTACAAGCCTCGCTCAGCCGGCTGCTTTCCGCAGCCAGTACTTCTTCGGCCAGCAGCAGCAGCGTGAGCACGGTGCCGGTGTAGCTCTGCACGGCGATGAGCTTGTCGGCCCCTGAGCCGATCATCAGTGTGATATCGGCGATCTGTTCGAGCTTCGATTCAGCTACGTTTGTGACCCCGATGACGGTCATGCCCGCCTGCCGCATTGCTTCGGCCAGCAGCACCGGCTCGATTGATCCGCCGGAGCGCGAGATCACCACTCCCACATCTCCGGCGCGCAGAGAAGCCTTGCCGTAGTGCAGTAACTCCGCGCTCTCGATAGACCGCGCAGAGGATCCTTCCTGCGATAGCCGGCTTACCGCAGGCAGGGTCGCAAACAAGGAACCGCCCATGCCGCTGAAAATTATATTTCCCGTTGCCTTGCGGATCTTTCCCGCGCACGCTTGGAGCGTTGCGTGTTGGCTGCCTTGCTGCAGTGCCAGAAGGCCACGCAGAGACCCGGGCTGGGCGTGAATATTCTCCAGCATCGGAATGGAATTCATCCCTTCCTCCGGTTCAGCCATTCAAACACCGGCAGCTGTTCTGTCGGTTGGTAGGGAAAGCGCACCTTCTGTCCCAGGCCCGCCGAGGCGTAGGAAGCGTAGATCGCTTCCAGCACGATCTTGCCGTCTTCTCCGGTGATCAGTGGCGCTTCCAATCCGCGTATGGCGCGCGCGAAGTGGCGCATCTCCTGCGGGAAGCCATAATTCCATAGCTCCTCGAATACCGGGTAGCTCCAACCGGTCGTGGTAGGCGCCTTTTCGACGGCGTAGCCGAATCCATACTCACTGTAGGTTGGCAGCGCGTTGCCCATCTGCAGGTTGGCAATGCTCAAACCGCCCTCGCCGTACACTTCAATCCGATCATCCATGCCGCCGCGGCGAGCCCAGCTATTTTCGATAATGCTGAAAGCGCTGCCCTCAAATTCCACGATTGTCACTGCTTCGTCATCCGCAAGGGTCTTGTCTCCGTGCACGTAGGTGCCGAGGTGACAGTAGGTGCTTACCAGTTTCGGCCGGCCCAGGAACCACCAGGCGAAGGCGATTCCGTGGCAGCCCAGGTCGAAGAGTGCGCCGCCACCCGAGCGCTTCACATCCCAAAACCAGGCCGAATGCGGACCAAAGTGCTTCTCGCTTTGCTTGATGAGGTGCACTTTGCCGAAAGCCCCGGAGTCCGCCATTTCTTTCGCCTTGACGTATTTCGGCGTGAAGATCAGCGACTCGGCATAGAGTAGCAGCACCCCGTTGGCGCGACAGGCCTCGATCATCCGATCCGCCTCGGCTAAAGTGACACAGAGCGGTTTCTCGCAGATGACGTGCTTGCCCGCCTGCGCAATCGCGACCGCCATCTCGCAATGCAGGGCATTGGGTGCGGTAATGGTGACCGCCTCAATCTCCGCATCCTTCACCAGTTCCCGGTAATCGCCGTAAACTCGTGGGATTTTGTAACGATCGGCCAGAGCTTGTGCGTGGGGCGTGGTGGGCGAGGCTACCGCCACCACGGTCATATCGTTCTCGATCATGCTGATTGCGTGGGCGTGACAATCGGCCTGGAATTGCGAGCCGATGATGCCTACACGCACCGGACCGTTCTTCATGCGTACCTCGTTCTCTCGGGAAATTGGCTTCGCGCCCCGCGCTGTCAAACAACACCGGGCCGCCGGCAATGCAATGTAGCATACAGTGCAAACGTCTCCAGCAGGCGAAAGCAGTTCCGCGCCAGATTTCCTATACGCGGCGCCAGCGGGTGCCAGCTGGGTTTCTTTCATTTCAGAGACGAAGCGGACGGTAGTTCAACCAAGGATTAGATGACGAAGAATATGTCGTGCTGTCCAGTCTGCGGAAAAACTCTGTTTTGTATCAGGGCACGACGTTAGAGGCTGCGGAAAAGTCAACGAATGGAGGGTACGGGCTTCGGCCCGTACGTTAAGGAACCGAAAAGAGTGGGCTTTAGCCCCCGAGGGCGGTGTTTTCGTCGATAAAACTTGCCCTCGGGGCCTAAAGGCCACTTTGTTGCCTGACAAATATGTACGGCCTAAAGGCCGTACCCTTCACAACAATGACTTTTCCGCAGCCTCTTTAGTCGGGCGGCACATGATTCAGAATACGTCGGACGTTAGAGGGTGTTGAGAACTAATTTTCAAGGACTCTCCCTTCCACGCCCCCGGGTCCCCCATATCCCGCAAAGAACGCGCTATTTGGGGCACCCGGGTTCGTGGAAGGGAGAGTCCTTGAAACTCACCCTCAAGCATCAGCAGAAGCTGTGAGGCTTTTGAGCTGGTGCGTCAGCGAATATAGCCACCGTAGATGTGACAGTTACTGCTTATCCTCCTGAGTCCTACGGTCAGCCGTGGAGTCGGTTACGCCGTGACTTTCTTCTCTGGCTTCCAGATGTACAGGTGCTCCTCGTCACTGGCCGTAGCCACATCGATGCCGCGCTGATTGGTGGCGCGATTGAGCGCTGAGCGAATATTTTCCTTCGTACTGGGAAGTTCCGATAATGGAATTTTGAGAGCCGTCCCAGGCTTCAGCTGGGCAATATTGCTGAGCAATTGCAGAATGATCTGCTTGTGCTTGCCATCGCGCCCCCTAGGAACCTCCGACTGGACGATCGATTTGAAGTCCGAGGGTCCACTTTCCGGCGTGCTCTTCGTAGACATTTCATGTCTCCGTTATCGTATTATTAACCTCACGCAAACGTGAAGTTAACATAACAAAATAGATGCAAGGCGAGGCGGAAATGTTGCGATATCCTCAGCAAGACCTGTAAATGGCTGATATTAAAGATCTAACCCGTATTGCGAGAAGCCTGCTAGGGTCTGAATAGAGGTAGTCCGCCATGCAGGGAGACCTGATTTTCGAGTCCGTTCCGCTAGCCGAAATAAACTTCAAGGTTCTGCAGGCCCGCAAGGGTCCATTGTGCCCCGTCGTCCTCGTCGTCGACGACGAACGCATTATCGCTGACACGCTTGCGGCCATTCTCGAAATCAGCGGTTACGCCGCAATGACTGCCTACGATGGGCTGAGCGCGATGGAGCTTGCCCAGGTTATCCCACCGGACTTGCTCATCAGCGACGTCGTTATGCCGGGCATGAGCGGAGTCGAATTGGCCATGGCTTTGTCGCAGAGCGTTCCGGACTGCAAGGTGCTGCTATTTTCCGGTCAGGCGGCCACGCTCGACCTGCTCTCCGCCGCCCGCGAGGCCGGCCACGACTTCCCCGCACTTACCAAGCCGGTCCATCCACGCGCTATGCTTGGTTACGTGTCAGAACTGGTTCCTCGTTACACATCCCGATATCTTGCTTGAATCTCCTGATCCGCAGAACGCTGCGCACTGAATAATGCGCAGTGAGAGGCAACTTTTAGGAATAAGTCGGCACCCAATTGTTGGTCGGCTCCTTTGAACAGCAGACCGTGTCACAGATAGCCGAAACGTGCGTTGCGCATGGCCGTTCCCCGCGGGTATGCAGTGAGGGATAGGGTTTCATCGTGCTAAGCGGTCAAACATTTCAATGAGCTGGAAAGAGGCGAAATATGTTTCTCGGACTTGGACTGATTTTGTTGTTGCTGTGGTTGGGCGGATTTTTTGTATTTCACATCAGCGCACTTTTCATTCACGTGCTGCTCATTCTGGCCGTGATTTCGGTCATTTTTCACTTCATGCGCGGTAGTACTGCTGCTGTTTGAAGTCTGGCAATTGGTGCGGAGGCCGACGATTATCGGCTTCCGCCCCCGTCCTTCGACTAACCCCGCCCTAAATCCTCTCGGCTAGTGAACTCCCCGCCTATTCAAAGTAGCTTCCTTTGCACTCCCCCGTTGCCTGGAAAGTATTGATCAGGCAGAATGAAAGGTTCGCAGCTCTTGCTGTCTTTCGGGTTCGTCGCAGACCGCAAACAGGCCGCCTCGGGAGAACATTGTGGAAGCCGCTGCGTACCGCCGTCTTCTTCTTCGTTTGATTGCAGTGCCGCTTATTGCCTTAGCCGTGCTTGCGTCGTGCATGGTCTACGGCTTTCGCCAGGCGCAACGGAGTGCTCGCCGGGTCGATCGTTCGGATCAGGTCATCGCGCACGCCAACAACCTGCTTAAGCTCATGGTCGATCAGGAAACCGGGGTGCGAGGATTTCTGCTCACCCGCGATCAAACCTTTCTTCAGCCGTATAACGAGGCCAACAAAAAACTAGATACGGAGTTCGAAACCCTGTTCCGTCTGGTACGGCGGGATCCGGAACAGACGGCCCGTCTGAAGAGCCTGCAAACGGCGTCTCAAGCATGGCAACAGGTTGCGCGACAGAATATTTCCTTGCCCGCGCCGACATCTGATTTGGTACCTCAGATGCTCGAACGTAAACGCCAAATGGACGCCCTGCGGGCTTCCGCGGAAGATTTCCTTTCCAACGAGGCTAATATCCGAGCCGGCCGGTCCATTACCTCTCTGAAAGTCGATAGGGTGAGCCTCGCTGGTCTGATCGCTCTCGCCGCTCTTGTGGGCATCCTGCTCGCGTGGGAGATCTTCCGGCTCTTGCGGAAACTCGCCAGGACCTACAACCAGCAGCTCCAGGAAGTTACTCGTCGGAGAGATGAGAGCTTCGCCCGTGAGCAATGGCTGAACACCACTCTGCGCAGTATCGGAGATGCGGTGATCGCCTGCGATCCCGACGGCAACGTCGTGTTCATGAACGGTGTCGCCGAGCAGCTCACGGGATGGAAGGAGGTTGAGTCGCACGGCCTTCCACTCTCTCGAGTCTTTGTGATTTTCAACCAGCGCACACGGGCTGTCGTCGAAAACCCCGTGGACGTGGTTCGCCGTTCGGGCAAGGTGGTCGGACTCGCCAATCACACCATCCTCGTCCATAAAGACCACGGAGAATTCCACATCGATGATAGCGCCGCTCCTATTCTTGATGTGAACGCACGCATGATCGGGATTGTTCTCGTCTTTCGCGACATCAGCGAAAAATACGCTTCAGAGCAGGCTTTGATGCGCACGGAAAAATTGGCGTCTGCCGGGCGCCTGGCCGCGGCCATCGCCCATGAAGTCAACAATCCTCTCGAAGGCTTAGTCAACCTGATCTACCTCGCCCGTCATGAGGAGAACATCCAGAATATCCGCCAGCACCTCTCAGAGGCAGACCGGGAACTACAGAGGATCGCGCATATTACCCGGCAATCCCTGGGCTTTTATCGCGAGAACGCGTCGGCAGACTTTTTTCGTCCCGATGTCGTCATCCGCGAAGTCTTCGAGTTTTACTCCTTCCGTGCAGCCAACGCAGGCATCAGTCTGAATGTGAATATACAAACGGAGCAGAAAGCTTTTGGCAACGCGGGGGAACTTCGGCAGGTGATTTCCAACCTGCTGGCCAATAGCCTGGATGCTTGCAATGCGGGCAACGCAATTTGCGTCAGGGTGCGCTCCTCCCTGAGCCTGCGGAATGGCTCCCTCCCGGGAGTGCGCATCGTGGTAGCGGACACTGGCTGTGGCATAAGTCCTGAAAATCTCAAAAGTATCTTCGAGCCTTTCTTCACCACAAAAAAGGACACTGGTACCGGGTTGGGCCTGTGGGTCTCGCGGGAATTGATTGAAAAGCATGGCGGCCGTATGAGCGTGCGCTCCAGCGTTGCCGCGCGCCGTTCAGGAACGGTCTTCTCCGTGTTTCTTCCCGCGTCCGCGAAAGTTGAGAACTGATCCCTCAAATCGTCAGCTGCCGCCGTCCACCTGATCGGGCGCAGGTCAACATACGCCGTGGAACGTTTCTAGGGAGCAAAAGCGAACTGTCATTCATCGAACGGTGATCCGCTCGCCCGCACCCAATGCGAGTAACCAGATTTTAATGTAGCCTCTTTCGACCCAAGATTAAGATGGCGCAAGGTTTGCTGCAAAGGAGTGCTCATGACGACGACACCAGAGGCTATCTTCCATTGCGAAGTTGAGACATCAGAGGATGAAAGTGCCGGTCCGCTGACCACCGTTGTTTGCCACGGGAGGGTGGTTAGCGAAACCGCCGGTCAGATCAAGGCATTGGTTAAGCCGCTCATACCCAAAGGCGGCCGCATCGTGCTCGACCTTACCGACGTGAGCTACCTCGATAGTTCCGGCCTCGGAACTCTGGTGGGGCTTAAGGTGTCGGCAGTTAAAGAAGGGTATTGCAGGTTGGAGCTGGTTCACTTGTCCCCACGTGTAAAAGAACTGTTGCGCCTTAGCAATTTGACCCAACTCTTCGCTTCTTAGAGCTCGGGTGGACTGTAACCGATGATTCGGGATTAAAGCGAATCTGCGAAATTGCGCGACTCTTTTATAGTCCGCGACTCTCATGCTTTGTATCAGGGCCCCACTTTAGTCGGGCCGCACAGGGCTCAGAGAAAATCGGGCTGAAGAGGGTGGGTGAGACTAGATTTTGGGAGAATTCCCCAAAAATCTAGTTCTCACCCACCCTCTTCAGCCGCTGCGGCTCTATCAGATAGAGTCGTTACAGTCCTCTAGTGCGAAAGCGTGTGCATCGCGGCGACTGCGTCTGGCTGGATTTGTTGCCCGATTGGCGCCTTATCGATGAGCGCTTGTGGCCCGAAAGTTGTACTCTTTTGGGGCGTCGTTTGGATGTTGCCCGGCGAAAATTTGTTTGGCCGGCGAGGCAGGAACCCAAAAATGCCGATCGGCTCACCCAGTTCCGAATCGTAATCCAGAAAATTACCCGCCGACGTAGAGCAATCTCCCTCCATCCGGCTTACTGATTCCTCAGCGGAAAAAAGCAACACGATCTGAGAGAAATCTCGATATCGCGTACTCATGCGTCCGTGACGACTCTTGCCTGGTAACTCGGGAAGATAACTTATAAGCCAATGATCGATCCGCTCTGAATCTCCTAATAAGCTGATTACCACGAGTTAGTT
>Ga0302324_100023143_pt1 | contig 12033 bp, 9 predicted proteins | sample Palsa_T0_1_FD_201949 | JGI IMG/M metagenome (GOLD analysis project Ga0302324, IMG submission 201949) | Peat permafrost microbial communities from Stordalen Mire near Abisko, Sweden - Palsa_T0_1 | ecosystem: Environmental > Terrestrial > Soil > Palsa > Peat permafrost | place: Sweden: Abisko...
GCTCGTCAAAGCTCAGATCCTCCATCTCCGAACCAATCGTATAGCCGAAGCATTCCGGCGCCCACTTCAGCTCCCCGATGTGAGCCCGCGCGTAGGGATCCAGCAGCAACTTGTTGGGATTGAAGCGATGCCCTGCCTGCGGTTCATACGGCCCGTGCACGCGCAGTCCGTACACATCACTCGGATGCACATCCGGTATGTAGCCGTGCCAGATCTGGTCGGTGTATTCCGGCAGCGTAATGCGCTCCAGTTCTCGACGGCCGGATTTATCGAAAAGGCAAATCTCAACCTTGGTCGCATGAGCGGAGAAGAGCGCGAAGTTGGTACCGTTGCCGTCCCAGATGGCACCGTGTGCTTGGGCACTCCCCTCGCGTACGCGCCGGTTTTTTTTTGCCGCCATGCAGTTAAGACTAAGTCATAGGCGGCGATTTCCGCGCGCATCCAAGGCTAGGCCGGGTCCTACAAGAGATAAATATATATATATATATCAATTATATATAACATTAACCTTATGTTAGTTATACAACCACTGTGGGCCACGACAACCCGATTGTTCGCCCCTGATCACATCAGCTCGAGTGATTGCCTCGCTGACAATTTCGATTGAACCGGTCGCGATTTCCGTGAGGCTGTATGCCCCGATCATGGCCTCAGTACGCGTCGCATTCGATCTGCTGCGCAATCATATTGGACCGTCCATGACCGCCGATGCGGCGCTCGTCGGAGTGTGCCGACACGCGACCGGTCCCTTCGGTGTATCCCGCGTGAGCACATATGCAGGTAGCTTCATACCGGTAACTTCCTTCGACCAGCCACAGGGACGGACACTCGATATGAGAATTGCGCAGATCGCGCCGCTGATCGAGGCCGTACCACCAAAGCTGTACGGCGGTACGGAACGGGTCGTAGCGTACCTGACGGACGCATTGGTCGAACTGGGACACGATGTCACGTTATTCGCATCAGGTGACAGTGAGACAAAGGCTAAGCTCGCGGCAATTTGGCCCCGCGCGCTGCGTCTGGATCCCACCGTCAAGGATTATTTCGCGCCCATATTCATGGAGCTCGAAATCGTGGCCCGACGCGCCCATGAATTCGATATCATTCACGCCCATCTGGACTACTTCGGTTACCCGTTATTGCGCCGCCTCGGTGTGCCTTCGGTCACGACGTTGCACGGACGGCTGGACCTGCCGGAACTGCCGGCCCTCTACGGCCTGTATGGCGACGTCCCGGTGGTATCCATTTCCGATTCGCAGCGAGCCCCGCTGCCGCAGGCCAACTACATTGCCACCGTACTGCACGGGCTGCCGCAGCATTTATTGGCACAGGGCCCCGGAGACGGCGGGTACGTGGCCTTTCTCGGTCGTATCTCGCCGGAAAAAGCGCCGGATGCTGCCATTCGCATCGCAATCGCCGCCGGCGTCCCGATCAAATTGGCGGCGAAGGTCGATCGCGTCGATGAGGAGTATTACAAGAGCGTCGTGGAGCCGCTGCTATCGCAAGGGGACATCGAATTCGTCGGCGAAATCGCCGAGCATCAGAAGAGTGAGTTTCTGGGTCGTGCGAGCGCACTGCTTTTCCCGATCGCCTGGCGTGAACCCTTTGGGCTCGTGATGATCGAGGCGATGGCCTGTGGTACGCCGGTGATCGCATTCAACCACGGCTCCGTGCCGGAGGTACTGGAGCACGGAGTGACGGGTTTCATCGTGCAGAACGAACAACAAGCCGTGGCAGCGCTAGCCGAGGCCCGCACGCTGGATCGACGACGGATTCGTGCGGAATTTGACCGCCGATTTACCGCGCATCACATGGCACAGAATTACCTGAAACTGTATGCGCACCTGGCAAGAACCCAGCGTACCGGCACCGGCCCCTAGGCCGCGACAAACCTCCCAGCAGCTGGCGTGTGGAGCGCCCGCAGCGGGACGCGTGTGAGCACGAGCTCTGCCCAAGACATCGGCCTAGCCCTCGGCGATCCGGGACCGACGCCTCGGTACGCAATCGCCGCAAACGCCGCGCTGCAGGAGCGACCTACACGGACTCTAAAGCACGGCAATACATTCGTCGTTTTTGACCAACGCGGCGACATCGGCGGTGAACCCGGTAATTCAGAGGGCCTATATCACCGCGACACCCGTATTTTGTCGCAGCTCCAATTGCTGCTCGAGGATGCGCGGCCGCTGTTGTTGAGCTCCGTGACCCAGGACGACAACGCCCTCTTCAGCGCCGATCTGAGTAATCCAGATTTGCTCATCGATGGACAGATTGCGCTGCGGCGTGAACTGATCCACCTCAACCGCATGAAGTTCGTATGGAATGCGACCTGCTGCGAGCGGCTGCTGGTACGGAATTTCAGTGATCGAGCGCTGCAGATTCGACTCTCGTTTCAGTTTGCGTCGGACTTCGCGGATCTGTTCGAGGTACGCGGCGAGAAGCGCGCGAGGCGCGGCGAATCCTCGTCGCAACTGGAGAATGAGCGCAGCGTGCTGCTGTGCTACTTGGGCCTGGACAGGATCGAACGCGCGACGCGCGTGAGCTTCGAGCCGGCTCCCCGCGTCTTGAGCACGGCGCGCGCGGATTATGAGCTGTCGCTGCAGCCGCGCGAAGCGCAGCGAATCTTCCTGCGTTACGGGGTTGCCGCGGCCAAGCCCGGCGGTTGGGACGGGCGGCAGTTCTACAGGCAGGCACGCGCGGCCCGTCATGCGCTGCGCGAGTCGAGCGCCCGCGCTGCCAGCGTCGACAGTTCCAACTCCGTGTTCAATGAGATCGTGCGTCGCTGCGTCTCCGATCTCTACATGCTCGTAACCGAGACGCCACAGGGTCTCTACCCCTATGCCGGCACGCCCTGGTACAGCACTCCCTTCGGGCGCGATGGCATCATCACTGCGCTCATGACGCTGTGGCTCGATCCCTCGATCGCCAAAGGCGTGCTGCACTTCCTGGCCGCCACACAGGCCACACATCTCGAAGTGGAACGCGATGCAGAGCCCGGAAAGATATTGCACGAGATGCGCGATGGGGAAATGGCCAATCTGCGCGAGGTTCCGTTCGGCCGCTATTACGGCAGCGTCGATTCCACCCCGCTGTTCCTGCTGCTGCTGGGAGAGTATTTCGCCCGCACCGGGGATCTGGCGACCGTGCGCGAACTGTGGCCGAACGCCGAAGCGGCTCTGCGCTGGATCGACGTTTACGGCGATCGCGACGGCGATGGTTTCGTCGAGTACTACCGGCAGACCAAACAAGGCCTCGCCAATCAGGGCTGGAAGGATTCGCAGGACGCAATCTTCCACAGCGACGGCCGCCTGGCGGAAGGACCGATCGCCTTGTGTGAAGTGCAGGCCTACGTCTACGGCGCGAAGCGGCACGCCGCGATCCTGGCCGGCGCTCTGGGCCAGCATGAGCTTGCCGCCAGCCTGCAGACGCAGGCCTCGGCGCTGCGCCACCGTTTCGAGGACGCGTTCTGGTGCGAGGATCTGTCGACCTACGCGCTTGCCCTCGACGGGGCCAAGCGACCCTGCCGTGTGATGTCCTCGAATGCGGGGCAGGCGCTGCTGACCGGTCTGGTGTCAGCGGAGCGGGCGCAACGCGTCTCGATGACGCTACTCTCACCTTTCATCTTCAGCGGCTGGGGAATTCGCACGATCGCCCTGTCCGAGGCGCGCTATAACCCAATGTCGTATCACAATGGCTCGGTGTGGCCACACGATAACGGGTTGATCGCCATGGGCATGGCCCGTTACGGTCAGAAGAGCGCCACCGGTCAGGTCTTCGGCGCGCTGTTCGATGCCGCGACTTATATGGATCTGCGCCGCTTGCCTGAACTGTTCTGCGGCTTCATGAGGCACAAACGCAATGCACCCACACAATATCCCGTCGCCTGCTCACCGCAGGCCTGGGCGAGCGCGACGATGTTGTACCTGTTGCAGGCCACGCTCGGACTGGAACTGCTGCATGCCAGCCGTGAAGTGGTGTTCCATCGGCCGGTGCTGCCCTCATTCATCGATCACGTCCACCTTCGAAACCTGCGTTTGAGCGGCGGCTCCGTCGATGTGATGGTACAGCGCTACGGCGACAGTGCCGCGGTGACGGTCACGCGCCGCGACGGCGACCTGCTCGTCGTCGTCAGGCAGTAGCGTTGAAGCCGTGCCGCGCGGCGCCGTTGGCCTGTCGGGTCGCGTCTCAGGCATGATCGCGGCCATCAGTACGGCGAGTGCACCGACGCCGAGCAAGCCATAGAACGCCAGTCTCGTACCGACGTGATCCGCCATCCACCCCGCCGCCGGCGTGCTCAGCGTACTGCCCACGCCGATGCCGAATCCGACCGCGCCTAGCGCCAGATTGAAATGACCCGAACCGCCGGCGACGTCACTGACGATCAAAGGCACCATGATGCCAAAACTTGCCCCGGCGATGCCGTCCAGGAGCTGTGCCGTCACCAATATCACGGGATCCTGTGTGAGGGCGAAGACCAGACATCGCAGTGGCAGCATGCTGAAACCGACCAACAGCACGATGCGCCGACCGTAGCGCTCGGCATAGCGACCGACCGCCGGAGAGGCCAGGGCGACGACGATCTGTGGGAGGACTATGCACGCGGCGATGAGCATGCTGGGGTTCGAGCCTTTGGCGGTCAAGGTGCCGCTGATCAGCATCAGCAGAGGCGCGTTTGCAAACGTGAACAGCAGCGCGCAGGCGCAAAACATCAGCAGTCGCCGATCCACCAGCACACGCAGATCCCGCACCCGGCTGGTGCCCGCTCTGTGCGGCGAGGGGCGCAACTCGGCGCTGGCTATCGCGGCGCGGCGTAATGGCGCCAGCGCAACCAGCGCCGGCAGCGTCAGCGCGGCGGTCAGGTAGAACACCGCGCGTTCCGAGACGTACTGCCCGCAAGCGCCCATGAGGGCAGCGCCAATACCGTTGCCGAGCGCCGCATAGCGCGCATTGCGTCCTAGGCGTAAACCCATGCCAAAGCGGCCCGCGAGCACCAGGCTCATGGCGGCAATCGCCGGCCCCAAGGTGCAGCTCGAGAGGCCGTGCAGGATCTCTGCCAGATACACAAACAGAGGAATCGGGTGAATTGCGAACATCAGCGCACTGATCGTGAAGGCCACCACGCTAAACGCCGCCACCCGAGTCTTGTTCGGCATCAGATCGACCAGCGCCCCGGCAGGCACCTGACTGGCCATGGAGCTCACTGTGCCGATGCTCAGCGCCAGACCTATCGAGGTCTGCGTCCAGCTCTGGCCGCTCAGATAAACAGCGATGAACGGTCCGAATCCGGTTTGTATGTTCGCGACAAAGAGATTGAACCAGTCCAGGCCGCGACTAGGGCCCGCTGCTGATGGAGTGCCTGGCGCTGCGCCTGCCCCGCCGTCGCTGTGGGCTGCCGCGACCATGCATTCAGTTCTTACTGCCGGCGGGAGCGGAAACGTCGAGGGCCTGAGCCGAATCGGGGGCTGGCGGCGCCATCAAGGTCTGAGGATGCGGGCCCTCCTTGTATTCGGGAGCGGACTTCAGTTTGTCGCGGCTCACACTCAACAATAACGAGGTATTGCCGCCACCTGGATTGAAGCGCAGCAGCGGCCAGTCCACGGCGATGCGCCTATCCCCTACCCCCAAAAAGCCACCGAAGTCGATCACGGCTATGCGCACTCGACCCCGGGCGTCCGCCAGCACATCCACCACACGCCCCAGGTCCTCACCGCTGGCGTCGTGCACCTGTTTGCCGAGGATGGACATCACGGAGGCCGGCATCGCTGCCACCTCGATGTCGAGGGCGCGATCGGGGCTCGTGCCCGCCAGCGCCGCGGCGGAAGCCGGTTGCGGCGGCGCTTGCCTGGTCGGATGCTTCGCTGCGCTCTTCGGCTTCGATACGGTGTCCGGCGCCACGCAAGGGGCATTCGCAGCACTGGTGCTGGCGCTGGCGCTGGCGCTGGGCGGCGCTGAGGCCTCGGGGCTCTGGTCGGGCGGTTTCGCCTCGGCCGGCTCGGGCGGTGGCGTCGGATTCTCGCTGACATTCGGCGACGCAGCGGCAGCGGGCAGGTCCGCGCCCGTGGGCGCGGCCGATGGCATGCTGCTACAGGCGTTCAATGCACCCAACAACGTGAGGAGCAAGCAACAGCGATATCGACTCATGGTATTTGCTCCATGCCGACTCTCGTTTGACGACCATACATGTGGCTGTAGACTCCGCTCGTTTGCAGCAGCCGCCGCGGCGGTCCATCCTCGACGATGCGCCCATGATCGATCACGACGATGCGATCGAAGGCGTCGAGGGTCGAGAGACGATGGGCGATGGCGATTACCGTGCGACCTCGGAACAATCGCGCCAGCGCCTCCTGAATGGACTGTTCGGACTCGGTGTCGAGCGCTGATGTCGCTTCGTCCAGCAACACGATCGGGGCATCCATGAGAAATGCGCGCGCAATCGCCAGGCGCTGGCGCTGCCCGCCAGAGAGCTTCATGCCGCGCTCGCCCACCAGGGTGCTGAATCCCTCGGGGAGCTGATTGATGAATTCGGTACACTGCGCGGCTTCCACCGCGCGAAATACCTGCTCGTCGTTCGCCTCCGGGTACCCGTAGCGCAGGTTCTCGAGCAGCGAACGGTGCAACAGCGATATATCCTGCTGCACGACGGCGATCGAGCTGCGCAAGCTTGCCTGCGTCACCTGAGCGATGTTCTGACCATCGATCAGCACCTCCCCGACATCCGGATCGTATAGTCGCTGCATGAGCGCAATCAGGGTGGACTTGCCCGCGCCGGAACGGCCCACCAGACCGATTTTCTGACCCCCCGGCACTTCCAAATCGAACTTATTGAGCACGTTGCGCTCGCGCGGATAGCTGAAGCTGACATTGCGGAAGCTGATGGACCCGCGGCTGATCACGAGCGGCTTGGCATCCGGCGCGTCCTGCATCTCGTGCGGCAGACCGAGCACCTGCACGGCCTCTCCCAGCTTGGCGAACTGCTGCACCATGTCTACCATCGCCATCGCAAAATCGCGCGAGGCATGCAGCACGGTGAACCCCAGTGTGGTGGTCAGTACAACGTCGCCGACCGAGATTTCATGGCGACGCCACAACTCCACCGACCAGACCAGTACGCCGGCGGTGACGCCGAACACCGTCAGAGCATGGAACAGACGCAATCGCTCGAGCGAACGCAGGCTCGCACGCTGCGCTTGCATCTCGTTTGCTATCGCCGTGCCGAGACGTTGCTGTTCGCGACTGGCGGCACCGAAGGCGCGCACCAGCCCGATGTTGCTGACGATATCGGTCAGATCGCCGCTCACATGCGCGGCGTGTCCGGCAAAGCTCTGATGCAGCGCGCGGCCCTGTGAGGCGAGATAGCCGATGAACACGCTCAACCCGGTTACGACCACCAGCAATGCAACCGTCAACCGCCAGTTGATAGTGCTCAGCACCAGTATGCTGCCGATCACTGCCGCCCCTGGCGGTATCGTCGTCCACGTCAGCGCATTCTCGATGGTCCAGGCGGCATTCGCTGCGGCCGTTATCCGCCCGGCGAGCGCGCCCGGAAATTGCTCGATGAAGTAACGCGTGCCCTGTCCAGATAAGTGATCGAATAGCTCGAGCCTCATGTCGCCTCCGACCGCAACAAAGGCGTAGGTGGATGCCCAGCCCGCGAGCCGCCATAGCAGGTTGTCGCCCGCGACCAGCGCCAACAGCAGACCCACGGCCCCCCATAGCACCTGCGAGGTCGGTTCATGAGTGCCCAGCACGTCGACCAGGTGTTTGACGGCGTACTGGGACGCAACTGCACACGTCACCGCGCTGAGCACCGAGGCCAGCACGATGCCATGGCTGATGAAGCGACGCCGGACGTAACGCCAGAGAAAACTGATGGCGCCCTTGGAAGCATAGTTGGACAAAGCCATGAGGGAACTTCGCGTCGCCTGATCCGGTAGCTGAGCCCATCTTAGACATCCGTGAGGCTCAAGGGGCGGAGTAAAGCTGACAGTGTTTGTCAGCATCCGCTGACTCGACGTCACTCGGAGGACTGCAAGCGCGCCCGCGCGGGAAGTTCGTCGGGACAATCCTACGTACCATGAGCGACTTCGCGTCTGGATCCCTCGACGCTCGAGTTCATACTGGGCTCGTGATTTCTAACCTGAAGGAGACATCATGAACAAGGATCAAGTGAAAGGTCGCGTCGAAGAGGCGAAGGGCAGCATCAAGGAAACGGCCGGGCGCGTAACCGGGAATCCCGATCTCGAGGATCGCGGCACGTTGGAGCGCATCGGCGGTAAGGTGCGCAGCAGCGTGGGCGACGTCAAAGAGGAGGTTAAGAAGGAATGGAAAAAGTCCTGACGCACAGTCGTCGATAATCATCATTGGAGGCGCTTATGACCGCCGCTTTGGTCCCATTTCTGGTTTTAAGTGTCGGGCTCACCGCGGGAATATTGTTGGGGTTCGTGTTTCGCCGGAAACACCCGCATGTCGCTAGCCGCGCACGCGCAGTCGATGCGTGGCGGCATAGCGTCGGGCGCGGGCCTCAAGTGCTGCTCCGCGCGCCTTACCATGCCACTGGAACTGATCTGTTGCGTCGCTCTTGAGTGTCCATGCCCCGAGGGCGTCGAGCTGAGCCTCGACGCCCTCCATTCTAGTGATAGGAAATGCTGCCCGCGTGCATTCAAAGCAGGGCCAGTACGAGCACGATCACCAATATCAAGCCCAGTCCGCCACTGGGGTAGTAACCCCAGCCCGCGCTGTATGGCCAGGCCGGCAGAGCGCCGACCAGCATGACGATCAGTACGACCAAAAGGATGGTTCTAAGCAAGGGTCTATCCTCCCGTTTAGTTGCCGTCGAATCGAACATGACGGTACGCCAAGATTGAGAACGGAGCCTCAGCCGGAACAGCCCTGAGCGGCCATGAGGCTTGCCAGCACGCGCGAGAACATCAGGTCAGAAGTTACCTACAGCGCCGGCGTCGGAATCGCGCTACGCGGATTCGCGTGCAAGTCCCGCACCGGTGTTTGGTTTTCGATGACATACTCTTGCATCGTGCCGCTGTGATTGAGCATCTTTAATATGACCGAAGGCGCATCTCTCGTGTCCAATGCCTGGACCGGAACGTATCGACTGCAGCTGCATGCCGGATTTCCGCTCTCAGCCGCAACGCGCACACTGCCCTATCTGGCCGCATTGGGCGTGAGTCACATATACCTCTCGCCGTGTCTGCAGGCGCAAGCAGGCAGCGCGCATGGCTACGATGTGACCGATCCGACGCATATCAGCGATGCTCTGGGCGGCGAGTCCGCCTGGGTAGAGTTCGTCGCGCAGGCGCGGGCGCACACGCTGCGCATTCTGCTGGACATCGTGCCTAACCACATGTCCGCCTCGGCGGCGAACCCCTGGTGGGAGGACGTCTTGTTCAAGGGTCCTTATAGCGAGCACCTGCACTACTTTGATTTTCGAGGGGCCGCTGGATGGCCGGGACGCGTGCGGCTCTCACTGTTGTCTCGTCCGTATGGGGAGTCCTTGGAGAGCGGTGAGCTGAAGATAGAGCTCATCGATGGTTGGCCGCGGGCTCAACATTACGATCTGACATGGCCGCTCGCGCCGCCATCCTGGGGCCTCATACTCGGCAACAGTCATCGCGATACGGAACCCTTCAGCGCGCTCGAAGCGCTGCGGACGCTGCCGGCGCCGACCCCTGACGATCGGGCAGCCTATATCGAGCATACGGCCCATGCTCGGCGGATATGGTCGCAGGCACGGGAAGCCGACCAGCTGCAATCCTGCGTCCGGCGCGTCAACTCGGACCAGGATGCATTGCATGCGGTGCTCCAGCGCCAATACTATTCTCTGCACAGCTGGAAGCTGGCCGGGGAGTTGACCAACTATCGGCGCTTTTTCGACATTACGACCTTGATCGGCACGCGCACCGGTCAGCCGGACGTATTTGCTGCCATGCACGGACGAGTCAAGCGGATGATTAGCGCCGGAGAGATCGACGGCCTGCGAGTCGATCATCCTGACGGACTGCGCGACCCGCTCAAGTATTTTCAACGTCTGCGCCGCCTGCTGCCGCGCGGGCGAATCTATGCCGAGAAGATTCTGGAGGGGGACGAGCGGCTGCATGCAGACTGGCCGATCGACGGCACCGTCGGTTACGAATTTCTCGCGAAGGTCAACCGCATGTGGATGGACGACCAGCGGGGCCATGCATTGACGGGTATATATTCGGACTTCACGGGGCATCCGGTCGATGTCGGCGCACTGATTCGTGAAAAGAAGCGCGCCATTCTGGATTCGACGTTCCGCGTCGACCTGGATCGTCTCGCTACATCGGCGCAGGAGCTCGCGCGCAGCCACTGGCGCACCAGCGATCTGAGCCCGCGTCAGCTGCGCGAAGCCATCGCTCGCCTGACCGTAGCACTACCCGTCTATCGTACCTATCGCACCGCCGATACGTTGCACGCGGATTGCAAACGCATCCTGAAGGACACCATCCAGAGCGCGCGACTGGCGTCGCCGGACATCGACGCCGCGGTATTCTCATTTCTGTTGACGCTGCTCATAAAAGGCCATTTGAGCGCCGCAGAGGCCGCGTTCGTCGATGCCTGGCAACAAGTCGCGCCCGCGGTCATGGCCAAGGGCGTCGAGGATACGATGTTCTACTGCTTCGACCGGCTGCTCTCGGCCAATGAAGTCGGCGCCCAGCCCTCTGCCCTCGGCATCTCGTCGGACGCGTTTCATGAATTCTGTCATTACCTCAGCGAGCACTGGCCCAATACTCTGCTGACTACGTCCACGCACGACAACAAGCGCAGCGAGGACGTACGCACGAGGATATCACTGCTCTCGGAGATTCCGGAGCGCTGGAGCGCGGTGCTCCAGCAGTGGTCCAAGATGAATGCAGCGGCCTGGCAGAACCAGCCTCCGGACCGGCATGCTGAGTATCTGTTGTATCAGACACTGCTCGGGGCCTGGCCCATCGACCGCGAGCGCAGCTGGAACTACATGCTCAAGGCGTGCAGAGAGGCCAAGATTGCCACGTCCTGGCATGAGCCCAATGTGGGCTACGAAGCATCGATCCGCGCTTTCATCGATGGGGTCTATGAGTCGAAGGAATTCATCGGCAGCCTCGAGAACTTTCTGCGGCCACTGCTGCAGGCCGGGCGGATCAATAGCCTGGCGCAGACTCTGATCAAGCTGACCGCCCCGGGAGTGCCGGATTTCTATCAGGGCACCGAACTGTGGGATCTGAGCCTCGTGGATCCCGACAACCGACGCGATGTGGATTTCGCATTGCGCGCGCAGCTGCTCGAGCGATGCCGCACGCTGCGCTCTGATGAGTTGGCGGCGGAGTGGGATTCTGGTCTTCCAAAACTCTGGCTGATTGCACGTACCCTGACGCTGCGCGGCGAGCGCCCGGCCGACTTCGCCGCCCAAAGCGGCTACCAGCCCCTCGTCGCCCGTGGCGCCCATCTGGGACAGCTGTTTGCCTATCAGAGGGGTGCGAATCTGATTGCGGTGGTCCCCAGGTTTACGCTGACGCTACAGGGACGTTGGGAGGATACGCGCATCGGATTGCCGGAGGGCACGTGGGTCAACGTCTATACCGAGGCGACTCTGAGCGGTGAGGTCACGCCGGAGGTACTGTTCGGTTCTTTTCCGGTGGCGCTCTTGCTGCGCCAATTGCCATGATTTTCCGCGTATGGGCGCCCCATGCGAGCTCGGTCGAGATCGTCCTGGAGCGTGCCAGGCTGCCCATGCGGCGGCGCCTGGACGATTACTGGGACATCGAACTCGATGAGTCGCGCGTCCAGCAGGGCTACCGGTACTCGCTCGATGGCGGCGAACCGCTGCCCGATCCGCGTTCGCGATGGCAACCCGAGGGCATACGCGGTGCCTCCCGGGTCGTGGATTCGCGGCGTTGGCAAAGGGTGCAGGGGCTTGAGTTTCGTCCCCGAGCCCTGGCGCAGGCCGTGATCTACGAGCTGCATATCGGCACTTTCACGCCCCAAGGCACGTATGCGGCGGCCGCTACCAGGCTCGCGCAT
>Ga0302324_100023146_pt1 | contig 12032 bp, 8 predicted proteins | sample Palsa_T0_1_FD_201949 | JGI IMG/M metagenome (GOLD analysis project Ga0302324, IMG submission 201949) | Peat permafrost microbial communities from Stordalen Mire near Abisko, Sweden - Palsa_T0_1 | ecosystem: Environmental > Terrestrial > Soil > Palsa > Peat permafrost | place: Sweden: Abisko...
GATTTGTAATTGGCCTTGGCGATTTCATAGTCGCGCGACAAGGCGGTCAGTTCCTGTTCGCGCACCGGCAGGCTGTCCATGCGCGCCTGCAGCGCGGCGATCTTGCCCAGAATATCCTTTCGCTCGGAGTTGCGGAACTCCAGCTCGCGGTTGGCCAAGGTCAGCTCGGTGCGCAGGCTGGCGATGCGTTCGCGCTGCTGCAACAGATCCGGGGATGCCTCCGCCTGATTCGGGTTTCCGGCTGGCGGAGGGTCCTGGCCGGCGGTCTTCTCCGACAGGCGCGCCTGGGCCACTAGTTTCTCCAGGCGTTGGACGTCGGGGTGGTCATTGGTGTAGCGCGAACGGAGCGCATCCAACTCCGCTTGCAGGACCGTGGAATTCCCGACAGCGCCGGCGCCGCCTGCGGCAGTAGCCTGGGCGGAGTTGCGGACAGTCACCGTGCGCTCCAGCACCTTCGCCGTGGATTCCGCCATGCTCAGCGAACTGGTGAGCAAAGCCTTGGATTGGCCGGCGCGGTTGATGGCGTCCTGATTTCCCTGCAACTCGATCTGCAATCGCGAAAGGGAGGCTGCCAGGGAGCTTTCCTGCTCGGGCAGTTCACCCTTGTGCTTGAGCTTGTAGCTTTCGACTTCGGCTTCGAGGGCGCCGAGTGTTTTGCGGGCCTGCTGCAACTGCTCCTCAATGAAGGCGGAGGTGCCCTCGGCGTGGTTCTCGCGTGTCCGCAGATTTTCCTCGATAAAGAGATTGCCGATCTGGTTGGCGACGTTGGAAACCGTGGCTGGATCCCGCCCCTGGTAAGCGATGCGAAAGGCGCTGGTATGCTCCTGGCCCCAACTGCGCTCCAGTGTGATCTTGGTGTCTTTGCGCATCATTTCGACGATCTCTTCCTGCGAAAGGCCGGGCTTTTCCCGCTCGTAGAGATGGTTGCTGTCGATGATTCTTTGCAGACGGCTGGTGGCCAGAATCTGTTGCGAGATGGTGGCCAGGCGATCCTGAATGTCGGTGTTGACGGTAGAGGCCACGTAACGCTCGGGGACCTTCTGGCTGTCCACGAGAATGACAGCTTCGGCTTTGTAGGTGGCCGGAATAGAGTACACCACGGCCGCCGACAGCAGACACAGGAAGATCCAAACCAGCCCGATGAGCGTCTTCGACTTCCAGAGCATGCGCGCCAAAGACAACGGCGACAGTTCGGGATGCGCGGATGGCCCGGACGTAATGGGAAACATGGTGTTTGGATCGGACGGCTCCGGCCTAACCGCCGGACTGTTTATTTCGCCCGCCACAATCCATGCTGGGGCAAGCGGTTCCGCCTGCCCAGCGCAACGATGCCAAGCAAGAGTCCACCCAATAGCGTCATGCCGAGGGAGCCGGCTTCCGGCACGGGACAAGGATCGAAAGCCGTGACGGACGCAACGCTGCTGTCGATGATTTGCAGCGTTCCCTTCATGAAATGTGTGGCATTCGTCTCGATCTCAAGCACTACGGTTTCCTGTCCGGGGGCAACGCCGTTCGGCACGGTGAAATTGAAGCCCAGGACGCTTCCGTTACTGCTGCGATCCACCGTGGTGGGGATTACTCCGGCCGGGATGCTACCTGGCCCTGTGGAGTACCCCACATCGGTCTGGAAGCCTGTGAATGAGGCGAGGGTGATGCGCTCAATGTCGTCGATGGAGGCAGTGTTACTGGTCACCGCGACGAAAAAATCGAGGCAGCCGGCGCAGAAATCGTTGTTGGGGTCCGAGTAGACCGTGGCGCGGTAGTCGCCTGTAATCGTGGACTGTCCGAGCGAGTTTGTCGCCGTGTATTGCTGCAGGCCGGTATCGGCCAAAAAGGGGCCGGTGACGGGGGTTCCAAAGGTGCTGGGCGGAACCGGGGATGAACCGTTGGGCGGGAGGATGGTGGCATTCGCCAGGACGGCGGTGAACAAAAATGCGAGAAAAAAGAATCCACGTGATTTCATGCGCGTCGGCGAGGAGCAATCTGGTTACCAAATGAGTGGGCGCGGCAGGGCAACACGGCGCATACACCGGAACCGGCACGCAGGGTCGATTTTTAAGACTGCGGGAAAAAATTTGGTTCACGGGCGGGATTGCGCATCGAGGAGTTGTTCGGCGAGGCGCGCCTCGGGGAGGTTCGGAGCATCCTTCAAGGCCGCGCGTAAAGTGGGCGCGCCTCGGCGATCGCCTACCTTTAAATAGGCCATGCCCAGGTGATATCGAACGACCGGATCGGGCTCACCCTTGGCGGCGCTCTCCAGGTACTTCACCGCGGACGGGTACAGCCCCTTGCGGTACATGATCCACCCGATGGTGTCGTCGACGCCCGTATTGTTCGGGGCGATTTCCTTCACCTGCTGCGCGTATTTCAGCGCCTCGTCGAACTGGCCGGTCTGCGTGGCAAGCAAGTAGGCCAGATTGTTTAACGCCACCACATTGGCGGGATCGGCATCCACCACTTTGCGGAACCAGGCGAGAGCTTGGGGGTAATCCTTCTGCGTGTTGGCGAGCCAACCCAGATAGAGCCAAAGCTCGGGATCGTTGGGATGGCCGGCCAGCAGGGCCGACAGCGTGCGGTGGGCCGATTCGAGCTTGCCTTCCGACACGTCCAGCCGGGCCAGCGCCAGTTGCGCCGGCCGGAAGTGGGGATCGGCGGATTGGGCGGCCGTAAATGCGGCGCGGGCCTCGGCGGGCTTCCCGTTTGCCAGCAGGAGGTCGCCCAGGTAGTTCTGCAGAGGCGCGGAGGCGGGATGGCGGGACACATGTTCGCGCACCGCCGTCAGGGCCGCGAGGCGCTGATTGCGCAGGTCGTAAAGCTGCACCAGCGCACGAACGGCGCGCACGTCTTCGGGATTCGCTTTCAACAAACACTCGAGCGAAGCGCGCGCGCCGGTGTAATCCTTATCGCCCATTTTGAGCAAGGCGTCCTGCAGCAACAGATCCGGCGTGCGGGCCAATTGCAGGCCTTGCGCAATACCTTTGCGGGCTTCGTCGCGGCGCCCAAGGTCGAGGAGCGCCCAATTGGATTCAACGATCAGCGGGACGGCGCGTTTTTGAGAATCCGGCGCCTGGCCCAGAATCTCCAGCGCGGCAGTGGCGCCCTTGGAGGCGATCTGCAGACGAGCCAGTTCAAGCCGCACGGCTAACAGGGCCGGATTCAGGCGCAGTGCTTCCGCGAGTTCCTGCCGCTGGTTTAATGGTTTTCCCTGGACTGCGTGCAGGCGCGCGAGTACCATGTGGGCATCCGCGGATTCCGGGCGATAGCGCAGCACGAGGTTGAGATCGTTCTGCGCATCCTGATACTTGCTCGCGTCGATGGATAGCTCGCTGCGCTGCAGGAGGGCCTCGGCATCTTTGGGATTCGCGGCGAGGACGGCGGCCAGCAGCTTTTCGGCGTCCGCCCGACGGCCGGCCACCAGGTACATTTTCACCAGCCGGGTGCGCGCGGTGCGGTCGGAGGGGTCCTGGCGGGCAAGCCGCTCCAATTCCGCGATGGCCGCATCGCGCTGGCCGGTCTCCAGTAGAAAAATCGCGTAGACCGGCTGGTAGGTCTTGCCGGGGAGCGCAGCGAGTTGTTTGAAGACCGGCGCGGCCTCGTCTTTGCGGCCCGCATGGAACAGCGTCATTCCCAGGTCGAGCAGGGCCGCTCCATAATTCGGGCTGAGGCGGATGGCGCGCCGGAACTGCTCCTCAGCCTGCTGGGGCCGGTGCGTGACCAGATAGAACCGGCCCATCACCAAGGCGAGTTCCGGCGACTGAGGCTCTTTGCGGAGACATTGCTGCAAGGCTTCTTCGGCGCCCTTGGCATCGCCCTGTGCGAGCTTGGCGCGCATCAGCAGCGCCGCGGATGCGAGGCCGCCCGGCAGACGATCCAGGGACTGCTCCAAGTGCGCGGCAGCCTCGTCGGGCTTGCCGAGACGCAACTCGGTGAAGGCGAGAGTGTTCAAGGCGTCCACGTTATTCGGGAAGTCCGAAGCCACTCCTTGGGCGCGCTTCTGGGCATCCGCGAGCATGGATGCGTCGTTGGCGGTGGCCAGCAGGCCAGCCAATTTCAATTGCGCCGCGGCGTGTTTGGGATTGAGTTCTGTGGCCTTGCGGAAGCAGCCGGCTGCCAAGCCTTGATTGCCTTCAGCCAGGTAGGTCAGGCCAAGCCGGTAATAAGGCTCGGCATCGCTGGGCATGGCTTGGATGGCGTTGCGGAGTTGCAACGCCGCGCGCACGTAATCCTTCTTTTGTGAGAGCCGTTGGGCCTGCTCCATGAAGCGGGCTTCGCGCTGTTGTGGTGTACGCGAACAGGCCGCCAGAAGCAACGCGGCGGCGGCCAATACACTACTCTTTCCTGAACGCGCGATCAAGACTCTCCCCCGAAAAGGAGCTAGCAAGATGCGGGTCCAAGGGACCCGCGCAGGCCAAGGGCCTGCCCCACATTAAGCATTTGCGGTACCAGCGGGTAGCACGCCGATGCTTGCGATGCGGGCTGGGGGCGTGCCAAAAAGTGGGCCGGAATCCCAATGCGTGGATGGAACCCCGCATGCTGTTGACGGCGCGCCGAGCACAGGTGTGGCGCGGGCGGCAAGGTGCGGACGCCGTCCGTTCACAATGATTGGCACTTTGAGAAAAGAAATGGAAGCTACGTTATTTGAGCGTCGCGCCGGCCGCCGTGTAGCTCTGCGCTGCCAGTTATCCATTCTGAGAGGGCCGCAGGATGCGCGCGACCGCTCTACGACGACGGAAAACCTGAGCAGCCATGGATTCTGTTGCGTAGTGGAGGATGCACTGGCGGCGGGCGACCAGTTTGCGTGCATCCTGAGATTGCGGCGGCGGCCCGATCCTCCCGCCTGCCGAGCTTTACGTTGCGAAGCGCGGGTGGTTTGGGTGAGATTGCTGGATGACGGCCGCTTCGGTATCGGTTGCCGTATAGAAGATTACAACATGGTGGAGTGAAAGCGGCGAATTCTTAGCGCCTTTTCACGATGGTATCTGTCGCCTGGCCTGTGTACCGGAATTCCCCGATCTGCGAAACCGCGCCTGCGTGGGGCCCACACCGTAGGGCCGCGGACGGCCAGTAAATTTCTTAGAAGAAAACCGCAGTGTCCCTAGAAGTTCTAGGGCAAGTCCGCAATTGACTCTAGCTGGGGAGCCCTGTTTAATTGAGTGACACCCCCATGCAGGTTGCGGTCATTTCGCGCGATGACTCTCTGAAGCGGCAATGCCGGGACGCTTTGGTTGCGTTGCCGGGGCGGCGCTGGAACCTATTGGCCGCGTCACCGGACGAATTGGTACCCGCGGCGGACCTGTATATCTGGGATTGGGAACCACGGATGACCCTGTCCGGCGTGTGTGGTGCGCACATGCTGGCGATCGGCCGGGAGGAAGCCGGAAAGGTTCTCGCCGTGCTGCCTTTGCCGGCTGTGACCCTGCTGCTGAAGCCCATCGATCCGGATGCGCTTCGGGCTTTTCTGGAACAGGCGGGCAACCGCAACGATGCTTTGCGTCAGGACCGCGACGCGATCCTGGATTGCCTGCTGGAGACCGCATTGCGCCTGCAGGAATACGATCGGGAACGGATGAATTTCCTGGCGCGGGCGGTACATGACTTTCGCACGCCCTTGACGGCGGTGAACGGTTACTGCGGGATGCTGTTGAGCGGCCAACTGGGGCCGCTCGCTCCGGCCCAGCAGGAAGTGCTGGCGCGCACGCTGCACAGCATCCGGCGGCTGAGCCGGCTGGCGACCGCCCTGTTTCAGTGGAGCTCGGGCGTACGCGTCGGTTTGCAGCCGGATATCCGGGAAGCCGACATTGAGGAGTGTTGCCGGCAGGCCCTGCACGAGATCCGTCCATTGGCCGAGGAGAAGAGCATCCTGGTCGAAGTGGATTTGCAGGCTCCCGAACAACCCTTGCGCTTCGATCCGGCGCAGGTGGAGCAGTTGTTGGTAAATCTGCTGGAGAATTCGTGCAAGTTCACGCCGCGGGGCGGCTACATCACGGTGCGCGGATATTCCAGCTTTTGGGAGAGGCGGGCTTCGGTTTCGCCGGACTGCATTTCGATGGAGCGGCGGCGGGGATCGTCGCCGCGCGCCAACGCCTACCGGTTGGAAGTCTCGGATAACGGGATGGGGGTGCGGCCGGAACACCTGCAATCGATCTTTCAGGAATACACGTCCTACGGCGGCGGCAGCGACCGGTCGGGCAGCGGGCTGGGGCTGGCGATCTGCAAACGGATACTGGCGGAGCACGGCGGGCGGATTTTCGCCGAATCGGGGAACAAGGGCGTGACCTTCGTTTGCATGCTGCCTTTCATCAAGGCGGGGGACGGCGGGTCGCGGGATGCGGAGCACGGCAGTATACACCTGGTGGAGGAGACGGCGGACAAGGCGTGAGACACGACAAAACCATTCTCATCGTGGAAGATGAAGCGGATGCACGCAACTATTTCGAGATGGTGTTGCGTTGTCTCGGATATTCCATCGAAATCGCGGAAGACGGCGAGGAAGCCTTGGCCTGCCTGGAGGCGAATCGCGGCATTTAGCTGGTGCTGCTGGATCTGCTGATGCCGCGCCGCGACGGTTTGGAGACTCTGCGGGAAATGCGGAACACCGGGCGACAGCAGCCGGTGATCATGCTTTCGGGCGCGGCGACCACTACTAACGTGGTGCAGGCCATCAAGGCGGGAGCCACAGATTTTCTGGCCAAGCCCATCAGCCATGAGGACCTGCGAGTGGCGATCCAGCGCGTGCTGCGCGATGGGCCAGTGGCGGGGGAGGAGCGGCCCGCGGCCGCATCGGAAGTCTGCCTGACGGAAAGTTGGATGGGAAGAGATCTACAGGCGGCCTTGCGGCGGGTGGCCGCTTCGGACGTGCCGCTGCTGATCGAAGGCGAGACCGGCGCCGGAAAGGAGGTGCTGGCACGCCAGGTTCACGCGCTTTCTCCACGCGCGAACAAGCCGTTCATGAAGCTGAATTGCGCCGCGCTGCCGGCCGAACTGGTGGAAAGCGAATTGTTCGGCTACGAGCGGGGAGCTTTCACCGGCGCGTTTACGAGCAAGCCGGGCAAGTTCGAGATGGCGCAGGGCGGCACGATTCTGCTGGACGAAATCGGAGATATGGAGGTCCGGCTGCAGGCCAAGCTGCTGCACGTGCTGCAAGACAAGGAATGCGAGCGGCTGGGCGGCAAGGAGCGGGTGGCGCTGGATGTGCGCGTGATGGCCGCCACGCATTGCGACTTGCTGAAAGCCATGGAGGACGGGCGGTTCCGGGCGGATCTCTATTACCGGCTGAACGTGGTGAGTATCCGGGTCCCGCCGCTGCGCGAACGAAAGGCCGAGATCGAGGCCGGCGCGGAGTTCTTTCTGCGCAAGCATCGTGGGGATGCGCCGCCCGTGCCGCTGCTCTCGCCTGGCCTGCGGGAAGCCATGCTGGAGTACGAATGGCCGGGCAACTTGCGCGAACTGGAAAATATGATGCGTCGGCTGCTGGTGATGCAGGACCCCGAAGAGTTGGCGCAACAGCTACTCTCGCTGCGCGCGCGGCGCGAGACCAGCGCGGCCGCCAGGCTGGCGGCGGGCGAAGATCCGTCGCCCGGGGCGGCTTCGTTCGGGTCCGGCAGCGTGATCCGTTTCCATGCCATAGGCGCCGGAACCAGCACCGGGTATCCGATCTTGGAGAAGGTGGACGAGGCGCGGCGCAGGGCGGAAACGGAAGCCATTCTGCGGGCGCTGGATGCTTCCCACTGGAATCGCAAACAGGCGGCCAAGATTCTGCGCATCGACTACAAGGCGCTGTTGTACAAAATGCGCAAGCTGGAGATCGAGCAGACGGCGCCGGGCCTGCGCAGCGCGGCGGTTGGGGATTGAGGGACACACCAAATATCGGCTCGCTGCTACACCGAGACCGGCAACCGCAGTACGAAGGTGGTGCCCTTTCCGGGTTCGCTGATGAAGTCGATCGTGCCGTCGTGCAACTGGACAATGCGGAACGTCATGGCCAGCCCGATGCCGGAGCCTTCCGGCTTGGTGGTGTAGTAGAGGCGGAAGATTTTCTCGCGCAACTCCGGCGGGATGCCCACGCCGGTGTCGCTGATGCGAATCTCGGCCTCATCGTCGCGCACGGCGCAATCGATGCAAAGTTCGCCGCCGTTGGGCATGGCCTGGATGGCGTTGACCACTACGTTGAGGATGGCCTGCTTCATCAGGTCCGCGTCCACCCGGATGTTGACCCCATCCGCATCTTCGTTTAGGGAGGTGTGGATGCCGGCCGCCTTGGCCTGCGGCGCCGCCAGTTCCACGATTTCACGCACGAAGGAATCCAGCGGCACTTCCGCCACGTGCAACTCCACCGGGCGGGTGAAATCGAGAAAGGTCTTCACCACGCGGTCGAGGCGCAGGATCTCGCGCGAAATAATCTCCATTTGCGGTGCGATATCGGTGTCTTCGCGCGCCAGCTTCATGCGCGCCAGCGGAGTTGAACCCTGGCAGCACGATCCTACCGTATCAGACTGCGCCGGGGCCGGGTTCCGAAGGAAGCTACATCTATACAAGCGGTAACTCGACGGGAACAGCCTATTCTCGGTGAGGAACGTGTCGCGTGATCATCGGGCTGCTGGATGGAAGGGTTGATCCCGGCGGGAATAGCCGCGGGGCCATCGACGCCCCCGCTCACACCGGGCGACGGCTCCGCAATCTGGACATAAGGGCGCTCGTCAGAGGTCGGATCGGCCAGTTCCGATTGTGGTAATGTAGTTCGCATCTGAAACCCGCGATCCGAGAAATGATTTCCGTAACGTGAACGATCTTGTAAAGACCTAGCGTGACTGTCGGAGCGTTATCGATGAGTAACCAGTCAGATGCCTTCCAACGCTATTATTCTGCCATGTCCGAGGGGGAACTCCTCCAGTTGGCACGTATCAGAAAATCGCTCGACCCCGCCGCCGAGGCAGCGCTCGCGGCGGAGCTTTCAAAGCGAGGGTTGGAGCAGTCGGCATTCTGGCCGCCAAGGTCCGCTCTCGCGCAGCCGCGGGGAAATGCAGCATCTTTGCGGACGATTGATATAAGCCGCATCACTCGCCCTTTGCGTCTCGTGAGCTTGGCCAACTACTTTCTAATCTTACTTGGGGTACAAGGACCGCTGAGCGCTATCGCCGGCATTATCACAGGCCCCCGATCCCTTAGCAGCCTTACAGCGCTGCTAATCAATGCCATGGCCATGGCATATTGCGCCTGGGTCGGCTGGAAGAACATTGGTGTACGAGGCGCTGCGGGCAGCAGGCACAACTTCTCGGCCCTAATGGTCATGGCCGCACTTTTTCTTTTGGTTGTTGCGCACAGTCTCTTGAAGCTCAGCAGGGGCGTCCCAGACTCGGCAGGGCAGGAGGTGGCCTTCCTCAATTTGATCATAGGCACCGTCGTAGTGCTCGCCTGTTTCGCCGGTTTCGCGGCATTGACACATGTCCGGCGTTTGAGTATCCCGTACCTGGGAATCAAGCTTAAGACGTTCTTGAACGAGGGATTCCTGCGCCAGGCGAATCCCGACGCGAAGTTGCCAGCCATGGCACCGTGGAAGGGGTCGGCTTACTTGGTTGGCGGGATTTTGTGGCTGGGCGCATTCGCTCTGATCCCAGAGCGATTCTTTGTCCAGAACTCTTCCTGGTCATGGCGGCTCGGCCCAATGGGATATCTTCTGCTCATACACGCGAAGCAGTTCTTCCAGCCAGATTTCGAAACCGTCATCGCCAACGATAATAGGCCGCCCGTTCTTTTCCTCCGCTCTTTCGTGGACGATGAAAAGATCAATGATAAGAACATGGACACGATGCTGTTTGGTCTCTCGCTCGAGTCTCGCCTCGCAGACCATTTTTTCCGAGTCGGTCCATTCATAGCTGTTGGCGCTCCGAAGGACAAAACTCCGCACTTGGGCGCTGTTCGAGTGAAACTCACGGATACCGAGTGGCAAGCTGTTGTAATCCGGTGGATGAACGAGTCCGCTCTTATCCTGTCCATGGCGGGGATCAGCGAGTGGGCCGCGTGGGAACTCAACAGAATCGTCGATCTTGGCCATGTAAACAAGCTGATGGTGGTTTTCCCCTATGTGAAAAGGACGTGGTGGAAAGTGTGGGAGCGGTGGGAGCACCAGCCGGGTGCCGAAGTCCGTTTAATCCTCGTCCAGGGAGCTTTCGCGAGGACGATCTGGGAGCCTGGACTGTCGCATCTATCGGAGCCCCATAATATTCGGAGTATCGTCTTCGAACCCGGAGGCGGCGTCACGGCGGTTATTAGCAGGCCGCGGAACGTCGACTCCTATCAACTCGCAGCCCTTGTGGGACACTATCTAATGCTCTGCCGCGAGACCGGCGATGCCAAATCGAACCCTGGTCTGTCCGAGGAGGCCGACCCCACAGTTGCGGGTTTCGCGGTTGCGGGTTTTGCCCGAAGAGCATTGGCTGCGGGCTTGGACACCTTGCTGGTTGCTGCAGTTGCCGTCATTTCCGCGTGGCTGATCCCGCCGGTCGGTCGCGCAGCTACATGGCTAGCTCAAGCCCTCGGGCTTCTGGCCTCCGTTCCGATAACCGCCGCGACCCTTACATTGGGGTTCTGTTATTACACGGTTTGCGAAGGCTTGAGCGGCACGACGATTGGGAAGCTAGTCTGCGGCGTCCGGGTACGGAAAATAAGTGGCGAACCGTGTGGCTTCCGTTCCTCGTTCCTGAGAAATCTGATTCGGTTCGCCGACGGTGTGGGTGGCTACGCTGTTGGCCTGATTGTGGCGGCGCCCTCGCACTTGAGCCAACGTCTGGGCGACCGGGTAGCCGCCACTGTCGTCGTTGGGGACTCCCGCAGCGTGCTGGTCAGGTGCCTAGCCGCGGCAGTTTTAGTCCTTGCGCTTCTTGGCGGCCTCCAATGCGTCACTGGAAGTCGCATAAGCATCGCCTCGTTGCCAAGTATGCCCCTCGCACCGCTTGGCGCCGGGACAGTCATCAAACAATCCGGGCAGCTCTACGCGGGATTCAGGTTCGTCGTTTCGAAGAATGGGCCATCCCATTCGCCCGATTACAAGAGAGGCGAGTCCCTGCTGGTCGAGCTTGAGGTGATTGGATACGGAAGGGACTCGGCAGGAGCGGCCGACGTGCGCACGACCTTTTCGGTAACCGATCCCAGCGGTCTGCTCGTATTCGAGCCTGCGGCGGCGCCTTTCCATCAGACCATACCCGCCACAAGTCGTATCGCGGTGTGGTTCGGGAAAGACCTGCCTCCCTTCGCTCCGGCAGGGCATTATTATGCTGACGTGAAGATACATGACCAATCGCAGAATGCGGATTTCGATTTCAAGCAGACCTTTCTGGTCGATGGCCTGAAGGTCACCTGGTACGGTCCGGGGATTCGTGATCTTGGTCTGTCTCTTTCGCCGGATGGGCCGGTCGCAGACGATCCAGTTGCGACGGCCGGAACGAAAATATACGTAGGCGGAAATGTCGTTGGTTTGGGCGAACGAGGCCGGCACCTAGACGGACACATTGGGCAGAGAATCATAGCGCCCGACGGCAGCACCGTCGCGAACAATCCTGACCTCGTTAGCTTTAGGGATTACGTCTTTTACCATCCTGCGACCTTCATGACACCCTTCCAGACATGGCTTTCCATTCCTGGCGGTTATCCGAGGGGAACGTACCTAGTGGAAATCAGTCTCTCCGACAGCGTCTCTGGTCGTAAGACGATGACAAAGAGGTCCTTCCGATTGGATTAAGTTCGTCAGGCGTCAGCGGCTTCCCAACGCGAAAAGGCGATGCTTCAGAGGACCAAAACTAATCGACTCGCTCGTTTCGTGTTTTCTTTGCGGGGCAATGCAGGTCATACGCGCCGGCCAAGTTCTTGAATCCCGCAGCAAGAATTCAACGAGCGAATGAAGCCCGATCGATGCTACACCGAGACCGGCAACCGCAGTACGAAGGTGGTGCCCTTTCCGGGTTCGCTGATGAAGTCGATCGTGCCGTCGTGCAACTGGACAATGCGGAACGTCATGGCCAGCCCGATGCCGGAGCCTT
>Ga0302324_100023147_pt1 | contig 12032 bp, 9 predicted proteins | sample Palsa_T0_1_FD_201949 | JGI IMG/M metagenome (GOLD analysis project Ga0302324, IMG submission 201949) | Peat permafrost microbial communities from Stordalen Mire near Abisko, Sweden - Palsa_T0_1 | ecosystem: Environmental > Terrestrial > Soil > Palsa > Peat permafrost | place: Sweden: Abisko...
ATTTCGTGATTATGGCGTGCAGAATAAAAAGCGGCGCCACCAGCACAAGATACGCCGTGGCGAACGCAAGCACCAAGGCCGTGCGCAGGCTGTAGAGAATCGTCAAACTCAGTTCCCCACCGCGATTTCCCGCGCCCAGAAACGTTTATCCGGTCGTTCCATGCAGGATACCTTCGCGAATTTTGATTTGCTGGCTGGTCGCATCGGGCAGCTCGTCGATGCGGTAGTTGCGGTCGGCCTGCTGTTCGAGTGGAAAGGTTATGTCCATCTCTGTGCCGGCCCGGCGAACGCGGACGTGCACCGTTTCTCCCGACGAGTGCCCGCGCAGCCAGCGGACGAGGTTATCCGGAAATGGTTCGTCGTTCAAAGTGAGCAGGGTATCGTCGGCGTGCACTCCCGCCACGTCGGCGGGGCTGCCCGGATCGATTTCCGTCGCAGTTTGCGAGCCATCCGCCGACGGCGCGTTCCAAAAACCCAACCCTGCCCTGGAGATGGAGCCGGAGGTCAGTTGCAGCCCCGCGAGATTCAGAAACTGATTGGCGGGAATATCGTCGCTGCCCGTCACGTAGCGCGCGAAGAAATCGTGGAAATCTTTTCCGGAGACTTGCTCGACGACCGCTTCAATATCGGCGCTATCGTTGTAGAAACGTCCGCGATGCGCAAACTGATCGTTCATGGCGCGCAGCACGTCGTCCAGCGACTTGGAATTGGAAGTCGCGTCGCGCACCGCTAGATCGATCATCACGCCCAGCAGCTGGCCCTTGTTGTAATACGAAATGCTGAACGGCGGCTGAGTGTAGAGTTCGTTCACTTCAAACCAGGTATCCAGGCTCGATTCCTCCGCGCTTTGAAAGCGCCGCGCGGGCCGCGAATCCAGTTCCGAAAATTGCGTAGCCAGATCGAAGTAGAACTGGTGACGGGTCCACAACCCGGTCCGCACCATCGCGTAGCTTGCGTACGTGCTGGTCACCCCTTCCGCGAACCATAGCGCCCGAGTCAATAGCTCCTTCGAGCGGTCCACCGGTTCTAGTGTCTGCGGACGAATACGCTTGACGTTCCACAGATGAAAGAATTCGTGCGCCGCGTAGGCGATCGATCCTTCCACCGACGGCCCCGCGATCGCCGTGCAATTCATGTGTTCCATCCCGCCTTGCAGCGGGAACGCCCCGAAATGGAACAAGAAAAGATATTCGGGAAAAGGCGTCTCACGCATCATCCCCGTATCGTTGCGAACGATCCGCCGCAGACCGTCTTCGAGCCCCTGGCGCTGCCAGTCTTCCGCGTCGACCACCACCCGGATGTGTGCCGCGCCTTCGTCGAAACGAAATTCATCGAACCGCGAAAATTCCGCCGGCGCATCAGCCAGTGCATCAAAGCTCGGCGCAACGAAGGCGTCCGTGCCCGGAGTCGCTGCGTCCGGCGCGGCCGGCAATTCCTCCGCGACTTTCCACGCCGACGGTACGTCATCGTATTCGATGCGCACGTCTCCGTCACGCCGGTCGGGAAGGTAAAACAACACCTGGGCGGGATTGATGAAAGCATGATGCGAATTCAGCTGCGAACTGAATGGGTTATTTTCGTCCCAGAAAATTTGATAGTCGATGCGCACCTCGCTGATGCGGCCTCCGGACGGCGCCAGCGCGGGCGGGGTGATGCTCCAGGTCTGTTTGTCGATTTTGGGGGCAGGCAATGAGATCTGACTAACCGCGGAATTCGGCAGGGTGACCACGCCGGTGGCGCGAACCTCGCGCACCCGGCTGGCGAAATTCTTAATCTCGTACAGGGTATCCCACGCGGCGATGGCCACGCGCAGCGAGCTCGCCGCGGACTCCGCATCTTGCGGCACGGTCATGGTCACGCGAAAGAGATGACGCTCGGGGTGCGCCAGCGAGACTTGATAGCGCACGGTGGCGGCGGCCGAGGGCGCACCGATAAATAAGGCCGGGAATACGACCAGTGTCGGGAGTGCAACCAGCGCGTACCAGCGGAACGACTTCATTGCGCGCGCTTTTCCAGCTGAGCCAGAAGCTTGCCGCAAAGGCCGTCGAAGCTGCCGTTGGACATCACCAGCACCAAATCCCCCTTGGCCGTTTCCCTTCCCAGATACTGCGCAATTTCCGCCGCCGAACTGAACGCCTGGGCATTCTTTCCCCGAGCACGCAAGTCCTCGGCGATTTTGGACGGATCGATTCTCTCCGAATCGGTCAAAAGCTGCGCGCGATCAACCCCGCCGATCGCTACCGCGTCCGCCCGGCGAAATGCATCCGGAAGGATATCCTGAAAAACTTTCCGGCGCATCGAGTTCGAACGAGGCTCGAAAACCGCCCACAGGCGGCGGCCCGGCCAGCGGGTGCGCGCGGCGTCGATGGTGACGCCAATCGCGGTGGGATGATGTGCAAAATCTTCCACCACCAGCACCCCGTCGGCTTCGCCTTTAGTTTCCATCCGGCGGCGCACGCTTTGGAACGAGCGTAGCGCTTTTTCGATGGCCTGCGGCGCAATTCCGCGCCCGATCGCGACGGCCGTGGCGGCCACTGCATTCAAAACGTTATGGCGTCCGGCGAGCGGCATGCGAATGCGCGCCACTTCCTTTCCGCCGTTCACCACGCGGAATTGCGTGGCTTGGTCCGACCACTCGATATCGCCCGCGAACCAATCCATCTGCGGGGCCAGTCCGAAAGTTTCCACGCGGCAAAACGCCTTTGTGGTGCAGGCCATCACCTCCGCGCTTTCGCCCCACGCCACCACTCGCCCGCCGCGCGGAACCAGGTTCACCAGCCGCCGGAACTGCAGCGAGATCGCTGGGAGGTCCGCATAAATATCAGCATGATCGAACTCGAGCGAGGTGATCACCAGATCGTCGGGATGGTAGTGCAGGAATTTGGGGCCTCGATCGAAAAATGCCGTTTCGTATTCGTCGCCTTCGATGATGAAGTCGCTGCCGCCGCCCAATCCGTAGCTGCGCTCGCCAAAATTGGGGAGCACGCCGCCCACCAGGAAATCCGGCCGCCGGCCTGCGGACTGAAAAATCCACGCCAGCATCGCGGTGGTGGTGGTTTTTCCGTGAGTTCCGGAGACCACGATCGAATTGTGGCCGGGAATAAAAAACTGTTCGATGATCTGGGTCATCGAACAATATGGAATTCTGGCGTCCAGGATGTATTCAAGCTCCGGATTTCCGCGCGCGATAATATTTCCAATCACCGCCAAGTCCGGCGCCGGCTTCAGATTTTCTTCTTTAAAACCCTCCGACCATTGGATTCCCAGCGATTGCAACACCGTCGATGCCGGCGGGTAGACGTGGACGTCAGAACCGGTGACGTAAAAGCCGCGCTCCTTCAGCATGCCCGCAACCGGCGACATCGCCGAACCGCCGATGCCCAGCAGGTGAAGATGATTTAGAGTTCCGGCAGCGCGTGGGTCGATCATCGCGTTCCTTCCGCCCCGGCCGGACCGGAGTCGACGCAAGCGGACTCGAGAAATTCCAGCGTGGGCGCGCCAATGGTGGAAAGGCGCGCGGAAATTCCCAGCGGAATGGTCAGCATGGGCCGCGTGGTGTGGCCGAATGGAACGTTCCATGCCACCGGAACCGCGGGAGCCAACCGCGTCGCTACGTCGCGCACGGTCTCGGTTCCAGCCGGCGGCGCGCACTCCGGAAATTCTCCTAGGATCATTCCGCGCAACTCGCGAAATTTTCCGGCGTGTTCCAAGTGCTTGAGCGCGCGATCCACTTGAAAGGGTTTCATGGCGCGGTCCTCCAGCAAAAGAATCGCGCCGCGTGTATCGATTTCCCAGGGAGTGCCCAGTGTGGAGACGATCATGGTCAGGCACCCGCCGATCACAATTCCGTCCGCGGAGCCGGGGCGGAGAGTTTTTCCGTTCAACGCAATCGTCCAGCCAGTGCGAGTCTGCGAGACGGCGAGATCGAAACTCGCTTTGTCGTAGCCGCCCGGCTGGCCGGGTCCCATGTCAAAACCCGCGGCGACCATCGGCGCGGAGAACGTCACCCATCCGCGTTTCTGCCACAAATAAATTTGCAGCGAGGTGATGTCGCTGAAGCCGAGAAAAATCTTGGGATGCACCGCGCCAAATCCGTGCAAATGTTCGAGCAGGTAATTCGAACCGTAACCGCCGCGGACGCACACCACCGCTTTCGATTCCGCCTCGGAAAACGCATCGCTCAGCGCGCCCAGGCGTGCATCCATGGGGCCGGCGAAGAATCCGTCCTGCGCCAGGACGTGCGCGCGATCAAAAAGCGGCACGTACCCCAGCCGCGTAATTTCCTCGCAGCCTTTGCGCAGCCGATCCTCCCGGACGGGACTCGCCGGAGCGATCAAACGAATCGAATCGCCGGGCCGAAGAGCATACGGCTTTGATGCTGTAGTCATTGAATTTCAGAATATGCAATTGCGGGAGACGCGTCCACCACCACGAAGGTGTAATGACACCGGATGGGCAACGCGCCAGCCGGCGCCGTTGGCATAAGCATTCCTGGTTGCGATGGCACAAAAATTATAGGAGCGGCCGCGCCGCGACTACTGCGGAGTATTTTTCAGCAGGTAGACGTCGCCCTTCCCGCTCGATTTTCCCGGGACCAGGCTGGCGCTCGAGGATTCGATCGCGGCGTAGCGGCCGTCAGGGGTCACCGTGACGCTCTCGGCTTCGTCCGGACCCAGTAGAATCGCAGGAGACACGCCGGAAGTGGCCGAGGCCAGGTTGGTCGCGGGAATGCAAGAATCCTGGCCGAGGCAGGTGTCGCGAACCAACCGCTCGAGAACTCCCGAGCGCATTCCACCCGCCAGATTCGCGGCCAACGACGAGAACGAAATAAATCGAGCATCATCGCTGATCGACGGGAAGACGCTGCGCGCGGCGCCGGGTTCTCCGCGCAGACCGGCCGAGATCAAAGCGGTGGAGGGCGCACAACCCGCCGCGACGCCCGCGGACCCCGAGCACATGTCGCGAACGAACACTTGCGTGGCCGAGCTGCTTGCGTCGTGCGTCAAGCCATCGCTCGATTCAAAAACTACAAAACGTCCGTCCGCCGAAACGCCAGGATGAATACTGCTGGCATCTCCCAAACTACCTTCGGGATCGAGTGACACCACTTCGGTGTGCGGTTCGCACGCGGAGGCAGCGGCAACACCGAAGCAGGTGTCGCGCCAGAAGACTTGAAATATAGACGAAACCGGAGTAGCAGAAGCGCCCGCAAAAACCACGAAGCGGCCGTCCGCGCTCAGCGCCGGACTGCCATCGAGGCGGCTAATCGCGGCGCCAGCAGCATCCGCGCCGGCCAGCACGGTGCGCGGAGAACAGCCCGCCGGAGCGCTGCCGCCCAGGCAAGTATCGCGCAAGAAGAGATGCTCGCTGCCCGCTGCGTCACCAGCCACCAGGTTGTGCGCGGCGGAACGAAATGCTACGAAGCGCCCTCCGCCGCTGATTGCGAGCCCCGCGGACGCCGCGCCGTCCGGCGCGCTACCATCGGGTGCGATATCCACGGCACTGGTGCGAGCGACGCAAGCCGCCGGAGCATTCACACAAGTGGCACGCACGAAAACGTTGCCGTGCGAACCGGAGGCGACCAGATTCGTAGCCTGCGAGAAGAAGGCGACGAAGTCAGCCGCGGAAGCCACCCGCGGAGAATCGCTTCGGCCGTCGGCAGCGCCACCCAGCGCACTCTCGGAAATCAAAATCGGAAATGATGTGGGCGTGGTGGTGATCTGGAACGCTACGCTGCTCGAGGTACCGCCGCCGGGCGTTGGCGTAGAGACGGTCACCTGCGCCGTTCCTGCAGTGGCGATATCCGCCGCGGGGACGCTGGCGACAATCTGCGTGGACGTCTGCGATACGATGGCCAGCGCCTGGCCATTCCAGTTCGCGCCGGTGCTGCTGACGAATCCGGTTCCAACAATGGTCATATTAAACGCGGGTCCGCCGGGCGCGGCATTAGACGGAGAAAGAGATGTAATCGTCGGAGCCGGGTTGGATGGCTGGTTGACGAAAAACGTGAGCGTGCCGGAAGTACCGCCCCCCGGCGCAGGATTTACCACGGAAATCGTTTCGCTTCCCGGGAGCGTGAGCAAGTCGGCGGGAACCGCAGCGGTGAGCTGCTCGGTATCGGTATTGTAGGTGGTCTTCAGCGCCTGCCCATTCCAGTAGACCATCGAAGTCGTCAGAAACTGCAGCCCGGTAACCACCAGGGAAAACGCCGGCGCGCCCGCGACCACGCTTCCGGGATAAAGCCCGCTGACAATCGGAGTCGCGTTATATGGGAGCGAGTTGTTGCAGCCGGCGACTACTACAAGGACCACACCAAGCAAGGCGCAGAACGCCATCCGGGTGGAAATACCGGCGGCTGGATCGAAGCGCTTGGAGCGCAGACTTGCACCGAAAAATCGCAGAACCCAGGCCTCCATCACGAGCCGAAACGCGCTGAAGAAAAAGTTTTTGCAACCGGCCAAACGCACTTAGGTTATCACGAATCAACTCGGATTCACGCATCGCGGAAAGGGTTGGTTGTAGGCTCGCTTTTGATTTGGCGGGGCAATCCGGGCTTGGGCTTATCCACACACCGGCACGTGAAGCCGAAGGCGCTACAGATGGAACGACGTCAGCCGCGCGAACTTCTTCGCGCGGGCGTGGATTTCGGAGCGTTTGGCGGTGCCCAGGCGGTCTACGCCAAATTTCTCCACGGTGAAGCTGCCCATCACGGAACCGTAGACCATCGCGCAGCGCAACGTCGCTTCCGTTACCTTCCCTGCTCCCGCCAGGTAGCCCATGAACCCGCCGGCGAAACTGTCTCCCGCTCCGGTCGGATCGTGAACTTCTTCCAGCGGATAGGCCGGAACGGAAAAGGTGAAGCGGTCGTGCACCATCAGCGCACCGTGCTCTCCGCGTTTGATGACCAGCGTTTTGGGCCCGAGCTTAAAGATTCGCTTGGCGGCGCGGAGCAAATTGTGTTCGCCAGTGAGTTGGCGGGTTTCGTCGTCGTTGATCATTAGTATGTGGGTATGCTTCAGCGTCTCCGCCAATTCCTTGGGGGTGCGCTCGATCCAATAGTTCATGGTGTCCAGAGCGACGAGCTTGGGCTTCACGCGAATCTGCTGTAGAACCGAGCGCTGCAAGCTAGGATGGATGTTGGCGAGAAAGACGAACGGCGAATCCACGTAGGTCGGCGGCAATTTCGGATTGAAATCCGCGAAGACATTCAGATCGGTGGCCAGCGTGGTGCGCTCGTTCATGTTCTTGCTGTAGCGGCCGGACCAGAAGAAAGTCTTGCCGGGCGCGCGCTCAAGGCCAGCGAGATCGATTTTTCGTCCTTTGAAAACCGATTCATCCTTAGCGGAGAAATCGTCGCCGACAACGCCTACCAGGCGCACCTGGGTGAAATGGCTGGCCGCCAGCGCAAAATAGCTGGCCGCGCCCCCCAGGGTGCGCTCGCGCTTCCCGAACGGGGTTTCAATGGCATCGAATGCTACGGAACCTACGACCAGCAGGGACATGTGATCTCCAAGATCGAAATCCGATTTAACTCACGCTGTTTTAGAAACAATGATTCAGGGCTCCATGCTTTTACTTTTTTCGGCTGCTCCACTCTTCCCTGTTTTTGGGAAGGGTGAGCGTTGGGAGAGCCGCTGCTCATAAATACTTTCCCGCGATCGACGCCAGACGCTTCTTCGCTGCAGGCGTAATGCGTTTCCGATCGGTGAGGATGGCGTGCGCCAAAGCTGAGCCGCACTTGCAGCCACGGCCGGACGGCATCGCGCGCACCGCTTCGCGAATTACTTGCTGCACGTTTTCGGTGTTCTTGGTGAGGTTGGCGATGATTTCGCTGAGCGTCACCGAGTCGTGATCGGGATGCCAGCAATCGTAATCGGTGACCATGGCGACGGTGGCGTAGCAAATCTCGGCTTCACGCGCGAGTTTGGCCTCGGTGAGGTTGGTCATGCCGATGATGTCGAAACCGGATTTGCGATAGGAATTGGATTCCGCGAGCGTGGAAAATTGCGGCCCTTCCATGCAGACGTAGATGCCCTGGCGGTGAACGTTGACTCCGGCGCGGTCGCAGGCCTCGCCCAGAAACGCAGCAACCTCGCCGCACACCGGTTTGTCAAAACCGATGTGTGCGACCACGCCTCCGCCAAAAAAGGTGGAGATGCGGTTGCGCGTGCGATCGAAGAATTGGTCGGGAATCATGAAATCGAGAGGCGGCAGAGATTCGCGAAGCGAACCCACCGCACTGACCGACAAGATGCGGTCGACGCCGAGCATTTTCATCGCGCAAATATTGGCGCGATAATTGATTTCGCCGGGAAGCAGCAGATGGCCGCGCGCGTGCCGGGCCAGAAACGCGACGCGGTGGCCCTCCAGGGTGCCGACGACGATCGCGTCGGAGGGATTTCCGAATGGCGTGCGGACGCGGGCTTCCCTGGTCGCGGTGAGGCCGGGCATTCCGTAGAGCCCGCTACCGCCAATGATTCCGATCGTCACGGGATCCTTACCGGTTAGCGATTTCCTCTTGCTGGAAACTTTGCTTGCACTTTTTGCCATATTCAATCCACCTGCACAGGTTCAGCGTGCACTACGCCTTCATCTTCCACCAACATGGCCGCGGGAACCGCGGGATCGTGGACGAACAGAGCCAACCAGCCCTCGCGCGCCACTTGGCCAATCCATTTCTTTTTATTTTCGAGAGTGAGCATTGGATACAAATCAAATCCCATGATCCACGCCGGAGGTAAATGCGCGGAGGTGGGCACCAGGTCGGCGAAGAAAAGCGCGGACTTCCCGCCGCCGCGAAGGATCACGCATTGCATATCGGCGTTGTGACCCGGCGCGCGGACGACTTCCACGCCCGGAACAATTTCCTGGTCGCCTTCGAGGAATTGCCACTGGCCGGATTCTTGCACGGGCATGAAGTTCTGGGAGAGATAGCTGGCGCGGTCACGCTCGTTGGGATTTTGGGCGTGCTCGAACTCGCCTTTCTGCACCATGTAGACCGCGTTGGGATAGCTGGGGACGGCGCGGTCGCCTTCCAGGTGGGTGTTGCCGCCACAGTGATCGAAGTGCAGGTGAGTGTTGAGGACGATGTCGATGTCTTTAGGCCGGACGCCGCGGAGGGCCAGACGATCTACCAAGCGCGGAGGAGGATCGAAGCCGAACATGTCGGAGCGGCGCGCATCCCATTTTTCACCGGCGCCGGTTTCCACCAGAACGGTTTTCCCTGCGGTGCGAATCAGCAGCGAATTCATCCCCATCTGAATGCGGTTGCGAGAGTCGGGCGGGAATTTTTTTTCCCACATGGGCTTGGGAATCACGCCGAACATCGCTCCGCCATCCAGCCGGACGGATCCGTCGCTGACGATCTGAAATTCCAGTTCCCCGAGCTTCAACGCGCTTCTCCCAAGCCGGCGCGGGCCATGAGCGCTTCCACGGCCGCGTATGGATCGATTTTTCTATCGGCGACTTCGGCGGCCAGATGATCGAGCGACGCCTCCGAAAGTCCGCTGCTCTCGATCTTTTCAAAAACGCGCTCTTCGATCAACTGCACCAGGCGGTCTTTCCAGTGGGCGATGGATTTGCCGCGAGCATCGTCGACCCCGGCAAAGTGTTTGCGGTAGAGATCGATAGCCTGCGCGAGATCGGCGATGCCTTTATTTTCGGTGGCGGTGGTGCGCACGATCGGAGGCTTCCAGGCGTGGCGGCCGGGAACAAGTTCGAGGACTGCGCGAAGCTGCTGCTCGAAGCGGTCGGCGCCGTCGCGGTCGGATTTATTTAGGACGAAGATGTCGGCAATTTCCATCAGGCCGGCTTTGAGGTTTTGCACGTCGTCGCCCATGCCCGGGACCAATACGACGATGGTGCAATCAGCGAGGCGAACGATTTCGATTTCGGCTTGTCCGACGCCGACCGTCTCAATCACGATCATCTGTTTTCCGGCGGCATCGAGCAGCAACGCGGCGTCACCGGTAGCCTGAGCCAAACCGCCGAGCGTTCCGCGAGTGGCCATGGAGCGAATGAAGATTCCGGAATCGGTGGCGTGGCCTTGCATGCGAATGCGGTCGCCGAGGATGGCGCCGCCGGTGAACGGGCTGGAGGGATCGACGGCGATGATCCCGACGGTTTGGTGGGCGGCGCGATAGTAAGTGGTCAGCCGGTCGACCAAGGTACTTTTCCCGGTGCCCGGCGCGCCGGTGATTCCCAGCCGGTAGGCGTTGCCGGTGAACGGAAATATCTGGCGCAGGATCTCGCGGGCTTGGGGAGAGCGATTCTCGATGGCGGTGACCGCACGTGAGATCGCGCGTACGTCGCCGGCGCGAACTTTTTCAGCCCATTGATCGATTACCGCGGGCATTGATTCCCGCCATTCACGGAAATAGCTACGGGTGTGCCCGCGTTTCCGGGCGCGGCGATTTGCGCGGCCGAAGATCGTGCGGCGCAGCGCTTGCCTTCCGCGGATTGGAGAGCCGTTCGCAATCAGAGTTTGCCGAGCAGTTGGCGAGCGATCACCAAGCGCTGAATTTCGCTGGTGCCCTCGCCGATGGTGCAGAGCTTGACGTCGCGATAAAATTTTTCGGCCGGATAATCCTTGATAAAGCCGTAGCCGCCGAAGATCTGCACCGCTTCGTTGGCTACGCGCACCGCAACCTCGCCCGCATACAGTTTGGCGAAACTGGATTCCTTGGTGAAGCGGATGCTGCCGCCGGAGGCGATGGAGCGGTCGGCGAGCCACGCCGCCTGGTAGGTGAGTAAGCGCGCGGCTTCGATTTCCATGGCCATGTCGGCGAGCTTGAACTGGATGGCTTGAAATTCGCCGATGGCTTTCCCGAATTGTTTTCGTTGCTTTGCATAGTTCAGCGAAGCTTCGTAGGCGCCCTGAGCCATTCCCAGCCCGAGCGAGGCGATCGAGATACGGCCGCCGTCGAGAATCTGTAGGCTGTTGACGAAGCCTTCGCCCTCGGCGCCGAGCAGATTTTCCGCCGGCACGTGGCAATCGCTAAAAATTACTTCGGAAGTGTCGCTGGCGCGCAGGCCGAGCTTGTTTTCTTTTTTGCCTGGACGAAAGCCGGGAGTTCCCTTCTCGAGGATAAAAGCGGAAATTCCGTGGCTGCCTTTGGATTTGTCGGTGAGGGCCATGCCGACGCAAGTGTCCGCGTAGTGGCCGTTGGTGGTAAAGGTTTTGGCGCCGTTGAGCACCCAGCCGGAGGCGTCTTTCACCGCCGTGCTGCGCGTGCCGCCGGCGTCGGAGCCGGCTTCGGGTTCGGTGAGCGACCAGCAGCCAAGCTTCTGGCCCTGCGCGAGCGGGACGAGATATTTTTGCTTTTGCGCCTCGGTGCCGAATTTGTAGATGTGGTTGGAGCAGAGCGAATTGTGCGCGGCGATGATGATGGCCACGGAGCCGTCGACGCGGGCTAGTTCTTCGATGGCGATCGCGTATTCGATGTAGCCGAGTCCGGAACCGCCGTATTTTTCTGGAAAAATTACGCCGAACAAGCCGAGATCGGCCAGCGCGGGAATAATTTCCTGGGGAAAGCGCGAAGCTTCGTCCCACTCCATGACGTGCGGAAGGATTTCGGCTTCGGCGAATTCGCGGACCGTGCGGCGAAGCTGCTGCTGTTCATCGGTCAGAGAGAATTCCACGGCACCTCGCAGGAGCGGACCGCTCTATTTATATCACACGGGGTGTGACGGGCAGTTGCGGGTTGGGGCGAGTGTTTTCGGCTGGTCATGGGCGGCCCATCGCACCTTGCCAAACGACTGGAGTGAGTAGAAATACAGGCGAACGATCTTCGCCTGGCTGATGGGAGCTGATTTGTATTTTGCCTGCGTTCGGCAGATTTCGGTGTCTGTTTTCATAGGCATCCGAGGGGCATCCTGGCGTTGTTGCGATTTCGAATTCGGTTCGGGGTTTGTACGTAGAAATGGGGCGGAACGGGATTGGATCGCAAAGCGGGCAGGAGAACTTGCCCAGCTGATATTCGCTGGGAATTTTGGTCCATTTCCGGCTCTGTTTCCCAGGATTTCATACCCAT
>Ga0302324_100023150_pt1 | contig 12031 bp, 10 predicted proteins | sample Palsa_T0_1_FD_201949 | JGI IMG/M metagenome (GOLD analysis project Ga0302324, IMG submission 201949) | Peat permafrost microbial communities from Stordalen Mire near Abisko, Sweden - Palsa_T0_1 | ecosystem: Environmental > Terrestrial > Soil > Palsa > Peat permafrost | place: Sweden: Abisko...
CTCCGTTTGATCCCGGCATTCTTGCGGTGATTTACCTGGTGATATTTCCGGTGATCCTGGTGGTTGGCACACTGGGGATGGGAGCGATCTCGCTGGCGGTTTCCGATGTGTATTTGGGCCGCGTGGCCACCATTCGCGGTTCCTACCGAAGGGCGCTGCAGCGATTTTGGCGGCTGTTGGGCCTGCTGTTTTCGGTCGGAGCGATCTTGATGGGCATCGTTATCGTCTTCGCTATTGGCATGGGCCTATTTATGGCCACGTTCGCCGCTTCGCGTGCGGTCGGGAACCTGGGAAACGGAGCGAGAATCGCGGTGGTACTGCTGTTTCTGTTGGTCATCCTGGCGATTCTCGCGGCCGCGATATTTGTGGGTATGATTTTCTCGCTGGGGATCCCCGCTTTGCTGTTGGAAGACGCAACCGTCGGCGGCGCGCTGCGTCGGAGCATCGAACTGACGCGACATAGGCGCTGGCATATTTTTCTGGGCGTGTTACTGACGGTATTCGTCAGCTATTCGGTGATTTTAATTTTTGAGGGCCCGTTCATGCTGGCCATGGGCATGTTCACGCTAAAGGGCGGCGCTCCGCCGGGATGGCTTGCGTTCGCGACTTCGATTTCGGCGGCTTGCGGCAGCGCCGTCAGCAGCCCGTTGATCATGATCGCTTTGGTGCTGTATTACTACGATCAGCGGGTGCGCAAAGAAGCGTTCGATCTGCAGCACATGATTGCGCAGATCGACGCGGCGCCGCAAAAGGCGCCGCCGGGGTTCGTTCCCAGTTAGAATTGATTGTGGTTTTGGCTGGCCTGGCGCCAACGGGAAAAACGGCCGCTGCCGGGATTCCGGGGGGTTGCCTGGCGTCGAACAGCGCCGCTTCGCTGGATGGGATTTGCGAATACCTCGAATATTATTCCTAATGCTGAGCGTTCTTCTTTTGTTTCTCCCCCACGCCGCGAGTGTTTCCGGCGCGCGGTCCGGCGCGGCATCACAGGGGATCGAAAAGACGGCCGGCTCGGCAGCCGCCGACACTGCCGGTCCAGCGTTGTCGGTTCCTCAATACGTCTCCGAGCTCGACCGTTGGACCCGCGCCATCCAGAATGCTCCGCAGGATGCTGCGTCGCTGCAAGCATTGCGAAAAACGGTGCCGCCGGAGTGGAACGTCGATGTAGACGGGTCGAGCTCGATCGCAAGGGTGCCCACCAACTGGCTAGTTCGCGCGTTGTACGACATGCAGTACCACGCCGATCACCGGCCGGTGCGTATCCAGGAAGCGGAAGCGCACCTGGCCACGCTGCGGCAGTGTGCGGCGAGCCTCACCCTTGCTCCGGCTCCGCCGGGCTCGGCGGACAACGCTCGCAAGAATCTAAAAGCCATCCTCAGCCGCAAGGAATTTGCCGGCGCGCAGGGCCCGTCGCCGATTGACCACCTCATCGCCAAGGTCGAGAAGTGGCTCGACAGGATGCTGAGCAAGATTTTTCGCAAGGTCCACATTGCCGGGCATGCCACCGACTATTTCGCGTGGGCGGCGATCGTTTTGGCATTTTTCGTGCTGGCGTGGTGGACGGTGCGCTACTTGCGAGAACGCTCACGCCAGCAGACTCTCGATCTTCGCGGAGCGTCCCAGCCGCCCGCTGGATCGCGAGAGTGGGCTCGGGAAGCCATCACCGCAGCTCAGCGCGGCGCGTATCGCGATGCGATCCATTGCGCATATTGGGCAGGAATCGCGCGGCTCGAAGAATCAGGCGCGCTACCGCCGGATCGCGCACGCACGCCGCGGGAATCGCTGCGTCTACTCGATTCGAAACTCACCCAGCGCGAACCGCTGGCGCATTTGACGCAACGTTTTGAATGGACGTGGTACGGCGATCACGCCGCCACCGCGGCGGACTGGGACGACGTGGTCTCGCAACTCGAAAGGATCGGATGCCTGCTGCGCTCGACGCACGCGATCGCCGCCTCCTGATCGTCGCGGGTCTGGTCCTCGCCGCGCTGCTACTTGCGGGCGCGGTAATCTCCGGACCCGGCCAGAACGGTCCCGGCTACCCATCGAGCTATTCCGCGGGATGGCGCGGAGCCAAGGCCGCCTATTTGTTGCTTACGGAACTCGGCTATTCGGTGGAGCGTTGGGATCACGCTCCCTCGGAGCTGCCTCCCGATCCGCAGAACACGATTCTGATTTTGGCCGAGCCGTGGGGCTTTCCGAATGAGCAGGCCGCGCGAGGCTTGCGCCGTTTTATTTATGCCGGCGGGACGGTGCTGGCTACCGGCAGCAACGCAGCGTGGTTCGTACCGGATGGCAGGGCTCTTGGCGGAGACGAGGAACTCGACGAACCCAAAGAGTATGGAGCGATGGCGGCCAGCGCGCTCACGCGAGGCGCGCCCAAAATTACCATGGCCGATCCCGCCTTCTGGTCTAGCGACTCCTTCGCACCGGTGACCATTTACGGAGATATGGACGACTCGGTCGTGCTTCTCTATTCCGAAGGGAAAGGCTCGGTGTTGTGGTGGGCTGCGTCGACGCCGCTTACGAATGGAGCGATTGCCTCCAGCGGAAATTTGGCGCTGCTCTTGAATACGCTGGGGCCGCCAGGGAGCAAGCGCGTTTTGTGGGACGAATATTTTCACGGCCAGCGCGATTCTTTCGGCACTTACATCGCCGGCACGCCGCTGCCATGGGTGGCGGCGCAAATGGGAATTCTGTTCCTGGCACTGTTGATCACATTTTCGCGGCGCAGCGGCCCGGCGCGCGCACCCTCGGTGGCGGCCCGGCTTTCGCCACTCGAGTTCGTGGAGACGCTGGGCGATTTGTATCAGGACGCCCACGCCGGAAACGCAGCGGTCTCCACCGCTTCGCAACATTTTCGATACTTGTTTGCGCGGCGCTCGGGCTTGCCTTCGCGCGCGCGAATTACTGACGTTTGCCGCGCGGCCGCGGTGCAGATGGGCTGGACCGAGCCCGCTCTGCAGGACACACTGGTGCGCGCGGAGCGGGCGTCGAGCGGGCTGGCGCTGGCGGAACAGGATGCGCTAGACCTGGTCCAGCGCTTGCACGATTATTCCGAGCGACTCGAAGGGCGGCGGGGCTGGCGTGCCGCAGAGGGCAGGCCGTAACCTGAAATCGGAGCGAGGAGAATGGACGAATGACGATTGCATCCGAACTGGCTCAGCAGGTTCGCGACGAGTGCTCGAAGGTGATCGTCGGACAGCGCGAGCTGATCGACGACCTGCTGCTGGTGGTGCTCACCAACGCCCACGCCCTGATCGAAGGCGTGCCGGGCTTGGCCAAGACACTCGCCGTGAAAACGCTGGCTCAGTTGTTTCAATTCCAATTCCAGCGGGTGCAGTGCACGCCCGACCTGATTCCCGCGGATATTCTGGGCGCCAACGTTTTCAATCAGTCGCTCAACAGCTTTTCCCTGCATCGCGGGCCCATTTTCACCGACCTGCTATTGGTGGACGAAATCAACCGGACCCCGCCACGGACGCAGTCGGCGCTGCTGGAAGCGATGGAAGAAATTCAGGTGACCATCGACGGCACCACCCACCTGCTCTCGCGGAATTTCGGAGTGTTCGCGACGCAGAACCCCATCGAATTCGAAGGCACGTATCCGCTGCCCGAGGCTCAGCTCGACCGCTTCCTGATGAAGATCCGCATCCGTTATCCCGAATCCGCGGAGGAACGAACGATCCTGGAGCGATATCAGGCCGGCTTCGAACCGCGCTCGCTGGACCGCGCGGGTTTGCGTCCGGTGGATTCGGCGATGCTCGAAAACGCACGCCAGGAAGTGAAACGGGTACGCGTAGAGCCCGCGCTGCTGGATTACATCATTGCCATTGTCCGCAAGACGCGGCAGGCGCCGGCGGTGAGCTTGGGAGCAAGCCCCCGCGCGGCGATCGCATTGATGTTCGTGGCCAAAGCGACGGCCGCTATCGAAGGCCGCGATTTTGTGGTGCCCGACGATGTGAAGGCCGCCGCGCCTTCGGTTTTGCGCCACCGCCTCACGCTGAAGCCCGAAGCCGATTTGGAAGGCCTGACCACCGACGACCTGGTCCGCGAAACTCTGTCCGGAGTGGAAGTGCCCAAATGAGTGCGGCGAACCATCTGATCCCCGCGACGGCCGAGTCGCGAGCGATTCCCGCCGGCCGCCTCGGTGCCGCGTTTGGTCCGCGCTTTTACCTTTTGCTGCTGCTCGGATTGATTTGGATCGGGCCGGCGTGGGCCGACCATCGCTTCATCGGCGCGATGTTTGCGTGGGATTTGTTGGCGCTGGCGATTTGGGCGTTCGATCTCATGCGTCTGCCCAAGCCCGGGGAGCTCACGCTTCGGCGGGTGTGGAATTCTCCCGTGGCGCTGGCGACGCCAGGGTCGCTGACCTTGGAATTACAGAATCATGGCCGGCGCGCGGTGATCGCCACGATCGTTGACGATGCCCCCGGAGTGATTCGCCCCGATCTGCCCGAACTATGCCTGACGATTGCGGCGGGCGCAACCGCGGCGGCGTCCTACGCGATTGAGCCCAGCGAGCGAGGCGACACGAAGTTCGGACGCGCTGGGATTCGCTACCAAAGCACCATGGGCGTAGCGGAACGATGGGCGGCCGCGGATATCCAGCAGACCGTGCGCGTCTACCCTAACCTGGAAGAAGCCCGCCGGCAGAAAATCTTTCTAATTCGCAGCCGGCAGATCGAACTCGAAAAGCGTTTGAAGCGCCAGCGCGGGCAGGGCCGGGAATTCGAATGCCTGAGGGAATATCGCGCGGGAGACGAGTGGCGGGACGTTTGCTGGACGGCAACTGCGCGGCGCGGCACGCTGGTGACCAAGGTATTTCAGACCGAACGCAGCCAAACAGTGTGGCTGCTGGTGGACGCCGGCCGGCTGTTGCGCGCGCGCGTGGCGCAATTCAGCAAGCTCGATTACGCGGTGAACGCCGCGCTGAGTCTGGCGCAGGTGGCGTTTTATTCCGGCGATCGCGTGGGGCTGCTCGCATACGGCCGGCGCCCGCAACAGCGCCTGGGAGCGGGGCGCGGCGCTTTGCATCTGCGTTCGATCATCGAATCGTTGGCACAGGTGCACGGCGAAGCCTACGAAGCGGATCACATGCGCGCCGCGGACGCATGTACGGGGTCGCAGCAAAGGCGGAGCCTGGTGGTCTGGATCACCGACCTGGCGGAAACAGCGAGTACGCCCGGAGTGATCGAAGCCGCCACACTGCTCGCGCGACGTCACTTGGTTCTGCTGGTGGTGATCGCGCAGCCGGAACTGCGCCAGACCGCCGCGGAAAAGCCCAAGGATCTAACGGACATGTATCGCTACGCCGCCGCGCTGGAAGTGGTGCACCGGCGCGACCTTTTTCTGCGGCAGGTGCGCCAGCAAGGTGTGCTCACGCTGGAGGCTGAAGCGGGGAAACTCTCCACTGCGGTGATCAATCGATATTTGGAAGTGAAGGAGAGGAACCTGCTGTAGCCGCGGGGGCGTTGGATCGTTTTTTTCGCGACAGATAAATCACCAACAGCACCGCCAAAGCGCCGGCCAGTGAAAATTTCAGCGCCGGGTTCAGATCGCTGGGCGAAATGAAGCCTTCTACGATGCCCGCCAGCACCAGGATCGGGAGCATGCCCAGCACCAAGCGCACCGCCTTGGCCCCGGCGAGCTCGATCGATGCGCCGCGCGGCAGATGACCGGGGAAAAGCATCCCGCGCGCGAGCAAGAGTCCCGCGCCGCCGGCGATGAAGATGGCCGGCAGTTCCAGGACGCCGTGGGGCGCGACGAAGGACCACAGCAGCAGCGACATCTTTGCGTCCCAGCACGCGACGTTCACCACGCCAAAGAGCAAGCCATTGAAGAGCAACATCCAAACGGTGCCGACGCCGGCGGTGATGCCCAGAGCGAAGGTGACCAGCGACACCGAAATATTGTTGGTCATGATCTGGCTGGAGGCCAGCGGTTTGACGCTTACAATGGAATGAGTCCACATCTTGTGCTGGGCGATGGTATCCATCATTTCCGGTCCGAGCAGATAGCGTTCGAACCCGGGATTGGCCAGGCACATGAGAATTCCGGCGACCGCCGCGCCCAGAAAAATCACGAACGCGGCGAAAGTATAAGAAAAAGTTTCGTGGAAAATTTCCGGGAACGTTTCGAGGAAGAACGGCCGCAAGCCGCGGGAATGTGGCTTCCGGCTCATGTAGATGATATTGTGCGCGCGCCCCAGCAGTTGGTTTAGGTACAGGGTAGCGCGGCCGCTGGTGGCATCCTCGCGCACCACGGCGAGATCGGAAGCCGCCTGGCGGTACAACAACGCGAGTTCCTGCAGTTCGCGATGAGCGAGACCGCAAGCGCCGGCACGTCCGGCGTGCCCGAGTAATTCTTCGAGCCTCTTCCAAAGGGGGCCGTGCTTTTCGAGCCAACGCGCGGAGATCAATATGTCCTCGCCGGACAAGCTTACCATCGAAACTCCGGAGCAGACGCCGCTGGAGTTTGCGGTTGCGGGAATCGGCAGCCGTTTTCTGGCGCTGGCGGCCGATTCGCTGATACAAGTGCTCACCATCCTGATTTTTCTCGTGTTATCCCGGCTGATTGCGCCCAACGTTGATTTCATCAGCGGGCACACCCAAGTGTGGATACAAGCGGTGTTCGTGATCCTGTTGTTTCTGATTCAGTTTGCGTATTTCGCGGTGTTTGAAGCGGTGTGGAACGGGCAAACGCCCGGAAAGCGCCTCACCCACTTGCGCGTGATTCGCGACGACGGCCGCCCCATCCGCGTCTCCGAAGCGGTGGTGCGCAACCTGCTACGGACAGTGGATGCGCTGCCCGGAATTTACGCCGTGGGCATTGCCTGCGCGTTTTTCAGCCGCCAGAGCAAGCGGCTGGGGGATTGGGTGGCAGGGACGGTGGTGGTTCGCGAGGCGCCGCTGCAGGGGATTGTGCCGCCGAGCGACGCGATGCCGGCGGACGCTAGCAAGACCGGCGATGCCCGCAAGATTTCCAACGAAGAATTGAGGTTGATCGAAGCGTTTCTGGACCGCCGCGCCGCTCTCGATCCTATCGTGCGCCGGAACATGGCGCATCAAATTGCGGTTCGGATGGGCAGGCAGCTTGAAGTGCCGCCGGAAAACCGGCCGGACGCTGAGAAATTTCTGGAAGCGCTGGCGGAAGCGAAACGCAGCGTCTCGCGATATTCCTGAGGCGCAGGCGTCCAGAGATCAAAAAAAATCCTGGAGGAGGAGAATTATTCTTTGGGTGTTTCGGGGACGCCCATTACCTGGACGTGAATGGCGCGCTCGCGCGGACCATCCAACTCCGCCAGAATTACCGACTGCCAGTAACCCAGCGCCACTTCGCCATTCCGCACCGGTAGCGAAATGGTGTGGCCCAACAGCATGGCGCGCAGATGCGAATCCGCATTTTTTCGGGGGCATTCGGAGAGCGAGGGATCGTTGTGCCGCCAATACTCGAAGCGGCCCACCAGGCGCTCGATAAACGCTTTAATGTCGTCGAGCAGGGCATGCTGAAATTCGTTGATGAATACGGCGGTAGTGGTGTGCAGCGACTGGACCAGCACGAAACCGGCCTTCAGCCCGTGCTTTTTCACCACGTCGTTCAAGTCCCGGGTGATATTGATCAGCTCGAGCCGCTCGCGCGTCTTATAAGAAAGAGTTTCGAGATACATCTGCAGCGTGGCTGCAGGACGAACTTCGGGAACGAGTGCGGGAGCTTTAACGATCGCCGGTTTCATCTGTGATGACCTCGGATACCACGAAACGAGTGCCCCTGTCCTTCAGATACCTGTTGGATGCCTGGCGCCCGCTGAAGTTGCACTAAGCTAAATTATAGGTTTCCCGCCCGCGGGCGTCTATCAATTAAATTTGGCGCTGTGCCGTCTCGTTCGGTTCCCCAGCCCTTTGCCCCTCAAAAAGGGCGAAAATGCTGGGAAAACGCTTACTTGTCAGGAGCTTGCCCGCTTAACAGCAGCGGCTAGGCGTGCGATATCGTTGCTGAATTCGCTCTAGGTAGAACTCTTGGCGGGTCAGCAGGACTTGAGGCTCCTCGGCGGGACACCGGCGGCGCCAATGCTGGACGTAGAGATCGTACGCTGCGTCGCCGCTCATTTGACGGTACCCCCACCATAGTTTCTTAAGAACTTCCCGTAGCGAATTACCTTGAGCTTTCACAGGTCCGCCTCCGCCCATTTCGTTACCACGTAGGGCGCTTCGTGTAGCTCCGCGACTTTGCTTCCGCGCAGGATGGCGATCCACTCCGCGCTTGCTTCGATCACCAGCACCAAAACCATCCCCGCCAAAAGCAACGTTACCGCCGCGTCCAGCCGGTTATTGAAAATCATGCGATGGGTAAGGGCCACACCCTGCGGCGGAATCGCGCCGGATGCCAATTGCGCGGACAGCACCCGCGTCTGCGCGAGGAAGCCGATACGCGGATTCGAATGGAAAACTTTCTGATAGCTGGCGGTCATGGTCACCGTCACCAGCCAAGCCATGGGCACCAGCGTCACCCAGGCCCACCGCCGCTCGCCCATTTTCAGAATGATGGTAGTCGCCACCACTAGCGCCACCGTGGCCAGCAGCTGATTGGCAATCCCAAAGAGCGGCCACAAAGAATTAATTCCGCCCAGCGGATCCTGCACGCCCTGCCACAGAAAAAATCCCCAGGCGCCCACAATCAGCCCGCTGCTGATCCATACACCCGGGGCCCAGTTGGTCCGCCCGAACGGCTTCCAGAAATGCCCGCCAAAATCCTGGACCATGAAGCGTCCCACGCGCGTGCCTGCATCCAGCACGGTAAGAATAAACAAAGCTTCGAACATGATGGCAAAGTGATACCAAATTCCCAGCAGGCGTTCACCGCCGATGGTGCCGCTGAAAATTTGCGCCATACCCACGGCCAGCGAAGGAGCGCCGCCGGTACGGTCCAGCAACGTGTGCTCGCCCACCCGGCGCGCCAGGTCGGTCATGGTTTGCGCGTCGAGCGGGAATCCCCATCCGGAAATGGTATTCGCCGCAGCTCCGGCGGTTTTTCCCACGATTCCGGCGGGGCTATTGATCGCGAAGTAGACGCCCGGCATCAGCGCGCAGGCCGCCACCATAGCCATCACGCCCACGAACGACTCGATCAGCATCGCGCCATAGCCGACGAAGCGCGCATGAGTCTCGCGCATAATCATTTTGGGAGTAGTGCCCGAAGAAATCAGCGAATGGAACCCGCTGATGGCCCCGCATGCGATGGTGATAAAGCAGAAAGGGAACACTTTACCGGCGAAAACCGGGCCATTGCCATCGACGAATCGCGTCAGCGCCGGCATTTCCAGCACCGGACGCACCCACACGATCCCGCCCGCCAGCAACACCATCACCACGATCTTGACGAATGCGCTCAGGTAATCCCGCGGCGCCAATAGTAGCCATACCGGCAGCGCCGACGCCGCAAATCCGTACACGATAATCGTGATCGCCAGCGCCGATCCCGACCAGGTGAACGCCGCCGACCATGCCGGCGACGAATTCACCCACTGCCCGCCGACTACCGCCAGCAGAATCAACGCAAATCCCGCTAGGGAAGCTTCCAGCACCCGCCCCGGCCGGACGAACCGCAGATACACGCCCATCAGCAGCGCGATCGGAATGGTCATCGCCAGCGTAAACGTCCCCCACGGCGATTCCTTCAGCGCTTTCACCACCACCAGCGCCACCACCGCGAGCAGAATAACCATGATCGCCAGCACCGCCAGCACCGCGATCGATCCGCCGCGTTTGCTCACTTCCTCTCGCGCCATCTGCCCCAGTGATTTGCCGTCGCGGCGAATCGAGCACACTAGAATTGTGAAGTCCTGGACGCATCCCGCAAGCGCCGCGCCCAAAATCAGCCAAAGCGTTCCGGGCAGGTAGCCGAACTGCGCCGCGAGGGTTGGTCCGACCAGCGGCCCAGGCCCGGCGATCGCGGCGAAGTGATGGCCCATCAGCACCCATTTGTTGGTGGGCACAAAGTCGCGGCCATCTTCCAGGCGTTCGGCCGGGGTGGCACGGCGATCGTCGAGCATGAAAACTTTGGTGGCGAGAAACGCCGAATAAAAACGGTAAGCCACCAGATATGTGGAAACTGCCGCGATCAGGAACCACCCCGCGTTCAGGTGTTCGCCGCGCTCGAAGGCGATCGCACCCAGGCCGGAGACCCCGGCCAGGACGATGGCGGTCCACAGCAGAATTGTGAGTACTCGCTTCATCGCACCTCGCGCCGCCGAATCTCGATTCGCTTCCGCAGAACTCGCGCATCGTACGCAACCCGGCGGATGGCGTCAACCGACAGTAAATGTGTGTGTCAAACCTGGTCAGAAGTGTCTCGTTTCCTTGACTCGTCAGAAGGAGTTGGGACGGTGCGGGAAAACCAGAAACATCCTAGCTATAGGCTTGGCGGCAGGTTTCGTGTTCGCGGCAGGTGCGCGGGCAATTGGTGTTGTCGATTAGGATGTAAGTGCGGCAGCCGGCGCAGAGCACGCCGTAGATGGTGTCTGAAAATTGTTGGTGGCCCGTTTCGGTGGTGTGGCCGGCGCGGGCTTGCTCTCTAGGGATCGGCATCGGGCTATTTTATCCCAGGTTTCCGCAATCGGGCGGATTTATCCCGGGAACGCGATTTCACCGCTCGGGCAGAGCGTTCGTGCATACGTCGGACGCACAGCGCGATATATTTCTGGCGTGTGGATTCGCGCTTCGCGCCCTCCACAAACCGTACGATCGCGAACCGAAAGTTCGCGGTTAGACTGCGAAAAACGCTAAGAGCGGGCGGCGCATCGGCTAGTGCTGCCGCTAAGTCTGCCGGAACAATCGGCTCGCGCGAGTCCGGATCGAATCGCAGGGCCACTTCGATGGCCGCGCCGACGTCTACGCCAAGTTTTTTCCAGACCCGGCTGTGAACGTGCAGGCGGAACGCTCCACGTCCGCGGGGCACCAGCGTCCCGCGAATCGGGATACCCTCCATCCAGCCTTGCACCGGAACGTGCGCCTTACCTTTCCATGGGGCGGAGACGAAGCGCGGGACGTCTACACATCGCATGATCCCGATTTTGTAGATTGGAGCGCAGAAAACGTGCTGAGTATCGGACCGCTGGTTCGGGACGTCAGCTTTATGTCGCGGCACGGACCGTTCACCCTTTGATTCGAGCCGATTGTAGCAAATCCCCGCTCAACGAAAACCGGAGCGCTTCAGACCCGAACTCACTCGATTCGGATTCGAGGTCTAAACGCCCACCCTTCCCAGAACCCGGGAAGCGTGGGGCACCCAAAAGGCATGGAAACGTGAACCGTAGAACCGTAAAAACGTAAGACCGTCGAACTGTGAAAACGTAAAGCTGTGAACCATGAAACTGTTAACTGCGAAACTGCGGAGGCGTGGGTCTAAATTGCGCAGGGAAAGCCGGGCAAAAAAATGCCCCGGCCGAAGCCGGGGCATTTAGGGGATTGAGGTGCTGTCGGGCTAAAGGCTAGTCGCCGGTTACTGCGGCTGCTTCGGACGACGGGGCTAGGGCTGGCGTGCCGTTTCCGTTGCCGTTTGCCGGCTTTACTGCTGCGCCGGGGACGGCGATGCGGATGGCGTCCATCGAGCTGATCTGAACTACCGGCTCGTTGGGCTTCTTCAGCACCAACTCTTCGTAAATCTTGCGAACGCGGGCGGCTTCCTCGAAGGCCTTCTTGCGGCGAATGCGGTCTTCTTCGGCGGCGGTCTGCGGAATGTCGTGTTCCAGGGTACGAACCTTCGCGGCGTCAGCGGCATCGATGCGCAAGGAGTGTTCGTAGCTGGCCAGATCGACCTTCTTGCCCTTGGCAAAGATGTCGTGCTTGCCATGCGTCTTGTACCACTGCGCGACGGTCGCGTTCTTGTACATGTTCTCGATGATCTTCCGCCAGCCCACGCCGGTGTTGTAAGCGCAGAAGGAAATTTCACCTTGCTGCGTGGCGTAGGGGATGATGCACATTTCGGTGCGGCGGAAATCGTAGTTGAAAAGGTCCTGAAACCACATGCCGGCGAT
>Ga0302324_100023158_pt1 | contig 12028 bp, 17 predicted proteins | sample Palsa_T0_1_FD_201949 | JGI IMG/M metagenome (GOLD analysis project Ga0302324, IMG submission 201949) | Peat permafrost microbial communities from Stordalen Mire near Abisko, Sweden - Palsa_T0_1 | ecosystem: Environmental > Terrestrial > Soil > Palsa > Peat permafrost | place: Sweden: Abisko...
CTTCCAGACAACGACGATCCTGATTTCCGTTCCCTCGGTCATTATCCTGACGGCTCTGCTCCTTTCCCTCTGGGGCGGCTCGATCCGCTTTACCGTGCCGATGCTCTTCGCCACCGCTTTCATGCCGATGTTCGGCATCGGCGGCCTGACCGGCATCCCGCTCGCCTTTAACGCGGTCGATCTCTATCTGCACGACACCTATTACATCATCGCCCACTTCCATTATATCGTCGCGCCGGGCACGATTTTCGCCATCTTCGCCGGAATCTATTATTGGTTCCCGAAGGCCACAGGGCGGATGATGAACGAGTTCCTGGGCAAGGTGCATTTCTGGTTTTCGCTCGCGTTCATCAACGGCATTTTCATGCCGATGTTCCTCCAGGGAATGGCGGGAATGCATCGCCGCTGGTATGACGGCGGTTTCTCTTACGACCTTGCGAAGCCCGTCCTCCATTGGAACGCCTTTATCTCATGGTCGGCGTGGCTGCTCGCGATCGCGCAGATTCCCTTCATCATCAACTTCTTCTGGAGCATCTGGTTCGGGAGGAAAGTCTCCAATAACCCTTGGGAAGCGACCACCCTGGAATGGGAGGCGCCGTCCCCGCCCCCGCACGGCAACTTCCTCAAGCCGCCCGTCGTTCACCGCGGACCGTACGAGTACAGCGTTCCGGGCTCGGAGGCCGATTTCATCCCGCAAGGCCAGGATTAAAGCATCACCATGGAAATTCCCTATACCATTACCGCCCGTCCCGACACGGGCCTCTGGAACGCGAAGATCGGCATCTGGCTCTTCCTCGCTTCGGAGGTCATGCTTTTCGGCGGCCTGTTTTCCGCTTACGTCTTCCTGAGAATCGGCGCCGATGCCGCCAACCCGTGGCCGCATGGGCTCTTAAACGTCCCGATCGGCACCTTCAACACCATCGTCCTGATCAGTTCGAGCATGACCATGGTGATGGCTTGGGCGTCGCTCAAAATGCGCAAATTCGCCCAATACAAGATTTACATGGGAGTCACGATCCTGTGCGCGATGACCTTCCTCTGCATCAAAGGCTACGAATACAATGACAAGTTCCACCACTACGGCGTCTTCCTGAAGAATGGCCAGGTGATCACCGGCCACCTCGAGGAAAATACCCCGGAGTCGCTTACCATCCTCCCGGATATTCATCACGCGGGGAAACATTTCTGGCCCGAGACGCAGCATGGCGCGCCGATCGAAATAAAGAAATCCGACATCCGGCGCTGGTCGAACTTTACTCCGAAATACAGTCCCTTCTTTGCAATCTACTTCACGCTGACGGGGCTTCACGGCTTGCACGTTTTCGCGGGTATGTGCGTGAACATCTATTTCTGGATGCCCGGCAGCAAACTCTACCGCACGAACCCGGAACACCTGGCGAACCGGGTCGAAGTCTCGGGGCTCTTCTGGCACTTTGTGGACCTCGTCTGGATTTTCCTCTTTCCGGTCCTATATCTACTTTAACCGATTATGAGCGACCCGCATTCCCACGACGTTTCCAAGGACGTCTCCCGTTACCTCCTCGTCTTCGCCGCCCTGCTGGTCGGGACGGTGGTGACGGTGGCCGCTTCCTACATCCCGTTCCGTTCCAGCGGAGTCAACATCGCCGTGGCGCTCTGTATCGCCACCATCAAGGCCACGCTCGTTGCCGCGATTTTCATGCATCTTTCGGCGGAAAAATGGACCATCTACCGGTTTCTCATCTTAACGGTCGTGTTTGTCATCGGCCTGTTCTCGCTCACGGCCCTGGCGTTCAGCGACCATATTCATCGCTAAATCCGGCAATGTCCCTCAAAGCTTTCCACATCGTTTTCATCACCCTGTCGCTTACGCTGGCTTGGGGATGCGCGGCGCTGGCATTCCAGAATTACCAGGCGGCGGGGAATCATTGGTACCTGGCCGCGTCCTTTTTCGCTTTCCTCGCCGGAATCGGTCTCCTGGTTTATGGGATCTGGTTCCTGAAAAAGACCAAGAATCTCATTCTATGAAAAACAGCTTCCTTCGCCTCCTTCCGCTCCTGATTCTTTCCTGGCCGGCCAGGGTGTTTGCCTGCGCGGTTTGCATGGGCGCGCCCGGCTCGGCGGTCGTTGACGCCACCAACGGGTTCATCTTTGCGATGCTCGGTTTCCTCGGCGCCATGTTGAGCGGCATCCTCGCTTTCGCCATTTACCTGATGCGGCATGCCAAGGCTCCTCTTCCGCCGCACGAGGAGTTGGCCCAGTTCGTTTTCAACCAGGACCTCGAGGAAGGAAGACAGCATGCTTAATCACCTGATGGGGATGCCCCAGAGCGCATCCGAGCACGGCTTCCTCATCGATCACATGCTCGAGGTTTGCCATTGGTTCATGCTGGCCCTCTTCGTCGGCTGGTCCACCTTCTTCTTTTTCACCCTGTTCCGCTTCCACAAATCGCGTCATCCGAAGGCCGATTACCACGGGGTGAAGACCAAGGCCTCCACGCACATCGAGTTCATGGTGGTGCTCATCGAGGCCGTCCTTTTGCTTGGCTTCGGGCTGCCCCTTTGGGGAGCGCGCGTAAAGGCATTTCCGAAGGAAAAGGACGCGCAGGTCGTCCGCGTCACCGGCCAGCAGTTTACCTGGATTTTCCATTACCCCGGGCCCGACGGCGTGTTCGGCCGCCAGGATCTTTACCTCATCAGCCCTTCCAACGACATCGGCCTGGATCCCAACGATCCGGCGGGCAAGGATGATATCATCGCCCGCAACGAACTTCATTTGCTCGTCAATAAACCCGTCATCCTGGAAATCGGCTCCAAGGATGTCATCCACAGCCTCTCCCTGCAATCGATGTTCACCGGCCAGGACGCCATCCCCGGAACCATGACTCCCATCTGGTTTTTGCCGATCCGCACCGGGCAGTTCGAGATCATCTGCGGCCAGCTTTGCGGGCTCGGCCATTACGCCATGCGCGGGGAGATGTTCGTCGATTCGCCGGAGGATTATGCAGCCTGGTTGAAGGAGAACGCTCCCGCTGCGCCACCCACTGCATCCACAGCGCCCGCCGCCCCCGCCGCGAGCGCACAGCCGCAACCATAAGAAGTTTTCCGGGACCGCGCTTGAAAGAGACATCTCCAGCACGCGCCTCCAACGGGCTGTACCGATTCGCGCAGTCCGTGGTCTTCGCCACCCTTTGTCTTATCTTCCTCGGCGGGATGGTCACCAGCAAGGGGGCGGGGCTGGCCGTGCCCGATTGGCCCTTGAGCTACGGCAGTCTCAACCCGCCCGGCTGGCTGCACATCGAAAACGTCCGCCTCGAACACGGGCACCGGCTTTTTGCCGGGTTCGTCGGCCTTTTGATCACCGTGCTCGCCATCCTCGTCTGGAAATACGAAACGCGCCCCCGGGTGAGGTGGCTGGGAGTCGCCGCTTTTGCCGGAGTCTGTTTCCAGGGAGTGCTCGGCGGGCTCCGCGTGACGCAGCTTTCCTCCGTGCTCGCCATGGCGCACGCCTGCATGGCCCAGTTGTTTCTCTGCATCGTTCTCACCCTCGCCGTCGTCCTCTCGCCGAATTGGATCCACGGGAATTGGGATTACTTCGGGCGCAAACTTTCCGCGATCCGCGCCATGAGCTGGGCGCTCGTCTTCATCGTTTATTGCCAGTTGATCCTCGGAGCGGTGATGCGGCACATGAATGCCGGGCTGGCGATCCCCGATTTCCCGCTCTCTTTCGGCAAACTCATCCCCCCGATTGACTCGCCGCAAATTGCGATCAGTTTCGCCCACCGCGTCGGAGCGCTCGTCGTCACCTGCGCCGTGATCTCCCTGTTCGCGGCCATCCTCGTCAATGCGCGCAAGGATCGGAGGCTGCTCCTGCCGGCCATCACCCTCGCCGTGCTCCTCGTCTTGCAGATCGCCCTGGGAGCGCACGTCATCTGGCTCGCGAAAGCGCCGCTCCCCACCACCCTCCACGTCCTCAACGGCGCGCTCGTCCTTTGCACGGCCTTATTCATCGCCCTCCGCGCCGGCAGGTTGAAGCCGCGCGGATTTCACCTCAACGGATACACCCGGCCCGAACTGGTCTCGGAGGTGACGGCATGAACCGCTCCGCCCCGGATGTGCTCCCCCTCGACGTGGCCGTGGCCCCGGATGTCCCGGAGATCGTTCCCGGTTTGGTGGCCGACTTATTGATTCTGACCAAGGCCAGGCTGAGCACCCTGGTTCTCGTCACCACCTTCGTCGGCTTCTGCATGGCCTCTCGCGACTCCATCGACTGGCTCCTGCTTCTCCACACCCTTTTGGGAACGGCCCTCGTCGCCGGAAGCGCCGCCGTCCTCAACCAGGTATTCGAAACGAACGTCGACCGCCTGATGGAGCGCACAAAAGGCCGTCCCCTTCCCGCGGGCCGGATGAAAGCGGTCCGCGCCCTTCGGCTTGGGATTTCCCTGGCAGCAGCCGGGCTGCTCTACCTCGCGCTCGCCGTCAACTGGCTCACGGCGTGCCTTGCCGCGGCGACGCTGGGAATCTACCTCTGCCTCTACACCCCGATGAAGCGCCGCACCTCCTTCTGCATCATGATCGGCGCGATCTCCGGCGCGATCCCTCCGGTGATCGGATGGACCGCCGCCCGGCCTTCCATCAACGCGGGCGCATGGATTCTCTTCGGCGTGCTCTTCCTGTGGCAGATCCCCCATTTCCTCGCCATCGCCTGGATGTATCGCGACGAATACGCGCAGGCCGGCTTCATAATGCTCCGCAGGAACGATATTTGCGGGGTGAAAACAGCCACGGAAAGCTTCCTCTTCACGATAGCTCTCAGCCTCCTGACGATGGTTCCCGCCATCACCGGGCGCGCCACCGCCGCCTATCTCGTGGGCGCCCTCGCGTTCGATGCCATCCTGCTCGGGTGCGCCACGCAATTTCTTCTTCGCCGCACGCGGCCCAGCGCACGGAAGCTCTTCTTCGCGACGATCATCTATCTGCCATGCCTGCTCGGACTGATGGTCTTCACAAAAGCGTGAGCGAGGCAGCCGCAATCTCCCGCGCGTTTCCGGGAAGCAGGAAACTCTTCCTCTGGTACGGGCTTTGCGCCGGCATCTGCCTCTTCGTTCTCGCCTCCGCTTACCTTCAAATCAAATACCGGCAGCAGCCTCTCCAGAAATACCGGTCCCTGCCCGATTTCCAGCTAGTCGATCAGGATGGCCGCTCCTTTGGCCTGGGAGACTTGAAAGGGAAGGTATGGCTGGCCGATTTCGTCTATACGACATGCCCCGGCCCGTGCCCGATGGTCACGCGCAACGTGAGCCAGTTGCAGGATGCGGCGTTTCAGAGCGGCGACGTGCGTTTCGTCACCTTTACCATGGATCCGAAGGATGATTCTCCCGCCGTCCTCAAACAGTACGGAGAAAAATTTCACGCCACACCCGGCAAGTGGATTTTTCTGACCGGCGACCCGGAAAAGATTTTCAGCCTTGTCCGCAACGGCTTCACCCTCGCCATCGCCGACGCGACCCCGAACGCGCCGATCGTCCACAGCACAAAACTCGCGCTGGTGGATCGCGACGGCACCGTGCGCGGGTATTACGACGGAATCGGCGAAGTCCCATCCGAACAGATTTTAAGGGATATACAAAGGCTCCTGCATGAGTGACCCGTCGTGACCGTCCACGATCTGCCCGTCGTCAACGCCAGCCTCAACGGCCTGAGCGCGGTGTTCATCGTCGCCGGCTGGTGCTTCATCAAGAACGGAAAGATCAAGCAGCACAAAATCTGCATGATCACTGCCGTGACCACCTCCACGCTCTTCCTGGCGTGCTACCTCACGTATCACTTCAGCGTCGGCCTCACGCGGTTCACCGCGCCCGGCTGGATACGTACGTTCTACCTCAGCATGCTCACCTCGCACGTCATCCTGGCGTTCGCCACCGTCCCGCTGGTCTTGATGACACTCACTCCCGCTTTAAAGGGGCGCTTTGACAAGCACAAGCGCATCGCGCGCTGGACTCTGCCGATCTGGCTCTACGTCTCCGTCACCGGAGTGCTCGTCTATATGATGCTCTACCAGTGGTTCCCGCCGTGGAAATACCCGCCCCTCCACGCCTAGGAATCGCTGATTAACACACGAGAGTTTTTCATCCGCAGATTCACGCAGATTTCCACAGATTTTAGATGACCTTCCCGGTATTCACAGATCAGCGGCAAACCTTGCTTCCCGAATCTGCGTCAATCTGTGTTAATCTGCGGATTAAAGATGAAGTCCTCCGCGATGAAACGCCTGCGCTGCATCGTCATTGCCGGCCCAAACGGCGCCGGCAAGACAACATTCGCCCGCGAGTTCCTGCCCAAGGATGCCGGGGTTTTTCACTTCGTCAACGCCGACCTCATTGCGGGTGGCATTTCGCCGCTTCGGCCGCAATTGGCCGCAATCGCCGCCGGCCGTCTCTTTCTCGCGGAACTTGACCGCCTCGCCAAAGGGCGAATCAGTTTTTCGTTTGAGACCACCCTGAGCGGGTTGGCTCACCTTGCGCGGATCAAGCGCTGGAAAGCTGCCGGCTACCGGATTGAGATTCTCTTCCTGCGGCTAAACTCTCCCGCCCTCGCGCTCCGTCGCATCGCCTTCCGGGTTCGGCAGGGCGGGCATGATGTCCCTCGCGCCGACGTGCTGCGCCGCTTCGAGCGCGGCTGGAGAAACTTTCCCGCGTATCGAGCTGTCGCAGACGCTTGGGCGGTGTATGATAACTCTGGAGCCGCGCCCGTTCTGATCGAACAACGCTGATGAAAACAGCAAAGCCAATAAAACCAAAAACCGAATTCGCCGCCGCAGCCCTACGCGCCTTGCGCCGCTCCGCGCGGGTCGCGCGCAAGACCGCCCGGATGCACGGCACGCCCATTTGCATCTCCAAAAACCGCAAAGTCGTCGCCATTCAACCTTGATCGGAAAATGCGATGTCATCGGAGATGGGCGCTGAGCACGAAGCGGATACGTTGAACTCATCGCAAATTGCTATGAGTTCGAGGAAACATCTTACGAAAAGAAACTTCCCAAGAGCCCGCGAGCCCGCATCATTTTGTCACGAAATGTTGCCTGACCCCTATCACTGTGCTATCACCTGCCTATCACCTGCCCGAAATGTTGCCTGACCCCTATCACCTGACCCCTGCACGGTGACTCGCATTCCACGAATGCACGGCTTGCCGCTCCGCTTGCCTGGCTCAATGGTGATGATCTTGGAATAGTCCACATGCAGAAGATAGGTTCAGCGCGGGAGTTGGTAAGCGCGTTTCCCATGAGCGGAACGAAGCGGAGCTTCGCGGACAATTGCGTTCCCAAGTGCAACTTGGGAACGAGAAAACATTGCGGACACACCGCAGCCGCCTCACTTTTTAGCTGCCCTGTCTTCCTTCCCTTTATCCTCCGCGGCTTCCGGCGCCCTTACCTTGCGCCACTTTGAGTCCTGAGTCTGCAATTTCAAGATGAGTGAGAAAAGGTGAATCACTTCCGAGGCCTCGGAAGTGGGGCAGATCGCCAATTCGAAGACCTTTTGCTTGAGCGCGTCGATCGTTACCGCATTCCATTCCCCGGGTGTGCTCGTGATCTCCTGCCCGAGCTTTCCTCTAGCGGAGACTGCCTGGGCCCGCCGACGCAAGACCTCGGACTCACAATAGGTGTGGTAAAAGCGCGACAACGGCTCCATGGAAGTGGTGACATGGAACTCTTCCGCCATCAATTTCATTATGGCCAGATAGTTCAGGCCGGGGGTGAGTAGCCATTCGCACAACTGGGCCTTCTGGTCGTCGGTGAGCGCTTCCAGTTTCGAGTCGGAACGCGGGCGTTTCATTCATAAGCTTTGCACGGGTATTTGCAACTCGCCAAGCCCCCTGTTGGCTCGGTTGGCTCCATTGCGCTAAATTTCCAAATCGGGGGAACGGGTCAGCAGGTGACGTTTTTCCCTTCACTTCCAAATACCGAAAGCCGCTCTTCGGCGGTTCCCTTTTTGGCCGATTCCTCGTGGTAATGGAACTGAAGCGCCCGTCTTCGTTTTGCAGAGTGATTGGTCGGGGTGCCATGGGGAAGGAGCGGGTCGAACAACATCAGTCCTCCGGGGCGCAACGGCACCGCGATCGGCTTGCAGCCGGCCATCTCCGCGTCGCAGATTTGCCAATCCCGCTTTTTGAAATGAAGACGCGGTCCCTCACGATGCGCCCCGGACAAGACGCGCATGCAGCCATTCTCCAGCGTTGCTTCGTCAAGCGCTATCCAAACTCCGGCGATTCGCGTGCCGATGGGAAAGTCGAAATAGGCATGATCCTGATGCCATGGCTTTTCGCGGCCGATGTTCGGCGGCTTGATGAGGGCCATATCTTGAAATAGCACGGGCGGCCCTTTCAGGATTCGGCGCAGGACGTTGACCAACTTTGGATGATGAGCCACTGCGTTGAGGCGCGGTTCATAATCCGTGAACTTCCAGAATTTTCGCACCGCATCGAGCCGGTTCGCCAGGGGGAGCGTGGGAAGCAGATCGCGCGCCTTGGATTCGAAGGTGATTCCGTCGTACCCTTCCCGGCGCCCCATCACGAGGTCTTCCAGCGCCGACAATGCTTCCCGGACTTCCGATGGGTTAAAGGCGTTTTCGATTGCCAAATACCCGTCTCGCAGATAGCGGGCCAACGCGGCGTCGTCGAAGGCGTCGAGTGTGTAAATGGGTTCCGCGAATCCTGCCGCCGAATAGAGCTCGGGATCATGTGTCTCTTGAGATTCTGAATCAAAGTTAAGGTTGGATTCGGTTTTGGTCATAACCATGACAGTAGCAAAAAGAGCTTTTATTGATATGAATTGACCCGACAATAGTTTACACAAATCCGTTATGCCTTCAAAGAGAGCTCTCTCCGACGTGGACGCCATTCCGAATGCGGCCCTGCGCATTCGATGCGATCCGAACTGGCGGCTTGATTCCAACTGGGCACGGGGTCTCCACGACTACGATCTATGGTATGTGTGGGGAGGGCGGGGGCAGATGCTCACCTCGGATGGCGCGGTGGACCTTTGTCCCGGCGTAGGTCTTTGGATGCGTCCGGGCCGACGGTATGAAGCCACCCAGGACCCTCAAAATCGGCTTGGCGTGACCGCGATTCATTTCAGCCTCGGATTCAAGAGGAAAGTGCTTCGGCAATCAGAGTTCGATCCGCCGGTGGAACTGTTTGAACCGTTGAGTCCGGCATACTTTGATGCGGCAACGTCCCACATTGCGGGGCTTTATTCCCGCCCTGGCGGGTTGGCGATTGCAGCGCCCCTTCTGAAGTCACTTTTATTAGAGCTCGTTGCGAATGCCCAAACAGAGAGGCCGGACATCCCGATCAATCGGTATCACCAAAAAAAGCTAACCAAGCTTATTTCCGAAATCCGAGACCATCCCGAAAATGACTTTAAAGTAAAGGCACTGGCGGTGCAATGCGGCTACAGCCCGGATCACTTTACCCGTGTCTTTCGGACCATTGTGGGCTATTCCCCCAAGGACTTCATAGTGAATGCCAGAATGGATCGGGCGCGAGCCCTGTTAAAAGAATCGTCCCATACCGTGACGCAAATCGCTGATTTGCTAGGTTACCGGAATCTGGGATTCTTTTCCCGGCAATTTAAGGCACGCCTCGGTATGAGCCCCACCGAAGTTCGATCACCCTCTGCGTCTCTGCGTCCTCCGCGTTAAAATCCCCAATCAGGACTCGCGGTTCCGGTAGTGCCTTACTTCGAAGTCGGGATGGCGCAGCACGGTTTCGGCAAGGTCGAAGAAGGGCTCGAATTCGGGGAAGGAGACGTCGCCTTCGACTTCGCGGTGGATGACGCTCAGGAACAGGTCGGAGCAGCGCCGGAGGGTCTGGGCGTATATCTGCGCGCCGCCTATGACGAAGATTTCCTGCGAGTATTCGCCGGGGTCGAAGCGGTCGAGATCGGGGATCGAGACGACTCCGGGGATGGGCCCCTGTTTGGTCGCGACGATATTCAGGCGGTCCGGCAAGGGGCGGCCGAGCGAGACGAAGGTTTTACGGCCCATGAGGACGGCTTGGCCCACGGTTTTCTTTTTGAACCATTTGAAATCGTCGGGGATGTGCCACGGGATTTTCCCTTCGCAGCCGATGACGCGGTTTGTGGACATGGCGGCGATGGCCTTGAGCCGCTTCATACGGCGATGGGGGCTCTTTTCATACCGCGATGGGGGCTTTGATCGCGGGGTATGGGTCGTAGCCGGTCAGTTCGAAGTCTTCGTAGCGGAAATCGCCAATATTTTTAATGGCGGGGTTCAGCTTCATGACGGGAAGCGGGCGCGGCGCGCGGGAGAGCTGTTCGCGCGCCTGGTCGAGGTGGTTTTGATAGAGATGCAGATCGCCGAAGCTGTGGACGAACGCGCCGGGTTGCAGGCCGCAGACTTGGGCGAACATGAGGGTGAGCAGGGCGTAGGAGGCGATGTTGAAGGGGACGCCGAGAAAGAGGTCGGCGCTACGCTGGTAGAGCTGGCAGCTCAGGACGCCGTCCACGACGAAGAACTGGAAGAGGACGTGGCACGGCGGGAGCGCCATCCGGCTGATTTCGGCGGGATTCCACGCGGTGACGATGAGCCGCCTGCTGTTCGGGTTGCGCTTGATTTCATTGATGACCCAGTCGATCTGGTCGATGGATTTGCCCTCGGGCGTCCGCCAGTCGCGCCATTGCGCGCCGTAGATGCGCCCGAGATCGCCTTCGGCGTCGGCCCACTCGTCCCAGATGGTGACGCCGTGTTCGTGCAGGTAGCGCGTGTTCGTTTCGCCGCGCAGGAACCAGAGGAGTTCGTGGATGATCGATTTGACGTGGAGCTTTTTCGTCGTCAGCAGCGGGAATCCCCGGGCCAGGTCGAAGCGGGCCTGCGCGCCAAACCAGGAGTAAGTGCCGACGCCGGTGCGGTCGGCCTTGAATCGCCCGTTGTCGAGGACGAGCCGGAGCAATGCGTGGTATTCGAGCACAACCCTATCTATCCCGGTCGCGGCCTCCGGTTCAAGGACGTTGAGGCGGAGGCGGGCAGCCGGGCAACTTTTGCGAAAGGTGGCGTTTCGTGGTACAAGAGCGGATGTTGAGAAGCTCAGAGACTGGGTTGACGGCGATGACCGGCCTGCGGGATACACAAAGCGAACGGGACCATCGGCGAATCGCGATTGATCGTGTCGGGGTGAAAAATCTGCGCTACCCGATCCAAATCCGGGATAAGGCGCACGCGGTGCAGAGCACCATCGCGAATATCTCGCTGACGGTCGATCTTCCGCACCACTACAAGGGGACGCACATGAGCCGTTTCGTCGAGGTGCTGAATGCCCGGGGGCGGATTCTTCACGTCGATAGCATCAAGGATATTCTCCTGGATCTGCTGAGGCGGCTGGATTCACAAAAGGCGCACGCCGATTTTGAATTCCCGTTCTTTCTCGAGAAAAAGGCGCCTGTCACCGGGGCGGTCGGGCTGATGGATTACACGGCGAGGTTCAACGCGACCATGGACGCCAAGGGGTTCGATTTTGTCCTGACGGTTATCGTGCCCGTGACGACTCTCTGTCCCTGTTCGAAAGCGATCAGCGAGCACGGCGCGCACAACCAGCGCGGCCAGGTGACGTACGCCGTCCGGTTCGCGAAACCGATCTGGATCGAAGATCTCATCCGGCTGGTGGAAAGCTGCGCGAGTTCGGAGCTTTACAGCCTGCTCAAGCGCCCCGATGAGAAGGAAGTGACGCAGCGCGCGTACAACAACCCGGTGTTCGTCGAGGATCTCGTCCGAAACATCGCGGCGCGCTCGGATGGCGAGCCGGATATTACGTGGTACCGGGTCGAGGCGGAGAACTTCGAGTCGATCCACAACCACAACGCCTACGCGTTGATCGAAAAAAACGCGGGGGCGCCCGCCGGCAAAGGCTAAGAGACTGTGAAAAAAGTAGGGAAGGGTCGTGCGAGAGCAGAAAAGGCCATATGGTGGTGGCGCGACGAAGGAACATACCCTAATGCGGTCTGTGACTGAGAATCGAGCGAAGCGAGATGGCCT
>Ga0302324_100023164_pt1 | contig 12026 bp, 12 predicted proteins | sample Palsa_T0_1_FD_201949 | JGI IMG/M metagenome (GOLD analysis project Ga0302324, IMG submission 201949) | Peat permafrost microbial communities from Stordalen Mire near Abisko, Sweden - Palsa_T0_1 | ecosystem: Environmental > Terrestrial > Soil > Palsa > Peat permafrost | place: Sweden: Abisko...
GAAGCCGTTCTTGTTGGCCTGCATCAGCACCCGCCGGCCGGCGCCGCCGATGTTCAGATCGGCGAGAATCATTTTCTGAGTGGCGTCGAAATCCCAATGATCGTGCGGCGTCGTCTGGTAGTACCACGCCAGACGCCCGGTGTCGGCATGCAGTGCGATGATCGAGGCGGTGTAAAGTCCATCGAGTTGCTTGTCGCCGAGCAGTCTCAGGTCATAAGGCGCGGCGTTCGCCGTGCCGAAATAGACGAGCTGCAGCTCCGGATCATAGGCGAAGCCGTCCCAGGCGGTGCCGCCACCCTTGTACTGCGGATCGCGCTTCGGATCCCAAGTCTTGGCCGCGGCCGTGAGATCCGGCGTTTCCAGCGGATGCGCCGGTTCCGGAGGCACGGTGTAGAACCGCCATCGGAAGACACCGCTCGACAGGTTGTACGCCGAGACGTAACCGCGCACGCCGCCGTGCCCCATGTCCGACCCGCCGTTGCCGATGACCACCACATCGCCTGCGATTTGCGGTGCTCCGGTGCTCGCGTAAGGCAGCTTGTGATCGACGATGGTGTCGACCACCCAGACAGGCTTGCCGGTCGCCGCATCGATCGCGTGCAGCCGGCCATCGCCCGAGGCGACATAGACCTTGCCTTTCCAGACGGCCACGCCGCGGTTGACCAGATCGCAGCAGGGATTGCGCGCGGGGAACCAGTCGCCCTTCGGGTCGTAGCGCCACCGCTCCCGTCCCGTCGCAGCATCAACCGCATACACGTAGCCCCAGGTGCCGGAGGTGTACATGACACCGTCGACGACGATCGGGGTCGCCTCCTGGCCGCGCCGCGGGTTGCCGAGATCGTAGCTCCAGGCATATCCCAGCTTGTTCACGTTGCCTGCGTTGATGTCCGCGAGCGGCGAGTAGTAGCTGCCGTCTTGGTCCCGGCCACCGGTGAACCAGTTCTGCGGCTCGGAATCAGCGGCCTTGAGGCGGGCACTGTCCACGGCGGCCAGTCCCGCGGGGGGTGGGGCCGCGGCGGCTGACGCTGCGGCGGCGGAGATCAGGGCCGACGCCAGGATGAGGGTCGACGCCAGCCCGCGGCCGGTGCGCGTCGCGGCGCCGGCGAACAGATCCGTGATAGGCAACATGAATCTCCCTGGATGAACAGCCGAAAGCTTAGCGGACACGGCGCATTACGCAATAAAATCGCGCGCCGGCCTCCCGACGCCCGATGGTCGTCGGAAATGGAGCCTGCGAGGAGGACCGTTGATCCTGAGCATCGAGGACTTGCGCGCGCGCGCCAGGCGGCGCATTCCGCGCGCCATTTTTGACTACGCGGACGGCGGCTCCTATCAAGAGACGACGCTGCGGGCGAATGCGGCGGATCTCGATGCGATTCAGCTGCGCCCGCGCGTCATGATCGACGTGTCTGACATCAAGCTCGCGACCACGTTGGCGGGAGCCGCGGCCGCGATGCCGCTCGCCATCGCGCCCACGGGTCTTTGCGGCCTGTACCACGCCGACGGCGAGATTCTCGGTGCCCGCGCGGCAGCCGCATTCGGGATCCCGTTCTGCTTGAGCACGATGTCCATCTGCTCGATCGAGGACGTCCGTACGGCGAGCGATCAACCGTTCTGGTTCCAGCAATATCTGATGCGCGATCGCGGCTTCAATCAGTCGCTGATCGAGCGGGCTATCGCCGCGCGCTGCTCGGCGCTGGTGCTCACACTGGATCTGCAGATTCTGGCCGAGCGCCGTCGCGATGCCCGCAATGGCCTGTCGATTCCGCCGCGCCTCACGCTGCGCAACGCCTGGGACGTCGCGACCAAACCCGTGTGGGCACTGAAGGTGATGTTCGGCAAGCGGCGTACCTTCGGTAACCTCGTGGGTCACATCGGTGGGTCCGACGGTGCAGCGACGCTCGCGCAGTGGACGCATACCCAGTTCGACCCTCAGGCGAACTGGCGGGACGTCGAATGGGTTCGCAGCCGCTGGCCGGGACGATTGATCCTCAAGGGTGTCATGGATGCCGAGGACGCCCGCTTCGCACTCGCGGCCGGCGCCGATGCGGTGGTGGTATCGAACCACGGCGGGCGGCAGCTCGACGGCGCGCCTTCTTCGATCTCCGTGCTGCCGGAGATCGTCGCGGCGATCGACGGGCGGTGTGAGGTGCTGTTCGACGGAGGTATCCGCTCCGGGCAGGATCTGGCGAAAGCCCTTGCCCTGGGGGCGCGCGGCGGAATGATCGGCAAGTCTTTTTTGTTCGCGCTCGCCGCGGGCGGTGAGGCCGGCGTCACGCGCGCGCTCGAGATCATCCGTGACGAGCTGCGCGTGACCCTCGCGCTTACGGGAATCCGCGATGTGGGCTCGTGCGGGCCGCAGATGCTGCGTATGCGCTAGCACCTACAGGTCAAAAGGCCCTTGACCTACTTCCCCACGCTCCTTCAGCCGAGATCATGCCGGGATGCTGTTTTGCGCGCTTGCCTCCGATTACGACGGCACCTTGGCCCGGGACGGCCGGATCGATGCGCCCACGCTCGCGGCGCTGCGGCGCTTCAAGGCGACCGGCAAGCGGCTGATCTTGATCACGGACGGGAGCTCGCCGACCTGCGCGCGGTATTCGAGCACCTGGATGATTTCGACGCCGTGGTGGTCGAAAACGGCGCGGTGATGTATTTGCCCGCCACGCAAGAGGAGCGTCCGCTCGCGCCGCCGCCGCCCGAGCGTTTCATCGCCTCGCTGCGCGCGAAGGGCGTGAAGCCGCTGTCCGTCGGGCGCAGCGTCGTGGCCACCTGGACGCCCAACGAGGCCATTGTGCTCGACACGATTCGCGAGCTCGGCCTCGATTGGCAGCTCACCTTCAACAAGGGCGCGGTGATGTGCCTGCCGCCCGGCATCAACAAGGCGAGCGGTCTGCAGGCAGCCGTCGAGCAGCTCAAGCTGTCGGCGCACAACGTCGTGGGCATCGGCGACGCCGAGAACGATCAGGCCTTTCTCGCTGCCTGCGGCTGTTCGGCGGCGGTGGCGAATGCGCTCGAGAGCGTGTTGGAGAACACGGACATGCGCACGACCGCCGCACGCGGCGCGGGCGTCACGGAGCTGATCGATCACTGGCTCGAGGATCCCGGCGCGACGTTTGCGGACATCCGGCGGCACGATCTGTATCTCGGCGAGTCGCGCGCGAGCGGCACGCCCGTCACGCTGCCCGCCGATAAAGGCGCTGTGCTCATCACCGGATCCTCCGGCGTCGGCAAGACCACCTTGACGCATTTGCTCATCGAGCGAATCGCGCAGGGCGGTTGCGCAAGCGAGCGAGGCAACGCTTGATCCGGTCGCATCCCGCGCCGAGATCGCTGCGGCGATCAAGCGGCGCTACGCGCCTGCGCTGGCGGGTTGACTCAAATAGCCAGCTCGTTGTCCACCGGCAGCCATGCGCAAAGACTCACGCTGCACGGGTCCGTCGAATAGCTCACTCCGCCCGCGAGCGCTGTCATGCGATGACGGATTGCGGCGAGCTCATAAGATTTGGTCCGCGGTCTCTCTTCCGGGGAATGCGACTCGCCGTGCCCGGTCACCGATAAGGTCACGCGGTCGTTGGAACCGCCGAGCACGAGCGTGATCGAGCGGACCCATTTCGATTCAAGGACGATGCCGATCGCCTCTTGGGCCATGCGGAACAGCGCGATCGCTGCGTCCGGATTGAAGTGCCGCTCGGTCGCCGGAAAGCGAATCACGCTCGCGAGGCCCGTGCGGGCCGCCGTCGTGCCCACCAGCCACCGCAGGGCGGCGAACAGGCCCACGTTGTCGAGCAACGTCGGTCGCAGCTCCTCGATGATCTTGCGCTTGATGTCCACCGCGCCCGCAAGACACTCTTTTAGTCGTGCGAGCCGACGGTGCACCTCGCCGCTCCGCGGGGACTCGGGCGCGACGTCGATCTCCCGTTCCAGCCAAGCAAGGTCCATCGAAGCCGCGACCAGCAGGCCGCCCAGCTCGTCGTGCAGCTCGCGCGCGAGCCCGGCCTTCTCTCGTTCCGTGACCGTCTGCAGGTGAGAAACCAGGCCTGATACGGACGGGTTGCGGTCCTCGCTCACGCTCCTCAGCTCCATACGCGCCGCCTGTCCCGCGCATCTCGCGCAAGTCGCCGGCGGAACGCGCCATAGGCGCGGCCCACGGTGAAGCCGATGAGCGCGAGATTGAAATAGAATCTGAGATTACTTCGCATGGGAATGTCCCCAGGGGGACGGACAGGATCCGCTAGGCATACGCCCGTGCCCACTCTCAGGAGGTGGCTTCTTGCGTCAGACAGCGGACTACCCGCGTACGGGGCGTCCCGCAATCGACGCCCGCGGGCTCCGCGCCTACGCATGAATGCGCCATCCGCCGGCTGTGCCCAAGCGCCCCGCGTCCGATGATTGCCCTATGCAAAACGGGCAAAACGGGCAAAACGGCAACGAGTCACGCCTCGAACCCGGTGCGGCGGCGCCCACAGGGTCCACGGACGAATCGATCGGCCGTCCTTCAGATTGGCGTGAAGGCCGCTATCAACGCAGCGGCGCGCGGGTAGACCAGTCTGTCGAGACGCCCGCGTCATCGCGCGCGAAACGACCGAAGTCGCCGGCCACGCAGCGGCCGGTGACCTTGCGCGACTACGAGAAGTAGCTCTCAGAGCGAAGATCAATGGCTCTCAGAGCGTCGGCAGCGGGCGCGGCTTGCCGAGCGGGAATGCGGCGTCGATGCGGGCGCACTCGGCGCCGGTCAAGTGCAGGGCGCCTGCGCCCGCATTCTCGCTCGCATGATCCCGGCGCGCAGCCTTCGGTATGACGAAGGCGTGGCGTAAGAGAAACGCGAGCGCGACCTGGCGGGCGGTTGCTTTGTGCGAGGCCCCGATCTCTTGCAGCACGCGCCCCGGCCGAGTCTGCGGATCGAAAGCCTGCGGCGATTCGCCGAAGGGGGTATAGGCCACGATCGCGATGCCGCGCTCGCGACACCAGGGCAACACGGCATGCTCGATGGCGCGTTCTTGCAGGTGATAGAGCACCTGATTGCACGCCGGCGGCCCGGCCCCCGTGAGCGAGGCCAGCTCCTCGAGATCGTCGACGTCGAAATTACTCACGCCCCACGCACGAATCTTGCCGCTGGCGCGCAGCTCCTCGAACGCCGCCACGGTTTCCGCGAGCGGATGCGCGCCGCGCCAATGCAGCAGATAACAATCGAGCCGGTCGGTCTGCAGCCGGGCGAGGGACCGCTCGCACGCGGCGATGGTGCCTCGCCGTGAGGCGTTCGAGGGCAGCACTTTCGAGACCAGGAACACCTCGTCCCGGCGTCCTTCGATGGCGCGTCCCACGAGCGTTTCCGCGGCTCCGGAGCCGTACATCTCCGCCGTGTCGAGATGACGCATGCCCAGATCGAGGCCGTGTCGCAAGGCATCGACCGCGTCGCGCGGCGATTGCTCCGCGTGCCAGGTGCCCTGGCCGACCACGGTCACGCGTGGACCGCCGGGACCGAAGACGCGCAGATCCATACGCACGGTCAGTGGGGCGCCACGCCTAGTGGCTCATGGCAAGCGGCGCGACATGCGCAACGCCGGCTCGCGTCCCTGGTAGTAGCCCTGCACCACGTCGAGCGACTCGAACCCGAGGCTTTGATAAAACGCGCGCGCTCCGCCGTTCGTCTCGCGCAACTCGAGATCGATGCGAAACACTCCGGCTTCGACCGCGCTCATCGAGAGCCACTCGATGAGCTGTCTGCCGAGCCCTTGACGGCGATGCTCGACGCTCACCGCCAGCAGATTGAGATGTGCCACCTCGTCGCCGAAATGCATGATGGCGAAGCCGGCGATCTTGCGCTCGCGACGCCCGACGAGCACGCAGGAATCGCGGCCCAGGATCGCACGGCGCACGCGCGCCGGTGTCCAGGACCACGCGAGACCGTGCTCGATCAGGTCGCGCGACATTTCGGCGATTTCCAGCGCATCCGGATAGTGAGCGAGGCAGAGCGTCGCGAGCTCGGACATCAGCGGCTGCGGTAGCGGTCCGTGGCCGAGACCAGCTCGTGGACGTTGCCGAGCTCGAAGGCCGAATGGCCCGCATCGGGCACGATGCGTAGATCCGCCTCGGGCCACGCACGATGCAGGTCCCAGGCACTCGTCGCGGGGCAGACCACATCGTAGCGCCCTTGGACGATGGTCGCCGGGACGTGTCGAATGCGCGGCACGTCGTCGAGCAGTTGCGTCTCGCTGCGCAGAAAGCCGCGGTTCACGAAGTAGTGGCACTCGATGCGGGCCACGGCGAGGGCGAATTGATCCTCGCTCCACTTGCGTATGTTGTCGAGATTGCTGTGCAGAAAGCTGGTCGACGCCTCCCATACCGACCAGGCGCGCGCGGCTTCGAGAGCAGTCCGCTGATCGCTCCCGGTGAGACGTTGGTGGTAGGCGCGCAGGTAATCGTCGCGCTCATCGACCGGAATGATGTCGCGGTACGCTTCCCAGCAGTCGGGGAAAATCTCCGAGGCGCCGTGCTGATAGAGCCAGCGAATTTCCGCGTAACGCAGCAAGAAAATGCCGCGCAGCACGAGCTCCGTCACGCGTTCCGGGTGCGCTTCGGAATAGGCGAGAGCCAACGTCGATCCCCACGAGCCGCCGAACACCAGCCAGCGCTCGATGCCGAGGTGCTTGCGCAGACGCTCGATGTCGGCGACCAGATGCCAGGTGGTGTTCTCCACGAGACTCGCACTCGGCCGGCTGCGGCCGCAGCCGCGCTGATCGAACACGACGATACGGTAATGCAGGGGATCAAAGAATTGACGGGCGCGCCGGTCCGAACCCGCGCCCGGGCCGCCATGGAGGAACACCGCGGGCTTGCCGGCGGGGTTGCCGCATTCCTCGTAATACAACTCGTGCACGTCCGAGACGCGCAGGTAGCCGTGTTTGAAGGGCTCGAGGGGCGGATAAAGCTCGCGACGCGGAGGCGCCCCGAGGCGGGCGGAGAACGCTGCGGTATCCGCGGCCGGCCGCGCCCGCGACGAGGTCCTGCGCTTCGCCGATGTGCCCTTGGAAGGGGTGCGCAGCGCCCGTGCCTGGGCACGAGCCTTGAGGGGTGCGGTTTTTTTCTTCTTCGTCATCGCGATGGTCCTCGGTTTAGAGCGCTCGCGGAATCAAAGGGCCCAAAGGGGCACCGCCGAGCAGATGGAAATGCAAGTGGTAGACCTCTTGGCCGCTGTCGGGATTGCAGTTCAAGATCAGCCGATAACCGCTCTTGGCGATGCCATATCGACGCGCCAGGTCGCGGGCGACGATTACCAGGTGACCGATCAGAGACTCATCCTCATCGGCGATATCGTCCGTGGTCGGAATCGGCTTGTTCGGCACGATGAGGATATGCACTGGGGCGGCGGGTCGGATGTCCAGGAAGGCAACGACCCGCGAATCGCGGAAGACGATGTTGGCGGGCAGCTCCCCCGCTATGATTTTCTCGAAAAGCGTAGGCATGTCGAACGCTCGGATGCGGTTGCTGCAAGATTAGCAGGAAGTTGATCGATGCCGCATTGCACAATTGAGCGCCCGAAGGGGTCTCTCGAGCGCCCTGGACTGCGAATAGAAATGGGAACCATTCTCATATACACTCGCGTTCATGAATCCGACACATATTCGGGCCAGCCAAGACGGAGAGGTAGGGCTCGCCGATCTCGCCACCGGGGCGGCCGCGCGCGTGGTGTCGGTCTCGCCGGGCGAGGGACCCGCGCGACTCGAGATGGGACGGCGCCTCGCGGAGCTCGGGTTTCTGCCGGGAGAAACGGTGCGCATCGTTGCCCGCGGACTGCTTGCGCGTGAGCCCATCGCGGTACGCGTCGGAACCGGTACGTTCGCGCTGCGGCTGTTCGAAGCCGCCTGCGTGCGCGTTTGCCCGGAGCAGCCGCTACCCGGATAGGGCCATGGATGCCCTCTTGCGCCCTGATCCGAGTCCCCTGGTCGCCCTGGTAGGCAACCCGAACTGCGGTAAGACGGCGCTCTTCAATGTGCTTACCGGCAGCCGTCAGAAGGTCGCCAATTACGCGGGCGTCACCATCGAGCGCAAGGAAGGGACGCTGCAAACGCCTTCGGGGCGCCGCGTGCGCGTTCTCGATTTGCCGGGCGCCTATAGTCTCGATCCGCTGACTCCCGACGAGCAGGTCACGGCCGATGTGCTGCTCGGCCGGCGGGCGGGCGAGAGCGCGCCGGACTTCGTTGTCTGCGTGACCGATGCCACCAACCTGCGGCAGAACCTGCGGCTCGCCCTGAGTCTCAAGCGCCTCGGCCTGCCCATGGTGGTGGCGCTCAACATGACGGATATCGCGCAGCGCAAGGGCATTCTGATCGACGCCCGCAAGCTCGAGCACGAGCTCGGCGTGCCGGTCGTCGAGACCATCGGCGTCAAGTCCGCGGGCGCGAAGGCGCTCGTCGAGCTGCTCGAATCCTCGGCGCTGCGGGCACCACTCGCGCCGCGGGCCGCCTGGCGCACGCCCACGCCCACGGATCTCGAGTTCGATCAGGCCGAGGTTCGCCGCATCCTCGGCATCGTGGGCGGCGCGCGGCTCGAGGGCGTCACCGTCAGCGACAAACTCGACGCGGTGGTCCTGCATCCGCTCGCGGGGCCCGTGATACTTGCCGCGATTCTTTTCCTGGTGTTCCAGGCCGTCTTCGCTTGGGCGCAGGTGCCCATGGATGCGATCAGGACGGGCGTCGGCGCGTTCGCGGGCTGGGTCGGGAGCGTCATGCCGCCTAGTCTGCTCAAGGGTTTGCTCGTCGACGGCGTACTGGCCGGCGTCGGCAGCGTTTTGGTCTTCCTGCCGCAGATCATCATTTTGTTTTTTTTCATCCTGCTGCTCGAGGATTCCGGCTATCTGCCGCGCGCCGCATTTCTGCTCGACCGGGTGATGGGAAGCGTCGGCTTGTCGGGCCGCGCTTTCATTCCGCTCTTGTCGAGTTTCGCCTGTGCCATCCCCGGCATCATGGCGACGCGCACCATCCAGAATCCACGCGACCGGCTGGCCACCATCATGATCGCGCCGCTCATGACCTGCTCGGCGCGCCTGCCGGTGTTTGCCTTGATCATCGGCGCCTTCATTCCGCGTCGCACCGTCGGGCCGGGACTGCAGCTGCAGGGTATCGTGCTGTTCGCGCTGTACATCGTGGGCGTGGTGAGCGCGATGGGCGTCGCCTACGTGCTGAAGCGCATGGGGACCGCCAAGCGTTATCAGTTCCTCATGCTCGAGCTGCCCGCCTACCATTGGCCGAACACACGCACGCTGCTCATCGGGCTGTGGCAACGCGTGGAGATTTTTCTGAGCCGGGTCGGCACCATCATCCTCGCCTTGATGGTCATCCTCTGGGCCTTGAGCTCCTTTCCTGCGCCGCCGCCCGGAGCGACCGGCCCGGCCATTCAGTACAGCATCGCGGGGCACATCGGCGCGTGGCTCGCCGTGGTGTTCGCGCCGATCGGCTTCAACTGGCAGATCTCGATTGCGCTCGTGCCGGGGCTCGCGGCGCGCGAGGTGGCCGTGGGCGCGCTCGGTACCGTCTATGCGCTCTCAGCGACAGGGTCGGACGTGAGCGGCGCACTCACGCCGTTGATTGCGCAATCCTGGAGCTTGGCGACGGCACTATCGCTGCTCGCCTGGTACGTGTTCGCCCCGCAGTGCCTCTCGACACTGGCGACGGTCAAACGCGAGACGAATTCCTGGCGCTATCCTCTCATCATGGCGGCCTATATGTTCGCGCTTGCCTATGTGGCCTCGTTCATCACCTATCGGGTGGCGCTCGCCTTCGCGGGCTGACGCATGCGCCCAGGACCCATCCGATGAGCCGATTGCTCGACGCCGCCCTGGTCGCGATCCTGCTCGCCGCGAGCGTGGGCTACGCGCTGTATTCGCTCGGACCGAAATCGCTGCGGCGGTGGTTGCGCTTGACGCTCGCGGACCTCGTGGCGCGGGCTCCGGCCGTGCTGCATCTCGGCCGTATCGAGCGCCGCCTGCGTGCGGCAGCCGGCGGGTCGGGAGCCTGCGGGGGCTGCGACAGCTGCGCACCGTCGGCAGACGCTGCGCGCGGCGGTGCCGGCCAGGAGATCCGCGTGCCCACCGCGAGCATCGGCAAGCGGCGCTAGACCGCGGCACTCATTCCTCGGAGAAGCGCGGCGCCCGCTCGGTCATAATGGCAGCCGGTCAACCACCCGCGTGTGCTCATGCCTTTGCCCGCCTTGCTCGAGAATCGACTGAGACTGCCCATCGTCGGTGCGCCGATGTTCCTCGTCTCGACACCTGCACTGGTGATCGCGCAATGCCGGGCGGGCATCGTCGGCGGCTTCCCGGCGCTCAATGCCCGGCCCGCGGCGCTGCTCGATGACTGGCTGAGCGAAATCACCGAGACCCTGGCGAGCGCGCGGCGCGCGAATCCCGCCGCGCAGATCGCGCCGTTCGCGGTGAATCAGATCGTGCACGCGAGCAACGAGCGGCTGGAGCAGGACGTCGCTCTTTGTGTGAAGCACCGCGTGCCCATCATCATCACCAGCCTGCGCCCTCCCGCCGAGGTGGTGAGCGCCGTGCACGGCTACGGCGGAATCGTATTCCACGACGTGATCAACCGGCGCCATGCCGAGAAGGCGGCGGAGCAGGGCGTCGACGGCATCATCGCCGTATGCGCGGGTGCGGGGGGTCACGCGGGCCTGTTGAGTCCTTTTGCCCTGGTCAAGCAAGTCCGCGAGGTTTATTCGGGGAGCATCATTCTCGCCGGTGGCATGAGCAGCGGCGCCGATGTGCTCGCGGCGCAGGCCATGGGCGCTGATCTTGCCTATCTCGGCACGCGTTTCATCGCCACGGCGGAGTCCAATGCGTCCCCGGGTTACAAGCAGATGGTCGTCGACAGCAGCGCGGAGGATATTGTCTATACCTCGCTCTTCAGCGGCGTGGCCGCGAACTTCCTGCGCGACAGCGTGAAGCGCACGGGACTCGATCCCGACAACTTGCCGGCGGCCGACAAGGCCAAGATGAGCTTCGCGGAGGGGAGCCACGAGTTCAAGGCGTGGCGCGATGTCTGGAGCGCCGGCCAGAGCGTCAGCGGAGTGCGCGAGGTGTTGCCGGTGAGCGCGCTGGTCGATCGCATGGCTGCGGAGTACGAGGCGGCCCGCGCGCGCCTCGCTCCGCGAGCTCCGTGAGCTCTGACGCTTGCGTCTCGAGCCCGACCAATTGCCCGCAGCGCTCGACGCCAAGCTGGCGCCCATCTATTTGATCTCGGGCGATGAGCCGCTGACCGCGGGCGAGGCGGCAGACGCCGTGCGCGCCGCCGCCCGCAAAGCGGGCTTCACGGAGCGCATCGTGTTTGCCGTCGATCGCTCTTTCGCCTGGGACGAGCTGCGCCAAGCGGCGCAGGAGATGTCCCTGTTCGCCGAGCGCCGCCTGTTCGAGCTGCGCATGCCTTCGGGCAAGCCCGACAAGGGCGCGGCGCTGCTCGCCGACCTCGCGAGCGCACCACCCCCGGATGTCCTGTGTCTCATCATCACCGGCAAGCTCGATGCGAAAACCAGCGACTCGCCCTGGGTGCGCGCCATCGAGCGCGCCGGGGTGTGGGTGCGCGTCTGGCCCGTCGGCCGCGCGGCGCTGCCGGCATGGCTCGAGAGCCGTGCCCGCGCGCTCGGGCTGCGTCTCGCGCCCGGCGTGGCGCAGTCGATTGCCGATCGGGTCGAGGGTAATCTGCTCGCCGCCAAGCAAGAGCTCGACATGCTGGCTTTGCTCGCGAACGGCGCGGCCATCGACGCCGATCTCGCCATGCGCGCCATCGGCGACAGCGCCCGCTATGACGTCATGCAGCTCGGCGAGGCCGCGGCCGCGGGCGATGCGCCGCGCGCGCTGCGAGTGCTCACGGGACTGCGCAACGAGGGCGCGGAGCCGGCACTCGTCTTGTGGGCGCTGCTGCGCGAGTTGCGCGGCATGTACCAGGCGAGCGAGGCCCAGCGTATGGGCTCGCGGCCGGCGGCGAGCGCGTGGAATTTGGCGGCTCGACCTTCGCAAAGCGCCATCG
>Ga0302324_100023165_pt1 | contig 12026 bp, 9 predicted proteins | sample Palsa_T0_1_FD_201949 | JGI IMG/M metagenome (GOLD analysis project Ga0302324, IMG submission 201949) | Peat permafrost microbial communities from Stordalen Mire near Abisko, Sweden - Palsa_T0_1 | ecosystem: Environmental > Terrestrial > Soil > Palsa > Peat permafrost | place: Sweden: Abisko...
TGCTGCCGGTGCGGCTGGTGGTGCGGCGGTCGTGCGGGGCGCAGCTTAAATCGCGATCCGGCGACGAGCGGGGGCTGGCGTGGGAGTGAGCACGCCATGCTAACCGGAGGTGCATCGGCACTGTCAACGAGTTGTAGCGATGGAGTAGTTGAGTAGCTCGGTCAAGTCATCCCTCAGCGGCTAAAGCCGCATTTTATTTGCCTTGTCCATGTACGGGCTGAAGCCCATACCCTTCAAGATGAGCGACAAGTTGGAAATGCATACGATGGAGGATTCAATGCGCCCGGCCAATTGGCTTTTTTCTTTTTTCGTTGTGGCTGGGCTTTGCGCGGCGGCTGCCGCTGCGCAGACTTCCGGGCCGGAATCGCAGACGCCGGCAGGTGCACAGGCTTCGCCGCCACTGGTGCAGGCTAACGGACAAGCTGTTGCGGTCGATGTGGTGGTGATGCGCGGCAACGGCGAGCCGGCGCTGCGCTTGCGGCAGCAGGATTTCGAGGTGCTGGAGGACGGCAAGCCCCAGGCGGTCGACCTGTTTGAGGAGCACACGGCGGCCAGGGGGGCGGCAATCGCGCGCGTAGAGTTGCCGGCCAATGTGTATACCAATTTGCCGGTAGCGCCCACCAGCGATGCGGTGAATGTATTGCTGCTCGACAGCCTGAACACGCCGGAAGCGGACCAGGCGTATGTGCGCAAGCAGCTGGCGGAATATCTGAAGAAGATGCAGCCGGACACGCGGGTGGCGATCTTCACGCTGAACACGCGGCTGCGGCTCTTGCAGGGATTCACATCGGACGTGTCTCTGCTGCAGGCGGCGCTGGCGAGCAAGGCCGCCGCGCCGGGCAAGACTCCGGCTTCGCGCACCCGCGACGACGATCTGCGCGACAAGGAGGATCTCTCCATCATCGGGGCGATGGCCAACACCGGCGGCGCCGATAGCGCTGTGGCTGTTCAGGCCATGTCGCGCAGCCTGGCCGAACAGGCCGGGACGCAGGCGGGTCAGCGCGCCTCGCTGACGCTGGCGGCGCTGCAGGGGCTGGCGCGGTCGCTGGCCGCTATTCCAGGGCGCAAGAACCTGATCTGGTTTGCGACGTCGTTTCCGGTGACGATTTTCCCCAATGGGCCCAACCGGCAGACACTGGCCAACGGCCGCGAGATTGGCGATGCCGTGCGCCAGACGGCCGCGCTGCTGACCGAGTCGAGGGTCGCGCTTTATCCGGTTTCGGCGCAGGGCATTGTGCTCGACACGACCACGAACGCCGACTCCGGAGGGCAGCCGCAGGGCGACGATTTTGAGCGCGCCCCGCTGCAGCAGTCCGCGGCCAACACGGCCAACACCGCGGCGATGGACCAGCTGGCTGCCGATACGGGCGGTCAGGCTTTCTATACCGGCAACGATCTCAGCCGCGCAGTGGAGCGCGCGACGGAGAACGGCGCGCACTACTACACGCTGGTCTATACGCCAGCGAACACGAAGCTTGACGGTCGCTTCAGGAGCATTGAGGTGCGAGTGAGCGCGGGCAAGTACAGGCTGGCTTACCGGCGCGGATACTTTGCCGACAATGCGGGGGCAGCGCAGGCGAAACCTGTGGCCGATCCGCTACCCGCGCTACTGGCGCGCGGGATGCCGAACTCGACGCAGATTGTGTACCAGGTGCGGGTGCTGCCCGAGGCTGCGCAACCGGCCCAGGGCGCGGCGCGAGCAGGCGGCAACAGCAAACTGACCGGTCCGGTGACGCGCTACAAGGTCGACTTTGCCATACAAAGCTCGGGCATCGAGCTGACGCCTGCGGCGGACGGCACGCACACCGGGAAGATCGAGCTGGAGCTGGTGGCCTACAACCAGAACGGCAATGCCGCGAACTGGACCGGCGGCGCGATGAACCTTAGCTTGAATGCCGCATCGTACGCCAAGATCGTGAAGGATGGCATGCCGGCGCATCTGGAGATCGATCTGCCGGGTGGCGATCTTTCGCTGGCGATCGGCGTGTACGACTGGGGGTCGCACCGGGCGGGCACGCTGGAGATTCCGGTGCATACGGCGATCGCCCACGATTGATGCGGCTCAAAATGAGCTTGCGGTATCCCGCCCTTGCGGCCGACGAAACGCAGGTCCTTCGACTGCGCAGGCCGCAAAAAGACGCGGCCTGCTCCGCTCAGGAAGACAGCAACATGGGGGCACGTTTTTTTTATGCGGGGAGGATCGGTGAGCGCGTGCGGCCGGTGCGATAGAGTGGTTTCATCGTGATCATCAACCTCGCCAGGCGCGCGCACAACCACAACTGGGAGCTTGATCCGATTACGCGGTCGCTGCTCGATACGGATTTTTACAAGCTGCTCATGCTGCAGTTTATCTGGAAGCATTTTCCCCGTACGCAGGCCTCGTTCAAGCTGTTCAATCGGACAGCGCATGTGAAGCTGGCCGGCATTGTGGATGTGGATGAGCTGCGCGAACAGATGGAGGCGACGCGGCAGTTGCGCTTTCACAAGTCGGAGTTGATCTGGCTGGCGGGCAACACGTTCTATGGCAAGCGCGGCATCTTTGAGCCCGGGTTTCTGGAATGGCTGGAGCGGGATTTTCGCCTGTCAGATTTTGAAGTGGACATGCGGGACGGGCAGATCTCAGCGCGCTTCGAAGGCCTGTGGACCGAGACCACGCTGTGGGAGATTTATGCGCTCTCGGCGGTGAGCGAGCTGAAGACGCGGGCCAGCCTGAAGCCGCTGAGCGAGCTTGAGCTCGACATTTTGTATGCGCGGGCCAAGACGCGGCTGTGGGAAAAGATGGAGCGTCTGCGCGGCGTGCCCCGGCTCAACGTGAGCGACTTTGGCACGCGGCGGCGGCACAGCTTTCTGTGGCAGGAGTACGTGGTGCGCGCCATGAGCGACACGCTGGGCGCGGCGTTTGCGGGCAGCTCGAATACGTATCTGGCTTACAAGCATGACCTTGAGGCGATCGGCACCAACGCGCATGAGCTGCCCATGGCGCTGGCAGCGTTGGCCGATACGGACGAGGATTTGCGCACGTCGCAATACCGGCTGCTGGATCTGTGGCAGCAGACCTACCAGGGCGAGCTGCTGATGCTGCTGCCGGACACGTTTGGGACCACGCAGTTCCTTGAGGGCGCGCCGGATTGGGTGGCGGACTGGACCGGCCAGCGCATCGACAGCAAGGACCCGTTTGTGGCGGGCGATGAATATATCGCGTGGCTGGCTGAGCGCGGGCGCGACCCCAGGCAGAAGCGGCTGATCGCTTCGGACTCGCTCGATGTGGACCAGGTACTGGGGCTGCACGCGTACTTTCGCGGCACGCTGAGGAATGGGGCGGGGCCGCAGGATTTTCACGATGCGCGCGACTTCATGGATGAGCGCAAGTGGACGCCGGAGAGCCGCATCCGGTTCAGCGCTGGCTGGGGAACGCTGCTGACCAACGATTTCCGCGGCTGCCATCCGCATGGCGACGCCGGATTCAATCCCGTGAGCCTGGTGTGCAAACTCGACGAGGTCGAGGGCCGGCCGGCGGTGAAGCTGAGCGACAACTACGCCAAGGCGCTGGGGCCGGCGGACGAGGTGGCGCGCTACCGGCGGGTTTTTGGCACGGCGGGCGTGAGCGAGGCGCCGACGGTGACGTGAGACGACTTCCCGGCGATCGTGGATCTTTTCCGAATGGGCTTCTGTGGTTTCCCACTCTTGCGCCAGGAAGAAGGCGCAAGGATGGGGCACCCAGCTTCGCGGGCGAGCCGAATGGGGCACAGAGATCCTGTGAGCTACGGCGCGGTGACGGTCACGCTCACGGCAGTCGAGTTCTTCGCCGTGTAGTCGCTGCTGCCCGTGTAATCCGCGGTGACGGAGTGCTTGCCAGCTGCCAGTTTGCTGGTCGAGTAAGTGGCAACTCCGCTCGAATTCAGGGTCCCCGGCCCCAGCTTCGTCGTGCCGTCAAGAAAGTTCACGGTCCCCGTCGGCTTCGCAAGGGCGCTGCCCGTGACAGTCGCGGTAAAGGTGACCGTTGTATTGACATCGGCCGTCGATGTGGATGCCTTGAGCGCAATCGACGGCGTGGCCTTGTTTACCGTCACGCTGACGGCGGCGGAAGTGGCCGCGGCATAGTCCGAGTTCCCGGCATAAGACGCTGTGATGGAGTGGTTGCATAGGTAGCCACGCCGCTGGCGCTCACCGTCGCCGAGCCCAGCTTGGCGGCGCCGTCAAGGAAGTTGACCGTGCCCTGCGGCGTAATTGCGGTGCCTGTGACCGTTGCGGTCAGGATGACCGTTGAATCGATCGTGACCGATGCGGCAGACGCCTTGAGCGCAATCGCCGGCGTGGCCTTATTCACCGTCACGCTGACTGCAGCCGAAGTAGCCGCGGCATAATCCGAATTCCCGCCATAAGACGCGGTGATGGTGTGCTTGCCGGCAGCCAGATCTTTCTTGGAGTAGGCGGCCTCTCCGGTCGAGTTGAGGTTGACTGCGGCGAACAGCGTCTTGCCGTCGTAAAACTCTACCGTGCCGGCGGGGGTTTCGCCGCTGCCGGTCACCGTTGCTGTGAGCGTCACCAGGCCGCCGTAGGTGGTTGTCGTGGCTGAAGAGGTCAGTTTGTCAGTTGGCGTGGCCTTGCTCACCGTCACGCTGACCGCGCCCGAGATCGCAGCAGCGAATTGCGGGTCGCCCGCGTAGGAGACGGTGATGGAGTGCTTGCCGACTGCCAGGGTTCGCGTTGCATAAATGGCCGCGCCGCTCGAGCTGAGGCTGGCCTTGTCCAGCACTGCGGCGCCGTCCAGGAAGGTCACCGTGCCGGCGGGCGTTCCGCCGCTGCTGGTCAACTCTGCCGTGAACGTGACGAGGCCGCCGTAGTTGGTTGTGGTGGCCGAGGTGGTCAGCTTGGCCGCCGGCGTCAGCTTGGGCGCCACCGTGACGGTCACCGGCGCAGACGTCGTCGGCTCGTAGTTTTTATCTCCCGAGTAATTCGCGGTGATGCTGTCGGTGCCGGACGGAAGGTTGATGGTCGAGAAGATCGCCTGGCCCTTGGCGTTCAGCTTGATCGAGCCGATCGAGGTCTTGTCAAGGTAGAAGGTCATGGTGCCGGTTGGCACCGGCGGAGTTCCCTTTGTGTGCGGATTGCGCACGGGCTTGCTCTTGGGCGGAGGCGCGCCGAGGGTGACCGTTGCCGTGAAGGTGACCGGGGCCCCGGCTTTGACTTGGTCGGCAGAGCTGATGAGCGTCATGCGCGGCGGCAGAAGCTCCGCGGTCAGCGGAGTAGTTCCGGAAGCGCTGGAGCCGTAGTTCGTGTCACCGGGGTAGCTGGCTTCGATCAGGTGAGTGCCCGTGCCCGCCGGCGAGACGCCGGTGGCGGTGGCGATGGCCGCCTGGTTCTGCGCAAGAAGGGCAACCGCGGTGCCGATGCTGCCGCTGCTATAGTTCGGCACGGCCAGGTCTGGGAGGCCGTCCCCGTTGAAGTCGCCCACGACCCATGGACCGGCCGCAGCCAGCGTCGCCACCTGTGTAAAGGTCCCGTCCCCTTTGCCCAAGAACACGGCACCACCCGAGGCCAGATCCGGGATGCCGTCCCCGTTGAAATCGCCCACGGCCATGGGGCCTCCCACCGGGAGGCTTGCCGCCTGTGTAAAAGTCCCGTCCCCATTGCCCAGAAACACAGTACCGCCCGCCGCCAGGTCCAGGATGCCGTCCCCGTTGAAGTCGGCAACCGCGATCTCATTCGGTTCGGCGTTTGTCGGAAGACCGGAGGCGGCCGTGAAAGTGCCGTCCCCGTTGCCGAGATAAATATCCACGCCGGGTCCCAAAACGGCTCCTACAGCCAGGTCCAGGTTGCCGTCCCCATTGAAGTCACCGACCGCAATTCCAGCAAGGACGTTGCCCGTATAATACCCTGATCCCGGTGTGAACGTTCCGTCCCCATTTCCCAAATATACCTGGACTATTCCGTTCTTCCAGCCCGTCACAGCCAGATCCAGAATACCGTCCCCATTGAAGTCGCCTACCGCCACTCCAGTGTTGTTTGAGGACCCCGCAAGGCTTGCACCGCCCGTAAATGTTCCATTCCCGTTGCCCAAAAGCACAGTGACACCCACGGCCACATCGGGGATGCCGTCCCCGTTGAAGTCACCCACGGCCAAGGTGCCTGACCCCCCGAAGCTTGCCCCCTGTGTAAAGGTCCCGTCTCCGTTGCCCAACAGGATATTCGTCGTGGCCCAGTCTCCGTCCGAGACGACCAGGTCCAGAATGCCGTCTCCATTGAAGTCGCCGGCCGCCATGAAGGACGTACTGTTACTCACCGGGGTCGATGAACTCAGGAAGTAGAGCCCGGCGGCGCCCGCACCCAGGGGCGCTGTGGCGACTACGGCGTTGCTGTCGCTGGTATCGAGGAACGACACGGTCCCGGTGGGCGACGTGGTGCCTGCATTGGTCACCATTGCGGTGAGCGTGTAGTTTCCGGGGCTGCCGCTTTGCGCAATTGCGGTTGCCGTCGGGCCTGTTCCGGTCACCGTCAACGAGGCAATGCCGGACACGCTTACGGTGCTGAGCGCGGCGCTTGCCGTGATTCCTGCAAACTCAGCCTTGTAGGTGTGGCTTCCGATCCCCGGCACGAGGTTTATGGCAGCCGATCCGGCGCTTGTCAATTGCGCCCTGCCCAGCAGATGGATGTCTGTGCAATGGGTCGCCGCTGCGTCGCAGAAGTTCACCTGGCCCGTGGTAACCGGCGTGCCACTTATCGCTACCGTTGCCGTCAGCTTGACGGCAGTGCCCCAGGTGACTGCGGTGACCGGACTGCCGGCCGAGGTAACGGCCAAGGTGGTAGTGGTCAGCGCCTGTCCGGTCAGCCCGGTCGTGCCAGAGACGCTGGGAGCATTCGCGGTATCGCCGAGATAAGAGGCCGCCAGCTGGTGCGCGCCCAAGCCTGCAGGCGCAATGCCAATGACAGTTGCGGTCGCCACCTGCGAGCCCGCCACAGACAGCACCGTCATAGTCGCGGAGTTATAGTTGGCAACGGCAAGGCCCGGCACGCCATCGTTGTTGAAGTCGCCTACCGCAACCGAAATCGGATTGATGCCCATGGGCGGGATCGACGCTGCCGGGACACTGGTGAAGTTGCCCGACCCATCGCCTAGCAACACCGTCGCTGTGTTGTCGTCGTAGTTGGCCGTGGCGAGGTCGGGAATGCCGTCTCCGTTGAAATCCCCGACCGCGACCGAATAGGGGCCGTTGCCCGTCGCGGGGCTGGATTGCAGCGTAAACGTGCCGTCGCCGTTCCCAAGCAGCACCGTTACGGTCTCGCCGGTGAAGTTGGAGATGGCCAGGCCCAGCTTGCCGCTGCCTGTGAAGTCGGCAGCCACGATGGAGTTCGGCTCGGAGCCCGTTGCCGGGCTCACCGAGGTGGCCGTAAACGTGCCGTCGCCCTTGCCGATCAGCACCGTCACCGAGCCCGCCCCGCCCTTGTTGAAGTTGGTCACCGCAAGGTCGGGAATGCCGTCGCCGTTGAAGTCGGCGGTGGCGATGGACGAGGGCTGGTTGCCGGTGGCGGGGCTGGTGGCATCCGCGGTAAAGTGCCCGTGCCCGTCGCCCAGCAGGATGGTGACCGTGTTGCTGCCGTAGTTGGCCACGGCCAAGTCCAGATTGCCGTCGCCGTTAAAGTCGCCCACCGCAATGCCGTCGGGATCGGTACCCACGGGCGGGCTGGTCGCAGTGGCCGTAAACGTGCCGTCTCCATGGCCCAGCAGAATGGTCACCGTGCCGTCGCTGTAATTTGCCACGGCAAGGTCGGGGATGCCGTCGTTGTTGAAGTCGCCGGCGGCGATGGCGATGGGGCCGTTGCCGGTGGGCGGGCTGATGGACGTGGCCGCAAAATTGCCCGTTCCGTCGCCCAGCAGGATGGTGACATTGTTGCCGCCGTAGTTAGCCACGGCCATGTCGAGCTTGCCGTCGCGGTTGAAGTCGGCCACCGCGATGGCGGCAGCTCCATTGCCCTCGGCCGGAGTTGACGCGGTGACCAGGCTGAGCATGTACGATCCAGCGCCCAGCGCCGCCGTTCCCAGCACCGCATTGCTGTTGCTGGTATCCACAAATGAGACGTTCCCTGTGGGCGCAACCGGGCCCAATCCGGCCACCGTCGCCGTGAGCGTGTAATGACCCACAGTGCCGCTCTGTGCAATGGTGGTGGCCGTAGGGTAGAGGCCGGTGACCGCGAGCGGCGAGGCAGCGGAGGCGCTGAGTCCGTAAGCGCTGGTCCCGGCAAATACCGCCTTGTAGGTATGACTGCCGATGCCAGGCACGAAGCGTATGGAAGCCTTCCCTGAGCTGGTCAACTGCGAAGTGCCGAGCAGGTGAACGTCGGTGCAGTGCGCGGCGGCGGCATCGCAGAAGTTGACGGCGCCCGCTGTGACATGAGAGCCACTTGAGGATACCGTCGCCGTCAACGTCACGACGCTGCCTGCGGCGACCGTGGTGACCGCGCCGCCGCCGGAGGTGATAGCCAGCGTGGTCGTCGTGGCAGCCTGGGCGCCGGCCCCGAGCATGGCGATGCAAAGCTCCATCGCAGCGCATGCAAGCAAACGGGCAGTTACCCTTTGGGCACACCGAAACCTGGACTTGGCCATCACCAGCCTCCATGGGGGAATCGCACAATTCTACTCCTTGGAAGCCAGTGAGCGTTGAGTTTGTGCCGCAGCAAAATAAACCGATTGCATGAAAGGGGGCCGTCTTGTATGCTTTTCATTGAGCGACTACGCGCTCATTTTTTACGCAGCTTCAGCGGGCGAGGTGCGGATGGCACGGCCGAAGAGCGATGAGAAGCGGAAGGCGATCCTGGACGCGGCGCTGCGCGTGTGCTCGGAGCGGGGGATTGCGGACGCACCCACCTCGGCCATTTCGCGGGCGGCGGGCGTGGCCGAAGGCACAATATTCACCTATTTTGCGACCAAGGATGAGTTGATGAACGCGCTCTACCTCGAGATGCGGCAGGAGTTTAGCCGGCATCTTGAGGATTTTCCATATCAGGGAGATGCGCGTACGCGGCTGCGCTACATCTGGGATAAATACCTGGATCTGGGGACAACGCATCCGGAGCGGCTGAAGGTTCTGGCCCAGCTTCGGGCTTCAGGGAAGCTGTTCAAGGATGACGAACCGCCGGCTCCCGCGCTCGTGGAACTGTTGAGTGCTACCCGGGAAGCTGTTGAAGGCAAGGGGCTGCGCGAGGCCCCGGCGGAGTACCTGGTGCTGATGGTAAGAGCCCAGGCGGAGATCACGATTGAGTTCATCACGACCAATCCGGAGTGCCGGGAAGAGTGCTCGGAGATGGGATTCAGAATGCTATGGAACGGGCTGACGGGTGAGTGAATTTCGTCTGCCGCATAAATGAGCGACTACTCAATCATTAAGAAGACCAATGAAGGAGAACTTCAAAATAGATACGCAAGCACGAACCTCGAAGCAGAAATGGACAGCGGCAGACATTCCCCCCCAGGCGGGAAAGCTGGCGGTGGTGACAGGCTCGACCTCAGGGTTGGGCTTTGAAACGGCGCTGGCTTTGGCGCGGGCCGGCGCGGATGTGGTGTTGGCAGGCCGCAATGAATCGCACGGCCGTGAGGCGGTGGCTGCAATCCGGCCCCTGGCGCCGGCCGCCCTGGTGCGGTTTGAGCGGCTGGAACTGGACAGCCTGGCATCGGTGTGCGACTTCGCCGAGCGTCTATGCAAGGCGGGGCGGCCGGTAGACCTGCTGGTGAATTCAGCCTGTGGCGGGGGCGTCTTCGGTGGGCATGCCGACGGCGGGTTCGCGCGCGGAACCGGGGCCGCGAAGAGCCGGACGGAGACCTCCGGCATGCATGGAACCGATCTGGCAGGCTCTCAACAGCTCCCGGTGACGTCTTTTCTGGGACACTTCACACTGACCGCGCGGCTGCTCCCCCTGCTCTGGAACAGCCGCCATCGGAGGGTGGTCAACGTCAGCGGGGCTGCTCATCGCAGGGGCACGCTTCCTCCAGGCGAAGTCAAATTGGATTGGATGGATGGGCTGGAAGCGTCGGAGAGCCGGATGACGCTGGCTGCGCTGATGTTTGCGCTCGAGCTGCAGCGCCGAAGCGACTCAGGCGGGTGGGGACTGCTATCGGTGGCGGCGCAGCCCGGCTTGACGGGCTCCGGACAAAGGGGCCCTCGGATGGAAGACGGCGGACGGCCGTCCACGCAGCATCGGCTCGCGGGCTTGTTGTTCAGGCGCACGCCGGCGGAGGCCGCGCGGCCCATCCTGTTTGCGGCGACGGCGCCGGAGGTGACGGCAGGAGGGTATTACGGGCCGACCGGTCCGCTGGGACTTGTGGGGCCGCCCGGCGCGATAGCAGCCGGAGCCCAGGCGCAGGACGCGGACGCAGGACACAGACTCTGGACCGCCGCAGAGAGGATGACCGGCGTGAAATGGACGCAGGACAGGGACCAGGGATTAGGGACCAGGGATTAGGGAACAGGGAACAGGGAACAGGGACTAGCCAACCTGGACAGGGACCAGCGGGGTGACTCGGGGTCAGGGGCCGGGCGCGGGCGGCGGGGCGGCGTTGGCCGAAGGCGGCGGAACGGGCCGGTTTTTGGCACGGAGGTAGGCCACCAGTTGCGCGATCTCAGCGTCGGTGAGGGAGTCGCCGAAGGGCGGCATCTTTTGTCCGCCGTTCATGATCTGGCCGGAGATTTTCAACGGCGGCCAGAGCGAATTCTTGCGTATGTCGACGAGGGATGGCGCCTTCTTGCCTCCGATGCCACCCACGCCGTGGCAATAGGCGCAGCCTTTGTCACGGAAGAGCACGGCGCCGGCCTTTTCGTCGGCTTTGGTTTTGGAAGCTGCGTGGGATGAGGCAGCAGCGCAGAGCAGGACAACGACGGCAACGAAAAAGAGTCTTAGACGTGAAATCACGATTGCTATTTTCTCACGTGCGCGAAGAAGCGGCCTCAACCATTGGGTGGCAGCAGTGAGAATTGCATCGGATGGCTCGACGATTGACGCGCAATGGTACAAGCTGTACTTCTATCGAGTGCCGACGAATTTTGAATGTGTCGATCTGACCAAGGAACTCGGCCACGGATGGAGGAGCGACACAAAGTCCTTTACTTATTCCTACTCCAACCACGAGCACTACAACAACGACACGTCCAATTCAACGATCCTCGACCCCTTCGCGACCAGGTACTATGGGACGCCCACTTAACTTGCGGCGATAAGTCGACTCAGACATGGAGGCCTCCCGATGGCGTGTTCGCGCTCCGCGCGCCGCCGGTCCGGAGGCGTCTTCATTTGCAAGCCGGGGTCGTTGTAGGCTCATTGATATGGCGGAGAAGGGAAGTCACTTTGCGAGCATGTTGCGGAGCGAGATTGGGCTGCGCAACCGAAAATACGCGCAGGGGCGGCTACATGTGGAGAGTTACGGCGGCGCGCCGGTAGTCGTGTATGTGCCTGACCATCCGGTGGACGAAGACGTGTCTGCGGGGACGCCGGCCAGGGCTTGCCGCCACGGGAATTTTTTCGATGCGGCTTATGCGGCGATGCAGGCGCGGCCGGAGTGGATGCGGCGGTTTAACAAGATTCATGCGCAGGGGCGGTCGCTGCCCAGGCCCGTGCACGATCCGTCGCGGAAATGGCGCGAGCTGGATTCGTCGATGAGCTCCGACGCGCTGCTGATGAATGTATTTTGCACGCCTGGCGTGATGGAAGCACCTGCGGTGCGGCGGGCTCTTGGCGTGGATTCGCAGACGGAACCGGTATTTGGCTGGCGGGCGCGCGTGCCGCTGAAGAGCGGACGTTTCGATCGCACCGAAGTGGACATGCGCTGGGGCGGGCTGCTGGTGGAGGCCAAGCTGACGGAAGGGGATTTTCAATCCTGCAAGGCCGCGGTAGTGGAGACGTATCGCGACTTCGATGTGGTGTTCGAGCGGGAACTGTTGCCGCGCTTGGAGTTGCGGACGGCACGAGTGAAAGAGGCTGTCGAGTTCCCGGAGGAGTTCACGCAGGAGTTCGAAGCGCCGGTGGAGGATGCGGAGGTT
>Ga0302324_100023166_pt1 | contig 12026 bp, 10 predicted proteins | sample Palsa_T0_1_FD_201949 | JGI IMG/M metagenome (GOLD analysis project Ga0302324, IMG submission 201949) | Peat permafrost microbial communities from Stordalen Mire near Abisko, Sweden - Palsa_T0_1 | ecosystem: Environmental > Terrestrial > Soil > Palsa > Peat permafrost | place: Sweden: Abisko...
AGGAACCGTTGCCGGTGGAGACATAGATATTGGCGGCGCCATCGGCAGCGAGTCCACGGCCACCCTGCCAGATGGAAGCCGCGGCGGCATTATTGGCGCTGGTGTTGTAGATGGATATTTGTTTGAGTGAGGACGCATCGTAGGCCATCAGCCAACCGTGCCACGGGCCTTCATCGCCAATTGATCCGAATGCGATGTACACGGCTCCATAAAGCAGCAGCAAGCCAGGCCGCTGCAGATGCTGGCCTGGATCAAAAGCAAGCTGATTGTTGACGGGAGTTTCGAGGCCGGCCCAGCCGGAGCCTGGGACGGAGCCTTGGATGAGCGCGGGACCGCCGAATTTTTCGGCGCCGGTGGCAAGGTCGAGAGCATGCAGGTAGTAGGCATATTTCTGGCTGCTTCCGCTGCCGGCGTAAGTGTAGTGCACGGCGTAGAGGGTGCTGGTGGAAGCGTCGATCACCGGAGTGCTTAGAATTCCGATCTCGTTCAGAAGGTCGGTATAGGGCGTGACCGGTGTAGGGGGAGTGGTGGTGTTGTCGCCCGGGTAATCAAAATCGTGAGGGTTCACGGGTTGGCCGAAGTTGACCTTCCACAAGGGAACGGTGCTGCCGGCGTCGGCATCGAAAGCGTAAACGCTGTTGTGCATGGTGGCCACGTAAACAACATTACGTGCTGTGCCGCCTGGAATATCGACACCGCGGACGTAGAGCGGCTGCGCGTAGGCTTCGCCATCGATGGAGAGGGTGTACAGTTTCCCGAAGTGCGCGGGATTGACGTTGGACTTGTTCAGTGCGATTTCGCCGAGGTTGGCGTTGGTGCGATTGTTATCGTAGTTCGCGGTCAGGACATCCACCTGGGCGCAGAGGGTGGAAGCGAATATAAGAAAAGAAGAGAGCAGCAGGCGTCGATTCATTGCGCGCGGTTCAGGATGCGAATGCATATGGCATTAGTGTAACGATGTCCGGCGAGCAGGCAGAAGGCCTGGCCTTAGGCAAGACGGGGGTGAATGCGCTACGCTTCGAATGAATGCGTAGCATCTTTCTGCTGGTCATGGCCGCGGCGGCAGCGAGTCCACAGTCCTCGGCCTGGAAGCTGGCCTGGTCCGACGAATTCAACGGCCCGGCCAATACGCCGCCGGACGCCTCCAAATGGGGCTACGATCTTGGCCACAATACCGACGGCTGGGGAAATCATGAACTGGAAGCCTACACGAACTCCATCGAAAATGTGCATCAGGACGGACAGGGTCACCTGGTGATTCGCGCTCTGAAGGACGCAGCCGGCGACTACACTTCAGGGCGGCTCATAACCAAGGGCAAATTCACCACCACCTACGGGAAGATCGAAGCCCGCATCAAAATTCCGTATGGACAGGGCGTCTGGCCTGCATTCTGGTCGATGGGTGCCGACATCGACACAGTGCAATGGCCCAACTGCGGCGAGATCGACATTATGGAGAACATCGGCAAGGAGCCGGGCATCCTGCACGGCAGCGTGCACGGTCCGGGATACTCCGATGGGCACTCACTCACCGGCACACACGCGCTTCCCAAGGGCGAAAAGCTCTCGGACAACTTCCATGTCTACGGCATGGTCTGGACAAAGGAAAGCATCGAATTTCTTTTCGACGGCCGCGCGTATTTCAAAGCCACTCCCGCATCGGTTCCCTCGGGCAGTAAGTGGATATTCAACAAGCCGTTTTTTCTGTTGCTGAATCTAGCGGTGGGCGGCGATTGGCCGGGATCACCCGACAGCTCGACGATTTTTCCGCGCGAGCTGCTGGTTGATTACGTACGGGTCTACGAACCAGCTCAGTGACCAGCGCGAGCGTTTACCGGAGTGGTCGCGGCTCGGGCAATGCGGAGTTCGGTCCGCCGGATCAAGCGCGGCCAAACCGAATCTGGATCGGCGTCGAACACACTGGCGGCATCCGGCGGCAGGATGAGCCACGCTCCCAGATCCACCTCGTGCTCCAACTGTCCGGGTCCCCAGCCCGCATAACCCAGATAAACATGAAACACGGTAGCCTCGGCTTTTTCCGACAGGGTCTTTTCGAGAAGATCCTTGTCGGAAATCAGGTAGACGGCTCCGAAGACGCGCTGGGCGTCTTCTACCCTGGTGGATGATTTCAGCAAAGCCAGGACATTGTCCGGCTCTACCGGTCCACCCAGGTACGCCGGATCTTTACGTCCCTTGGCTGGTTTCAAATCCTCAAACACGCGCGAGAGCGGCACGTCACCGCGCCGGTTGACGATCAGGCCCATGGCGCCCTGTTCGTCGTCGTAGCGCAGCAGCAGAATCACGGTCTCGGCAAAGTTCGGATCGCCCAAGTCGCGGCTGGATATCAGGAAGCTTCCGGCTGCCAGTTCAGGCGCCTGCGCCAGACCTGGAACAGCCGCCAGCGCACACAGCACAATGAGCAGAACAAACTTGGACATTACATACGCTCTAGGAGTGTCGCGTTGGCCATGCCCCCGCCTTCACACATGGTTTGAAGGCCATAGCGGCCGCCGGAGCGCTGCAATTCATGCACCAGCGTAGTCATCAAGCGTGCACCGCTCGCTCCCAACGGATGACCCAGCGCCACAGCGCCGCCGTTGACGTTCACCTTCTCCAAATCCGCGCCGGTCTCTCGCTGCCAGGCCAGAACCACACTGGCGAACGCTTCGTTGATCTCCACGCGATCGATGTCGGACATGGTAAGTCCCGCGCGATCCAGAATCTTGCGCGTGGCCGGAATCGGCGCCGAGAGCATGATCACGGGATCTTCGGCCGCCAGGGCAAACGCCACGAATCGCGCCAAGGGACGCAATCCCAACCTCTCCGCCGTCGCACGCTCCATGATCAAAAGCGCGGCCGCGCCATCGCTGATCTGCGACGAATTTCCAGCCGTGATCACGCCGTCCGGTTTGAAGGCAGTCTTCAACGCCGCCATTTTTTCCAAGGTTGAGTTCGCGCGAATCCCCTCATCGCGGGTGATATGCGCGGGACCATTTTCGGTCTCCACTGGAACCGGGATAATCTCGTTGCAGAACCGTCCTTCTTCGCTGGCGCGGGCCGCCCGGCGATGACTTTCGAGGCTGAACGCATCCAGTTCCGTACGCGTGATCTGCCAGCGCTCCGCCATCATCTCGGCGCCAATTCCCTGATGAAACACGGTGTTGTGGTAGCGGCGCAGCACGCGCGGACCAAATGGCTGGCCGGGTCCGGCGCCGTTCGATCCCATGGGAACGCGCGACATGCTCTCCACTCCGCACGCGATGGCGATGTCGTAGCTGCCGGCAATCACGCCCTGCGCAGCGAAATGCGCAGCCTGCTGGCTGGAGCCGCATTGCCGATCCACCGTAGTGCCCGGCACGGACTCCGGGAATCCCGCCGCCAGCACAGCATTGCGCGCGACATTGAAGGCTTGCTCGCCCACCTGCCCTACGCACCCGGCGATCACGTCGTCCACCAGCGCGGCATCCAGCTTGCTCCGCCGCACGAGGGCTTCGAGCGTGTGCGCCAGCAGATCCACGGGATGCCAACCTTTCAGAGAACCATCCCGCCGGCCTACCGGAGTCCGAACCGCGTCAACGATCACCGCTTCCCGCATGCCGCGATAGTAACAAAATCGGGGCTACGACCCGAAGTCCCCAGCCCGGGCTTCAATGGGTCATGGAATAAATCACGTAGTTCACACCAATCCGGATCCCCAAGGCTGAAAATTTCTCCGGATAACGTGGATCGTCCGCCCACTCCCACGAGTCGCCGATATCGGAATTGAACGACATGGCGACCATCACGCGTCCGTGATCGTCGTAGATGCCGCGCCAATGCGCCACGGTCCCGTCGCTGCGGTAGGTCATCCGTCCGTGCAGCGCCCACTGGCCCATGATCTGGTAACGATCGTCCAAATCATAAACCGTGTGGAAGATCGAATCCTGGTCTTGAATCTCTACAATCGGCCGATCCGGAAAAACCAGTTTCATGCTTTCCATGAAACGGTCCCACTCGTCGGGACCCCAGAAGTCGTCCAGCATCAGGAATCCGCCGCGCAGGAGATACTCGCGAAGTTTTTTGGCTTGCGCTGCGGTCAACAGCCAATCGCCCATTTCGCCGGCGCACAACCACGGCCAGTCGTACACGTCGTCGCCGTCATCCAGATTCACCGGCTGTTCCACGGACCGGGCATGGACGCGGGTCAGGCGCCGGAGCGCCATGGCGAAGTGACGGTCGGCACGCGGATAATCCTGGGTCCAACTGGTGCCGCCTTCCCGCCAATCCAGCGCGCCGCCGAACCGGTAACGCATTTTAAAGAGCGCGTTGGGATGCTCCGGATACATCAAGCGGGCGAAAATCCATTCGCTCTTCTCTTGATAATCCGCGGGCAGAGCGACATCGTCATATGGTTCCAGGCTGGGATAAACGCGGAACCCGGGCTGCGAGGCGTGCAGCGTCGCAAAAAGTGCGGCCCCCAGAAAGGCCAAGCCGCCAACCACCCGCCAAAGCGCCTTCCGGAATTTCATTTACCGCCCTGTTACTGAGGATAGCAGTGAACCGGCTGGTACCTGCATCGTTGGACACAGACGTCGGAGTGAAACTCCCATTTGCTACACTCGGGAACGAGCGTCAATCACAGCAAGGAGCATCCCCATGTCGAAACAAGAAGAAGCCGGCCTGATCCTCGAACTTTATAAACTGCGCCGCGACGAAACCATGCGCCAGGCGCGCGATTGGTTTTTCCGTGAGTTCAATCCGGAATCCCTGGCGGACTTCAATACCGCCATGTTCGGTCCCCACAGTGGTCACCTGCGCATGGTTGTTTCGTATTGGGACATGGCCGCTGCCTTGGTCCAAAATGGCGCCCTGAGTCTTGAGCTGTTCGACGCCTGCAATGGCGAGCACATTGGCACCTTCGCCAGAGTCGAACCGATTTTGGGTGAAATCCGCTCTGTCTATGGACCACGATTTGCCCTGAATCTGGAAAACCTCATTGACGCCACGCCCGATGGCCGAAAGCGCGTTGCCGCGGCTCGCGTACAGATGAAAGCGATTCAGGCCCAACTGGCAGCGAAGGCCGCAACGAAGAGTTAGCGGATCAGGCGCTGCCGCCTGCCAATTCGCATAGCCCATTTCGTCTGTTTCAATTTCCCCTGGATTGGAGTCTGCTATTCAGGTGGTAGAAAAATGCTTATAAGAACCGGATTTGCGTTGGCAGTAGGGGCGTCTTTGCTTTGCGCGCAGGATGATGCACCGGATCATCGTTTGCGACGCTCCGCGGAGGTCTTCCATGAAATTATGGCGGCACCGGACGGAGGCATCCCGCACGGTATTCTGGACCGGTCGCAATGCGTGGTGATTGTCCCAGGAGTAAAGAAAGCAGCCTTTGTGGTGGGCGGCGAGTATGGCCGCGGTTTCGCCGTGTGCCGTCATCAGGGTGAGTGGGGTGGCCCGGCGGCGGTGCGCGTCAGCGGCGGTAGTTTCGGCGCTCAGATCGGCGCTGAATCCACGGATATCGTTCTCCTGGTGATGAATCAGCACGGAATGGACCGCCTGGCCAGCGACAAATTCACTCTTGGCGCGGATGCTTCCGCGGCCGCCGGACCAGTGGGCAGAACGGCGTCGGCAGATACGGATGCCTCAATGACTGCGGAGATTCTCTCCTATTCCCGGGCACGCGGAGCTTTTGCCGGAATCGCCTTGGATGGAACAGTGATCAGCCAGGATAATAGCGAGGATCGCAAACTCTACGGACGCGATGTAAGCAACAAGGCGGTGATTATAGGAGAAGTGGCTGCGCCGGCGTCCGGCACGCGCTTGCGGGAAGAATTGGCGCGCGTCTCGCCCGGTTATAAGCGATAAACCGGCACTGCGAATGTTGTGTTTTGGCTGGCAAAAATGGTGACGGGCACGAAATTTCGCGCTTGACCGGTCTCGGGGTTTGTTGTATGGGTGCGCGAAAATTCGAGCCAGTCACCACTTTTGCCGAACCGGCCATTTTTACTTGTACGCCGCGATTCCGGTTACTCGCTCACCGATCACCAGTTTGTGGATGTGCTCGGTGCCTTCGTAGGTCTTCACCGTTTCGAGATTGCACATGTGGCGCATGATGGGATATTCGTCCATGATGCCGTTGGCCCCCAGCAGGTCGCGGCTCAGGCGCGCGCATTCCAGAGCCATGCCCACGTTGTTGAGCTTCAGCATCGAGATGTGGGCGGGCTCCAACTTGCCTTGATCCTTCAAGCGGCCGGCGTGCAGCGCCAGTAGTTGAGCCTTGGTGATCTCGGTGATCATCCAGGCCAGCTTTTCCTGCACCAGCTGGTGGCTTGCGATAGGCCGGTCGTCAAACTGCTTGCGCAGCATGGAATATTGGCGCGCGGTTTCAAAGCAATCCATGGCGGCGCCCAGCACGCCCCAACCGATGCCGAAACGCGCTTGCGATAAGCAGCCCAGCGGACCCTTCAATCCTTTCGCGCCAGGGAGCATCGCGGAATCCGGTACGCGGCAGTCCGAAAACGCCAGACTGCTGGTCACCGAAACGCGCATGGACATTTTGCCGTGGATTTCGGAGCTGGTGAAACCGGGCGTACCGCGTTCCACCAGAAATCCGCGGATGCCATCGTCGGTGCGCGCCCACACGATGGCGACGTCGGCCACTGAGCCGTTGGTGATCCAGGTTTTTTCACCGTTCAAGACCCAGCAGTTGCCCTCTTTTTTCGCGCGCGTGGCCATGCCGGCGGGATTGGAGCCGAAGCCGGGCTCAGTGAGTCCAAAGCATCCGAGGGCTTCGCCCGATTGCATCCGAGGCAGCCAATGTTCCTTTTGCTCCTTCGATCCATATGTAAGGATCGGATACATCACCAGGGCGCCCTGCACGGAAACGAAGCTGCGGAGACCGGAGTCGGCGCGCTCCACCTCTTGCATCACCAGGCCGTACTCGACGTTGCTCATGCCGGCGCAGCCGTAGCCTTCCAGATTTGCGCCCAGAAATCCCAAGCGGCCGAATTCCGGAATCAACTCTTTGGGGAAGCGGGCGTCGCGGAAGCAATCGCGAACCACCGGGATGGCGCGGTCCTCCACGAATTGGCGCGCGGTTTGGCGGACCAGGAGTTCCTGTTCGGAGAAGAGAGAGTCTATTTGGAGATAGTCGACACCGGCGAAGCGGGACATTGGCCCATTGTAGCGTTGTAGAAGTTGGCAGGCGGAAGCGCCTGCCCCACTGGTTACGCTACTCGGCGGATTACTCTCGCCGGGAGCGTAATCACCGCCCACACCAGTTCCAGCACGCCGCCTACGGCGATGCCTACTAAGCGGAAAGGCAAAAGCAGCAGCCAGACGATGGGATAAAGGATCAGCGCGAAAAGCGCCAGCGGCCAGCACAGGATGAATAGGATGCACCACAGCAGAAAACCGACCATAGCAGGCCTCCTTTGTGGATTACGCCGGATGTCTTGGATTAGTTCCGAAGGAATGGAGCGGGAGACGGGATTCGAACCCGCGACATCGACCTTGGCAAGGTCGCACTCTACCAGCTGAGTTACTCCCGCGCTTGCCCGGAGATTTCAATTGTCGCGCTTTGAGCAGCAGGCTGTCAAATGAAGCCAACAAGCCCCGCAGGCGCGGGTGTTTACGGAACAGTCACAATCGGAGGGCCACATCGATTCCAACATTTGAAGGCTATACTGTTTTATGTAATACGCTGAAAACACAGTGGATAAGTGACTGAAAAATTCCCGCCGCAGGCCTTGGAAATCATGCTACACTGCGGTTCGGAATCCAGGCCAGCGTAGTTTTTTTGCGTCGTCTTCGAATCGGTTCCCTTTAGAATCGAAGCTTGAATTATAGATTTTCCACAGGTTGTGGAAAACATGTGCAAAACGTGTGGGGTGCGTTACGAACGAATGAATATTTGGGATGAAATAAAGACCGCTATTTCCGGCAAGATCAGCACGGAAGCGTATCAAAACTGGCTGTCGAAAACGTTTTTCCTCAGGTCAGAAGGGACCCGGTTGTGGGTCGGAGTGCCGGATGGAGTCACCAAAGATTGGATTCAGCAGGAATACAACGGCGAGATCTGGTCCGCCATCCGCGATCGCAATTTCGGGATTCGGCAAATTGTGTATGAGCTATCCGGATCAGCCGATGAAGCGAGCCGGAAGAGCCACGCGGAAGAAAAGCCGGAGATCACTTTTGCGCCGTCCATCAGTTTGAACCCGAAGTTCACCTTCGAAACTTTCGTGGTTGGCTCCTGCAATCAGTTCGCGCACGCCGCCGCGCAAGCGGTAGCAACCGGGCCGTCGAAAACCTACAACCCGCTGTTCATCTACGGCGGAGTTGGAATGGGGAAGACGCACCTGATGCATGCAATCGGGCGTTCGCTGGTAGACCAGCACGCGGGGATGCGGATCATCTACACGTCCAGCGAGCGTTTCATGAACGAGATGATCACCTGCATCAAGACTGACCGGATGCAGCTCTTTCACAAGCACTACCGCTCCGCCGATGTGTTGCTGATCGACGATATACAGATACTGGCCGGGAAGGAACGCACGCAGGAGGAATTCTTCCACACTTTCAATGAACTCTTCGAGCACCAGAAACAGATTGTGATATCGAGCGACTCGCCGCCCAAAAATACGCCGGGCCTGGTGGAGCGATTGCGTTCGCGCTTTGAGTGGGGCCTGATGGTGGACGTACAGCCACCGGACCTGGAAACGAAGATGGCGATCCTGGATATGAAAGCCGAGATGGATGGCGTTACTTTGCCCGAGGAAGTACGCATCTACATTGCGACCAAAACAAAGTCGAATGTGCGCGAGTTGGAGGGGGCGCTCATCAAGCTGATGGCTTATTCGTCAGTGACCGATACACCCGTCACGCTGGCCATGGCGCAGCAGGTTCTGAAGCATCTTACGCAGAGCCCGGAGCGTAGGATTACCATCGAATCCATCGTGAAAGCGGTGGCCGAGAAATTCTCCTTGCAGCCTTCCCAACTGAAGCAGAAGACCAACGAGCGCAAGATTGCCTACCCGCGGCAGATTGCAATGTTCCTGGCTAAGGAGCTTACCTCGGCATCGCTGCCTGAAATCGGACGCGCCTTCAGCGGCAAGCATCACACCACCGTGTTGCACTCGGTTCAGAAGATTGACAGGCTGCGGCAACGAGACCCGGATTTGAACAGCCTCATCCACAATCTAATCGATTGTATACATTAGGGTTATGCGTTTTTTCCACATCCGGCCCTCGATTTATGCTATGAGTACCTGTGCAGGAACCGTCTGGACCTGGATTTTTGCTCAGCGGCACACCTCAAGATCCACAGGTTCCAGTGGCAGGAAGCTTCTGGATTTTGTATAATTTAGAGAGAAATCAACATTTCAACAGGCCCTACTAATACGGTTCTAAAATGTAGCTTGTTCAGGTACTCGGAAACAGCAGTAGAACAGACCCGGTGCAATCTGCACCGGAAAGGCAAGTGGGGGAAACGAAACGATGGAGTTCACGGTTAGCAAGACGGATCTGGTACGTGAGTTGAGCCTTTCGCAAGGCGTGGTAGAGAAGAAGACCACGATTCCGATCCTGTCGAATGTTCTGGTGGAGGCAAGTGGCGACCGGATCCATTTGACGGCTACGGATCTGGAGTTGGGGATTCGGAGTTCATGTCCGGCGCGCGTGAAGAAGCCTGGGGCGGGCACCATTCCCGCCAAGCGGTTGTTGGATTATGTTCGCTTACTGCCGGACGCGGATCTCGAGGTAAAGCTGCAGGAGAATCAGTGGGCCAGTTTGGTGTGCGGGCGATCGCGCACCCGGATTGCGGGCATGTCGCGCGAGAGTTTCCCGGAGCTTCCGCAAATGCCGGACGTACTGGCGCAGATTCCCGTAGGGCTGCTGGCTTCGATGATTTCAAAAACCATCTTCGCCATCTCAATGGAAGAATCGCGTTTCACGTTGAACGGATCGCTGCTGCTTTTGAAGAACAACAGCCTGGGCATGGTGGCTACCGATGGACATCGGCTGGCCATGGTGGAAAATACCGTGGACCTGCCGGGCGTCACCGCTCCGTTTCGGGCATTGCTGCCGCGCAAAGCCATGGGCGAGATTTTGAAGCTGGCGCAGGACTCCAGCCCGGAAGCGAACATCCAATTTTCCGGCGACGAGAATCACCTGTTCTTTCAACTGGGCGACCGGTTGCTGCTCAGCCGCAAGCTGACCGGCAATTTCCCCGATTTCGAGCGTGTGCTTCCCAAGGATCATCCGCATTCGGTGGTGTTGGATCGGGAAGAGCTGCGCAAATCGGTGGAGCGGGTGGCGCAGTTTTCCGATGAGCGTTCGCGTGCTGTCCGGATGAAGGTGCACGAGGGCGAATTGCACATTCACTCCTCGCTATCGGAGACCGGCGAGAGCGAAGAAAGTCTTCCGGTGGAGTATGACGGGGCTCTGGTAGAAATCGGTTTCAATGCCGGCTACATGCTGGATTTTTTGCGAGCCACTACAGAGGCGCAAGTAGCGTTTCATTTCAAGGACGCGCATAGCGCCGGCGAACTGCGGCCGGCGGGCGATGCCGCGGCCAACTACAAATACCGGTATGTGGTGATGCCGATGCGCATCTGAGCCCCGCGCGTGAGCAAGGGGTTGAGCGCCAGGAAATAGAAGGACTGAGCAACAACAAACATGGCAACCAAAGAAGTCACTCCGATTGAAGTTTACGATTCCACTAGTATCAAGGTGCTGGAAGGCCTGGAAGCAGTGCGCCTGCGCCCGGCGATGTACATCGGTTCGGTTACTGAGAACGGGCTGCATCACCTGGTATACGAAGTGGTGGACAACTCGGTGGACGAAGCTCTGGCCGGGTTCTGCGATACCGTCAACGTCACGATTCATATCGACAATTCGCTGACCGTGGTGGATAACGGCCGCGGAATTCCCGTGGACATGCATGAGGAAGAGGGCATCTCGGCGGCGGAAGTGGTGATGACCAAGCTGCACGCCGGGGGCAAGTTCGATTCCAAGAGCTATAAAGTATCGGGCGGGTTGCACGGCGTGGGTGTGAGCTGCGTGAACGCGTTGTCGGAAGTGCTGCAGCTGGAAATCTGGCGCGACGGTCATACCTGGGAGCAGGAATATAAGAAAGGCATCCCTTCGGCGCCGCTCGCCAAGGCCGGCAAGGCCGGGAAGAAAACGGGAACCAAGATCACGTTCAAGCCCGATTCCACTATCATGACCGCGGTGGAGTTCAACTACGACACGCTGGCCCAGCGCCTGCGCGAATTGGCGTTTCTGAACAAGGGACTCACCATCACGCTTACCGACGAGCGAGTGGATCCGGTGAAGGTGGGCGAGTTCCACTATAGCGGCGGAATCGCGGAGTTTATCCGGCATCTGAATCGCGGCAAGTCCGTGCTGCACGAGAAGCCGATTTATTTTGAAGGCGAGCGCGAGTTGAACGGCGGACTTTTGTCCATGGAGCTGGCGCTGCAATACAACGACGGCTATTCGGAAAACGTATTCAGCTTCGCGAACAACATCAACACCGTGGACGGCGGCTCGCACTTGAGCGGCTTCCGCAGCGCGCTGACACGCACCATTAATTTTTATGGGCAACAGGCCGGGCTGTTCAAGGACGTGAAGGAAAATCTCACCGGCGATGACGTGCGCGAAGGTCTCACCGCGGTGGTGAGCGTGAAGCTGCCGCAGCCTCAGTTCGAAGGACAGACCAAGGGCAAGCTGAACAGCGATATTCAGGGTTTTGTGGTCCAGTTCGTGAACGAGAAGCTGGGCGAATATTTCGACAAGAACCCGGCTGTGATGCGCAAAATCGTGGGCAAGGCGATTGACGCCGCGCGCGCCCGGGAAGCTGCGCGCAAGGCACGCGATTTGACGCGTCGCAAGGGCGCGCTGGATTCCGGCGGCCTGCCGGGCAAGCTATCGGATTGTCAGGAGAAAGATCCGGAGCGCTGCGAGCTGTTCCTGGTGGAGGGCGAATCGGCCGGCGGCACCGCGAAATCCGGACGCGACCGCCGTTATCAGGCCATCCTGCCGCTCAA
>Ga0302324_100023167_pt1 | contig 12026 bp, 9 predicted proteins | sample Palsa_T0_1_FD_201949 | JGI IMG/M metagenome (GOLD analysis project Ga0302324, IMG submission 201949) | Peat permafrost microbial communities from Stordalen Mire near Abisko, Sweden - Palsa_T0_1 | ecosystem: Environmental > Terrestrial > Soil > Palsa > Peat permafrost | place: Sweden: Abisko...
TCGCCGGCGAGGCAAGCGAGACGGCCAGTTGCGCCACCTGGTCGGCACGCATCATGTTCTTCATGCGATCGACGCGTTTGGCGGAGGCCTCGTCCTTGATGGGAATCGTCGCGATCATGCGCGTCCACGCAAACGGCGCGATGGTGTTGGCGCGAACGTTTTTCTGCACGCCCTCCATGGCGATGATGCGCGAGAGGCCGACGATGCCCATCTTCGCCGCGGCATAATTCGCCTGCCCCACATTGCCGATGAGACCGGACGTGGAGGTGAAGAGCACGAAGGAGCCTTCGTTCTGCTCGCGGAAATGATTGATGGCGGCGCGGCAGACGTTGAAGCTCCCCTGCAGATGCACCTCGATCACCTGGTCCCAGTCGGCATCGGTCATCTTATGGAACATCGTATCGCGCAGGATGCCCGCGGGATTGATGACGGCGTGCAGGCCCTTGAAGCTGTCCATGGCCTGCTCGATCATGCGCTTGACACCGTCGCGGTTGGTCACGCTGTCGGAGTTCGAGACGGCGTTGCCGCCAGACTTGCGGATTTCCTGCGCCACCTGCTCCGCGGGACCGGCCGAGCCTTCGTCGCCGCCCGCAACCGCGCCGCCCAGATCGTTGACGACGACACTCGCGCCCTCCCGGGCCGCTAGAAGCGCGCATTCCTTGCCGATGCCATTGGCGGCGCCCGTTACCAGAACGACCTTGCCTTCCAGGACTCCCATGGGTTCTCCTCCTATCAATTCGACTGTCGATTTTGGCCGGCGGCGAGCCTAGCCGCGCGGCTTCAACCATAAAAGGGGCGGAAACGCGCATGTGGGAGATCAGGGCCGAAGAGGCCGCGGATGCGCGCGCCATCGAATCGCTGGTGGAAAAAAGCTTCGGACCGGGCCGTTTTGCCAAATCGGCCTATCGCCTGCGCGAGGGCGTCGACCCCGAACCGGGATTGAGCTTCGTCGCCACGGAGGACAGCGCGCTCAGAGGCTCGGTGCGGTTCTGGCCGGTCTTTGTCGGCAAGGCGCCCGCGCTTCTCTTAGGCCCGCTGGCCGTCGAGAGCGACCGGCGTGGCCGCGGCATGGGCGTCGAACTGATGCAGCGCGGGATCGACGAAGCAAGAAAACGCGGCGCGCGCGCGATCATTCTGGTCGGCGATCTGCCCTACTATTCCCGCGTCGGCTTCACGCCGATCCCGCGCGGCCGCGTGAAGATGCCCGGCCCCGTCGATCCTTCACGCGTATTGGGATTGGGGCTGGCCGATGGCGCGCTCGATGCACTTGAGGGTCCGGTGCGACGGGCAAGACTCGATCATGCAGTGTGTGCGGATGGCACAGGGTTGGGGGCGGGGTAGCCGGCAGAGACGCGGTCAGCTACGCGCGTCCGATCGTCCAGCCTCCCAGAACCTCAGTGATGCGGACGTCTTGGGCCATTATCGTGTCGCAGTAAGCGAACACCTCATTTGAAATTGGCTTTCCGATCACATCGCTTCTGAGCAGGACATGACCGGTAAGCTCGCTCTCCGCTACCGGCCGTTCGGTGGCGTCGATGACCCGGAAGGTCGGCCCACTCTCCAACAGTCTGTATTCGAGACTTATGGCGGATCGATCGGACGATGATGTACCATCGCCCCATTTGCCGACAATGAAATCAAAATTGGCGCCGAATTCTTCGATATGGCCCAAAGTCCAATGGACAAAGAAGCAGGCAACAGCCGCTTCACCCTGCCAAACGAATCCCCACACCTTCCGACTGTTCCTGCCGCAACAAGGGCAAGAATTGAAATCGTTGGCGCCCGTCGGCTCGATGCGAAGTGAGTCCTGCATACGAAATACTCTAGCGCGTCAGGGCGCGCGCGAACAGAGAACTGCGCGCCGTCACCTCGCCGAGCCCTGGGCCCAATCTCCGATGCAGCGCGCGAGATCGCGGAAATTCTGGCGCAATTCTTCCAGCGCGAAGCTGAGGGCGAAGAGATGCTCCGCTTCGGTGCCCGACAGGGGACGTATCAGGTTTTCGCGACGCAGCATCGCGAATTCCGCCGCAAATGCGTCGAGTGCGGCCTCGAGGTTTGCGCTGTCCGGCGGATGTTTGCGTGAGGTCAGCGCCGCGGCACAACTGCGAAGCAATTCGGGTGCCACCGTTCCGATCGCAGAAAGATGCGCGTCCAACCGCCGCGCGATGATCTCGGACAACGGCACGGACGCAGCCCGTCCGAGAATCACAAGATCGTGGCGCAGGCGCAGCAACGTGCGCGAAAGCGGCCCCGGATCGGGCCGCGCCGCGAGACCGATCAGTTGTTCGCGCCGCGCCTCTTCGATCACGGTTTGAAACGCAGTGACCGATCGACCGACTTCATCCTGCGCGTTCTGAATATCACCGTCCGCGATCTGGCGGGTGAAGCCCGAGAGCAGAAACTGCAGGGCGTCCGCCACTTGCTCGAGCGCGCGTTTGGCCTTGTCGAGTCCCAAACCGTGGGCGCGCTCCGGAAGCACCAGAATGGACACGAACACGGCAACGATCCCGCCCAAGACCACTTCGCCCAATCGCGTCAGCGCAGACGCAATGGGACCGCCCTGGCCGAATTGGTTTGCCAGGAGAAGAACGAGAATGGCGGTGAAGGGTGCCACGCGGAAACTGGACGTGAGGGCTGCGAGATAGGCGAGCGGAGCCACGGCCAACGCCAGCACGCCTATCATCGCGGGCACGGTCGTATGGGGCACCAGCACGCCCAGCACGCTCCCATAGATTGCGCCTGCGAATGTCCCCACGACATATTCCGTCGTCGCGCGCAGCGAGCCGCCGACGCTCATCTGCATGACGACGACCGCCGTCAGAACCGCCCAAAGTCCGCGCAGTGGAAGCGCCCAGAACTGCATGAGGCCGAAAGCGAGCAGGGCGGCGACGGTCGTGCGCAGGCAAAAGCGCAGCGCAGCCTTGCGGGCAAAGATGTGTGTTGCGAACCATGCGGCCATCGAGGAACTTCCCCATCCGGGCGGATCTATAGTCAGCGACCTTCCAATCGCCACGCGAGCAACAACGTTCCGAGCACAAGCAGAAGCGCAAGCCATGCCGGCAGCAATTGTTCCTGTTCGACCGATGTCACGCGATAGGCGCCGTTGGCGCGAAGCCCGATCCAATCATCGCCGGCCGCGAGGCGTCCCGGTGCCACGCGGCGGATTTTCGGCACGCCGCCGTCTGCGAGCCAACGCACCGAACCGCCCGTGGCGTTCGCGACCGATTTCAGAATCGTATCGGTCGCGCGCATGTCGGCGACTTCCTTGGGATTGAGCGGGCCCGTCGCCGTCACCGTGTTGAGCGTCCCGTCCGTCAAACGATAGAGGCCAAGCTCGTCCGCTTTTGCGCTCGCGCGCCACACTCCGGGCTCGATCTTCGCGAGCACCAGCGTCGCGCGTTTGCCCGAAGGATAGCTCAGCGTCACGGGCTTTGCCGAATCGGCCATGGTGTGCCGCTCGACCGTGATCTGACCGCTGTCGATGGAAGCGGAAAGCCGTTCTTCTTCCAGCTCGGGTTCCTTCATTTCCCAATGGGCGAGTTTGCGTAGGAATTCGGCCTGCGGCCCTCCGCCTTCGAAGCCGCGCTTCCACAGCCAGATCTGGTCCGACAGCAATTCGGCGACGCGGCCCTTGCCGACGCGATCGAGCACCAAAAGCGGACGATCGCCCGGCCCCGTCATCAGCGTCTGGCCCGAAACCTTCTCGGCACCGATGATGCGAAACCAGCGTCCCCAATCGGGCGCCTTCGTCGCTGTGTTGGCGCCTGTCAGTCCGCTGGTCACGGGATGGGCAAGCCCTTGCGGCGTTACGACGGGCTTGAAGCCGCCATTGACGATGTCGCCGGTCGGTCGCGCCGGCAGCACCGACGCCAGCGGCGTGCGGAAAATGCTCGTAGGACCCGCGAATTCGGGGCCCGCCGAGACGAGCAGCGCGCCGCCGTTCTCGACATAGTTCACGAGGTTCTCGTAATAGCCGAGCAACAGGATCCCGCGCTCGCTGTAGCGGTCGAAGATCACCAGATCGAAACTGTCGAGCTTCGGTCCGAACAGTTCGGGGGTCGGAAATATGATCAGCGACAACTCGCTCGTCGGCGTCGGATCCTCCGCCTGTTTCTGGGGCGGACGAAGAATCGTGAAATGGACGAGATCGACAGAAGGGTCCGATTTCAGGAGATCGCGCCAGACCCGTTCGCTGGCGTCGGGCTCGCCGGAAATCAGCAGCACGCGCAAACGATCGCGCACGCCGTTGACGACGACGACGGCGCGGTTGTTTTCCAGCGTCAGTTCTGCAGGCCCCGGCCGGGCCGCGATCTCGATGACGTTTTCGCCTTCATGGCGGATGGGAACCGCGATATGCGCATCGCGCCCTGTCTGCACAGAAGTCATCGACGCCGTCTGTCCGTCGACCCGCACATCGACGGCGGCCGAACCGCCCGGCGGCGAGCCGAAATCGTCGACGCGCAGTGAGATGTCCGCGTTCTGTCCGACGATGGCGTAGCGCGTGGCGCTCACGACCGTCAGCTTGCGGTCGCGCTCGTTCTTCTGGTCGACGATCAGTGCATGAAAGGGCGCCTTGAGTGGCGCCTGTGCCGGAACGTCGTGCACTTCGCCGTCGGTGATGGCGATGGCGCCCGCAACACGATCGGGCGGCGTATCGGACAGCGCGCCTCGGAGCGCCGCGAACAATTGCGTTCCGGTGTCCTCGCCCGCATGCGGCGGCATGACGACGGTCTCGCGGATTTCAAGGGTTCTGTCGCGCGCGAGCAGGCTTCGGAGCTGCGCCGCCGCGCGATCGGCTTCGGCTCTGCGGCCGCGAATGTCCATGCTCGGCGAGTGATCGACGATGAGTGCTACGACGTCGGGCAAGGCTTCGCGCGTCTCGTGCACGAGGAGCGGATTGGCGAGGGCCGCGACGAGGAATGCGAAGGCGAGAAGCCTGATCCATGCGCCGCGCGCGCGCGCGAAGATCGCGAAAAGGCTGAGGACGAGGCCAATGCCGCCCAACAGCCATAAGACGAAGAGCGGCAGATGCGGCGCGAAGTCGATCGCGGTGCTCATGGCGCGTTAATGGCCCAAACGTTCGAGAAGAGCGGGGACATGCACCTGATCGGTCTTGTAATTGCCGGTCAGCGCGTACATCACGACATTGATGCCGAAGCGGACCGCCATTTCGCGCTGCATCTCGCCGCCGGGCGTGACGTCGACGAGCGGTCTGCCGGAAGAATCCACCGCCCACGCAGCCGCCCAGTCATTGCTGCCGATGATGACGGGCGAGACGCCGTCGCCGCCGCGCGCGGGCTCCGGCCCCGCATCGGGATCGGGCGGCGGCAGAGCCTCGACCCATACGCGCCCACCGTCCCAGCGGCCCGGAAAATCCTGCAGAAGATAAAAGGCCTTGGTCAGGACGTGCGCGGACGGAATGGGCTGCAGCGGCGGCAAATCGAGCTTTGCGGTCAGCCGCCGCAGCGTTTGCTCGCCGGGCGAATCCGCGCCGCGTCCCGCTCCCAGCGTCAGATCGCGGGTATCGAACAGGATCGTGCCGCCGTTCTTCATGTAGTCGACGAGTTTGCCCACGGCTTGCGGCGAAAGATCGCCTTCGCGCGGATCCATCGGCCAGTACAGCAGCGGAAAGAAGCTGAGATCGTCGCGCGCAATGTCGACGCCCATGGGCTCCTGCGGCTCGTAGGAGGTGCGCGCCTTGAGGCGGAGGCCTAGTCCGTAAAGACCAGCCTTGCTCATCGCATCGATGTCGGAAAGACCCGTGACGACATAGGCAAGGCGGGTGTCGAGTGCGGCCTTCATGTCGAAGGCGTCGTCGGCCCGGGCGCCGCCATGCGCGACGAAGAGGACGCAGAATGCGAGCGCCGCCGTATGCATCAACGGTCGGCGCCTTCGCAATCCGGAAAGATGGCCGCGCAGCCAGAGCGAAATCAGGGCGTCGATCAACAACAGAATCAGCGCAAATGCGAGAAGCGGCGACTTGAGCGCCATCGCGCCGACGCCCGAATACGCCACAACGTCCACACCCGCCTCCCCGATCGGAACGAGTCTCGTATTCGGCGTGGCGGCGTTGACGGCGACGTCCGCACCCTCGCTGCCATACAGACCTGCGGGATGCTGCGCCGAGGCGACGATTTTGCCGATTTCGGAGCCGTGAATCGGCAGGGCTTCCGGCGACGGCTTTTGTGCGTGGCCGAATCCGTCGATCGACTCAAGCGGAGGATAGACGGCCGAGGCGTCGGTGCCGAGATCGGACGGGCGCGCGCCGTTCGCAAGATCAAGCACCCGGCGCAACATGTCGACATAAAGTCCGGACAATGGCAGCGACGACCAGGCGGGGCTCGCGGTCACATGAAAGAGAACGATCCAGCCCTTGTCGCGTGGTGCCGCGGTCACCAGCGGTGTGCCGTCGGCAAGACGCGCCCAGGTGCGTTCGCCGAGTTCGACCGAAGGCTCGGCCAGCACCTGTCGCGAGACGGTGACTTCGGCGGGAATGGCGAGCCCGCGAAACGGACTGGCGTCCGGGAAAGGCGCAAGGTGCTGCGGTTCGGACCAGGCGAGCGCACCACCCAGATAGCGCCCGCCCACGCGCAATTTCACCGGCACGAGATCGTCGACATTCGTCGTCATGCGCCCGCCGGCGAAGCGCACGAGAACGCCGCCATTGGCAAGGAAGGACGTAACCCGATCGTGATCGGCGCCGGCGACGTTTCCCACATCCGCCAGCACCAGCACCGAATCATTGCGGGCGATCTCGCCGGAGATCGTTCCCTCGTGGACGTCGGCGTAGGGTGCGAGTGCGCGCCGCAGATAGAAGAGACCCGACAAGAGAGGCTGCTGGTTTTCCAGATTGCTGGCCGAAACGAGACCGACCGAAAGACGCCTGGAATTCGTGCCCAGAAGACGAACCGCGCCTGCGGAATCCATCCCGTCGACGGCGATGCGCCGCGTTTCGTTGCGGACTTCCATCGGCAACGTGACGTGCGCAGACGCCTCGCTTGCGCCGGGCGCAAAGTGCAGCGGGGCCGCCGCAAGCCCTTCGCCATGAGCACCCTCGGCTTCGACGGTGAGATCGCGCGTGCCGTCTTCGCCCGCACGCATGGCGTCGACGACAAATCCCCGCGCGTCATTGCGTTCGGCGATGAGTGCTACGGGGGAAATCTCCGGTGCATCCGCGAAGATCTTGAGATCGCCGGTCGCCGACAGGATTCGCGCGATCCTGGCCGCGTCGCCGTGATCGAGATCGTCGCTCAACCAGACGATGTCCGGCCGCGCCGCGAAGTGCGCGTGCGCAATCGCCTCTGCGGCACGCATGCGGTTCGGTTCGTAGGATTGCGCCTCGAGCGCCCTCGCCTCGCGCTCGGCTTCGCCGGCATCGAGCAGGGAGACGAGCGGGGGCGAAGCCGCGGCCGTCGGCACGATCGCGACAGCACGACCCGCGCTCGCCGCATCGGCAAGGGCTTCCGAGATCGCGGCATCGCGGTTGCGCCACTGTCCCGCCGCTGCCCAATCGTTGTCGACGAAGATGATGAGTGGGCCGCGGCCGAGCGATTTCGCAACGCGCCCGATTGTCGGCTCCGCGAAGGCGACGATGACGATGCCGGCGGCGACGATGCGCAGGAGCAGAAGCCAGAATGGCGTGCGCGCCGGCGTTTCCTGGGGTGCATTGAGGCCGAGAAGCAGTCGGAAAGGCGGAAAGACGACGCGCCTGGGTGCCGGCGGCGTTACCCGCAAGAGCCACCAGATGGCAGGCAAAACGGCCAGGCCAGCCAGCAGCCACGGGATGCCGAAGCTCAGCCCTGCAAAGGCGCTCATGCGCCGTGTCCCTGCGCGTGTTTGGCATTCGGACCTGCAAGATCGATGAAGAGCGCAATCAGCGCCGTCTCGGGGCGCTTGTCGGTGCGATGAGTGAGACAACTCCACCCCAGCCGCCGCGCCAGTTCCGCGACGGCTTCCTGGTGTGCGAGGAAGCGCTTGCGATAGGCATCGCGGACCGTTTCCGCGCGGCCGAAGATTTCGTTTTCGTCGCCGCGTGCGGATTCGAAGCGCGTGCGACCGGCAAATGGAAATTCCTCTTCCGCGAGATCGACGATGCGGAGGAGATGACCGGCCAGCCCTTCGCGCGCGATGCGCCGCATGGCACCTTCCAGCTCGCCCAGCGGCGCCAGAAAGTCGCTGATCCAGACGATTTGCGCATTGCGGCCCATGGGGACTTCGGGTGGCAGACAGGCGTCATTCGCTTTCGTCAGCGCCTCGGCAATGCGTCCTATTGCGACCCGGCTTGCGGAGGGCGCACGCCCCTCGCCCAGCAATGCAATCCGTTCGCCGCCGCGTACGAGGAGCGAAGCGAGCGCCAGCGTCAGCACGCTGGCGCGATCGATTTTGGATTCGCCGCCCGAGGAAAAACGCATCGTCGGGCCGCCGTCGCGCCACAGCCATACCGCTTCGGCCGCTTCCCATTCGCGTTCCCGCACGAAAAGATGTTGCGATTTCGCCGACTGCCGCCAGTCGATCGCGACCGTGGAATCTTCGCTGCGATAGCGGCGGAATTGCCAGAACGTCTCGCCGATGCCGGCCTTGCGGCGCCCGTGAACGCCGAGGTTTACGGCCGATGCCAGTCGTTCGGCGGCGACAAGCAGAGGCGGCAGTGCTGCCGCGAGCGTCTCCGCCTGCTCGCGCAATGGCGACCAATGGCCGGAACCGTCCGTCAAAGAGTGCTCCGGCAAAGCCGATCGATCACGTCGGTGATCGTGGTGCCTTCGGCGCGGGCAGAAAAATTGAGCGCCATGCGATGGCGCAGGACGGGATGGGCGAGTGCCAGCACATCCTCGACCGAAGGCGCGAGGCGGCCTTCGATCAGCGCTTTCGCGCGCACGGCCAGCATGAAGGCCTGACTCGCGCGCGGACCCGGCCCCCAGGAAATATAGCCTTTCAGATCGGAGGCGCCGCCTTCGTTCGGGCGGGCGGCGCGCACGAGGCGCAAAATCGCTTCGACGACTTTTTCGCCCACCGGCAGATGGCGGACGATGTGCTGTGCGCCGATCAACGCATCCGCCGTGCCGATCGCCTTCGGCGCGGCTTCCTCGCCGAAGGTCGTGGCGACCAGCATGCGTCGTTCCGCTTCGATATCGGGATAGCCCACATCGATCTGCAGCAGGAAGCGATCGAGCTGGGCTTCGGGCAGCGGATAGGTTCCTTCCTGCTCCAGCGGGTTTTGCGTGGCCAGCACGTGAAACGGCCGCGGCAGGTCGTAGCGCTTGCCGGCGACGGTGACGTGCTTCTCCTGCATCGCCTGAAGGAGCGCGGATTGGGTGCGCGGACTGGCGCGGTTGATCTCGTCGGCCATCAGCAGCTGCCCGAAGACAGGACCGGGAAGAAAGCGGAACGAGCGCCGACCGCCTTCGCTTTCCTCGAGTACTTCTGAGCCGACGATATCGGCCGGCATGAGGTCGGGCGTGAACTGGATTCGCTTCCAGTCGAGACCCAGAACGACGCCCAGCGTTTCCACCAGCCGCGTCTTCGCCAGACCCGGTACGCCGATGAGGAGGCCGTGCCCGCCGGCCAGCAATGTCACCAGCACCTGCTCGACCACATCGTCCTGGCCGAAGATCACCTTGCCGATTCCTTCGCGGACTTTGACGAAGAGGGCCGCCGCCGCTTCCGCATGGGCCACGGCCGCGCTCCCCTTTGGCGCTTCTAAAGTCGAATTTGTCTCGCTCATAAGTCCGTCCGGGTGTGCGAATGGGACGGCCGGCCAGCCATCCGAGGTTGCCGGGGTGGGAACCGGCGCCTATGTTTGCGGCTCACTCAACCCGCAAGGGTGGGTGTTATGTTGCACCCCCCAAAGGCGCGCGCAACAGCCAATTGTCCAGCCAGGCTGCGGGTTTGCTGCACTTCGCCGTGACTTCGCCGCAAGGCAAGGTGGACAGATTTTAACGGATCGGGAAATGGCGAATTCGGACGGATTTTCCATCGGCCTTGCGAGCCTGCAGCGCGACGCTGCGGCAGGTCGCGGGATACCGCCGGTCGAGCGCTGGAACCCCGCCCATTGCGGCGACATCGACATCCGGATCGCCCGCGACGGAACCTGGTATCACGAGGGAACGCCCTTTGGACGCCGCGAGCTCGTGCGTCTGTTTTCCACGATCCTGCGCAAGGACCCCGACGGATTTCATCTCGTCACACCGGCCGAGAAAATGCGCATCCGTGTCGACGATGCGCCCTTCGTCGCCGTGCTGCTGTCGGTCGCGGGCGCAGGACGTTCGCAGCGGCTGGTGTTCACCACCAATGTCGGCGACGAGACGATTGCAGGACCCGACAACCCGATCCGCGTCGAAACCGACCCGGCAAGTGGCGCGCCCGCCCCCTATGTGCACGTCCGTCGGGGCCTCGAAGCCCTGATTGCGCGGAGCGTTTTTTATCAATTGGCGGATCTCGCCGTGCCCTTGTCTGACGGCGGTCTGGGCGTGTGGAGCGACGGCGTGTGTTTCCCTCTGGGGCGGGCGGAATGAGCGATGCTGCGGCAGAGTTCGTCCGGCGCCTCATGACCGACGGCGCAGAACCGTTGCGCGCGCGACTTCTGGCCGAGCCGCCCGCCATGTCGCTGGCGCCGTCGCGGAGCGATTTCGATCTCAATCCGGAGATGCGGCCGAGCGCGCCGCGCACGCTGGCACCTGCCGCCGTCCTGATACCGATCATTCGGGGAAGCGAGCCGACCATTCTCTTCACGCGGCGGACGGAACATCTTTCGCGCCATGCCGGACAGGTGAGTTTTCCGGGCGGGCGCGTGCACGAGGACGACCGTTCGCTCGTCGACACGGCCTTGCGCGAAACCCACGAAGAAATCGGGATCACAGCCGATTTCGTCTCCGTTGCGGGCTTCCTCGAACCTTACGAAACCGGCACGGGCTATGCGATCCTTCCGGTCGTGGGCTTGCTTCGCGAAGGTTATGCGTTGGTCCCCGAGGTCAACGAGGTCGCGGAAATCTTCGAAGTGCCGCTCGCCTTTCTGCTCGATCCCGCCAATCGCGAACGCCGAAGCGGCGAATGGCAAGGGCGCAGGCGCGAATTCTACGCTTTCACCTATGATGGCCATTACATCTGGGGCGCGACCGCGGCGATCCTGGTCAATTTCGGGGAAAGGCTGGCGTCATGACGCGACTGGATCCGGCACGAACGCCGTGGATGCGCGCGACGCCGTTGCTGAAAGTGATGCAGGCGTTGACGGGTGACGGCGGCGAGGCGCGCTTCGTGGGCGGCGCCGTGCGCAACACCCTGCTCGGACGCGCGGTCAAAGACGTCGACATCGCAACGCCGCTCGTGCCCGACGAGGTCATCGGACGGCTGCAGGCTGCGGGCCTCGGCGCGGTGCCGACCGGCATCGATCATGGAACGGTAACCGCGGTTTCGGATGGACATAGCTACGAAGTGACGACCTTGCGCCACGATGTCGAAACCGACGGGCGCCATGCCGTCATCGCCTTCGCGACCGACTGGCGTGCCGATGCGGGTCGCAGAGATTTCACGATCAATGCGCTCTATGCAACGGAAGACGGCGAGGTTTTCGATTACCACGATGGCCTTGCCGATCTGTCCGCGGGACGCGTGCGCTTCATCGGCGATGCCGACGCGCGCATCCGCGAAGATTATCTGCGCATCCTGCGCCTCTTCCGCTTTCAGGCCTGGTACGGAAAAGGCGAGATCGACACCGTCGCATTGAAGGCGGCCGCCGCCGCGAAGGCGGGGCTCACGCAATTGTCGGGAGAGCGTATTCAGCAGGAAGTCCTGCGTTTGCTCGAGGCCGAGGCTCCTACCGAAGTCCTGCGCATCATGGCGGCGACGGGCATCCTTTCGGAAATTCTGCCGGGTCCGCTTGATATCGCGCGGCTCGAACGTCTTTGCGCCATCGACGCCGCGAATTTCTTTGTGCCGGATCCCATGTTGCGACTAGCCGCGCTGCTCGCAGATAACCAGGCAGTGGCCGTTGCCGAACGGTTCAAATTGTCGAACAGGGATCGTGCACGTCT
>Ga0302324_100023169_pt1 | contig 12025 bp, 9 predicted proteins | sample Palsa_T0_1_FD_201949 | JGI IMG/M metagenome (GOLD analysis project Ga0302324, IMG submission 201949) | Peat permafrost microbial communities from Stordalen Mire near Abisko, Sweden - Palsa_T0_1 | ecosystem: Environmental > Terrestrial > Soil > Palsa > Peat permafrost | place: Sweden: Abisko...
CCGAACCACATAAAGCCCAAATGGTCCTGCGCGGCCGAGGAAACTCTAGTCTGCGACAAGCCGGCACTCCCAGAAAGCTGCCTGAACCGAATATCCTGTCTATCGACTACAGTTAACTTGATCGGCAGAAAGTCGACCCGCGCATCAGCCACGCTGCCGGCTTCGTTTCTCGCAGGAGTCTTAGATTCCGCTCGGGTAAAGCTCGCTGCGCAGGAGAACACGATGATCGCGCAGTAGATCGTCCAGCGCAAAAGAAGACGCCAATTATGACCTCTTGAGTGGTACAAGAGTCTTCTTTGCCGTCCAGTCCCGTTCACCCGCACCTCTACGGTTTGCGTACCCGGTATATTAGTTTTCGACGAACCGGGGGCGCCCTTCAATTCAAGGGGAACATCTGGTGGGCTCATCTCCGAAGGCAAAAGCGAGCCCACGGCCGAAGCCTTACAGGGCGAATCGTTCCACACCGGCGACGTGGCGGTCAGAATGAGTACCTCCGGATCGTGGATCGCAAGAAAGATATTATCGTAAGCGGTGGGGGAAGGTAGCTTGCCTGGGACGGTTACGGAAACGTCCTGAAGAGGGAGTTGCCTGCGAAGTAGCAGGATCGACCGGCGTCGATGTGTTCTGATGGGTTGAGCGAGCGGAGGCGTCTGTCCTTCTGGAAATCAAACAGTTGGGTGCAATCGCTTTCGGCACCTAGGGAGAAGACATCCTATGCCGCCGGATGTATCGTAGAGGAGTTTCGGAAAGCTCATGACTACTTCTCCGCACTCCCGATCATTGGCCGGAACCTCTCCTCTTGAACGTGTCGAAGACACCGGATTACGATATTTGCCCCCCGTTCCTCTTAAGAAAGACTGCCGCATCGGGATCCTGGGCAGTGGATTTATCGTTGACGAATGCCATCTGGTGAGCTATCGCCGCGCAGGCTTCAATCCCGTCGGTATAGCCTCCCGCAACCGAGAAAACGCAGCACGAGTCGCAGGGCGGCACATGATTCCCCGTGTGTATGACAACTACGACCAACTGCTGGACGACCCGAGGATTGAGATCCTCGACATTGCGGTTCCTCCCAACCGCCAGCTTGACTTGATTCGTGCTGCGTGTGCAAGGGGCACAGTGAAGGGCATTCTGGCCCAAAAACCGCTGGCCCTCAATTACGTGGACGCCGCCCAGGCTGTATGCTGCTGCGAGGCTGCGGGAATAGTTCTTTCCGTGAATCAAAACATGCGCTACGATCCCACTGTCTACACGGCCAAGATGTTATTGAAGCAGGATTTCTTCGGCGCTCCGGTCTTTGCCACGATCGATATGCGCGGCATTCCCCACTGGAAGCCGTGGCAGTTCGAGACCGGATCCGCGACCCTCAAGGTCATGTCGATCCACCACCTGGATTGCATGCGCTATTGGTTCGGAGAACCGGAGCGCCTCTTTTGCAGCACCCGCTCCGATCCACGCACCAAATTTCCTCATACCGACGGGATCTGCACCACTATCTTGGAATACGCCAATGATCTGCGTTGTGTCGTGATTGATGACGTCTGGACCGGGCCGGCAGAGGAAGGCTGCCCAGGGGACATCCGCATTGAGTGGCGGATTGAGGGCCTCGACGGGCTGGCCATCGGCGACATAGGCTGGTGCCAAGATCCTTACACAACTCCATCGACGATGCGGTACGCCCGCGAGGGCGATGAAGGCTTCCGCTACTTCAAGCCGATCGAGAGCTGGTTTCCCGATGCCTTCTCGGCGACGATGGGCCAACTACTGATTGCCATAGAAACTGATCACATTCCCGCGGTCAGCGGCAGAGACAACCTCAAAACCATTGCTCTGGTCGAGGCCGCGGTCTTGAGTGCCATCGAGCACCGCACGGTCCGTCCTGAGGAAATCGTCATGACGAGTGCACAATGAAACTCGGAATCATCAACAGTGCCTTCAATCAAGTTGGCGTCGACACCGCTACCGGGCTTAGGCACATCGGCCAGATCGGCTTCGACTGTGTGGACATCTTCACCGAGGCCATGACTATTTCCACCGAGGAAAAGCTCATCATCGCCCGCACCTGCGAACTACAGAATCTCCCGATCGTCTCGCTGCCTGTCGTGGCCACTGGCCTGATCGACTTCAATGAACCGGTGCGCGACTTTCATGTCGCCCGCTGCAAACGGTTCCTCGATCTTGCCTCTGAGTTTCATGCCAATAACATTGTCCTTGTTCTGGGCGAGTACATTTGGCAACGCGAGGTGATCCCTCCTAAGGACCAATGGTGCTGGGCGGTCGAAACCTGCCGCGCGCTTGGTGACTATGCGGACCAGAAGAACTTGGACATAGCTCTCGAACTCGAGCCGTTTAGGCTCAGTCTGCTTAACAACACTGACGAAATGGTGCGGTTTATCACCGACTGCGGGCATCCTCGGGTGCGCGCCAACATCGACATCAGTCACCTCGTGCTCTCCGACAGCGGGCCGGCTTCCCTGCAGCGGCTGAAAGGCAAAGCCGTTCATGTTCACATCAGCGACTGCGACGGCAAAGTGCACGGGGATCTTCCCCCGGGAAGGGGCATAGTAAAATTCAACCCCTATCTGCAGGCCATCAAGGATCTGGGCATGGAAGGAGCGATTTCTATTGAGTTGGAGTACTCGCCAGATCCGGCCAACATAGTTGCATGGGTGGAAGAGGCCTACCGTGAAACTGACCAGCTGATGCGCCTCAACGGCTTGCGGGGATAGGGTCGATTACCGGGTGGCTGCTGCTGCGCGAGCGTTATTTTGTTTCAGCAAACATCTGCTCAAAACGTCAGTCTCGCCCCCAGCTGTATCTCGCGTTTCGCATCGGCTGCGGTAAAGCCAAGCGGCTGGCTGGGAGAGAGATTCGCTGTACCGTGAACATTGAAGGATGGAGCAAAGGTTGCTCCGACAATGTTATTGACACTGGCATAGTTGGTGCGATTCGCGATATTGAATCCCTCTGCGGTGAAGTTCAGGCTGTACTCGTTGCGGATTCTGAATGCCCGAGCTAAACGCATGTCGAAGTCGACATAGTTGGGTCCCAGGCCGGAGTTGCGCGGAGCGGATGGCGGGCGATCGTTGGTAAAATGACCGTCTCCATTGATGTCGGACCCTGCGAGCAGATTGAAAGGGTGCCCGCTGTTGTAGCTGAAGATGGGCGCAAGCTCAAAACCTGAGAGCCAGCGCGAACCGTTCCATGGGCTTTGCAGCGTGGCTGCAAAGACGATCTTATTCCGTTGATCGAAATCTGACACGGCGCGCTCTGCGTGAAGGTTCACCTGGTCGAAGGCCGAATAGTCGCTGTTGAAGTCTGTCGATTGGTCAATGGCTTTGCTGTACGTATAGTTGCCGATCAAGGTTAGGTTTTGGCCGAAGCGTTTTCTCGCCTCCAGAATGCCGCCGTTGTAAACTGCTTCGGCGATCGATTGATATTGGTTGTTTTGCAGGATCGTATGGGTCGGATCGGCGAAGCAGAGGCCGGGATCGGCGACGCATTGTGCCGATCCCCAATCCTGAAAGGGAAGGTTGTTGGTAGGGAGACCATCCGCGCCGGTCCCGGTCACGATCGGCGCTCCAGGCAAGAGGTTGGTGTCCACCGCCCACGGCAGGTGGGTGGTGTGAACGTAGATGTAGCTTGCAGAAATAGATGTACCACTCCCGATCTCCCGCTCGATTCCGAACGAGGCCTGCTGCGCCTGCGGCGGCCGGTAATGGGGCGATCCGGAAAAGAGCACGGTTCCAGGCGGAAGTGGGCCGGAGTTGGTGACGTTGAGGCCGAACTGCGCCAGATCACCAGGCCCGATACAGGCAGCCTGCCCCGCCGGAGGTGTGCCGCATGCAATCTTTCCCTCCGCAGCCAGGGTCTGGTAAATCGTCGCCGAGTTGAGCGCGGGCTCTCCAGGCACGCCCAGGATAGATACCAGGGTGTTGGCAATCTGCCGGTTACCATTCAGGTTGCCCAACGTCTTCACGACTGCCGGAATCTGCGCATACACCTGCCCGTAGAAGATTCCATAAGCGCCACGGACGACCGTCTTGCCATTGTTGAACGGATCCCAGGCAAACGAAACGCGAGGAGCAAGATCCAGGTGATACGTGTTCAAAACGCTAGGTTGTGAATCTACCTCGTAGCGCAAACCGCCATTCAGTGTCAGGCCAGGGCGAAAGTGGAACGCATCCTGGAAATACACGGCGGTGAACGGCCGGTTCAGGAGATAGTTTGGCGTGCCGAAACCCTGTTCGTAGAAAGATGGCAGACCCAGGCTCCACGATTGCAGAGTGCTGATGGGAGCAGACGCGGTAGATGCGGAGAGCCCGCAAGCGGTGGGAACCTCCAGGCATGGACTGACCAAGCCACCAGGAAGCTGCAGGAATTCAAAGCGTCCGCCAAAGAAAGTAGCGGACGCGCTGTTGTCCTGGCGAAGCAGTTCGTCAAAACCCATCTGCAGAGTGTGGCGGCCGCGAGTAAAGGTGAAATTATCCGCGAACTCATAACGGCGGATCATGTTGTAGCTGGGAAGAAAGATATTGCGGCCAAAGAAGCCGTAACCTTGAACATCCAGACCCGGACCGCCTGGATCGTTCGAGTTCACGTTGAATTTGTACATGTTCCACTGCACCCGGGCCTCGTTGATAGCGCCAGAATTGAACTGATGGAACCAGGAGCCTTGCAAGGTGCTATCCCAGTTCAGGATCGAGGTTCCGCGAGAGAAGCCGACCAGAGCCTGCAGTGTCGGGTCGGATTCAGTAAGGTGCGCCGCGCTGTAGCGAAGGAAGCCTGAGTCGTTCTGGGTGAATCGATGATCCAGACGTGTGGACCCCTCGTAGAGCCGCGTCGGAAAGGGGAACACTCCACCATTCTGTTCAAACTGATTGACCACGAAGGCCCTGGAGGCAAGCTGGGCCGGGCTCACGAATGGATTCCCGGCGGCCGTTGGGTCAACCGTGAGGATGCTCTGCAATCCAAAAGCGCAGGTGGCGGCTGGTAATAACGTGATCGCAGGCGCTTCACCCAGGCAGGGCACCGGCGTTTGGCCTTCCGCCGCCAGGCCGGCAAGAATCGGGCCCTGCGCGGCAGTGGGAGCGAAGATGCTGCTGGTGGTCAGCAACGGAACCGAGTCCTGCGCGTCCGAACGCAGGCCTTCGAAGGCAAAGAACAGGAAAGTCCGATCCTTTTTTACCGGCAGTCCAATGGTCCCTCCGAACTGCTGCCGGCTGAGGGTATTCTTGATCGGCAGGCCTTGTGCATCAAGAGAGAATGGCTCGCCCGGAGCCAAAGCCGGACTGAAGGCGAAGGGGTTTCGTGCATCCAGGGCATCGTTGCGGAAAAAAGCAAACAAACCGCCATGCAGCGTGTTTGTGCCTGATTTGGTGAGGATGTTGATGGAAGCGCCACTGGCTCCGCCCAGCTGAGCTGAATAGTTGCTGCGGTTGATCTGGAATTCCTGCACCGCGTCCTGGCTCACATTCAGGCGCACGCCACCTGATTCGTCGTTGGCCTCGCCTCCGTCTACGGTCACGCTGTTCCCCCGTCCGTTGCTGCCATAAAGTGACAAGCCGCTTTGTGGAGTTTGTTGCACCCGGTAGTCGGCGTTGCTGGCGATGACGTTGGAATTGCTGACGCCAGGCATCAGCAGGGAGAAGGACAAGTAGTCGCGGCGATCGATAGGCAGATTCGTGATGGCCTGTTCGCCCACGCTATCAGCCTGGCTGCCTCTTGTTGTCTCAATCACAGGCGGCACATCGTTCACGACTATCTCCGTAGTCACTGTAGACACGCTCAAGTGGAAGTCCGTGATGACGGTTTCACCGATGGGGACAACCACTCCCTTGCTGATCTCCGTCGCGAAACCGCTTATCCGTGCGGTCACAGTGTAGGTCGCAGGCGGTAGCGCAAAAAATTGGTATTGGCCGCTGGAATCGGTCACCACCGAACGCTGCAGCCCAGTCTGCGGGTCGGCCACGGTTACATTCACGTTACGAATGAGTCCACCGGTCGGATCCGTGATCGTCCCGCGAATAATCCCGGAGGCGCCCACACCCTGCGCGTAGGTCAAGGGGATCCACAGCAGCCAGGCTGCGAGTAGAAAGCAAGCCTTTCTCTTCGATCCTCCTTCGCGCCGCAATTTCCCAGCACGGGTGAGAATGGAGCTGACCCGACAACATGGTGCTAACCTACCGATGGATTGAATTATCACGAGGGAACCTCCCAGAGTGTGCTTACTGTCCCGCTGTGCTTTTCTGATAAATACCTATTTTTGAACTATTTAAAGGCCAATCTTCGGCCCGATTCCATAGTTCTACGGCGGTGCTGAACCGTAATTTCTAACCGACGGGTAAGATAAGCGCAAAAGACAAGGTCTGTCACCTTGATTTTTTAAACAGGATCAAAAGCTATGATTAGCCTGAAAGAGAAAACGGTTTTCGTCACCGGAGCCAGCCGCGGTATCGGGCTTGCCATCGCATTGCGCGCGGCGCGCGAGGGCGCCAACGTTGTGGTGGCGGCCAAAACTGCAGCACCCCATCCGAAATTGCCGGGCACCGTGTACACCGCCGCGTCGGCAATCGAGGCAGCGGGCGGGAAGGCTCTTCCACTGCTCGTCGATATCCGGCACGAGGATCAGGTACACGATGCAGTGCAGAAAACGGTGGAGCGCTTCGGCGGGATCGATGTCCTGGTGAACAACGCAAGCGCTATTAGCCTTACGGCTACGGCAGACACTCCTCTGAAGCGATTCGACTTGATGATGGACGTAAATCTGCGCGGCACTTACGTTTGTTCGCAAGCCTGTTTGCCCTACCTGGCGAAGGCGCAGAATCCCCACATTCTAACCCTCTCGCCGCCGCTTGATATGCGCGCTAAGTGGTTCGCTCCGCACGTGGCCTACACCATTGCGAAATACGGTATGAGCATGTGTGTACTGGGGATGGCGGAGGAATTTCGTCCATTGGGAATTGCGGTGAATGCCCTCTGGCCTCGTACCATCATTGCAACTGCCGCGTTGCAAGTGATCCCGGGCGCCGGAGCTCCACTCGGACGTACGCCGGAGATTGTCGCAGATGCCGCCGCGTACATCCTGGCGCAGGATAGCCGCACGACGACCGGCAATTTCTTTATCGATGAAGAAGTACTGGCTAAAGCGGGCATCACCGATTTTTCCGGTTACGCCGTTAGCCCCGGAAGCCCACTGAGGACTGACCTCTTTCTCGATTAACAGGAGTTTTGTCAAGATGAAAGCCATACGGGAACGATTGCTTGCCTTCATGGATGCCCATGTGTATCCAAGCGAAGATCGATTTTAGCTTCTTTGACCAGCACCGGGATGCCGGCCTTCGCAAGAGCCATGGCAATGCCGGCGCCCATGGTTCCACCGCCGACAACCGCTGCGGAATGAATCGCTATCGCCATAACTTAGTTGGGCGCCGAGGCGGGTGAAGGCGATGAAGTGCGTTCGTATTGTTTACGCAGGTTCTTCTTGAGCACTTTTCCGGTGCCTGTCTTGGGCAGGTTCTCCAAAACTTCCACGCTGTGTGGGCACTTGTAGCGCGCGAGCTGCGAACGGCAGAACTCGATGAGCTGCGATTCCGTAACTGAGGCGCCCTCCCTTAGAACAACCAGAGCTTTGGGCACTTCGCCCCATTTCTGGTCAGAGACGGGGATCACCGCCGCTTCGAGGATTGCAGGATGAGCCAGGATGACCCGTTCCACTTCCAGCGACGAAATGTTTTCTCCGCCGCTCAGGATCATGTCTTTCTTGCGATCGACAATCAGCACGTAGCCGTCCTGGTTGATGGTGGCCATGTCGCCGGTGTGGAACCATCCGCCACGAAAGGCCTCGGCGGTGGCGTCGGGCTGGTTCCAGTAGCCCTTCATCACGCCGTCTGCACGGACGACAAGCTCGCCGGTAGCTACGCCATTCTGCGGCAGATCCTGATCGTGGGCATCGACGACTCTCATTTCGACCCCGGGCATCGCGTAGCCTGTCATGGCCTGGCCGAAGTAGCGCTGTTCGCCTTCCCAATGCAGCTCGGGCTTCATCTTTGCCAGCGACAATGCCGGAGAAGTCTCGGTAAGGCCGTACCCTGAGAAACACTCGCAGCCGAGCTTCTCTTCCACCTCGCGGACCAGGGTAGGGGAAGAAGCTGCGCCGCCGATTACAATGCGGCGCAGACTGCTTAGATCGTAATTTTTTCGTTCCGGGTGATTCACCAGCACGGTAGCCATAATCGGAACCGCGCTGAAATGGTTGACTCGCTCCACCTCAATCAAGCGGAATATCTCCTTGGGGTCGAAGCTGTGAACCATCACGTGCTTGCCGCCCAGTATGGTCAGGAAATGGGCCACACCCCAGCCATTGGCGTGGAAGAGAGGAATGGTGTGAAGTTCTATCGCGCCATTCTCGACCTGGAAGGCCATGCACACCTGCAGCGCGTGCAGATAAATGTTGCGGTGCGTCAGCATCACACCCTTGGGGCGCGCGCTCGTGCCGCTGGTGTAAAAGATTTCCGCCACTTCATCTTCGTCGACCAGGCTGATGTCCGCGCGATGGGGTTGGGCTTTGCGGAGCATGGTGTCGTAGTTATCCCGGGCGATCCAGCCGGCTTCCGGGGTTCCATCAAGTTGGATGAACATCTTTACCGTGGACAGAGACTCTCGAAAAGCGTCAACCAAGGAGATAAACGGCTGTTCAATAAAGAGGACCGTTGCCCCGGCATCGTTCAAGACGTAGGTCAACTCAGCAGGAGCAAGCCGAATGTTCAGCGGCAGCAGAATCGCGCCGGCCTCCAACACTCCGTAATAGGCTTCCATCAGGCGGTGACTATTGACGCCGAGGTAAGCGATGCGATCTCCCGATTGGATGCCGGCCTCAAGCAGAGCGCCGGCAAGATGGCCGACTCGCTTTCCGAATTGTTGGTAACTGAATCTGTGCTGCCCGCAGACGATGGCTGTTCTCGCAGGATACTGCCGCTCCGCATGGCGCAGACAACGCAAGGGTGTGAGTGGAATGTTCATGAGCGTTTGGCCGCCGGCTTCAGGCGGATTGTCCTCCATCGACTACGAGAGTGTGTCCAGGCCGAAGTGTTTCACGGTGGCGTTCACCACTTCGCTGATACTGGCGGGATCTTTCACGTCGCAACCCAACGCCAGCACCTGCACGCCTGGCTGTTGTAACTCTTCCGCGGTCTTGAGACAGCGCTCCTGCTTGCGGGCGCAGAGCACCAGGTGAGCGCCCATCTCTGCCAGGCCCTCCGCCATCTGGCGACCCAGACCCACGGAGCCGCCAGTAACGATGGCTACCCGGCCGGCGAGATCGAAGATTTGTCTGCTGTTCATTTTGAATCCGCAAGCTTCGAGCCGTTCGCAACGAAGCGGCTCACCCTTTCGATCACAGCATCGGTTTGTTGGCGGTGAGGAAGATGGCCGGTATCGGCAAAGGTTGTGTGCTGCGCGTGGGGCAGCACAGCGAGTATTGCATCCAGGTGCCGTCTGGAGCCGAATTCATCGTCAGCGCCCTGAAGCACAAGGACCGGACAGGAGATGCGGGCGATGAAATCTCCGAAGGGAGATTCCCCGTTACTGAATTCTCCGACACCTGAGACCCAGGAGGAGAAAACGGTATCCGGATCCTGGTGGTACTGGGCGAGGCGCTGCTGCAGGTGGCTGCCGTTATAGGCGGAAGCCATGCTCCGGATATGCTGGCGCGAACTCTCCTGAGCGATGACAAAGGGGCTCTCGAGGATGAGCATCTTCACTCGCTGTGAAATGGCAGCGTAGAGCATCCCCAAACCGGCGCCTTCGCTATGTCCGTAGAGCAGGGGAAAATCCACGTTGAAATGCTGCAGCAGGGCCGGAATGACTTCGTTCACCTCGCGCAGGTAGGACTCGCGGGTGCGGGGGGCGATCGGTCCCTCCGAGTTTCCCTGCCCGGCGCGCGAATACAACAATACGTTGGTCCCCGCGGCCAGCGCGAGCTTTTCAGGGAAATCCTTCCAATAGGCAACCGAGCCCAGGGCTTCATGCAGCAGAAGGATCGTATCGAGAGCCGCAGGATGCTGGTGGAGCGCAACCTCAACCGTCTGCCCCAGGAGGGACAGGAGCATGCGCTGCGATTGAAGTTCTTTGCTCAAGGATATTTACCGAGAGGTAAGATAACGAATGAGACGTGTCCTTGTCACCTGTGGAATGCGGGCGCAGCAAAAGAGGTTACCAAAAGCTGGCGGCCGGTCACCTCGGTGGAAAGCTCCGGGCCCAATGGCGCTTGTACAATGAAGGGCCTGCGGAGAAAAATCCTCGTTCGTTGGCACGGGAAAGGTGTGGCTCGATGCAAAACATGGAGACCAGGGCCGTAAAGGAACGCACTCGCGAGCCTTGGAAAGCCTTTCAGGCGCGACAGAGGAGTATGGTCGTCAAGCGGGAAGCCGTGCTGCGGACGGCGGCACACCTGTTTCTTGAGAATGGATATCAAAAGTCGTCGATGAGTATGCTGGCCGCCCAGCTTAAGATCACCAAGCCCGCGCTCTATTACTATTTCCGCAACAAAGAGGAGATTCTCGTCGAGTGCTATCGGAACGGGATTGCCCACATTGAGAACCTCCTCAAACAAACAAACGCCAACGAGGGAACGGGACTGCGCAAGCTCTTCATGTATGTCGAGACGTATGCGGAGGCGCTGGTATCGTACGATTTTGGGCGTTGCGTCCCGATGCTGGACGAGTCAGAGCTTTCGCCCTCCACCCGGCGCGAGGTTCGAACCATGAAGCGGCGCCTGGATTCGACTCTTCGAGGCTATGTTGAGGAGGGGATTGCCGATGGCTCCATCCGGCCGTGCAATCCCAAGCTGGTTTCCTTTGCCATCGCCGGGGCGATCAATTGGATAGGCACCTGGTACCATCCCGACGGCGATCTGAGCCCCCGCGAAATTGCTGCGGAATATGCGCAGATCCTCACCGGCGGCCTGGGAACGATTCCAACGGGACGTTAGGGATGGCGGGAAGTGACGGCCATTCCTCCAGGGGCTAAAGAATTCCCGCTCTCACGCGGACTCTTTAGGCCGTACCCCTTAAGGACGGCAGCTCGGTTGCTGGCCCCGAACAGTAACGGACTGCTGTTACTTTCGCTGATTGACTTTCTTACCCAGCGTTCAGTATTCTTCTGGGGCAGTCACGTGTGTGATTATCGAGTGATAACTAAAGGAATAGAGCATGCCGCTGCTTTCCGATTCTGTGGCTCAGGACACACCCGCTCCCGAGCAGGAAAAACGTCCCGATCGTAAGTTCAACATCCGGCGGGCAGCTGTGCTCGGCGCAGGCACCATGGGCGCGCGCATTGCCGCTCATATTGCGAACGCAGGGCTCCCGGTCCTTCTACTGGATATGGTGCCGGAAAAAGGCGATCGCAATAGCCTGGCGGCAACGGCCCTCAGCAACCTCAAAGGCGCAAAACCGGCAGCGTTTGCGGTTCCGTCCATTGCCGAGCGCATCACTCTCGGCAATTTCGAGGATGACCTGCAAAAGCTACGCGATTGCGATTGGGTGATCGAGGCGGTTGCCGAAAATCTGGAGATCAAGCGCAACCTGCTCAGCAAGATCGCGGCGCACCTGAATCCCGAAGCCATCCTTACCACCAACACCAGCGGTCTGCCAGTCGCTCAGATCGGCGCGCAACTTCCCGAGCCGCTGCGGCGGCGCTGGTTTGGAACCCACTTCTTCAATCCGCCGCGCTATATGCGCCTGCTCGAGGTCATCGCCACGCCGGATTCGGATCCGGCCGCCATGGCTGCGATCGCAGAGTTTGCCGATCGTCAGCTGGGCAAAACAGTTGTGCCCGCCAACGATGTGGCGAACTTCATTGCCAATCGGGTGGGAACGTTCCTGATGCTCAACACCTTCAAGATCATGCAGGAGCAAGGGCTGAGCATTGAAGAAATCGATGTGCTCACAGGACCGGCGGTCGGATGGCCGAAAACCGGCACCTTCCGCCTCGCGGACCTGGTGGGCATCGATGTCTTAGCCAGCGT